>Ga0307507_10006747_pt1 | contig 17266 bp, 19 predicted proteins | sample 7_EM_MG_FD_207223 | JGI IMG/M metagenome (GOLD analysis project Ga0307507, IMG submission 207223) | Populus trichocarpa ectomycorrhiza microbial communities from riparian zone in the Pacific Northwest, United States - 7_EM | ecosystem: Host-associated > Plants > Roots > Unclassified | place...
CTGCTTTGACCTGAATTGAGATTGGAATTGGCAAAATCCCAGACACCTCAGATGTTGGCTGGTATAATAATCCATTAACCCAGCCTTTGATCCTATGAGACATTGGCACAAGATTTCTCATTTTTTCCATCATTAGCTGCAATTCATCATATAGCCATATATCATCATGGCCAATGAACTTCTGACCAGTTCTATTATATGTTCTATTTGCATGATATAGCTTACATTTAATGTATATTCACAAAGAGAACTTGCAAAAATGGCTCTGAAGACAGATGGGAACAGTGGGAAGCACAAAAGTCGAAGCAGAGATGGCGTGGGACACTGGGAGCAGACTTCTTGATTTGGGCGAGAGATCAATCAAAAGTAGACTGTGGGAACTCATTGCCAAATTCGATAGCAGCTGCTATCAACCCACAAACACCGCCCCCTTCCACTTCCAAGCGAAATGTCTACATCTTTGAAGCTATGCAAGTGACAGAACTATAATCCTATTATTGTTCATGCTGGACTCGAGGCCTTACAGGCCTCACCGCTTTCAGAATGAAGTATCCAATCAGGCATCTTTCTGGTTCCTGGCCTACGACAGGTACGACACCTCAATTCTCTCTCCCTTTTCCCTCTTTCATCTTCTCATTCACCTCGGCGGCTTCTCTCTTCACCACCATGTTTTGCTTCCGTCAATTCGCACTCGCCCTCCTCTTCTTCCCTCCTTCTGCCCTCGCAGACCCCATCCACGTTCCACTCACTCATCGCTCCTCAGGTAATCGTGACATCAACTATTATATTTCTGCAGCGAGGCATCTGCGGGCCAAGTACAACATGACGGGGAAATCCTACTCACCTCACGCAAAGAGGGCGAGCTCTGAATCAATACAGATCATCAACGCGGTATAAATCTCAATCCGTTGCCACATATCTTAACAAATTCATCGTCTTTCTAGCATTCAGATTACTATTACCTTGCACCAGTAAGCATCGGAACACCGTAAGTCAATCTGATGACATTTTCAACGCTTGCTGCTTGTATTTGTATGGTATATCATTTTAGTCACAAGGCATATGGTTTAGCCAACTGCCCCGCATCAAGGTGACCTGGACGGGTACCTCTAGCAGGCCAAACCATATCTTCGCCCTCGTTTGAGGTTCTTCAGATTGCGTTGGGAGTACCGCATGGCCGAATTTTTTTTTATGTCACAGGTCCTCCGCAACCTGGTCATGTAAAAAAATTCGGACACAGCGTAGACCGAATTACTTACTACTTACTTGTTGACGAATGTTATCCTGTTCAATAGACCACAGTCATTCAATCTCCTCATCGACACAGGATCATCCGACCTTTGGGTTGTAGACACGTCGTGCACCTCCTGCAATTCTACGACACCGTTATTCAACCCCTCTAGATCCTCATCAATCACTTTAGCGCATGCCAATACCACGATCTCTTATGGGTCTGGCGACGTGGTTGGAATAATCGCACAAGATGTGGTCTCCATGGGCGGTTTTACCGTTCTAAGCCAAACATTTTGTATGTTAACTCCGGCTATGAGTCCAGTTTGCCAGATGCTTACTCCTTCCATTGACCAGTGGCCGTTGACCTCCTCCCACATGGTTTTCTTAAAGGTTCATCACCAGGAGTCATGGGCCTCGCGTTTTCTGCCGGTGCTTCCACGAACTCGACTCCATTTTGGCAGGCTTTAGGAAGCCAACTGGCTGCCCACGAGATGGCCTTCTATCTTACACGATTCAAGGATGATCCCATTGCCAAGGATGAGGAACCAGGAGGTGTGTTTACCCTTGGAGGAACAAATTCGACGCTCTTTACAGGTGATATTGAATTTATCAATATGCCTTCGGGTATTACCCCAATCTATTGGTTTCTCACCATGTCTGGTAAGCGTCATAGGAAAACATGCAAACTGAGCTAACGTTGTTTGATTCGTGTAGCAATCACCGTGCAAGGACAGTCTATTCGAATCACGACAGGCGATGCCGCTCCAGCGGCTATTGACACTGGCGCTAACTTTATTGGTGGTCCAACCGCTGATGTCAATGCCATTTGGGCAGCCGTTCCAGGTTCAGCTGCTGTGAACAATACAGGATTCTACTCTTTCCGTAAATAACAATTCCTCCTCCTTTTTTAAATTTGTAATCCCTAATATGCCTCATCCATGTTGCAGCATGCTCTACCCCAGTTCAAGTGACACTTTCCTTCGGGGGCAAGGCGTGGCCGATCAATGCGACCGACATTAACCTTGGCCAGATTTCGCGTGGGAGCTTGCAATGCTTCGGAGCCATCTACGATCTCAGCCTCAATAGTAACATTTCTTCTAGCCCAGGCTATCCCTCCTGGATTGTTGGGGATACCTTTTTGGTTTGTTGATTCGTTTTGAATGGCATATCGTATGCTGATTTCCCTGATTTGCGCCTTGCAGAAGAACGTATATTCTGTCTTCCGTGCCGACCCCCCTTCAATTGGGTTCGCGCACCTTTCTAGTGTGGCTAACGGATCAGGTCAGAGAGAGTGCAGTCTGGTCTTCCCAGTGACCTCATCTTTACTCCTCCCCCTTCCAGGCGCTCCAAGCGGCAATGATTCCTCGGTGACAACCAATGACTCTGGAAGAATCAGTACGCTTCCTCCTAATATCTGCTGATCTATTTCTGACATCTCGTTTCACTGCAGATGGCGGATCATCAACCAGAATTACATTGCCTGCCATGATGACCACCGCAACCATTGTTGTCCTCATGTGCTTGTTGTAATTCAAAATTTCTCGATGTCCTTTCACGCGTTACATAAATGTGGAGGTGCTATACATTCACTGTTGCTAATATTGTATTAGTACTTTCATATATGGGTCAGGATGTTGTCGGACCTTCATGACTATGATGATAAATGCCTTTATATCGTAACATCTTTGCAGTTTTGAAGCTATACAAGTGACGAAAACATATCACCGTTAAGATTCATGCCGGAGATATATTCTTACGACATGGTTTGCGGTCCACAGCTTCCATCTCGGTGGTAAGAATCCCAGAAGATAGCAAGCCTGTGACGTGTGCGGCACTGGCCCCTGGGTGACATCATGAAATGAAGATTGAAATGATCTCCAAATTTTCGGTTGAAAGGGGTTACGGACCGTGACAAGCAGCGGGTTAATGTATGTGTAAGGGATTCCTTAGTGCTGAAGGGAATTATGATGGTGCGGGAGCGTTTTGTCACCGATCAGTATGATGGAGTTATGGGTGGGTAGCTGTATGTGCATAAAGCGTTGACCAACGAGGGTATGTGGATGGGTATTGCCTATGGTACAGGAGGTATACACTAAGAGTCCAGCATTAGGCTACAACAGAATGAGAATCCTCGATGATCACCGTGCTTACAAGACACAATATTCAGGTACTAACAGGTCTGAAAAACCCAAAATAGAACCTTGCACGACAAGGAAGAGAAACAGAATGAGAAGACCTGCGAAAAAGTCAAAGGTCAGATAAGTGACAACATTGACGAAACCACACAGCAACTCGCATGAACCAAACTTCAAAAAGTCTTAACCAGGAAGCCGCCCATAATCCTCCTCCTCATCCTCAAGCGAGTTGGACCGACCATGCATCAGCCCTTCATTCCTCAACGCACTCGAAGTCGGCGGGTACCCCATCCCACCCCCACTCCCCCCAGTACCAGGCCTCGGTACAAGCCCACCAGGAACAGACGAATGCCTCAGCGTCGTACTCTGATGATCAATCGACAAGTTCTTCGCGTCGAAATCAGGTAAAGTCCCCTTCTGGTCCGAGTCCTCGACCATCCGGTTAGGTAGGTGCCCATATTTAATGGCGTTTTGGTTCGGTGAGGAAGGCATTTCGGCAAGTTCGGCTTGGGCTGGACCGATGACCATTTCTGGGCGGGTGAAGAAGAAGAGGAGGAGGTTGAACAAACCAGAGAGAGCGTAGAGTGCTGATGCGGCGAGGGTGAATTGATAGGGGATGGTGTACCCGCTGAAGTAGAACCACCGGGAGAAGGTGTTGGGGAGGACGCAGCCGACGTATACTGCTGGATAGCTGTGTTTGATGTTAGAAGTGTTCTATGAGAAAAATGCAAAAAAAAACGGACAAAAGCATCATTCTTGCGATCGCCTTATTCTCTCTGTCTTCCTCGGTGTCGCCCCCGGAGAGATCCAAATGAGCGCGAACCTTGGTATGCCAGTGGACTCCGTCGTCAATGATAACAAAACCCCGAATGACCAGGAACATAATCCCATACAGGATTATGAGGGCGACAGCTGTGGACCAAACCCATAAGTATTCGGAAAGGATTTGCTCTGCCTTGTACTTGTTAACAATCCAACACCAATACGAGCCCGGGTCGAATCCGTAGTATACGTCGTGTCGGAAAACTGCATGGGGTATGCCGACGACAAGAGCCGTGAATACCCAGATGCCGAGGACAACAAATTTTGACAAGTGTTGAGGAGTACGCCATCGCAGGATGAGAATGGCGAAGGTGTGGAGGGCGATGGCCTGGAAATACATGTTAGATTGCAGGATTTGATAGGGTTGGTATGCGGAGACGTACCATCGTCCTGAAAACAAAATGAGTTGGGATTGGGGTAATGAAGGGATGAAATGACTTACGTGAGGGCCACGCCGTTGATCCCCACCTGCTTCAGAGCAGCCTGGGCCGTGCAAAGGTGTCCTTCAGTGATTTTCTGTCGTTGGCGGTCATCTCGCGTTCTCGTTAACGGCGGCTCTGGGCAAAACTCACGGCGTCTGCAATCCATCTGATGCTGGGAAAGTTTCCTATAAGATGCGTGTGGAATTAGGAAGGAGTGTTGTGTGCGTTCATTCATCAAAGAAGAAAACTTACCGAGGGCTTGAATGAGGTCCGCAACCATAAGATTTATGAATAGACCGGAGTCTGAGACTGATGCTTCGCTTGTTCTGTTCGATGTTCGTCTCGACCTTTTGACCTTTTAGATGAACGAGTCAGGTTCGGCTGGGAAGCGGAAAAGGAATCGTGACGCACGAGGATGTAGATGATGATGACAGTGACGGATAACGCGGAGAGGCTGGGGAAGGTTATCTGGTGAGCAGTTGTGGGGACTGGGAAGGGTACTCACATTGAGGACTGGACAGAGAAGAACAAGCCCAACCGCTCGCCGAAGGAAAACTGTTGGGAATCGGACGTCGACGTCGACATGGTGGTGGTGCAAAGGGAGTAAGTAGGGGCACCTTTAGGCTTTTATGTACGAAAATCGTTATCACCGGTAACTTGAAGGGGTGGACTCATGATCAAATATTGCTGTGCCCTGTCCTAAGAACACACAGCACCTACTGCACGCCTCAAACTGCCAAGGTACATGTCGTCGATTTGAAATTGTTGGCAGCGAACTTGATAATCGCTTGGTGGCACTGCGAGGGCAAATAGTTAGTCTTTATTTGTAGGTTGGAAAGACTACGAGCTGAATGTAATTACCAAGTTACTTGCTCAAGGACTGCTGAAAGAAGGTGAATTGAAGGACGTTATTGAGGAAAGGGCCAGGTTGATCGGGTGTTATCTATGACACATTCCGCGGCCCGATCGGAATTGCTTGAGCTGGAAAATCGTCGATTCGTCGTTTTCATTAGAGCTCATTTGTAAGTACTCTTAGAGTGCATGCACAGCAAACGATCGAGAAAGTACCTGAAAGAACCTACAAACAACCAACTGTATTGTGATGGTCTATTGAGTCGTCCTTGCCAGTGTACTGGAGATTCATCGGTTTTTTGTAGTCAAACGTGTTCTATTTAAATGGTCGTTGTACGTGGTGGTTGCGGACAAAGACCGAATAAGATTCTAGACGATTTAAAGTCGTAATTGAGTTGTAGGAATACAAGGGGGAAGTTGCTCTAAAGCACAGAGCATAGTAAGAAGTAGTGCAAGTGGAAGTCAAGAAAGGGAGTGGAAGTTGTCACAGTGTCGCGAGTGCAGTTCAATCGACTGTTGAGGTCAAGTTGAGGTAAATGTCGAAGACCCTTGCTTTCTCATCTTGGCTGTGGAGAGTGAGCGGCACATGATGCAGTTGACAGAAATTTCATATTTCTGTACGTTGCCTTTTATTTCGTTTGATTCATCAATGCTGGTGGGGATGACGAACACGCGAAGAGGCCACCACGGATGCTGCGGAAGCGTACAAACGTAGGTGGAATCCATCCTCGGTGATTTCTGTTCATCACCTGTTCCCGGGGGCATTGCTGGGTCAATAGCGTTCAGTCTAAATATACGGACCGTACGGATGAGAGACGAGCTAATAATAGTGCAGACGCAGGGATTGAAGGGGTTGAAGTTGAATGATGTTATGAGCCATGCAGGTGGCGCAAGGTCGATAAATGGATAAATATTTCTCTACCCCTATGGTACAGGATACACTAAGATTCTAGCATTAGGTTACAACAGAACGAGGGACCTCGATGATCATCGTGCTTACAAGACATGATATTTAGGTACTATATAAATATCTACAGGTCTGAAAAACCCAAAATAGAACCTTGCGCGACAACGAATAGATACAGAAAGAGATGAGCTGCAGAGAAGTCAAAGGTCAAGTAAGTGACAACATCGACGAAAGCACACGGCAGCTCACATGGACCAAAACTTCAAAGTCTTAACCAGGAAGCCGCCCATAGTCCTCCTCCTCATCCGAGGTCGGCCGACCTTGCACCACCCCCTCATTCCTCAACGAACTCAAAGTCGTAGGGTACCCCATCCCACCCCCACTCCCCCCAGTACTAGGCCTCGATACACTCCCCCCAGTACCAGGCCTCGGTACAAGCCCACCAGGAACAGGCGACTGCCTCAGCTTCGTGCTCTGATTATACAAGCTCGTCGCGTCAAAATCAGGTAAAGTCCCCTTCTGGTCCGTGTCCTCGACAATCCGGTTAGGTAGGCGCCCATCTTGACCCAGGTAAATGCGGTTTTGGTTCGGTGTGGAGGGCGTTTCGGCAAGTTCGATTTGAGCTGGGCCGATGACCATTTCTGGGCGGGTGAGGAAGAAGAGGAGGAGGTTGAAGAGGCCGGAGAGGGCGTAGAGTGCGTTCGCGGCAAGGGTGACTTGGTAGGGGATGGTGTACCCACTGAAGTAGAACCACCGGGCAAAGGTGTTGGGGAGGACGCAGCCGATGTATACCGCTGGATAACTGTGTTTGATGTTAGAAATGTTCTATGAGAAAAATTCAAAAAAAAAAGAAAACGGACAAAAGCATCATTCTTGCGATCGCCTTATTCTTTCTGTCTTCCTCGTTTTCGCCCCCAGAGAGGTCCAAATGAGCGCGAACATTGGTATACCAGTGGACTCCGTCGTCGTCAATGATAACAAAACCCCGAATGACCAGAAACATAATCCCATACAGGATTATGAGGGCGAGCGCGGTCGACCAAACCCATAAATATTCGGAAAGAATTTGCTCTGCTTTGTACTTGCTAATAATCCAACACCAATACGAACCCGGGCCGAATCCGTAGTATACGTCGTGTCGGAAAACTGCGTAGGGTATGCCGACGACGAGACCTGTGAATACCCAGATGCCGAGGACAACGAATTTTGACAAGTGTTGAGGAGTACGCCATCGCAGGATGAGGGTGACAAAGGTGTGCAGGGCAATGGCCTGGAAATACGTGTTAGATTGCAGGGTTTGATAGGGCCCATTGCTATGCGGAGACGCACCATCGTCCTGAAAGCAAAATGAGTTGGGGTTGGGGTAACGAAGGGTTGAAATGACTTACGTGAGGGCCACGCCGTTGATCCCCACCTGCTTCAGAGCAGCCTGGGCCGTGCAAAGGTGTCCTTCAGTGATTTTCTGTCGTTCGGGGTCATTTCGCGTTCTCGTAAACGGCGACTGGGCAAAACTCACGCCATCTGCAATCCATCTGATGCTGGGAAGATTTCCTAGGAATGGGGGTGTAAAATTAGAAAGGAGTGTTGTGTGCGTCGATGATTCATCAAAGCAACCCTACCGAGGGCTTGGATGAGGTCCGCAACCATGAGATTGATGAAGAGACTGGAGTCTGAGACTGATGCTTCGCTTGTTCTGCTCAATGTTCTTCTCGACCATTTGACCTTTTAGATGAACGAGTCAGGTTCGGTTGGGAAGCAAAAATAGAAAGTCGCGACGCACGAGGGCGTATATCATGATGATAGTGACGGACAGCGCGGAGAAGCTGGGGGAGATTTTTCTGGTGAGCAGTTGTGGGGAGGGTAGGCGATTGGAAAGGTACTCACATTGAGGACTGGACAGGGAAGAAGATGCCCAGCCGCTCACCGAAGGAAAACTGTTTGGACGTCGACATAGTGGTGGTCGGGTGATGCTCCAAAGAAAGTAGGAACACCTAACATAACCACCATTCCCGGGGCGCTTTATGTATGAAAATCATGACAGCGTTAAGGGGTGGCCCCATGATCAAATATCGTTAGCGCCGTGCCCTGTCCTAAGTAAGAAAGAACAAGTCTCGAACAAGCAAGGTACATGTCGAGGTCGTGGATTTTAAATGGTTCGCGGTGAACTTGAGAATTGCGCGCTTGGTGGCAGAGTAGCGGGCAAAATGCGAGAGCAAATATTTAGTCTCTATTTTGTAGGTGAATGTACTTACGTAATCCCAAAGTTACTTGCTCACTGAAAGAAGGTGAAATGAAGGACATTATTGAATAACTCATTGAGGAAAGGGGCAGGGCCAGGGGTGTTAATTTATGACACATTCCACGGCCCGATCGGAATTGCTTGAGGTGGAAAATCGTCGATTCGGTGTTTTCATTTCGCTGAGAGAGCTCATTAAGAGTGTACGATCGAGAAAGCCCCTACAAAATTTCAGCAACCAACTGTACTAGTCGTCCTTGAACTGGAGATTCATCGGTTTTTTGTAGTCAAACATGTTCTATTTAAATGGTGGTTGTCCGTGGGCCGAGTAAGATTTACAGCTGTAATTGAGTTGTGTGAATACAAGGAGCAAGTTGTTCCGAAGCACAGCCGATGGGCTGAACGGGAATTTGTCAGCCCCATTCCCACGATCGCACTCCGCTTGAGCTCGCCGTTTGTGCCAACAACAAAGGGGAAACGACGACCATAACGACATCCATAACACACCTTGACAACGTACAACACACCGCGCTCATCGTCTTTATCGTCGACCGCGTATCCCTCAATCATTCCACAGCCACTTAATCCGACTGTGCATAACTAGCAGCCACTGCTGCGAGTCATCTTGGGGCCTCGAGCTCAACACACACCCCGTAGACGCCTTGTGGTGACGCCGTGCTCGCAAATGAGATGTACTATCCTCAGCAATCACCCGGAATCGCTCACAAGCTTGCGTCGCATCATGACCAGACAGCTTGGAGCAGACAACACCATCCCATCCTCGTCCCTCAGGGCTCTCAGACAGCCGTCGGCCCACCCCCGCCCTCCCCTGGATATGCCATTTACACCAACGGCGCAGTTGGCACTCTCCAGCATCATCCAGGTCACCACCCCCTCACACACCAAGCTATGCACCACCACCAGAACTCACTCTCACATTACCCCTCTCCACCAAACGGACACACCCACCAGCAGCATCTTCTCGCACAAGGATCGCCGGCAGGGCAGGTCATCTCACCTCACTGGCAGCAGCAGTTGTTGAAGTGCGAAGTATGTGCACTCTAACTCCTTAATTACTTTTGTTCTCATCAATTTACAGATGATACGCTCGGCACGCTCACCACACCACCGCGCACGAACAAGCGCTATGGCCTCACGCACAGTGACGAAATCTGCTATTCCCATTACAAATCCCAACAAACCCCCTCTACCAGCCGAACTCAATGGTACTGCTTCGGAGGTATCTTCGCCCACGACGTCCGATAGACCCGCTTCCAGTCCGCCCATCAATGGAAACGCAGTTAATCGGCCTTCATCCACAGTGGCAGCTCCAGCGGAGGCTTTCCGTCCAACATCAATCATCAAGCCTCCTGAAAATACATGGAGTTCGCTGGACATGGGTGGAGTGAATATTAAGAACCTTCCTGCAACTTCAGGCCTCTTTACTTTTACTTTCCTCATCAACCTCTACCTCAATCACAATGCCCTCTCATCCGTTCCTCCAGAGATAGCTAAGCTCCGCCACCTGGAGCTCCTCGACATCTCCGGCAACAATCTCTCCACACTACCTCCTGAAATGGGTATGCTTACCCAGCTGAAGGAGTTGTACGTATTCGACAACCACCTGACCGTGATCCCCCCTGAACTGGGGAGCCTGCATCAACTGCAGACACTAGGTGTAGAAGGCAATCCGCTGGATGCAACCCTGAAGGCAATAATTCAGAAGGACGGTACACCGGCCCTCATTTCCTACTTGCGCGATAATTGTCCAATACCTCCAGCGCCTCCGCTCCGAGAGCTGAAAATGCTTCTCACTGAGCCGGAACAGGAAGCCCTGGCTGCCGACCCCAACGCGGAGACGTTCCGCGTTCTATGTTACAACATCCTATGTGAGAGGTGTGCGACGGAGCGGCTGTATGGGTACACACCTTCGTGGGCGTTGGCATGGGAGTACCGGAAGGAGCTGATACTAACGGAGATCATCAACTCCGACGCGGAATTTTTGTGCCTGCAAGAAGTCGATATAGCAGCGTATGAGGATTATTTCACCAAGAATCTAGCAGAGCACGGATATGAAGGGGTGTATTGGCCCAAGTCGAGGTCGAGGACGATGAATGAGGCGGACCGGAGGCAGGTGGATGGGTGTGCGACGTTTTACAAGGCGGACAGGTGAGTTGCGATTTTTACTTTTGGTTTGGACAACACTAATGGGATAACAGATACCAGTTGGTGGAAAAGCATCTGGTAGAGTTCAGCGCAGTCGCCATGCAACGACAGGACTTTAAGAAGACGGACGACATGTTCAACCGGGTATTAGGGAAAGAGCATCTCGCCATCGTCTCACTCATGGAGGACAAAGTCACCGGGACACGGTTCGTCATCGCCAATGCGCACATTCATTGGGACCCAGCGTACTGCGACGTTAAGTTGGTGCAGGCTGCATTGTTGATTGACGAGATCGACAAAATGGCCAGTCACTTTGCCAAGTACCCTCCTCGACCTCCACCATCTGCATCAACGTCGTCTGTCGCGGAAGCAGTCGAAGGAGAGGAGCCCGCAGAGACAGGCGCAGAGCCACCCTCGTCCGCTGCATCATCACCTTCAATAGCTCAACATCCCCAGCAGTACCGTACACCACCAGTGTATACAGACGGCACGAAGATCCCTCTGATAATCTGTGGCGACTTCAACTCCGTCCCAGCATCAGGCGTATACGATTTCCTGTCAAACGGAACCCTACCTGCTGACCACGTGGATTTCAAGTCTCACAAATATGGCCGGTACACATCTGAAGGCTTGCGTCACCGATTTGGCTTGAAGAGCGCGTACGCGGCGCCTGGGGCTGGCGAACCTCCTGTGACGAATTATGTGCCCACGTTCCAAGGCCACATTGATTATCTGTGGTACTCGGCTGCGAATTTGGGGGTGAACGCTATTCTGGGTGGGGTTGATAAGGATTATTTGGAGAAGGTGGTTGGGTTTCCTAATGCTCATTTCCCTTCAGAGTGCGTTTTTTGTGATTTTTATTTATTTATTTTTCTGGTTTTATTGACATGCCCTTTTTTATTTAGCCACGTATGCATCGTCGCCGAATTCCGAGTGAAACCTCCGAGGGAAAACCCACCACGACCACCACCGCCTGTATTCTCATAATTTGCCGGCGCTCAATCCATTCATCTACTACTCTTGGTTGGGTTTGTTCGTCGTCCCCGTCACTCGTTGTCGTCGCTGTCGTTTGGACATTGGCCATATAGTTGCTTTTGGGTCTTCTGTCTTACCTCCCCCCTTCTCTTTACATTCCCCTATTTCTATCTACCTAACTCGGCCTAGTCAAACCAAACCATAACATAATGGAGTCTAAACCTCTGATTAATGATTTTGGTGTCTAGCTGGCGTTTCGTGCCTCTTACTTTTTCTTTCTTTCTTTTGTCTCTCACTGTGTTTTCCTTTCCTCGACCTGCATCAAATATCATTTATCCATCCATTTCACACTTTTTTCTTTTGTGCTCGCGCCAACCTGTCAAACGGTTTTCTCCGGTTTTCTCCGCCTCCCTCTCTTCTCGCCTAGTCAATGCTGTGTCTCCTCTGTCCTTGCATATATCCGCCCGTCGCGTCCCGTTTGATTGATTTACTAGTAGTACTATACACAGCATCATCCCCACCACCGTCATCTTTGTGTAGCATGTGCGTTGTATGATTGGTATGAAAGCAAAAACATCTCTTAATCCTCTCATGCCCTTGTGTGCTTATGGTTTGGGCACCTCGATCTTCAAGGCAATATAGATCGTGGGTTCGTCAACCAAAAATGGGATCAGGTGTCACGTTCGAGCCATGACAGTGCTCGATTATCGCCTGAAAGAAACGGGGAAAGCTTCGCCCTACAATCTTGGTTATGGCCCTTGAAGAGCAAAAGAGTGTTATATTTTACGTCAACTTGACACTTGGAATCGAAACCCACCTTCAACCAAGCCCTCTCGACCGTCGAGGAATATGGAATCCGACGAACGGTACGAATGGAAGAGGGATCGAAGGGTATGCCTGAGCAGCGCACGTTCAGAATATACGCTGCAAGAGAGGAACAGAATGGGTACCAGGCCAAAACAGAGCCCAAGGAAGGTTGATACGCACCGATGCAGGACAAAGAAGTGACGCGTTCCATAGGCCCGCCCTTCGTTCCAGTGGAAGGCTGGTGTTTAATCTATTCTCTAAGTTCCGCAACTTTCTAGTGCGTCCTTTCCTGTTTAACCAAGTAAGCCGCAAGCTCAACAAACGAGTACGAACATGAAACTAACTCCGTGCCCTGTTCATACAGAAGCTTCTTCCGCTGGGAAGGCTTATCCCTCCATAGGAGGTCAACCAGATTTTGAGAAGGGTAGGTGAGTTTTGAGTTGAGTGGTCGGAGTTTTGTGTTGAGAAGTGTAGCTGTCACTTCGTGTGAGAGCATGTTTTTCGTCGATGCCTTATCCTAGCTCCTCTTGTCCCTGAAGCTGATGTCAAGATCCGTACGGAAGTCAAGAGGAAAAGGGAAGACTTACAAGCTACTCGATCCAATCCTTCGGTCCTTCAAGTGACACAGCACAAATGAATGTCCAGTTTTCGTGTCCTTGTTCTTGAGCTTGCAGGCCAGTACCGTGGGTCGGTGACCAGATATGCGGATGACTTTGATACGATCGCTTGGCCAGAGAGGAAACGCACTAACAATCCAACGTATCCTTCGCCATCAATTCTCTCAACTGATCCAATCGTGCATTCATGTCTAGCTTCTCCTTGCTGCTCTCAACGGCCCTCTCATCCGCTGGCTCAATCAGCGAGCTTGTCAAGTCTTGGGAATGCAACAACGACTGATGGGGCTTTGGCGAAGTCGACCGACTCTCGTTACTTCGATCTGTGTCCTGGTGCGTCATTGATCTGTTGGTGTTGGAGAAAGATGATATTGTGAGGATGAGGGTGAGGGAAAGGGGGGAGTGAAAAAGTTGAGGGTGATGTCGTTATCAATAGAGTGGATCGATGGGGGTGGGCAACAATTTTGTGAGAAAGGCGACGACCGAAGCGCCCAGGGGGCTTGTGGGCGGCAGCTTCCTATGAGCTATGGTGGAGTCGGCTGGAAGGGTACTAAAGCTCGTTTCACGATGAATCTGGAGTTTGAGGATAAGTCACTTCATAGTCTGGGTGAATTCACGACTGAATCGTGAATCATGTTTGGGCCAATGTCCGTTTCGAAACTGATGAGATGCGCGGGATGGCTATCGAGGCGTATAAGTAGCAGTTGCAGAAAGAATGGCCAGATTCAGGAGGGTGGAGAGAGGCATCTGAACGGAAGGAAACGGTAGACCGGTGATGACGGAAAAGGTTAAGCTTGATAGCCCGTCATTCCTTAGCCCAATCAACGCTTGGGAGCCTTGCTGTAGTCAGGAATGCAGGGCCAAACGGGCACTCGCGTTTGACCCATGAGAGTGCTCGCCTATCGTGTAACAGCTGGGGGGAAAGCTTCTCCCGACAACGTCTGTTGTGGTCCTTCAGAGGTAAAAAAGAACGGTGAATTTGGCAATGACTCTCAAAACGTACGATTGAGGCTTACCCTTAACCATGCCTTTTCCGCTTTAGTGAGCATGCTTTCCTTGACCATTCGTAATTGGATTGGTACACATGTCAGTCGTTCAAAACCAAGAAAGGTGTTGTCGAAATCATCCTGCGTCTTGGGAGGTTGTTGGTCAGGTACAAATACACAAGAGCAAAGCTTACCTTGACACGACGAACAACATAGGACGATTGAATGCGAATGCTCCAACTACCCTCAAAATCTTAAAATTGGACATCAACGTAACATTTTTGCAGTCAAGATTGGTCATTGACATAGAGTGGGCTCAATGGAAACGATATGGCCTGCCATCAAAGGAACGTTTCCCGAGAAGCACTGTGGGCTATCCTGCACTCTCAAGAATGACCCGGCGTGTCCACATAGACGCTGGAATCGGCTTGAGCTAAAAAGACTATGTCAATGGAGGGAAAAGCACAAACCATGAAGTCAAGATCTTCCTGCAAGAGTGCTTTATGAGATAACGCGATCAGCTGGTGGCTGGGAGTTCTACGAAGACAGCACTGGCCATCGCAATCTGTTGGTAGAAAGCAGTGTAAGACTCAATTTGAAAGTATTGGCAACAGGTAACATACGTGAGCTTGGAGTACCCGCATGTATGCATCAGTTTGCTCCACAGTTGGACAACTGAATATTATAAGGTACATAGAGGACACCAGGAACTGACACACCTTACATAAGCAAACCTCACCCTCTCCAGTGTTGTCAATACCCACAACACATTCAATCTTTGTCCATATTTACATAAATCCAGAGATGCATTCTAGGCATCCTGCAGTATGACTGGCAGCTTTTATTTTATTGATAGGTTGAAATGGGGGAGATATACTATCAAAAAGGGTTCCTGGCACAATGGGAGTGAATCAGAATAGTTTCATGTCCTCAAATTCTGCTCAGATATGCTCTGCCATGTTGGGAAGGATCTGAGATGCACACTACGATTTTTAATACAACTCTGCACTATTTGTGGACATTCTCTGACAGAGGGTGGGAAATTGAAATTTGAGCAAACCTGGGAACTTGGCCAATCATAGGAGCTTAAGGTTCATGTGGCTTGAAACATGAAAAATTGCTGCAATCAGGCAAAGTACTACCAGTATCCACAACTCCAGCAAGTTTCAAGCCAAGAGCCAGAATACTGATGCTGGATGAGGCACTGGAATATTGGGCAGTAGGAGCCCAAGAAAACATGCCCAAACAGTGGCAAACACCATGTGGCCACCCATCAACCCATCATATCTCAATTGAGCAGTTGTGGGCAAATGTGCCTTCATGTATGTAGCTTCCTGTATGTATTTCCTCCAAATTTAATTAGTGCTTGGAAGTTAGGTTAATTAACCGGAAAATAACCAAGACCAGACCAGACCTAACTGCAAAAAGACTGGACTGCAGTTAGTGATTAGTAAATTCTGGAAATGAAATAACCAGTTATTTTGCAGTTAACTAATCATTAAAAAACCGGTTATAACCAGTTGTAACCAGACCTATTATACCCCTTTAAAATGCATCTAAAAACATGAGAAACACTAAAAATCTGACTGAGTTATGGTCAAATCTCTAAAATATTGGCTAAAAGAGTAGACTTTTCAGAATATTATCATGAATTTGTCAATTCTTCACTAAATTTAGCATTCTTGGGCTCATTTTAAAGCTATGATGTATGGAAATAATGTTTACTGAGAGAAATATGAGAAATATATGTGGTTTTAATGTGTTTTTAATTTTTTTGGTCCTGAAATAGTGACAAGAGGGTGTTGCTCAACATTGAACACAACAACAAGGAGGTTTGGAGCTGTTACATTGCTCACTGTTGTCACCAAGTCATCACCAGTTGCCATGCAATCAACAAATCACGAGGGGGTCACATCATGTCACAGGAATCTGAGAAGAATCAGATCAGATTCTTCTCAGATTCTGGTTGCTGAACAGGCTCTAACATTTTCAAAACCTAAAAAGAGTCACAATGCTTTCTTTTGAAGAGAAACCATGTTTAAAGCTTTTGGAGATTTTTCTGAGTCAGATTTTTGGAGCTTATATAATCAATCACATGATGTCCCCACCCCTCCACTACCACCACCAAACTGTTGTTTCAATGATGTCAACCAAGTTCTCTATATTACACATGTACTTCAAGTAGTCTCACTGACATCAAAAGATTATGAGGTAGCTATACATATGAAAAATTCAAAAAGAAAAAGAAAAGAAAAAACTTTCTCCAATAGCATTTTTATTTGCTTTGGCACTTTCCAAAAAAAAAAAAAAAATTTTGAAGGCTGATTTTTGTGTGGCTTGGTGCTTACTAAGCTGATGACATAAGGGTGTCAGTTTCTTGTGTCCTCTACCTTAGTCCTGGCTGTTTCACATACACCATCTTGATAGTGCATACCTGCTCCACTGAAATCAAGTAAGACAATGATGACAGCAAAGATTGAGATGCATACATGAGGTATGGTCCATGTAACCTGATCATTCGCACTAATGACTTCTTTGGAGAGTGGCAGGGAAGCACAGCATTGGGACCAGAAGCTGAAATATGCTTGTGGCTGAAGCAGTTAACATTATTTTCCAACCTTGCAGACCTTGTCAACCGTGCAGATCCTTTGTACTCTGGGACTTCCTGTTCCTTAGATAGGTTGTCCTCAAGCCAAGCTAGGAATCTGACCTGATGTGCAGCATGCATAAGGGTAGATAAAAAGAGACCAGAGGATAAACCCCACAAATGAAATTCCACCTTGAAGATGTGTGCATCTCATACTGTCAACTAGTGTTGCCATGGTTTGGTTGGCTTGGTTCCAGTTGAACTGATAAACCAAACCAAAAATAAACTATGATAACCAAACCACCGGTTTCTCACTTAATGTGGTTTAGTTACATGAAAAACCAGTTTTTGCCGGCTTGAACTGGTCACGCCAACAGTTTGAGTCCTAATTCAGAAGTAGATGTAAGCAGATGGGTCGTTGTTGATCTCATCCTGGATAACACTCTGATAATGCCCTCATGTTGAGGTCTCCTCAGTGCGACTTTGCTCCTGCAGCAACCTTGCCGAGCGTTGTAGCACCGAGG
>Ga0307507_10006748_pt1 | contig 17265 bp, 11 predicted proteins | sample 7_EM_MG_FD_207223 | JGI IMG/M metagenome (GOLD analysis project Ga0307507, IMG submission 207223) | Populus trichocarpa ectomycorrhiza microbial communities from riparian zone in the Pacific Northwest, United States - 7_EM | ecosystem: Host-associated > Plants > Roots > Unclassified | place...
ACAGAACAGGCAGTAGACATGTAGATAAGGCAGAGGACATCTTCCCATGTTAAAGCAAAACATGCCGTAATTGGTAGAATTATGACCGAGAACAAATGTGTTAGAAGCCATGTTAACTTATCTGCACATTTTCCCAACAGCAATCAAGAGTCAATTGAGTATAGTTATTAGCTAGAGCCAGAGATCCGCACATACGTCACAATTTTGCACAAACTGATTTCTAAAGTGTTCATTAGGCTCATTTGTTATCATTCTGTTTGAATATGGTGAAGGGCTCTCAAAAACAGCCAAAGGTGAGATGTTTGGCAACTCTGCTTCATGAGACCCAACAGTGGACAGGGTCTCAGGTTCAAATAATTAACATTCCGACACTGTTGCCTAACGAACCAGAAACGAAATGATGGAGAGCTGACAAATTACAAACTGATTTTTGAAGAACGAGAATTATTTTAGCACCAAGACAGCAAAGATACAGTGACGAAGCATACCTGTTCATGAGGCTCATCTGTTTCTACCCTGTTATTTTGGATCTTTTCTTTTAAATTTAAACCAACATTTGAAAAAGCTGAAAAAGAGCTCTTAGAAAAAGCCACTGATGGAATTTGTGGTGCTTCAACTTCCTCAGACAGGTTGAGCTTTGGATCCGCCTGAATTACAACAAAGTAATCACACCAATAAAAGATTTTAGAAATGAAGATGAATCCACCCGCATATTGAACCTTGACCAAATGCTAAAGCACAGGCAGCATACAAACACAAATGTCACTGAAGTTCTTCTAGCAGGCTAAAATTTTAGTACAAGAGTGCTTTCATAAGAAAGAGCATTACACAAATAAAGAGGCACACCTGTATCTGCAACTACACGGTCCCTGGTTTCTCGCACTTCGTACACAAACTCGATAAGATGCCATTGATCAAATTATTCTGTCCCACACTATCTTTCAAGTTTTCGTGGAGAAAAACTTCTGCCACATACTCAATTTCATCAACAGACATGCACTTTAGCCTGACTGCCATAGCAGCTCGAAGGCCAAGTTTTACAGCGAGATCAACAAATGGATAATCAGCTAAATCAAGCGAAGAAACATCAGGGACTGTGTATTGATGCATCAAGTTAACTGCTTTGCCAGCAACATTTTGACCTTTCTTGAGAGGATTTCTTAAACATGCCAAGACATATTCTCGCATCGACGAAATATAGCTAGCAACTGCCCTAATGTACAAATCATCAAAATCGCGGTGCTTAATCCATATAAGAGCGAGTGGTAACTCATGAATCTCACACACATCATTCAATATGTTTTGTATCGCCTCTACCTCCTTAGTTTCCATAATTTTACGCAACGGGCTGCAACAATAAAAAAAAAATGTATTAAAGCATGAACTCTCTTCAAATTACAGTAACAAATCTACTCCTTCCGTGCTCATCTCGACCCTTGTAGGAAAAAAGATTACAGCAACAAAATGTTCCATTTCGTAAGTGTTAACTCACTCGATCTTTTCCAGGACTAAATCATAACCTTTATACACTACATTGCATAATTCGGAACCCATATTTTCTTCAAAATCTTCTCTGCTCAGAGACTTTCAAAACAAGCGTGTCATGTAAAAACCAAAGGAAAATTAAGGTTGGTGTTTTATCTTTAGGCATATTACCTGTAAATGGCTCGATCGGGTACCGCTCTTCTTACTTTATGGCCGTGACTGGTTGAAGACTTGAAGATATAAAACACGAACACTGTTCAGTCTTCGCCCTTCCAAAGTGGATTCCAGTAATGAAAATTTTCCTGACACGTTTTTTTTTCTTTTTGAAATTCAGTTGGGCTCCATTATCTAACAAATAAATAAATAAATAAATAAATGTTGGTGTTTTATCTTAACTCTTAGGCATTGCTGAAGCGCTATTTTGGCCTTATTCTGTTTTTATATAATTTTTTTTAATTTAGATTTTTTTAATAATAATGCATTATTTGATTTTTTTTTCAAATAAATTTTAAATTTATATTTTAATTAGATTGTGATAATTTTTTAATATTTAATTTATAAAAAAAAAGTAGATAAATCAATTGTGAACAAGATTATAATTTTTCTAAACAAGGTTATCAAAAACGTATTTTTGACACGGCATAGAAAATACAAAATAAACTTGGATTGTAAAAATAAATTGTAAAATCATAAAATCACAAGAAAAATTCTTTCATATAAAATTCAAGCACTTTAAAATACACGATTCAAATAAAAATTCATCCATAATTAACTTAAATTACAAATACATGATTCAAATATAATTTCCATATCAAGAACAACTTTTTTCCTTTACTGTTGACTTTAGACAATAGATTAATATCCCTCCTCTCTCCATCTTTCTTATCCTCTTAAAGAAAAAACCCTAACTATTGTAAAATCATTGGCCACAACCCCTTTGATCCTCATTCTCTTTCTTTTTATATTAAACAAATTCAAATATGGTTCAAGAATTGATTTTATATTTTTATTTATTTTCTCCACTACTATTCTGATTCCATCTACACACTTGTTGGGTTTTATGTTATTTGAATAAATATTTCATAATTAATTGAGAAAAGATTGATACTCTCTAACAATTATAAAGATACGAGATCTATCAATAAAATCTGGCATTATAACTCATTTCTCCATTTATTTATGATAAATTGGGATTTCTATTTATTATTTTTTTACAAGCGTGAGATACAACAATTATAAAGTTTTTATTTTATTCATTTGATTTTTTTTTGACTTGGAGTTGTTTTTAGTTAAGAAATTGGTTCACCAAGATGAAAATAGACTGAAACTAAATTCTTAGAATTTAAAATTCTAACCGGTCAGAAAAATGTTGCCGACGGGATTGATAGTCCGCCACGTTTTGTTTATAAGGGATTAAATAGCAACAAGGCAAAATTAGGTTGACACACCCGCATGGCTGCATATGTACCCGGAAGCTGAGACGGGTAATGGGCCCTCGTAACTGTATGAGCGTGACCGGTTGAAGAATCAAATATTCTATTTTGTGGGTAGGTAATAATTGACTTGTACCTTGATTAACCTTTTTTTTATATAAAAATGTGAACTTATTCAAAATAACCGTTTTCGAGGTGATCATCTCTTGAGATAGGAAAGAGGCATTTAAATAATAATCTTTGCACTTCATTTTTTTTTATTTCTATTTTTATTTGGGAGAATTATTAGGAAAAGCATTTCCTTTTTTACCTAGCGAAAGATATCTACAGCAAACCAAAATTACTATTATATACTCATTTTGCTTCAATTTTTCTGTACTAAACAACACAAAAAATAAAAAAAATAAAATCAAGAGTTAGTTACTTAAAAATACACTAATCTCATCCCCTGTCACCTTTCACGACCACAATCTTAATATTTATCGACAGAATTTTCTATCAGTATTTATACAATCATTCTATTGGTAATTAATTTTATTATTTGTACAATCATTCTATTGGTAATTAATTTTATCAATGAAATCACCGACGAAAATGCTCCGTCTGTGAATCTTTTATCAGTAATTTTTTGTCCGTCGGTAAGTCCGTTGGTAATAAAAAAAATATTATTACCGATGGATTTACAGACGGAAAAGGCATGCAAAAAAAATTATCCGCTTTATTCCGTCGGTACTTCCCTTGAAAAAATATTGTATGTAATTTCATCGGTAATTATTTAAAAATATTTTTAAAAAATCCATTTTACAAAACTATAAAATAATTAAATTAATATAAATCAACACTCTATAATACTCAAAACGCTTGGAAAAAGAAGAAGAAAATCATATGAAAAAAAATCCTACAACAATATTCATACAATTATTAAGAACAAAAACAATTAAAAATAAAAAAAATATAGTGAAAAAAAAAAAGAAAAAAGAAAAATCTTACCTTAATGTGGTTGCAAGTGAAGCTAAGAAGAGATAAAAATTCGTAAAGTATATTAAAACAAAACTAAGAAGAAAAAAGAAGAAAGGAGAAGAATACATACCTGGGCATGGAGGAGAAAAGAGAAGAGAAAGAAATGGATATTAATGTTTTTTACATATGGGGAAGAAGAAGAGGAGGAGGAGGAAGAAAGGAGCCCCGTCTGTTGTGAAATTAGGGATTCTAGGCTTTTTATTGGGCGTTTTACCTATGAATAATTAAATATTAATAGTTTTAATCATTCCATCGGTGATTCCGTTTGTAATATTTAATTTAAATTTTCAATTTAATCAAAAAATTTTAGAAACCACCAAATATCACTGATAACTTTTCAATTCGTCGGTGATTCCATCTGTAATATTTAATTTAAAGTTTTAATATAATTAAAAAATTTCAGAAAACCGCCATATAACACCGATGACTTTTCAATCCGTCGATGATTTTGTCTGTAAAGAACAGTAATTAACAGTGCAATTGAAAAGTGAACAGTTCCAGAACTCTCTAGAAAATATCGACGAAATTTTTCGTTGGTGATTCTCTTTGTAATTGACATGATGAATAGTGTTCATAGTTTACCAACGAATTTACAGACGGAATTTATTCCATCGGTAATTCCATTGGTAAAAATGGCATGTTGTCATTTTTTTGCTTTGTTTTAATTATTATTTTTCCCACTGTAATTCCCTCAGTAAATACCGAGGGAATATTTTTGTCGGTAAAATATATCGGCAATTTACCAACGAAAATATTCCCTCAGTATATCCGTTTGTATTTATCAATTTTCTGGTAATGTTTAATCTTTCTTTTCATGAGTCTTTTTGTAGCCGACATCACTTGTAGTGTAAACCCAAAATGGATTCTATCAAAAAACAAATTTATTTGTAGAATGACTCTAAATAAGAGATAATTAGATAACTGATCCATGTTATACTATGAGATGGGTTCATTTTTTTTTAATATATAAAAAAAGAAAGTTAAAACAAAGATAACCCAAGTCAAGCCAAGTTAACTTGACTAACGTGCTACTTAGGCTAAGAGATCGAGATAACCCTGGATAAATAAAAACAGAAAAAATTACAAAGTTCAAGGTATAATAATTTAATCTTAAATGACCACATTGAAGAAAATAATCTTAAAAAAAAAACATCGAAGAAAAAAAACATAGTCAATTTGGGCTCGCTCGACTAATCTACGACATGAGATTAAAAGAAATTCCTATAGTTTCTCTTTCTGTTTTTAGAGTCACCTCCTATAGAGGTACCCCCAATATCACATTAATCTCAGGTAAAGCCGTTGCAGATTGACCAAGCTCTTCTCAATTATGTTATGAGTAGAATCCTTTTTAAAAAATTGATGAAGGTAGCCTTTAGCTATCAACATTTCAAAAAAAAACATAACAATCTTTGGAGTCATGTCCTCTATCTTTATATAAAAAAAAAACAATATTTCTTGGATGTGCAGGTGTTGGGAGGAGACTTCATGGGTGAAGGATAGCAGACAAACTCCTTATCGTGGATGGCTGCAAGGACTTTAGTAAGGGTGGTGTTTAGTTGATCGATACGCACTTCGGAATAGATTAAGCGTTCTTTTATTGGTTTCTTTTTACCCTTATTAGGATTATTATCCCTTCTAAAAGAGCAGTCCTTTTTGGGTAAGCAACCTTTTTTGGGGGACCTAATTGGCTGGTTATCCCTGAAGAAACGGGGAGGACCATATCGCAAAGTACTTGCCTCCTCAACCCGAATATGGTTCTTCATGGTTTGCTTCACTTTAGTAACCTTCTATCTGGTAGGGCGTACAACTCCTTCCACAAGGTTTTTTCCCTCACTCCATTAATGAGGGCTTCTGAAGCTGCAGGTTCAATCAAATCTTCAACCTTAAACATTTTCTCATTAAACCTCTTCGGGTATGTTCTCTTAGACTTATCCTCTGCTTAGGTGATTTCAAAGAGTTCGGTGGAACTCTTTTTAACTGGAATACTCAACTGGACCGTGTCACTAACTTGGCATGAAAATCATTGAAACTTGTTATTGAACCTAGCTCCAGGTTGTTGTACTATGCTCGTTCTGAACCTCTAAATGTCGTATGAAGGATTTTACCTATGATATGACTGTCCTAAATAACTAGCTCCAAACTGTTACATATATTTTATAATGTTTTCTAGGATCTGTAACTCCATTATAGTTGTCTAGAGTTATTTTGTGGCAATGTAGTCTTGGGGTATGTTGGTATTCAACATCTTTCTGTATAAAAGAAAGTCTTTGATTTGGTGGGGGGTGTAAACATCATCTTGGGCAAATTCTTCTTCCATCTATTGAGCTCTAAAAAGCTTGAGTTTTTAGCATAAAATGGCGTGAAACATGGATAGGCCTTTTTTTACGATGCCTAGTTGGGTGTCTAGAAAAACCATTTCATACCCGAGCGTTATAAATGCCTTTATGTTCTTTGGAATGGTTTGATGACCCTAAGGCTAACAATCTTCCTTAGACTAATTTTGCCCACATTCATTTGGGTAATGTAAATATCTACGAACACTAAGTGGAGCTTGTTGTTGGGGAGGTGATTGGTGAGATGCAGGAACTTGATGGGGTGGATTTTTTATTTGTTAAGGTGGATTTTCTCTCATTTTTTTATTAGTCAATACTACTAGAGTGAGGAGCCGTACTTGGTCTACAAATTCTTGGATAGGTGGTTATGCAAGAGTATCTACTGTGACAGGGAGATCAATAACTCGTCTTATTCCAAAAGTGTCTTGATTGTCTACCATTAATGATTATGAGTATGGAGAAACAATTTATTAATAAGGTTATCTACTGTGTCACTGATGATATCTTAAAACTTGGAATATTTATATAATAGGTTATTTAGTTTATAGGTAGTGGTTATTCAAGATATTTAGGTAAATAGTTTTCTTCTTCTTAATTAGCTCAGGAAACACCAAATTAATGATAAAGCCCTAAGTACCAGCAAAAAAAAATCCTAAATGAGGTGACTTAAAAACCCTATAATGATAAAGTCAGTAGTATTATCAAAAAGATAAGAAATAACTTAAAAGAACCTTAAATTCCAAGAACGAGTGATGTTTATTCTTGTATTTTATGATGATTAATAATATGAAATGTATTAAGCTCTTAAGAAATAAAAAGGTTATGAACCTCTTACCTAGATGGTTCAAGGGATATTTATACGTACTCCTTGAACCTTATCGTTTTGAGAGAAGGAAAGGACTGAAAAGTTCCTTGCTTTTAGTGGTATTAATGAAAAACAAATATCTCTTACATATTATTAATGAGATAACAAGTATGATGGGTTCCTTAAGAGACCTTTTGTACATCTATAAATATAGGGAAATCATTACCTCAGGTAGAAATGACTCATATAATCGTTTTAGAAGTAAGATTTATTAGTCTTCAATGCTCAAAACATAAGATACAACCTGACCCATGTTAAAAGGCATGATGGTTCATTCAACCCGTTACACTTTCAGATTAGATGTTTATCTAGACACATGTTACCTTGGGTTCTGTCATAGCCCGGCCCAACCTGCTGTATATTATCCGCTTTAGGCCTTACCGCCCTCATGATTTTGTTTCTGGTGACACGATTTCACTTCTGCACCTGACGCCCCAAAACGCGTACAACAAGTTAACGACCAACACGATTTTGTTCCTGGTAACGCGAGCCCACTTCTGAGCCTGACGCCCCAAAACTCGTACAACAGGTCAACGAGCAGCACTTCTCATAAAGCCCTGGCTCTAGATAATAGCTTCCGATATGGGATATCACAGGTTCAATTAAACCCAAACATGTTGGGTCTAGCATCTCGTCAGAACCATGTTACAAGGTTTAGCTGACAGCTAAACCCAAGCATGTTAGGTCTAGCATCTCACTAGGCCTATATTTCCTTGGGTTTTGTTGTCGGGTGAATTGATGTTACCTTGGGTTTAGTTGTCAGTTGAACCTAAGCATGTTGGGTCTAGCATCTCACCAGCTCACGTTTCTTTGGGTTCAACTGTTGGTTGAACCCAAATATGTTGGGTTTGTCATCTCGCCAAGTCCATGTTTCCTTTGATTCAGCTGACGATTAAACTTAAATATGCTAGGTTTGGTATCTCGTCAGACTCATGTTACTTTGGGTTCAACTAACAACTAAACCTAAGTATATTGGGTCTGGCATCTTGCTAGACCCATGTTTTCTTAGGTTTAGCTGACGACTGAACCTAAATAAATTAAGTCTAACATCTCGTCAGACCCATGATTTATTGAATTTAGCTGATTGTTGAATCTAATTATTTTGGATTTGATATATTTCCGGATTTTGGATTTGATATATTTCCGGATCCACCTTGTTATCGATTCTCTCAAGTTTTTTAAAAAGATACCATAAAATAATTACCTTATCAATTTCTATATATTCACATGTTATATAAGATTGATTGGATTACAAGTTATCATTCTAAATAGAGTTTCATAATAATGGGATAGGGTTTTCATTAATAAATATTTAAGGAAAAAATATCTTAGCTTAATGAAATGTTTCTTGGCTCTTCTACATATTTGAACTCGGTTATTCAAACTCCTTAAATACCCATATTGACACCCGATTCCAATCCAAATACTGCCAGGTTTTTTTACTTTTTGAAAGATTCTGACAAACCATTATGGGATGGTTGCACAAATCATAATAAATTATCGCATGTTACACATGTGTTCACCATCAAGTCATGTCATGGGTTGAGTGAGGCTGGTTATGACAGAATTATCAGATGGGCGAGAAGCATTTTTTCTAAAGGAAACAGGCTGAAAGAAAACTTATTTGTTATTAAGTCTATGATGAAATCTCTCGATTTAGAATTCTAGAAAATTTATATGTGTCCAAACTTGTGCATGTTATATTACCTTGAAAATGTATCATACAAACTAGGACTTTAGGATTGAGGGTTTTAAAATCAAATTTATTAGGATACATTATTTTTTATTTTATTTTATTTTTTTTCTTTTGGGGGGTGGGGTAATTTTTTTCGAAATAAGCCTTGATTCTTAAATTCAAGAGTATATTTAAAATCGGAGAATGCTTTACAGTTATAAACAACTCTGAGAGTATAAAGATTAAATTATGAAAGGACCAATCATTATTTTTCTCTCTCTCTCTTTCAAATTTAATCAGTGCTATTAATCTTTCCCTTCCATTTATTATTTATGAGAAAAATAAATTGGAGATAACACTATTCCTGTATCAGTTTAGAAGATAGTTCGAATCGGGAGCATGAATTAAAATCAACTGGGACAGGATTACCCAATACATATATTGCCTTGGTGTCCATTTGATTTATTCCACGTGCCTCAAACACTTTGCCCGATTAGAGTAGGTGGATTTTTGCGTTCTCCATTTCTGCGAAAAATTAAGCTAGACCCATATTTTATTGAATTTAGCTAATTATAATAAAATACTGGGCATGATACCCGCTAATCTCGAAGATGGTAAAGTCACTCACTGAATCTGGAACTGGAACTCGTCAAATCCATGCTAGACCCATATTTTTATTGAATTTAGTTAATTATCGAATCCAATTATTTTGAATTTAACATATCCCCGGAGCAACCTTGTTATAGACTCTCTCATGTTTTTTAAAAGATTACCATAAAATAATTACCTTATCAATTTCTATATATTCACATTGGATATAAGATATTTGTTTGGATACAAGTTTACTTATCGTGCTAAATGGAGTTTCATAATACTGGGATAGGGTTTTCATTAATAAATATTCAAGGAAAAAAATATCTTAGCTTAGTGAAATGTTTCTTGGCTCTTCTATATATTTGTACCCGGTTATTGGAACTCCTTAAAGACCAATGTTGACACCCGATTCCAATCCAAATACTGCCTCTATAAAGATACCTACATTTGCAGGGGTTTGTTTTCATTTCAAACCATAACTATGACCGCACACACAGTCATGGGCATAGCACAAAGCATCTATGTTTCTGCAACAACATATCTGTCCCAGCTTGTCTGGGGCGGAGATGCACCGCTGATCTCTTCTCCGGTTATCGATCAAGAGTTGCAGTTACCAGAAACACAACTACAAGTACTCCCTCTTGCCGTCAACCAAGAAAGTACACCTCAACCACAGCAACAAATTTCCATTGAAATCAACGAGCAACCAACCAATACAGAGAGTACTAATAGTGTTAATAAGAGTGTGCCGTGGGCAAAGATACTCATGGCTTTCTGTTTCACTGCAGCGCTGGAAATTGATCTTGAATATGAACAAATTGATCAACGTTCAAAACCCAATCTTAAGTTCTACTTGCGCTCTGTCTGTGTCACACTTATCTTTGTTTCTCTCATTGTTTCACAGCTTATTAGCAGAAGGTTCCCTGTTGCTTCCAGAATGTTAGAGAAAGTTGCCATCATCCTCGGTGTCACCGCATTTTTCATCATCATTGCATTTCCATTGATGACCACGAGCCAGCTCAACCATGCTACCTAGCAAGGCTAGGTACCTACTCCAGATCCCTACACATCTGTATGCTAGTACTGCTTCCATTGTTATCTTATATATGCAAAAGAAAGACCGATGACGGTGGTCTTACAGGCAACGGCCAATGGGGGTGTATAATGGTATACCTCGTTATGTACGTCGCTTGTTGAACTTGGTCATGAATAAGAATATGTACCATGATATTGTTAAACTTTTGAAGTGAATATATAATTCCTTCATTGAACTTTTTTTTTGTCAGATACAATTCCTTAAACAAGTGTTTAACTTAGTTATAATTAATGAATTATCTGCATACGTAGAGTTCAATTGCTTATTATAACATGTAATCATTACGGCATATATATGCATACGAGGAATTGATACTCCGAAGTTGTACTTCTCTCTCTCAAATCAAATTAGTAAGATTTATGAATAATTTTCGTGTAAAAGAAAAGAGTACAAATTCGAATATATCTATAGCGGTTTCATGCATGCATGTTGCTTGGTATTTGAGTGAACTGATCAGGGATATAGAGTGTACATGTACATATTCTAATCATGTCATTTGCACATTTCCTTGGAACCAATCGGGTAATGCAATGATGAGGGCCCGATTGACTTGGTACCATTACGCAAGTCAAATAAAGCGATTGTAGACATTAAATTTCTCTCCGCTGTATTTGTTTGTGGTGAAGTTTATTTTTTATATATATTTTTTATAGTTTTGATGTAATTATGTGAAAAATTAAAAAAATATCATTTTATTATTTTATAATTAAAAAGCAATATATACTATAATACTAAATACACGCCTAATATCCCATAAGAGGGCCCCGATTAAGTTAAGTGGACATATGCATTCTCTAATTTAGAATAAATACTATATTATTTCGAAGCATTTTCCTATTCAATCTTTAGTGGTACTTTGCTAAAATGTAATGTCCCACATGGTCAACGACTCAATATAATTTAATGAACGAAGCCTCGTCCTTTTAATCCAAACGAGCGTCTCACCCCACTTGCTTGCTACTCTTGTGATAGGGGTGGTATGCGTCACTCGTATGCTTATACATATGTTCAAAATCTTCCTCGTTGACTTTGGAACAACTTCCTTATTAGCTTGTTGCAACTAAATTGTTATATAAACATCATTTATAACACATTAGAACATCATAGGAACTAGGATTTTATGATTGAGGGTATCAAAATGAGATTTATTAGAATACATTTAAATATAGTATAAATTAGATATGTTGTCAGCGCAATGTTGCGGGCGAAATGAAAAACGTTGATTGTTGAACTTTCGATTCAAGTTTGTTTTTTGTTTTCTTATCTGAAGAGCAAACAAAGATTTGAACAAAGAGATATGCACGATGCGAAGAATAAAAATTCGGATGCTTTAGCAATGGAAATGCGAAGGGAAAAGTTTTTCTAACAGCGCTCAGAAAGCCCTCTAGCAAAAAAGGAACCAGAGGTTGACAGCTAAATTACTACATATCAAGCATGGGTGAAAATGCAAGGAACATGGATTAATTCGTTTCATTAAGCAAGGACAATAAATGGTCTAGCAAATTAAGCACCCCGAATGCTTTGCATAAATTACTGTTCTAATCTCATTAAAGAACAATAGAAAGATTAGTATGTTTGGACTGAATTTGAGTTGAGTATCTAGATAAAAAAATATATATATTCTTACTAAAAATGGACTCATAGCAGGCCACTACTTTGAACAATAAAAAATAATAACACAGTTCTTAAATTTTTAAAAATATATATATAAAAATCTTCAATTTAAATTTTATTTATTTACTAACATCAAAATAAAAAATATTCGTATTTACTAATGTAAAAATTAAAAATAGTTTTAGTATTCACTAATGTTAGAGTTAGGTATATTTGCACTAGAATTGAAAATTATTTTGAACATTAAAGTTAGAAATATTATATATTTTTTTATTTAATACTTACTAACACAAAAATTAAAAATATTTATAATTAAATATTTATTGATAACATAATCAAAAATATTATCATCAATTCCAGTGCCTAAGTTAGAACGGAAATCACTTTATATGAACGTCATTTGGCTTGTTGCATCTAAATTGTTATATGAACTTCATTTATAACACGTTAGAATAGGATTTTAGGATTGAGGGTATCAATATGAAATTTATTAGGATACATTTATTAAATATAGTATAAATTAGTAATGTCCAGAATATAATAATTATTTATTTATTTTTGGGGGGGATGCAGATATTTTTTCGAAGTAAGCCTTGAATTCTTAAATTCAAGAGTATATTTAAAATCGGAGAATGCTTTACAGTTATAAACAACTCTGAGAGTATAAAGATTAAATTATGAAAGGACCAATCATTATTTTCTCTCTCTCTCTTTCAAATTTAATTAGTGCTACTAATCTTTCCCTTACATTTATTATTTATGAGAAAAACAAATCGGAGATAACACTGTTCCTGTATCGGTTTAGAAGATGGTTTGAATCGGGCATGAATTAGAATCATCTGGGACGGGATTACCCGATAACATATATTGCCAGGGTGTCCATTTGATTTATTCCACGTGCCTCAAACAGTTCTCCCGATCAGGTGGCTTTTTGCATTATCCATTTCTGCAAAACATTAGGCCGGGCATGGTACCCGCTAATCTCGGAGATGGTAAAGTGACCATTTGAATTTGGGCATGATTTAGAATACTGGGACAGGACTACCCGACCCGACAACATATATTGCCAGGGCCTCCATTTGACCACGTGGCCTCCAACACTTCGCCCGATTAGATTACGTGGATTTTTGCATTATTCATTTCTAAGAGAAAATAAGCCGGGCATGATACCCGCTAACCTCAAAATAAAGAATAATGAAGTAATACGCGTTTTCGCGTAGGAAAGTAATGTTACGTTCCCACTTCTTTTTATCCTCCATGACAAGGCGTCTACTAATCTGAGCTGTAACTCCAATTTGTTTTTGGCGTTGTGGGTCTAGCACTGCTTTCTGATTTGCTTTGCTCAATTATTGAAATGAGTTCTTATAGAAGACAACACCTGGACGAACCAGATGAGATGCTTAACAGTATTTTATTAGGATCCCAAGACAGTGATATTGTTCAAATCCAACAGTTTTGTTTGTCTTTTTTTTATTTTCGTTTTGTTTTTTTTTCCCTTTTATTTCCCACATTCCCCCCCCCCTTTTTTTTTTTTTTTACTACATGTTTTTTTTCTTTTTTCCCAAGATTATCTTCTTCTTCTTCTTCTTCTTCTTCTTCTTCTTCTTTTTATTTTTTTATATTATCTTTGTCGATTTTTTTTTAATATTGAACTAATTAAAATTTAGTTCTATAGTTTTTTTCTTTAAAACATTTTGGATTGCTATAATATTTCCCTACACGGTTTTTTTTTTTCTTTGTTTTTTTTAAAATGATTTTTTTTTATTTTATTTTTTTCATATTAAGCTGGTTGAGAATTTTGCTTTGTAGTTTTTTTCTTTAAAATACTGTGGATTGCTATAATGTTTCCCTATGTGGTTTTTGTTTTGTTACAGTGTTTCCCCACGTGTTTTTCTTTCAAAATTATCTTTCTCGAATGTTTTTTTTAATATTGAACTGGTTGAGAATTTAGTTTTAACTTTCCACACATGTTTTTTCTCCTTTTTTTTCTTTTTTTTTTTTTGCTTTTTTTCCCCAAAATTGTCTTCTTCTTTTTTTTTCCTTTTTTTTTTCTTTTTTTGTGTTTTTTTTTCAAAATTGTTTTTGTCGATTTTATTTTTTTAATATTGAGCTGGTTGAGAATTTAGCTTTGTAGTTTTTTCTTTAAAGCTCTGTGGATTGCTATAGTGTTTCCCCACATGGTTTTTTTTCTTATGATTTTTTTTTTGTTTTTTTTCCATAATTGTCTTTGTAGATTTTATTTTTTTCATATTGAACTGGTTGAGAATTTAGCTTTGTAGTTTTTTAAAAAAAACATTGTGGATTGCTACAGTATTCCCCCACATAATTTTTTTTGTTATGATTTTTTCAAAATTGTCTTTATCGATTTTATTATTTTTAATATTGAGCTGTTAAGAATTACAACTGTAGATTTCCTCATGAAACACTATAGATTGCTACAGTGTTTTCCTACATGGTTTTTTTTTCCTTTCGTTTTTTTTGTTATGATTTTTTCCAAAATTATCTTTGTCGATTTTATATTTTTAATATTAAGCTGGTTGAGAATTTAGCTTTTTAGTTTTTTCCTTGAAAACATTGTGGATTACAATAATTTTTCTCCATATGATTTTTTATATATAATTTTTTTCACAAACTCACGAAATTGGACAAGCATGTAACAAGCTCGCGGCATCGTGCGGGCATGGCATCTAGTAAATAAACTAAAATGAAAGAGGTTTGAACTGTGCCTTATCCAGTTGGTGTTGTAAGGATAAGCAAGAAAGTGTTTTCATTTGGTAAGTGTTAACTCACTTGCACACACTCAAGATGAAAGGCACTTCCATGTCTGAATAATTCAGATTCCTTATTCCTTCAAAATCTTCTCTGCTCGGAGACTTTCAAACAAGTGTGACGTGTAAAAACCAAAGAAAAGAAAGAAGCATTATAAGGACTTTCAACATTTTCAGACTCATTAGGTGTTTCACCTTTAGTGCGTTACCGATCCACTACCCGAAATATGATTGGGTAGAGGGTTTGTATTTACGTTTAAGGCCTCCTCAAATGTTATCCGCTTAACTTTAATCAATTGCAAGAGCTTCCTCTAGAAGCCATTGCAAATATGAACGTTATGTCTTGCAACACCAACATGATACTCGCAAGTGAGATCTGACTTGTACCAATTGAGATAAGGTGGTTGTAAAGGCACCAAAGATACAGGAGCACATGTCTGATGCTCAATAGCTTCTGGTACATCTTATTTAGAGATAGCGGTAATGGAGATAGTTGTTCCTAGACTCTTTGGTGGTTCTTCTTTTGAAAATTTTTAGTCTGGTTCTTGACTTGGTTATTTTGTGGCTCAGGTTTTCTAGCGGCGTATAAAGAGTTGGAGTTGATGTTGGTGATTTGGAATGAAAGGGATGGAGTGTTTTAATTTTAGAATTGGTTTTTCTTTCCCCTGTAACCAATTTTAACATGATCAACCTCCTTCTTCTTCCCTTTGAAACCCTTTTTCTCCATAGGTGCAGAGATTCTTTCACTCTTTACTCCTAGCTCTATACGCTCAGTTTTTTCCATAGCATCTGTGAATTGTGGTGCCAAACTACCCATCACATGCTCCTAGTATGACGTTTTGAGCGTGTTGACAAATATAGTAACTATTTCTTTATTCAAGAGTGGAGGATACACATGTGCAACTAGATATCTTCATCTCTAAGCATACTCCCTCATGCTTTCCTTGTTCCCTTTCACCATATTGGACAAGCTGTGTGATGTTTTGAAAATAAAAGAGAATAGAAAAAGGCAAGAAAGCCCTTGAAGGCTTAGAAGAAGGTATAAATGAATAAAGGGTATTGTGGTAATTAAACAAAACATGATAAGTATAAATAGAAAAAAAAAAAAGAGGGATCTGATTTGAGAGAGAGAGAACCGGCAGGAGAGAAGGGGGAAAGAAGAAGAAGAGAAAATGAAAAGATAAAGGAAGGAGAAGACAGTAAGAGAAAATAAGTTAAAATGTAAGATTTATGCTTTGATGTGTATAAATTTATTTTCTTTAGCTTTAAATTTATGTTTTGTTGAATATTAGGGTTTTGTAGATTTTGTTTTGGGTTGATTGATTTAAATGTTATGAGTTGATTGTTGTGGGTAATGAGTTATTTAGTTGATTTTGGAAGATTTTAGGTAAAGATAATAATTCTGAGTTATAATTTGTTTAAATGGTGAATTTGAGTTAGAAATCTTGAAATATTAGTAGGTGATCTGTGGAAATTCTGGGTTTGAGTTTGAAGATGATAAAATTTCAGTTCAGTCCCTCAATTTGTGAAAATTACAGTTTAGTCCCCAAACTTTGGAAAAATTCCAGATTGGTCCCTAGCGCATAATCCGAGATTCTGGACAGGATTAAAGATGAATTATGGGCATAAATCCAGTATAGTTATGAGCTTATGACATTTTCAGTTTGGTCCTCCAATTTGACAAAATTACAATTTTACCCTAGACATTTGATAAAACTCCACAATGGTCCCTGGAGCATAATTTGAGATTCTGGACAGAACTGAGGATGAATTATGGATAAAATTTTAGTATAGTTATGAATTTATGGCATTTTCAATTTGATCCTTCAATTTGACAAAATTACAATTTGAACCCTAAAAATCTGCTAAATTTCCAGAATGGTCCCTGGAGCATAATTTGAGATTCTGGATAAAATTGAGGATGAATTATGGGCAAAATTTCAGTATAATCATGAATTTATGACATTTTAAGTTTGGTCCTCTAATTTGACAAAATTACAATTTGACCCCTAAAAATAAGATAAAATTCTATATTGGTACCTAGCTGTAATATTAGCTTTTTTTCATATTGGTTTGATGAATAATTGAGGGTCATGTAATGAATTATTATCAAGTGTTATTATTTGTTTTCTTATGAATTAGATTTTGGGAAAACAATAATTTTTGGATTTTTGGGGAAAATAACTAGTTTAGTTTAAAACATATAGGGCTATGGAATAGATCTTTGGTTTATTAAATAGATTGTATGTTCTTTCGAGTTGTTTTTGAATTTGTCTCATTTTTATTCAGATAATCCTAATATTCTACCGGCGAGATATCAGTAGGATTTCCTTCGGTATTTGCTTTCGAGTTCTGTTTGCTTTCGAGTCAGGTAAATAGATA
>Ga0307507_10006749_pt1 | contig 17265 bp, 14 predicted proteins | sample 7_EM_MG_FD_207223 | JGI IMG/M metagenome (GOLD analysis project Ga0307507, IMG submission 207223) | Populus trichocarpa ectomycorrhiza microbial communities from riparian zone in the Pacific Northwest, United States - 7_EM | ecosystem: Host-associated > Plants > Roots > Unclassified | place...
AGGTGGAGCGGATCGATCGCATCGAGGTGGGCCGGCGTATTTCCGGGCCTGTGCGACTCGGGCTGGACGTCGAGGATCCCGCCGCCTTCGCAAACGCCTTCGAGGCCGCCGGTGCCGAGCGCATCGCGGGCCCGGCCGCGGCCCCCTGGGGGACGACATTTCGCATGCGCGCGCCCGACGGAATGCAGTACACGCTGTACGCAGGCCCCGGCGAAAAGACGGGCGCCGCGATCCGCGAGCTGCGCATCGCGCTGACCGTGGACCAATACGACGAGGCGCTGCGCTTTTACCGCGATGGCCTCGGCCTCCCAGTGCGAAAATCGTGGGCCGAGCCCGAAGGGAGCGGCGCGATTTTCGAGACCGGTCGCGCGACGTTGGAGCTCCTTTCGACGAAAATGGCCGAATCGGTGGACCGCATCGAGGTGGGGCCACGCGTGGCCGGGCCCGTGCGGGTGGCGCTGGAGGTCGACGACTCCGCGAAGATCGGCGAAGCCCTGATGGCGGCCGGCGCGCAGTTGCTCGGCGGGCCGGTGGTCACGCCGTGGAAGGACGAGAACGTGCGTCTGCGTGCCCCCGACGGAATGCAGTACACGCTGTTCACGAAGCACGCGCGCTAGAACACGTCTACATAGCGTGAAGGGGAGCGGCTTCGATGGAGGCGAGGACCGCTCGGGCCTTGTTGCGCGTCTCCATGGCTTCGTCGGCGGGGACGCTGCCTTCGACGATGCCCGCGCCGGCGGTGACGTCGAAGCCATCGTCGCGGCATACGGCCGTGCGGATGGCGATGGCGAAGTCGAAATCGCCGTGTTGCGTGAGGTAGCCCACCGCGCCGCCGTAGATGCCGCGCGGGCGTGTCTCCAACTCGCGGATGATCTGCATGGCGCGCAACTTGGGCGCGCCGGAGAGCGTGCCCGCGGGGAAGGCTGCGCGAAAGGCCTCGAGCGGGGGAATGCGCGCGGCGTTCACGCGCCCTTCGACCTCGCTCACGATGTGCATGACGTGGGAGTAGCGGTCCACTTCCATGTTGCGCACGAGCCTCACGCTTCCGATGTCGGCCACGCGGCCCACGTCGTTGCGGCCGAGATCGATCAGCATCACGTGCTCGGCGCGCTCCTTGGGATCGCCGAGAAGCTCCATCTCGTGTGCCGCGTCTTCGTCGGGCGTGCGGCCGCGTGCGCGGGTGCCCGCGATGGGGCGCACGGTCATCACGCCGTCTTCGAGGCGCACCAACGTCTCGGGGCTCGCGCCGGAGATCTGCGTGCGCCCCGTTTCTCCCGGCGCGGGCGGAAAGTCGAGAAAGTACATGTACGGCGACGGATTGAGCACCCGCATCGCGCGGTACACGTCGAAGGGATCGCGCCCCGCGCGCGGCACGCGGAAATTGCGCGCCAGAACGATTTGAAACGCGTCACCCGCCGCGATGTACTCCTTCGCGCGGCGCACGATGCGCTCGTACTGGGCATCGTCCATGCTCACGGCGACGTCGGCCGGCAGCCGCATGCGATCCGGCAGCGCAAGCCGGTGCATCGTGCCCGGCGCGGCGAGATCGCGCTCGGCGCGGTCGAGTTCTTCCTCGGTCTCGGCCGCGATGGTGAACGTCTGCGCGAAGCTGTCGAACACCACGACGGTGCCCCCGCCGACGAAGCGCGCGAGTGGTGGCTGCGCGCCCGGCCACGTTTCCACCTTGTCGATGGCGTGCACCAGGTCCCAGCCGAAATAACCGACGTGCGCGCCGGCGAGGCGTTCGGCCGGCGTGCGAGGTTCCTCCCGGCACGCGAAGAGCGCGTTCGCGACCGAAATGGGATCTCCACCTTGTGGTGGCACGGAAAACGGCGCCTCGCCGCGCACGGCCCATTGGCCGTTCGGCAGCAGCGTGGCCTCGTAACGCGGCCGGTAGCCGAGCATCGAGAAACGCCCCCAGCGTTCGCCCGCGACGACGCTCTCCAGCAGAAACGACGCGGTGCCCGCCGCGGCATCGCGCAAGAGCGCGTACGCCCGCACCGGGGTGAGCCCATCAGCGACGAGCGTCCGCGTCACGAACGCCTTCACGTGGCGTTGTCCGCGAGGCCCAGGAGCGTGCGCGCGGTCTTCGGATCGGCCGGTGTGCGCCCGATGCTGCGCGCATACTGCGCTGCGCGCAGGACGAGCGGGGCGCTTCCCTCGGAGAGCACGCCCTTCGAGAGGTAAATGTTGTCCTCCAAGCCGAGGCGCGCGTGCCCGCCGAGCCGGATGGCTAGCTCGGTCATCGGCTGCTGGTGCCGGCCTACGGCGGCCACCGCCCAGGAGGCTTCCTCCGGGACGAGCGTGCGCATGAAGCGCACGTGCTCCTCACGCGCGCCGATGGCGCCCGGCACCCCGAGCACGAATTGGAAGTGCAGCGGCCCGGTGAGCGTTCCCTCCTTCACCAAGAGCAGCGCTTCCTCGATATGGCCCACCTCGTAACACTCCAGCTCGGGCACGCTCCCCGCTTTGCGGATGCGCGCCGCCATGTCCCGGATCTCGCGCCGCGTGTTGATGAAGACGTCGTCGCCGAAGTTGATGGTCCCGCAGTTGAGGGTGGCCATTTCTGGCCGGCACGCCAGCGGGCCCGCGCGCTCCTCCATGGACATGCCGACCGCACCGCCGGTCGTCGTCTGGATGATGCAGTCCGTCTTCGCCCGGATGGCCTCGATGGCGGCCGCAAAGCGCTCCGCCGACTGCGTCGAGGTGCCATCGTCGTTGCGCACGTGCAGGTGAATCACCGCCGCCCCCGCCTCGCGACAGCGGGCCGCCTCGTCTGCGATTTCTTGAGGAGTTATGGGCAGATAGGGCGTTTGCGCCCGGGTGACCTCCGCGCCGACGATGGCCGCGGTCAAAATGATGTCCGGCGGCGTCGTGGGCGTCACGATGGGCTCCGGACCGGGGGCAGGCCCCGCGGGAAGCGCCGGCATGTAAAGCTCGCGCGCTTTGCGCTGCATGCCCTTGGGCACCACGCATGTACCCGTGGCCCGGCAGACCACCACCTGGGGTTCGAGAAGGTCCGCCGCGCTGGCAGGAAGGCTGGATTCGCGCAGGTTGGCGATGACCTTGCGCGCTTCGAAGCGCATCTGCCGGCTCGTATTGCCAACCGAGAGCAGCTCGGCCGTGGCCTCGATGTAGTCGCCCGCGAAAACAGGGGCGAGAAATTCCACGGAGTCGTAGGCTCGAAAGAGCCCTTCGTCCCCGTCGAGCCGAATGAGGAGCTCGGTGGCGAGATCCCCGAAGAGCGCCAGCATGCGCGCCCCATCGACGAGTTCCCCAGCGTAATGCGCATCGTGCGAAGACATGCGAAGGCGCAGCGTGACCTTCAAGCCAACCATGCCAGGTTAAGTACCATGGTGCGCCCCGCCGGAGAGCTTCCAGTTGCCACGACTTACCGCCATGGCCGAGGACTTCGTTGCCCGCGAGGTCGCCCCGTGATACCTAGCGCATCCTTGTTCCGCGCCCTCGCGCGGCCCTCGAGTCTCGGTAACGCTGCATGACGCTCGTCGAAGCACGCAATCTCCCGTCCCACGTCGGCATCATCATGGATGGCAACGGCCGTTGGGCGCAGCAGCGCAACCTGAGTCGCGTTCGCGGCCACAAGGAAGGCTCGCATGCGGCCCGTCGGATCATCCGTGCCGCCCGTCGCCTTGGCCTGAGCGCCCTCACCCTGTACGCGTTCAGCGAACAGAACTGGGCCCGCCCGGAGGACGAGGTCGACGCCTTGATGGAGCTCCTGCGCGAGTTTCTCCTCTCCGAACGCGAGGAAATTCTCGAAAACGGCATCCGCCTCAATGCGGTTGGCAACCTCGGCCGCCTGCCGGCCCTGGTGCGCGCCGTGCTCGACCCGCTGCGTCGGGAGAGCAAGGAAAACAACGAGATGACCCTCACGCTCGCGCTGAGCTACGGCGGGCGCGAGGAAATCGTGAACGCGGCCCGCGAGCTGGCCCGCGCCGTCGCCGCCGGCACCTTGGCGCCGGAAGACGTGACCGAGCAGGCGCTCCACCGGCTGATGCCGAGCCTCCAGGTGGGCGATCCGGACCTGATCATCCGCACCTCGGGCGAGCGGCGCATCTCGAATTTTCTTCTGTACGGCCTGGCCTACTCCGAGCTTCACTTCGCCGACGTGCTCTGGCCGGACTTCACCGCGGAAGACTTTTACCAGGCCATCGCGAGTTACCAGGCGCGTGAGCGTCGCTACGGCCTCACCGGTTCCCAGATCGATCACGTCTCGCTTGGTGCGCAGCACCCGGCGAATGGGACGGCGGCTGGAAACTCCCCGCAAGGGGGGCTGGGGTTGCGTCCGACGGATCGAGCGGAGGCGGCGCGCATCGCCGTCTGATCGAAGAGATGGCGGTCACCAAGTCGAATCTGGCGATGCGCCTTTTGACGGCGGCCGTCGCCGTTCCGGTCATTCTTTTCCTGCTCTACAAGTGCCCGCCGTACGCGTTCTATTGCCTCGCGTTTCCGGCGGCCGTGGTGGGCAGCTTCGAGCTGTTCTCCATGACGCATCCGGGCGATCGCGTCTCGCAGGTCATCGGTGTGCTTCTCGCGGCGTCGTCGTCGCTGCTCGTGTGGTTCTGCGGTCACGATACGCGCGTGGTTCTCACCTTGCTCGTGGCGATTCCGCTTCTCGGGCCGCTGCTCACGCTCGTGCGCGTGGGCGACATCTCCACCGCGGCGTTGCGCTCCTGTGCGATGGGGTTCGGTCCGCTCTTCGTGGCGCTGCCCATGACCATGCTCGCGATGCTTCGTCGCGACATGCAGGACGATGGGGCGGGTTACGTGCTCGTCACGCTGATGTTCGCGTGGCTTGCCGACACCGGTGGCTATTTCGCGGGTCGTTTCCTCGGAAAACACAAGCTCTACGAGCTCGTTTCCCCGAAGAAGACCGTGGAAGGCGCCATTGGCGGGCTTGCCGGCTCCGTCGTGGGCGCCATGCTCGCGAGCCTGTGGTTCCTGCCCCATTTCCCGCTGGCGCACTCGATTCCGCTCGCCATCGTCGCGAGCGCCCTGGGCCAAGCCGGCGACCTGGGTGAGTCCCTCATCAAGCGCTCCACCGGCGTCAAAGACTCCGGCGCCATCGTTCCAGGCCACGGCGGCGTCCTCGATCGCATCGACGCCCTGCTCCTCACGAGCACCGCCGTGTACCTGTACACGTTGTGGACGCGATAGCCATCAGCCCCGCAGTGTTCGGCCAAGCCGAAGAGCTTTCCCCGCCCGAAAGCTGAGGACTGAACGCTCATCCTCTGCCTGAAAGCTGAGGACTGAACGCCGATCCTTTTGCCCGAAAGCCGAAAGCTGAAAGCTGACGACTGAAAGCCAGCGCCGAAAGCGCTTTAAATGCGGAAAGCCGGCTTTGGACCGGCAATTTCCGCGGGCTTCCTTGGACGGCGCGACCTGCCCCAATTGGGGAGGAGCACCGCCCGGATGCACTACATCTTTTGCGAGTAGAACTCGACGACCAGCTGCACGCGCAGCGGGAAGAGCACCGCGCCCTCGTCCGGGAGGGACGAGATGGTGGCTTGGCGCTTCGCGCGGTCGACCTCGATCCACGGCGTCTGGAAGCCGTCGGCGATCGGGAAGGCCTGTTCGACGGCGGCGTGGATCTTCTTGCGATCCCGCACCGTGACGACGTCACCCTTCTGGATGCGGTACGAGGCGATGTCGACGCGCTTGCCGTTGACGAGGATGTGCCCGTGGTTGACGAGCTGGCGGGCGGCCGGGATCGTGCGAGCGAAGCCGGAGCGGAAGACGATGTTGTCGAGACGACGCTCGAGCAGCTCGATGAGCTTCGGGCCCGTGTTTCCGGCCGTGGTCTTCGCCTCGTGCATCAAGTGACGAAGCTGGCGTTCGCTCACCCCGTAGTTCATGCGAACCTTCTGCTTCTCGAGAAGGCGCACTGCGTACTCGGAGAGCTTCTTGCGCGCCTGACCGTGCTGGCCGGGGGGATAGGGCCGGCGTTCCGTTTTCTTGGGGGACAGACCGGGGAGCTCCGTCCCGAGCTTCCGCATGATCTTAACGCGCGGACCCGTATAGCGACTCATTGCTCAAATTCCTCCAAACATTTCAACCGTGCTCCGGCAAGTGTGCCGGTCCTAGGAAGCCGGCCGCGCAAGGTACACGGTTTTTCAGGAAAGGAGAGCACTTTTGGCACGAACGACGTCGTCGACAAGTGCTTTTTCCAAACGGGCCACTTCTCCGTAGTTTGGCAGCCGTATTTCGTGCATTCCGCTGACGAGCTGAACAAGAGATTTGTAGTCCGGCGCTTGAGCTTTCCAGTTCGCCACCGGGAATGTCTCGTAGAAGCCCGATGTCAAACGCGACGGCGTCAGCACGGAAATGCGCGCCTCCGGATGCCATAGCTGAAGATGCCAGAAGCCGCGCGTGACGAAGTACTGGAATTTCCGCCCGCCAAAGAGCCTCACCTCCCAGCCGTCGAGCACCATGGCCAGATCGCGCTCGCGCGGGTCGTGCGGCGGCGGCGGCCACTCGGGCACGTTCAGCCGGTTGCGGAGGTCTCCGTCCACGGACAACGGGCGCTCAAGGACGACGGTCGTGCGGCTGCTCATTTTCCTCCGATCCGGCCTCGTTCGAGGGCGATCGTGAAAGTGAAAATCATATTCATCAACTGTTCGCATCTGAACGACCTTTCGCGGTACCTGTCAAGGGAAACCGATTTCGCCCACACCTCCTATGTTTCTAGAATGTTTCGAAAAGCCATCTCGCGGGCACGATCCCGCTGGCGAAAGCGGTGGCCCATGTCTAGAACGAGCCTCACATTTTGAACCGCCGCTCGTCGCGTAAGCGACCCCCCAACCGCACCGAAGGCGACGCCCTGCGTCGAAATCCACCGATGACCGACTCGGATACCAAGCCCGTTCCCGTGCCCCCGCCGTCGCGCACGTCGCTCCCGTCGACGACGACGAAGAAAGAATACGATTTTTTCGGAGTGATTCAGGACTACCTCGACGAGGCCGCGGCCGCGGCCAACCTCGAGTTGTTCGTTCGCACCATCCTGAGCCAGCCGAAGAACGAAATCATCGTCAACTTCCCGGTGAAGATGGATAACGGCGAGGTCAAGCTCTTCAAGGGCTACCGCGTTCAGCACAACAACCTGCTCGGACCGTTCAAGGGTGGCATCCGCTTCCATCCCGACGTCAGCCTCGATGACGTGAAGGCCCTCGCCGCGATGATGACGTGGAAGAGTGCCCTCATGCGCCTGCCCTTCGGTGGTGGCAAAGGCGGCATCAAGTTCGATCCGCACAGCGTCACGCCGCACGAGCTGCAGAAGATCACGCGCCGCTTCACCCATGCCCTCGGCATGAACATCGGCCCGGACTACGACATCCCCGCGCCCGACGTCGGCACCAACGGCCAGACGATGGCGTGGATGATGGACACGTACTCCAACATGATCGGCAGCTACCAAAAGCAGAGCGTGAAGGGCGTCGTCACCGGCAAGCCCGTCGCCTCGGGCGGTACGCTCGGCCGCGCCAAGGCTACGGCGCAAGGCATGGTTTTCTGCCTCATCGAGTGGGCGAAGGAGCACAACTTCCAGCTCGAGGGCAAGACGATGACCGTGCAGGGCTTCGGCAACGTCGGCTCGCACGCCGCTGTCATCCTCGCGCGCCTCGGCGTCTCGACCATCGCCGTCGGCGACCACACGGGCTACCTGTTCAACCCGGAGGGCTTCAACGCCCACAAGCTGCAGGACTACGTGCAGCACCACGGGTCGATCGCGGGCTACCCCGGTGGCAAGCCCATCTCGCGGGAAGAGTTCTTCGCCACCAAGGCGGACATCTTCGCCCCGTCGGCGCTCGAGAACCAGATCAAGGAGGCCGAGGCTCGCCAGCTTCAGTGCAGCGTGATCGTGGAAGGCGCCAACGGCCCGACGAATCCGGCCGGCGAGAAGATCCTCGAGGAGCGCGGCATCACCATCCTCCCCGACGTCCTCGCCAACTCGGGCGGCGTCACCGTCAGCTACTACGAGTGGGTGCAGAACAAGCGCTCGGAAAGCTGGTCGGAGGAAGAGGTCGACGAGAAGCTCGAACGCGCCATGGAGCGGGCCTACCGCGAGGTGAGCGACTATTCACGCAACAAGAAGGTGAGCCTGCGCATCGCCGCCTACGCCATCGCGCTCTCGCGCATCGAGGCCGTGTACAAGGAGCGCGAGATCTTCCCCTGAGGTAAGGTCGCGCCGCTTGCGCATCACGAAGGGCTCCTCCGAAACGAGGGGCCCTTCGGCATTTTGCGGCCCTGTTGATCTTCCTTCACCACTCGGTCAACATTCGCCCTGTGTATGTCACCACGCGACTGGGCCGTTGGTTTTACGAGGAACGCGGGGAAGCGCAGAAGCCGAACGATCCAGCCATCGTGCTGTTGCACGCGCTGCTCTTCGACGGCTCGGCGTGGGACGAGCAGATAGGTCCGCTCTCGCAGCTAGGGCGCGTCGTGGTCATCGACGGGCCGGGGCATGGAAAGAGCGAGGTGCCACCGCCCTTCTCGCTCGACGATCATGCGCGGGCGCTGGTCGACGCGCTCGATGCGTTGGGCATCTTCAAGGCGTTGCTCGTCGGCGTGTCGTGGGGCGGCATGGTGGCCATGCGCGTGGCGCTCGACAATCCGATGCGCATCGTCGGGCTGGGCCTCATCGACACCACGGCCGACGCGCAGACGCGCTTCCGCCGCGTGAAGGATCGCGTAATGAGCACCGTATTTCGCACGATCGGGTTGCCGCCGAGCATCGTGGAAAAGCAGATCGCGCCGCTGCTCTTCGCGCCGAAGACGCTGCGTGAGCGGCCGGAGTTGGCCGAGCGGGTCTACTCGCGCGCAAGCGGCTTTCCGCGCCTCGGCGTCAGCCGCGCGGTGAAGGCCGCCTCGGTCGAGCGGCAGAGCATTTTGGACAAGGTGCGCGCCATCAGCTGCCCGACCCTGGTCGTATGCGGCCGGGAAGATGCGTCGGCGCCGCCCGCACGCTCGGAGGCCATCGTGAACCGGCTGCCGCGCGCCACCATGCGCCTCATCGACGATGCCGGCCATTGCGCACCCATCGAGCAACCCGAAGCCGTCAACGCCGTGCTGGTTCCCTTCGTGCGCGAGCACCTCACGAGCGAGATACAGCCGCAAGTCTGAAAGCTGCGGACGAAAGCCGCGCCTTTAGCACGGGCTTCCGAGCCAGTGGCGTTCCATCTCGCCGAAGGGATCGGCGATGGCCGAGAGGACGTTGCGTGCGGTGGGGGAGGTGATCGACTGCGCGGTGCGGTAGAGGAAGTAGCGCGCTTCGCCGAGGAGCATGCCGCTCAGCGGCGTGTAAACCAGGTCCAAGGCGGAGGGCCGCGAGCCGTTGGCCTCGAAGACGAACTCCCAGGCTACGGTGCTGCCGACGGCGAAGGCCAGCGAGCCCGCCCAGCCGAAATGGCAGATGCGCGCGCGCGTGTAGAGCTCACTGCCGAGAAGGCCGTGGCCGATGACGTTGATGCGCCACGAGTCGCCGTCCCATTCGAAGGCCGGCTTGTCCGAATCGAAGAGCGGCCAATGGGTGTATGCGTCGCGGTACCGTTCGAAGATCCACTCGAAGTTTCCCTCGGCAAAAGGGTGCGGGTACAAGTACGACTCCGCGTAGCGCACGCCCGTGAGCAGCACCGTCGTGTGGAGCACCACCGGCTCCCAACGCGCCGCGAGGTCCACCTTTTCCGGCTGCGGTGCGAGGACGAGTTGCGCGGCCAGGCCCAGGGCCAAGAACGCCATTAGAAGCGACCCGAGAGCCCCAGGCCGTAGGCGGGGACGACGCCCGTCGGGGTGACCGACGAGCCAATGACGCCGCCCATGGGGGTGACGCTCAGGCCGTCGCGTGCGCGGGATGTCGCGCGCGGCAGCACCGGTTCCGCCGGCATGTTGCGCGTGAGAAACCAGGCGATGCCACCGCCGACCAACGTGCCCACCCCCGTGATGAGCGAAAAGGCGCGCGCGCGGCGTTCGCTCACCGGCGTTTCGAAGAGCAGCGGGCTCGCCGAGGCGGCGGCGGCGAGTGCACCCACGCCCAAGCCGAGATCGACCAGCATGACCCGCGACGGCGAGACGCGCACGAACGACGCGAGCGTGCCCGCGCCCACGACGCCGATGGCCGCGCCGATGCCCGCACCATAGTTCGGCGTCACGTCGGGTTGTGTGCCGCGGATGGCCATCTCGGTGAGGCCGCCCAGCACCAGGCCCAGGCCGCCGCCGGAGTGGGTGAGCACCGCGTCGCCTTCGTCGGCTTTGGAGCGGGTCAGCGCGACGGTGGCCAGGGTGAGGCCGATCACGCCGCCCGCCGCACCCCACGAGTACCGATCGGAGAACGGCTGCGTGTCGCGTCCGTTGGCGATGAGCAGGCCCGCGCCGGCGCCCCACCAGGCCCCGCCCGCGAGAAACCAGGCGTCGCCCGTGCTGACGTCCCACTCCTCGCTCACCAGCAGCGCGCTCCCGATGCCGATGCCCGCACCCAGCGCGAGCAGCGGATAGAGCACGCGCGGATCGTCGTTGCCGCTGGCGCGCTGCACGCTGTAGCCGACGTACCCGCCGAACAGCGCCCCGTTGATGGCCAACACCGCGCGCCCCTGCGAGCGCAGCGGCGCGATGAGCCGCTCGCGCGCTGACTCGTCCACGCGTGCGCGTTCGCGCTCGATGGCTGCGGCATGTGCCGCCGCTGCCGGCGACAGCAGATCGCGCAGCATGACCAAGCCGCGCACGGCCACATCGCTGCCTTTGACGATCTCGACGCGGACGCGCAGCTCGCGCGACTTCGGCGCCACGGCGACGATGCGCACGAGGAACGAGTTGTCCCCTGCCGGCTCGACCCGTGGGCTCACCACCCAGGTTCCCGCCTCGGCCCCGGCCGCGCCTTCGTGGGCTGCGCGATCGATCATGTCGCTGTCGCGCATTTTGCCGCCCACCGGCCCCGTGTCCGTCACGTGCAGCGTGTAGCCGAGGTCCTGCGCGGCATCGCGCAAGGTGGCGTCGAGCTCCTGCGCGCGCGCGTAAACGCCCGTTTCCCCGTCGGTGGGCTTGTGCAGAGGGGCCGATCCCGGCTGATCGCCGGCCGGCGTCACCGTGGACCACATGACCACCGAGCCGCTAGCCGGCGGATCGGCGGCAAACGCAGAACGCGCCGCCGCCATGGGCGGGGCTATCGCGAAGAGCGTTGCGGCAAGCCAAGTTCGAACACGCATTCGGAGAAGGCTGCGACGCTAACGGCCCATGCTCCGCCCGTCAACGTACGGGAAATGGTGACGTCGGATGCTCCACGACGGGAAAAATGTCCGCCGTGATGTCTTCCGCCGTGAGCTCCTCGCGCGCGTGTTTGAGCTCGCTGCTCGTCTGATCGAGCCGATCGGCCAACACGCCGAGGAATTGCCAGAGCAACTTGACCGCGAGCTCGTGCTCCTTGCGCAGGATCTCGAAAAAGTCGATGCGCTTGATGGCGATGAGCTCCGCCGGCCCGCCCAGGGCCGTGACCGTCGCCGAACGCGGCACACTGCGGATCAGGGCCATTTCGCCCACGTGTTCGCCCGTGCCGAGCTCCGTGAGCGTGGCCTCGCCGCGCGAGACGCGCACCTTGCCCTCGAGGACGATGAACAACTCGTCGCCGCGATCGCCCTCTTGAATGACCACGTCGCCCTCGTGGAAAGCCCGCACTTCGACGGCCTGCATGACCCGAAGGAGTTCGCGCTCGGTGAGCTTCGCGAACAGCGGCATGCTCGCCAGCACGTCGCGTTTGAGTGCAAGGCGCCGGGCGCGCTCGTCGTCGCCGTCGCCCTCCTCGCCCACCTTGACGATGATGAGCGTGATGTTGTCTTTGCCGCCCCGCTCGTTGGCCAGCTCCACGAGCGACTTCGCGGCCTGGTCGCCGTCCTTTTGCAGGTGCTGCAAGAGCTCTTCGATGCTCTGCAGGTAGCCGGTGAGCCCATCGCTCGCGAGCACGAAGGTGTCGCTCGGGAGAAGCTCGATGACCAGCGTGTCCACCTCGACCCGCTCGTAGACGCCCACCGCGCGCGTGATCGCGTTCTTGTGGGCGACCTTCTCGATCTGCTCGCGGGAGAGCTTCCCACGCTTGATGAGCTCGTTATGGACCGTGTGGTCTTCGGTAACCTGATGCACTTCATCGCCCCGCATCATGTAGATGCGGGTGTCGCCCACGTGGGCGATGAAGGCTTGGTGCCCGAGCACGATGATCGCGCTCAGGGTCGTGCCCATCCCGCGCTTGTCGGCGTCGGCTTGGGCCTCTTCATGGATCTTCGCGCACGCCCGTTGCACCGCATGCTCGAGCAACGCGATGATGTCCTTCTGCGTCACCTTGGCGGCGCCCGTCGCTCCATTGACGTAGTCGTCGATCAGCTCTTTTTCCCGCTTGATCTCTTCGTGCAACGTGCGCACGGCAATGGCGCTGGCCACCTCCCCGGCCGCGTGCCCGCCCATGCCATCGGCCACGACGAAGAGCGCGAGCTTCTTGTCGACGAGGAAGTTGTCCTCGTTGTGCTCGCGGACCTTCCCCACGTCCGTGGCTGCAAAGAATCGAATCGAGTCGATCATCTCTTTTTACGCCATCATGCCATGGATCGGTGCCATCGCACCACGCAGCACGGTTGGGCTAGAGACGCTTCTCGTGCAGGCTGGAAATGGCTGCCCGGGTTGGATCCAGCGAGGTCATCCCATCCACCGCCCCAACACGGCCCTGTCCGTCCACGTGCAGAGCATTGTCGCGCATTCCGGCGCTCGACGAAGTTCGAAATAGCGAGACGGCCCTTTTCGTAACTTGGAAAAGCGGTGCTCGCGCTAATTGCGTATTTGATTACCCGGTGCAGCGCACGCTCAGGCGGAAGTCGTGGTCGGCGTGGTGCATTAAAGAAAGAGAATTTACAGGAAGGCGGGAAGGCGGGAAGGAGTTTCGGCGTGCAGCAGCGCGGAACGCTTTTTTGGTATTTCCAATTGGCGCTGTGAGCCAATTGGAATCCCTCTCAAACCTTCCCGCCTTCCCGCCTTCCTGTAAATTCTCTTCTTCTAAGCGCAGACGGGGAAGGTGCCGTCGACTTCGAAGTCTTTTCGCGGGAAAACTAGGGATTCGCCGGCCCTGGTGAGGGGGTGGGCGATGCTTTTGCGCGAGACTTCGACTTTGTCGCGGCCCGCTGTGCAGGTCCAGGTTTGGTACTTCGTGCTGGCGGGCTTTTTGCTCGCGAAGACCGGATCGAACAAACCTACGTTGACGCCGTGATTCGGATTGGCGTGCGGGGAAGCCGGATTCATCACGGTGCGGGCGGACCGGAATAGGAATGCTTCCACCCCGGCGGCGCGCATCGCGCGGCCCAAGGGTTGGCTCGTGGTGTACGCCGTCTTCGACGAGATGTGCATCTCGTGCTCGCGAAAGGGCGGTTTCGTCAGGTCGATGCCGCGCGTGGCGGCCACGTTGGCGACGAAGGTCGTCAGCTCGATGGTGACGATGCCCAGATCGGCCGTCGTCCCCTCCAAAAAGAGAAGACGGTAATACGCGACTTCGGCGAAACACGTTTCGACGTCGCCGGAGCCGTACCACATTCCGCGTTCGGCCCGCGTTCCAAAGCGGGAGCCCCAGCGCAGGGGGGGATGGCGGAAAGGGGTGAAAAGCAAATAGTGCAGGCCGCGAAACTCGGGACCGTTCGGCACGGGCGGTTTCACCGTGTCGATGAGCTCCTCGAGCAGGAGCTGCTCCTCGTCCGAGTCGACGAGCTTGCGGGTGGAGGTGATGTGCTGCGATTCGACAGCGCGATAGGCTTCCAAGGCCAGTGCGGCAAGGTGCTTTTCGCCCTCGCATGCCTTCCACAGCCCTGCGATATCCGTATGGAAATTCACGCGCCGGAAAGGCTACACGTGCCCGCGCATCGCGTCGAGATACGTGGCCACATCGACCAATCCCTCGACGGTGAGCACGCGCTCGGCCGGAATGCCGCCGAGATGGGCATTGGGGCAGTGAAACCAGGCTTGAACTTTCCGCTCGTCTCCACCGACGAGGGCATCGAGCCCGCGGAAGATGCGCACGAGAAGAAGTGCCAACTCCCCCTCCTTCTTGCTCGGCGATATGAAGGTGCTCGTCATGAGCCTCGACACAGTGGCTTCGCTCACGCCGAGGATACGCGCCAGCTCCCGTTGCGAGAGGCCCAGGGCTTCGGCTACCCGGAGAATGGCCTTGGTGAGAACGACGCCCTCTTCCGGGTTGGGTGCGACTTGGTTCATTTCACAGGAAAACCTAATGCACGGTGTTTTCAGGTGCAAACTGTATTGGGCCAGTTTATGCCCGATTTTTTCGAGGTGCCTGCCGGACCCTGGCTTCGCAGTTCCGAGGAAACCACGAAAAGCCAAGTGATTCCAAGCATGGGGAACGCCGCCGCGTCCAGGTACTGAACAAATCGTCAGTATTCTGACGGCGAACTTCGAATCCCTAACCCCATGTAAATGACGTGCTCGGGGGCGAGGCGGGTCGGCGGCGGTGCTGGTCGCGCGTCGAGCTGACGGGAGCGGGTGCTATGCCACGGGGACGGCATGTTCAAGAGGCTCTTCGTCACCAACTCGGGTCAGGAGCGGCTGCTCGTTCCCGCGCTCGTCGCGTTTCTTTTGACCCTGGCGGTGGGCTTCGGCATCGCTTCGTACTGGAGCCATCGCGCGACCTCGGACGAGGATCGCGCCGTCGCGCTCGCGGGTAGCAAACAGTTCGCCGCGGCCGAGGCGATCTACGTCCGCCTGCTCCATGAGCGGCCGAGCGTGCCCCTGGTGCTCGCCTTTTTGGACAACCACGAGCGCGCCATTGCCGATCGCATCCGCCGTCGTCTTCAAGGTGAGTCGTACGACCCCATCGCCGAGCACGCTGCGGGCACCCTCCTCTCCGACGATGCGCTCGACGACGTCCTCTGGCGCGATCTTCCGCCGGACATCACCTTGGTCGCGCGTTTCTGGCGCGGGGTGGAGGCCGACGCGGTGCCGCGCCATGTGCGCGAGCAGATGCTCGCCGGTGCGAAACGCGAGCCGCCCGCGCCTTGGTACAACCACCTGCTCGCGCGCGAGGCGCAGCAATCGGGCGCGCCCATGGAGGCGGCCATCTTCTACGAGCGCGAAGCCCTGACCTTTCCCGAGCGCGCCGGCGACATGGATAGCGCGCTCCATCTTTGGATGAACGCGGGCGCCTGGGACCACGTGCGCGATCGCTTGCAGGATGCACGGGTTTTCGCCGCCGCGGGGCATCTGACGAAATACCGTTTTGCGGTCAACGAGCGCGACTGGAAGTGGGCGGCCTTGGAGCTTTGGGGCAATTGGAAGCAGCGTTGGCAGGGCACGGGGCTCTTGATGAGCGCCGTTTCCGCGCTGGCGTGGGCTTTCGTGTGCGCGCGCTTGGGAAAGCTCGGCGAGCGTCCGTGGTTTCGTTTGCCGCTCTACATCGTGGCCTTCGCCCTAGGCGTCGCCAGCGTGATTCCGACCATGTTTCTCATTGCGGTGGAGGAGTCGCGGCTGCGGCTGATCGAAACCGGGGACATGGTGCGGGACATCCTCTTTTTCGTCTTTGGCGTGGGGCTACGCGAGGAGGCTTCCAAGCTGCTCCTCTTCTTGCCGCTCGTCCTCGTGTTGCGAAAATGGGGGAACCGCCTCGACGTGCTCGTGGCGGGTGCGATGGTGGGGCTCGGCTTTGCCGCCGAAGAGAACATCGATTACATCGCGCAGGGCGCGGTCCATAGCGGGCTGGCGCGCTTTCTCACGGCCAATTTTCTGCATATGGCCATGACCGGCCTTTTGGCGACGTCGCTGTTCGAGTTCATCGAGGACGGTGAGCGGCACGCCTCGGATTTCCTCCGCGTCTCGCTGTTCGTCGTCGGCCTGCACGGCGCGTACGACTTTTTTCTTTCGCACGAGGAGATGGGCGGTTCGTTCATCGCGATGGCCGTGTTCCTCTTTTTGACGAAGCCGTTCCTCGAGGCCGTCGATGCGGCCCGCGGCCGCTCCGGCAAGGGCATCTCGCTGCTTCAGGCCTTCGTGTTGGCCATCTCCGTCGTGACGGGCGTCACCTTCGTTTACGCCTCGAACGCCATGGGGCCGCAGCAAGCCACGGCCACCATGCTCCAGGGCCTTTTGGGCATCGCCATCCTGCTCTTCTTTTTCGTCCGCTCGCTGCGGGCCATGTAGCTGCGCGATCAGGCTTCTTCGTCGCTATCGCCCTTGTCGCCGCGCAGGCCGAGGGCGCGCGATTTCTTGTACAAGTGGCTTCGCTCCAGATCGAGCGCGCGCGCGGTGGCTGCCATCTGTCCGCCGTGGTGCGCGATGGCCTCGGACAAGATGGTGCGCTCGGCTTCCTCCACCAAAACGCGGAAGGGCGTGCCCGGACGATAGAGGCCCGCGGTCTTGGGCGAGCCTCCGCCCGGGAGGCAGGTGCGCACGTCCTCGGCCTGGATGACCTCGTCGGGGGTCAGGATAACGAGGCGCTCGATCAAATTCCGAAGCTCTCGAACATTGCCCGGAAAACTGTACGCCGACAGCACGCCCAACGCGTCGTCGGTCATGCGCATGTCGCGACGGTCATTGGTGTGCGCCGCGAGCTGGAGAAAGTGCCGCGCGAGCAGCGGGATGTCCTCGCGGCGGGCCCGCAGCGGCGGAAGGGCCAATGGGACGACGTTCAAGCGATCGTACAGGTCCGCGCGGAACTCGCCTTTGTCGCAGGCGGTGATCAGATCGCGGTTGGTGGCGGCGACGACGCGGGTGTCGACCTTGATGGTCTCGTTGCCGCCGACCCGTTCGATCTCGCGCTCCTGAAGGACGCGCAGAAGCTTGGCCTGCATCGGCAACGGCATGTCGCCGACTTCGTCGAGGAAAAGCGTACCGCCACTGGCCCGTTCGAACTTGCCGCGGCGTTGCTTGGTGGCACCGGTGAAGGCGCCCACCTCGTGGCCGAAGAGCTCACTTTCGATGAGTTCACTGGGCAGGGCCGCGCAGTTAAGTTTTTCGAGCGGGCCCTTTTCCCGCGGGGACATCTGATGGATGGCCCGGGCAACGAGCTCCTTGCCGGTGCCGCGTTCGCCGGTCACCAGCACGCTCGCATGGCTGCGGGCGGCGCGGCCGATCTGCTCGATCAGCTTCTTGATCGCGGAGCTGTCGCCTACCAGCTCCGAACCGGCGCCGCTGGCCAGGCGCAGGGCCCGGGCCTCCGCCTCGGCGCGGTCGAGGCGCAAAGCCGTTTCGACGGCAATCAAGAGCGCGTCGGTGTTGATGGGCTTT
>Ga0307507_10006750_pt1 | contig 17264 bp, 22 predicted proteins | sample 7_EM_MG_FD_207223 | JGI IMG/M metagenome (GOLD analysis project Ga0307507, IMG submission 207223) | Populus trichocarpa ectomycorrhiza microbial communities from riparian zone in the Pacific Northwest, United States - 7_EM | ecosystem: Host-associated > Plants > Roots > Unclassified | place...
TAACAAGGGCACGGACTAACGCTCCGACATCGCAGATAGCGTTTCCCTCTGCAGCCAAGCGTGCCAAAGTCGACATCAACTCGACAACCTGTGTATCGCGAGGTGGATTGGCTGAGGTGATGCCAAAACGTCCCAGCAGGCCTTTGACAGCTTCCGAATCGCTCGTGAGTTCTGGACCAAGGGAGATTAAAACCTGGACAAGCGAGTTGTGGGGCGGAATGCTAAGTAAAAGACAGAATGAGTGAAAGATAATCGTTTCAAATGAACAATAAATACCCCAATTTAGGGTAGAGATGTTGGAGGATGGGAATCATAGCCTCCTTTCCAAGTTTTGACTGGGCCGCAGTAAGAAGCGCTTGACGCTGGCTGCCTTCCAAAAGTGGGGGATCTTGAGGGTGATCACCCAGCAAGTTGTCCAGAATTTTAGATATCTGCGCGGGAGTAAATTCGGCGTATTCAAAGGGGGGGGATTGACACAGTTCGAGGAGGGCGTTGTCAAATTCTGTGCGAATGACACCGGCAGCTTGTGTGGTCAACTCCTTTCGTGTTTGCCCTCCAACGATTGCAGCACTCAGCACGAGACGCTCCAATGACCGCAAGCCAACACGATCCACGAAACGTGCAAGATCGAAATTCCGAAAGCTATCGCCCTCCCCTCCTCCTACTCCATCCCTGAACCTGTCCGCGAGGAAGGGATCCCGAGCGAGACGTTGTGTCTCTTGCACAAGCAACCGAAAGGTGAGAGATATAGAGGAGTCGAAAGCAGAAGGTGGAGGGGAATGCTGTAAGCAGGCTTGAGAGTGGACGATAAGACGACGTATGAAATGCAAATAGGTGTCGACCCCGTGTTGTTCAGAGAGCTAGAAAACTGGTTAAGCCATGAAACTGCAGCACGTCGCCAAACCAACGCACAGATCGAATTTCCAACTGGTTCCTCTCAAAATTTTCCTCGGTAAGTGTTGAGAGCAAGAAAACTATCTGTGCCTTTACGATGGTATGAATGTTCGTGGCTGGCGGGCTGTCCATGTGAGACGGCCTGGACGGGGTCACCGGACGCCGCGCACCGCTCCCAGGTCCTGTCGCCGTTTTGAATGATTGTTTTGGGGGTAATGGGGAAATTTGGGATATGGGCCACCACCGACACGGTGCTTCGTCGTTGTTCAGGGATGGCAGCCAGGCATGCTCGTCAACTTGCGCTCTCCGCACCGGAAGTTGAAGCTCCGACTCGGGTTTTCCCACCTACTGCGAGATGATATACAAATAATATTATTTCAAACCTTAGCCTCTATACAATCTAAACAACGAGAATGTACACCAGCCTAACAGGGCGACAAATAAAAAGAAGATTCTGCCCTCCTTGTATTTATCACCGGCAGACATAAGATTTTGGATTGGCAGGAATGCCAGGCCAACAGTGAAGTTCGTAATCCCTTACGACGAATGTGAGTTTACCCTTTTCGGACTTGTATCAAGGTGAACTTACAGTTCAATGACAGGGCAATGGATGATATAGCAGATACAGCCTTAAAAGAAACGTGAACCCCTCTTTGTGATAAATCTATGATTCGACTTACATGAGGGGGAGATATATCTGATATCATGACGAAGGGCACTGGTCCAAGTCCAACCGCAAAAGACCTTCGCAAACATTAGCAACAGAGAAAACATTTTTTTATCGCAAACGACTAACATAACGAATGCAATGATAGATATGCTGGACATTTTTGACGCTCCTGAATCCAAACTGAAACCTAATGCGATGAGGGACACGATCGAGCCCAAAGCCGAGATCTGGAGGAGGGTCTTTCTTCCCAGTCGCTGTGGAGAGATCAATGTAAAACCACGAGTTAAGCTTCACTCATAGTACCTCGATTAGAAATATTGGTGGGAAAGTCATGATGGTGTTGACAATAGTTATGCCTAAGGAGACGTATGGTCCCAAGTCGGGAAGAGCGTTCGACAGAATGCTATTGCTATAATATAGCACAGCATTGATTCCTAATTGCAAGTATAAGACCTAGATATCGGTCAGCTCTGGGTGTGACCATACCAGAAATTTGTTGAGATAGCATGGCCAGACAGATAATGCGAAGGGGTATCCGGGATTCACTGTCACTAAATACTTTGAAAACAGACAAAGGTTCATGACGAGTGTCATCGACATGTGAGTCTTGCGCTTCGCTCAAGAGCGGGTCTTCAGCTTTACAATAGATCAACAATTATGTAGACGGGCGATAGTTTCAGGTCCTCACGAGAGTCGGAAGAAACACTGCTCCCCCAAAGTCTTCTGACGGACTTCTTTTGTTCTTCAAGTAACTTACGGCGGGTTAGGAATGCAGGCGATTCGACGATTGCCGTGCTGGTCATTATTTGAAGTCCAGAAAGACCAAACGAAATCAGAAAAACGTAGCGCCACAAAGAGGGTGTGGCCAGATTTAGACCAAAGAGCTGAGTGAACATGATCCCCAGAACGACGGAAAGTTGGAAAAGAACGGCTAGACAAGAGGTGCAATAAGCGCCGACAACAAGATGTGGAGTCCCCACTAACCAACGTTTGCACTGATGCTCGAAGGAGCTATTTCTGCGAGATATATTGGACCTACACACAGAGCAAGACCAGAAGCGATACCGATGATGAACCTGCACCAGTGAATGATTACTAAGGGACTTGCTTTGGAAGAACACAACCTACCTCCCCAAAAGGAAAGGGAAGAGTGAAGTTCCAAGTCCCATGAAGGCAGTTCCAATGAGGACGAGGACAGCACAAAGACGGTGAGTTCCACGACGGCCAACGCTGTCCATGACCATGTTGGCGACCAGACTTCCAGACAAACCGCCGATAGTGAAGATAGCAGTGAGGAAGGAGAAGGCAACCTGGGACATGGGTATGCATGTAGTCAACTTAAGTAGCTCAACACCGGCGACATCTGGGGCAGTATTCTGGCAGGTGAGGACGGCTTGAATTTGGTTCAAAACCGAGACATGGTAGCCAAACTGCAGATGCAAAGTAAGCGCAGCGATGATAGACACGACACGATATACCTGAAAAGAGTTTATGAGCGCCCATATACAGACAGCCCAGCCATAGGCGGTGAACTTTGCTCCGTTGCGGGACATCATGAGAGTCGCGGAGAGAATGTGGTGGTTGTGGGAAGAAAGCTGTCAGGTTGTCATTATCCTCTCTAGTCCCGCTACTAGCCCGTCGCGCATGACGGCGAGCAACTTGTCCTGTCGCGAAGGACGGAAAATGATGAGATGTATCATATGATGACCATATAAGTATCTGGTATTTAATGCCCCTGGTCCCCCTCGGATCTTCCTCTCTCCCACTCCTTGTCTCCTCTCCGCTTGCGCTCGTTTACGACCTTTCGCTCCTTTATACATATACCCGACTGCTATGAGGATTTATGCACTCGCTCTCTCTCTTGCTGCCTTCATTTCTGTCGCCTTTGCCGCTACTGCTGAGCAATGGCGCGGTCGTTCCATATACCAGTATGCACTCTCAAGTATTTCTGACCAGAAACTCACCGCCCTTTAGGATCATTGTCGACCGCTATGCATTGCCAACCGGCTCGCCCAATACCCCCTGTGATACCAACAAGCGAACCTGGTGTGGCGGCACTTGGAAATCGTACGTCAATGTATGCTGATGTTCGATTTATCTCAAACCCCTATTCCTCAGAATCATCCAAAATTTGGACTACATTCAAAACGCTGGTTTTACTGCGAGTGCGTTACTTTGAACCCTTTAAATTATGCAAAGTCTCAGGTCCTCGCAGTTTGGATCAGTCCTGTAAATCAGAATTACCGTGGTCCCTCGACTGCCTACGGCGACCCATACCATGGCTACTGGATCTCTGATGTGTCCCAACTCAACGAGCGCTTTGGAACATCTGACGACCTTAAAGCCCTTTCGGCGGAGCTCCATAAACGGAAGATGTATATCTTGTCGCAACTTTGATGTTCCCCGCCATCTGATCCATCATTCATCAATATAGGTATCTCATGGTTGATATTGTTGTGAACAATGTCATGTCAACATCTCTTACCCCAGATTATTCCAATTTCTTCTTCAAAGATCCTGTACGTTATTCCAGTTTTCGTCTGATCAAACCAAAATTCCGACCTATGTATACTATAGTCATTCTATCACCCATATTGTGCGGTCCAATGGGGTAACACCACTAGCGAAGAAGTCTGTTGGCTAGGTGATGAAAAAGTCCCGCTACCCGATCTCGACACCCAAAACCCAATCGTTAACCAGCGATACGGTGATTGGATCCAAAATCTTGTAAAGGAATACGGCATCGACGGTCTCCGAATTGACGGTACGTTACCCTCATTCAATGTTCGAAACCCTCCGATCCAACTGACTGTCTCTAGCCGCTAAGTAAGTCAGACCCGAATCCCACACTGCCTAACCTTGAGCAATTCCCCAGACATGTTAATATGGAATTTTGGCCAGGTTTCTGTGCTAAAGCAGGCGTCTTCTGCTTAGGAGAGGTTTTCAGCGGTGATACGAAGCCTGAGTACGTTCTTCACTCTGTTAACCTTTCTCGATTCTGATTTCTTCATCCAGTGGTGTGTCAGCGTGGCAAGGGCCCCAGGCCTTGGATTCGGTCCTCAACTTCCCCTTGTACAATGCCTTGCAAGCAGCCTTCGCCATCCCTGGACCCGTTAACGGGAGCAGCAACGTCTCAGCTCTCGCCCAAACTTTTGCGGACTCTAAATCTAAATTCAAGGACGTTGGCTTGCTAGGTAACTTCCTGGAGAATCAAGATGTCCCTCGATGGCACAATTTATCAGTGGACCCGCAGAGCATGTAGTAGGTTACTTGTCGTTTATCCAATCTGAGATGGAAGAACTGACGCTTCCAAGTAACGCCATGACGTTTACCTTCATGTCCGATGGTATCCCGATCGTTTATTACGGACAAGAACAGTATTTTAGTGGAGCCGGCGATCCGGTGAGCTTTTTATCCCCTTTTGTCTCACTTTGAGCTAACTCGTAGAGCAAGAACAACCGAGAGGCCCTTTGGACATCCAACTTCGCAAAAACTGATGCCTACAAGCTCATATCAACACTTAATCAGCTTCGCAACTTCCTAGTGTCTACTAGTGATTGGGCCAAACAGGAAACGCATCTGCTGACCGTTGCTCCTGAGGGGGTGTCCATCATGAAAGGGCCGGTCATTTCCATTCTCACCAACATTGGGTCTCCTGTATGTCAAAATCATCCGCACAGAATTTCTGTTTTCTCAACTATATTCCAGCCAAGGAATGACACGTACATCGCTGTCAACACGCCATACGCACCATCAACCGCTCTTATAAAGTATGTTCCCTTTCTCTTTGCAACAATCTTACTCATAACATTCAATCTGCAGCATCTTAACCTGCCGCCAGTGGGCTGTCGGTGCAAAGGGCAAAATTCAAGCTGAATACACATTGGGAGGCGTCCCAAATGTGCTTGTTCTTGCTGACAAACTCAACGGATCAGGCCTTTGCAACACTCAAAAACTTACCCCGTACACCAGCAGTATTTCGGCGAAGTCTGGCTCTGGACCGACACTATCTTCGTGGAAACCCTTTGCGATATCTACAGTTCTTATTGGATATCTATACCTGTTGGGTTTGACGAATCATCTGTAAATGCCTTTGTTTGGTTAATTGGTCGGTGGATGTAATTTCTTGCGCCTGAAATATACCCTTGGAACCTGGCTTAAATCCACGGGGACAATATACTTGATTTCGTATTTTGACATTGGTTTGGCTATGCGGGTCCTCACTACCGAATGCCCATTTCTGGCAACCATTCTACGCGACTCCGAAGTGAAAGACCTTTCATATGGTGATGGGTACTGCCAGTGTGCTCGAATCTTGCTGGGATATGCATAGCAGTCAAACTCAGAGGTTGAAATCAGTAGCATACAGCCAGTATTTATTTCCGTATCGGATTTTCAGTTGCAATAAAGTGAATATTGGCAGTTAGAATTGAAAGTTAACTGCTCTTGCTCGTGTAATGTAGCATGCTGAAAAACTCGATGAGGAATTCATATTGTGGCAGTTTTGAATAGAAGCGATTCCCTCACCTTCTAGTTCAAGTATCTAAATGAGATTCGCAGTTGTGCGGTCGAATGCATAGTCACTGTATTGGTTCTGATTCGGTGGCAGTTTTATAGCACTTGACTCTACTGACGGTGCATACCCTTCACAAACGTAGTATAATTATTGGCTGATGATCTACTCACGTTCGTTGAACTTGACGTAGAATTTAAACTATGTCTGGTGTATTTTTAAAATCAATCCAAACTATAGACACCTAAATATCATTCACTGTCATCATAAATCTCTTCAGATGCGTGGAGTGGGGAATACTCTTTTGGATTATTTTTGGAATGAAGTCTAATGTGGAAATTTCAAAATTGATTGCTCCATCCGGAATCGTGCATTGCCCATAGGTAGCCAGATATGAACAGGAATACTCCCCAGTTTCTTATGAGGCAGTGTTGGACAAGTGTGTGCCTCAACGGTAAAACCACGTCATACTTTCATTGATTTTCCAGTCATTAGACCAAACACTGCATGCGACATGTAAAGCAGTGCGCCTACCAAGGTTTAGGACGAAACACTCACCCAGCTGCATCAACCCCTGCAGACCCAAACATGTCAGAGCGTTCACTGAGAACAACCCAATCTGGTGTAGCAACACCCGTTCGAAAAGGGAACAAACGTGCGGCTCGTTCGAGACCCGGGAAATCACAATAAAGCAGGAAGAGGACCAAGCTATCCGTACGAGAGGGATGGGGATATGTAAAAATTATACCTGTAAACTCGCACTGTTCAGCCAAAATATGTGAACGAGACAATGCAATATACTTTGTCCAGGCCTATCAAACTGCCTATGATGAACACGAAAAGTGGTATCCAAGACCTTGGTCCTTATCGGTCCTTCCCGCTGATCGAGGAGATATGTCACAAAATTAGACGATGGCTGACCAATGACGACTAAATTTCCACTATCCCATGAGGCGGAGCGGGATTTGGCCAAGGCCTCACCCTCTGTAATGATAGTAGAATCCAACTGATGATGTATTTGTAAAATATGAACGATTCGTAGAGCGAGAGAGAGTTCTCTGCTTTCATGCACCTCAGAGATGATGATGATGATTGGTCCTTCGGAAGACAGGATAGCTTGCAGACGTCCTGGAGGCGGTGCTTCAGTTGCAATCACTGGGGAGATTACCTAGGATCGCGGCTTTATATGGCTATTCCAAGTTGGAGGATTACGACATACCGTCCAAGTTCCCGTATTATCACAATTAAACCTTACGGGTTCCTTGGCACAGCCGAAGTAAAATCCCTGTTCATCTAGCTTCAAAAAAAACGGATTGGGCTGACATGGCGAGCTGAATGCCTGAATATTTGAAGTTTGCACAATATACGAGTCACAGGAGGCTCGGCGAACATTTAACTTCCCAACTCTGATAATTTTGTCATTAACTTTCAGGACGAGTGGCCAGTTTGATTTACCTTCCAGGTATTTTTAGTTGATGAACTCTCCAACCTCGCAGAGAGCCACTCTCTTGGGGTATTGTGACAGTCAGAGTGAATTCAGGTGTTAATACCCTCGAGGCCTCATCTGAAGTGACTCTGTCAAGAAAGGACTCTGTTGCTGCATTCTTCAAGACGTCTGGATACCAATGGCCTTTCTCTGAATCTTCTTTGAACCTAGAATTAAGGTCAGGAGAATGTGCGTTGACCAGAATCAAGATTTACCTACTCAATATCCTTCTTGGGATACAGTGATTTCAACAATGCAATAGCTTCTCGAGTGTGCCATACAGGCACATTCTCATCATTTCCACTAAATAATTTCAATTGGTTTTATTTCGACAGAATAGGGATAATCAGACTCGCCCATGAATCGCAAGAATGGGAATGTCAATAAGATTTGAAAGATGCAGGTCGTTATCATCCGGCGTAAGGGAAGACTCCAATATGGAACGAAGGGAAGGATCAATGAAATGGGCGCTCCTGTTAAATTCTCAACAAAAAATTGGGAATAGATCCAAATGACAATGAACCTCGATAAAGTCAGAGGAATATAAGACTGGGATTTAATATAAGCAGCGGCAGGTATGGCTGCAAAATGGGAGTTGAATGGGCAGAACCACGTGGCAACATATTAATCCTGCTTACCTGCTAGCACTCTATCAGGAAAACGAGATGCCAGATACCAAGTGCCTTGGCCACCATTTGAGTGTCCAATAACAATGACTTTGTAGTCAGGAGGTATTCTATATCGTTCAGGTAGACGAGTCCTTATGAGAATGCTTCTGAGCGCATCAAGTGAAGTCCAGGCATCTTTAGCGCTGGGGCCGTGCCAGTCTAAGCCCTACGGTGTCGATTAACCGAACTCAGCACTTTGGTATAAGGCTATGTGCATTGGGAACACTTACCCAAGATGTCCTTCCTCTTGGAATAACCGTCCAACCTCGTTTATTGTCGGGCAATGATTGAACCCAAAAGTCTTGGGTAAAAATGTCCACGCCTGCACCATCTGTAGTACACATTTCAGAAAGAATCAAAATCGCGAATCAAGCCAGTCAAAATGAGGGACTAACGGAGGGCTAGCATAGGGTACCCTGATCCAGTATCGTCAAGAGATTTTGGAGAGATTGCAAGGAAGGGCGTTGGCATAGAATTAGCGTACATATAGCTGCAGGAGATGCTTGTCTGTTGCTCTAGGGTGCTGTGGTGTTGAATTGGCAAAGAAACGGAAAACAGTTTAAAGGTATTGACTGATTCAAGAATGATATCTAGCAGGATAAAATCTTCGAAGTATGGCTCGTCTTGAGAAATAAGGATTGGTACAATGCGAGTCTGTGTGGGAGCGATTTTTGCTTCTCGAAATAGATCCAGATGTATTCCCTAGAAACATAGTCAAGAAAAGTAATGTATCGGAATTGAATGGTATATCACCCCCTGGCTTTGAGCTCTGACTTCAGTCACGGTCCACCAGCCTGATAGGCTCTGAATGGCGACACCAATGCAATCTCCAAAGGCATAGCCAGATACAAAATCACAAACGACATCCTGCAAAGGTTGACGTTGTAATAAAGGGATGTCGGTCATTAGTGATACATTTATGCTCAGGAGTTGGATTGGAATCTGGCTCTGGCGCACAAGTGAGTCTCCGAACAATCTGATCTAAGGTGAAATTAGAAATATATGAAGGTAATAAGATCAAGACTTGCCTCATAATCTCCGCTTACGAAAAGGTCGAATTCAGTGGGTTCAGTGAAGGAGAGATCTGATGGTAAAGCCAATGCATGGGGTAGAGCCCGTTCTAAGTCATAAATATTTCCGGCACACCACTCCGGGACAAAAGCAGAAATATCTGTATTACGAGGACGAATGGTAAAGTAGGAACCTCGCTTCAGGTCCACGAGAAGTCGTGGAGGAGACGCCGAAGTAGGGGTTGGAGGATAAATCGTCAGAGTAGTCCTGAGAATAGCATGATGTTGCAAGGCAGCCCACCCTTCTGTGGCCCGAAGGGTAGCCCAGCTGAGGCTGCATCATCATGATGAGAGGAAAAGCATAGAAATTCAAACATGCCGTATATCAGGGAAGGATAATTCGAGAGATCCATCCTTGGTCATAGTTGCCTTGGACCATCCAACCGTGCCACCATTTGCATAGGATGAAGGCCACCGACAGTTAAAATCTATACGCTCTGACACTGGGAGGATTGAGAATTGGTCTTGTGCAATCTAAAGGGTAGCTTTACGAATGAGCGGAAATGCAGGAGAAAGATAGTGCTGTTCGCGAGCATGAATTGGGAATGGTCCCAGAACCTGTCGCGGTTAAAAAAATCAAACAGAGCACATTTTGCGGACTTACATCCCACTCGTTGTCGAGTTTTACAGTCATTGTTGAGGTCGAAGTGGTTTCGGGCCGCTGAAGCTTTCTGCCATTTTTCTCAAATTCTTATTGTATTTAGAATGATAAGGTGTCACCTCACGACCAATACAGTATCCCAGCCCAAAAACCTATTCTGAGTGGTTTGCGCTTTCGAGTGCAGTCACATTTGTCACGTTATATATCCTCCTTGACCATCAACCCAACACATCGTTATTACCCATTCATGTCTGGCAGACAAGGAGGAAAGCTAAAGCCGCTCAAGGTTACATTTTGACGAGTATTGGTGGTATCTTGGACATTGATTTTAGAAATATAGGCTCCCAAGAAGACGAAAGTAGCTGACGAGTCTGAGGATCCCAAGGAAGTTGCTGCCCGTAAGGAACAGGAAAAGGCAGCCAAAACTGCCTTGGCTGAAGCCAAAGACAGAGGTGAGAATACATTACAATCCGATAGCTGACCCCTGCTGACTGCTGTCCGCAGCGCTAAGTGAGCCTGAGATCCTAAAAAAAATTTAAAAAGCTAATTTTATTCCACAGAAGGAGGACCGCTGGGATCAGGATTGAAAAAGTAGGTTTCTTGAGCAGGAATTACTCTGAAACTCATGGATTACAGATCGGGGAAGAAGTAGCCTACTACATAGTTTGCGCATGTTTGTGTTGAAACAAATCCATTTGCATTTGGCGTATTGCTGTCGCTTGAACCATCCGTCTTGTCAAGCGCTTTGAGCGTTTCTCCAAATGTTAGGCCCTCTGCAGAGTCTACAACCCAATAACCAGCAGCAGCAGGGGCAGCAACAGCAACCCCAGCCTCTCCAGCAGGGCCAGCCAGGTGCAGGAATCCCACCTCCACCTCCGTTGAATGGCCAAGACTACACGCTCTCCAGCGTTCTTCATTATCTCCAAACCGAATGGAGACGCTATGAACGCGATAGAAATGAATGGGAGATCGAACGGGCTGAAATGAGGGTGCGCTACTCTTTCCATTCACCATCCTAAATTCTGCTGATTTGCTCTTCGTATAGGCACGTATTGCTCTCTTGGAGGGCGAACGCAGGTCGTTCGAGAATGTAAAATTAGATTTGATGAGGCGTATAAAGATGTTGGAATATGCCTTGCGCATGGAAAGGTACGTCGCGAGTCCCAGTCTGTTCAACTCAATAAGTGACGTCTCCAAGATCCAAACAGCTCACACAGCCAGCGTCTTCTCATGCAACCAAGCTCTCCACCATCCAGGCCAGTGTTGGTTCGTCTCAAAAGGAAGATTCGCAGAGTCAAAAGGAGGAGAGTGGCGGTAGCTCGCCTCGGAGTGAAGGTGCGCATGCCCAATGCAAGGCAATTCGTCGTATTCTAATCTACCCATTATTCCAAGATTTACCGCTTGCTGACAGCAGACTTCCAAATGGTTCATCATTGCACGGTCCTTCAGGAAGGCCAAATTCATGGAGTACCGGTCACTGGTCGAGCCTCATTGGGGGTGGAGCAATCCCTAATCTCGGAAAACCACCTCTGGGACGGGACCCGAAAAGTAGGGCACGGAGTAGAGACTACCTAAAACAGTGCGTGAACTTAATGTGAACCATAAGTTGGTGTTCATATTTTCCGACCGTTTCTTCCCGTAGATGCCTACAAGAAATTACCTATCTCACATCACCTCAAGCCATGAACCCTCTTCCAAATCGACCGTTGATGAACAACCCCACTGCACCTGCACCATTGTCTCTCCCGAATGTGCCATCCTTCGATCAGATAGCATACAACGGTCGACCACGAAAACTACTACCAGATGCAGGAAAGGAATTTCCTGTCTTGAATGGTATGCACTCGGGTCCCACCTCAACGCCTCCTTCAGGGTCAGCTAGCACTCTTGGTCAACCACCCTCCATGGAACGCAGCCACATTAACTCAGGCATCGGACAACAGTCATCTATTCATCAACTACCATCACAAACTCCAGGACAAACACAATTACCATCCAACCCTATTGGTCAGTCTGACAAGGATCGTGACTCTGAAGCAGAACGTCAAGTGACTGCCATTTTCGGACCAGAAGATATCGGAGAATGGAAGGAAAAACCGAGATTCACCCTTGAACCTCCCGAAAAATCAAGACTCATAAGGGACTTTCAACCAGTGACACCCGCGGACTCGGGAGGTTGGGATGGCCGAGATGATGATGAACCTAAGGAAGATGAAGGCGAGGTAGATGATGAAGAAGCTTTGGTAGGAGACGGGACCACCAAAGTCTGGAAAGCCAAAAGGACGTTGAGAAAGTCGGTTTATTTGTGATAATATTGGTTTCAACGTAATCATTGACATGGTCATCTAGTCATCTAGATGCTGTCCGAGCGCTTGCATTTCATCCAACTGAACTCTGTTTAGCTACAGGTGGCGATGATTGTACAGTCAAGATTTGGCGCATGGATGTTGCAAGTTTAGCCTCTTCTGTGTAAGCGCCTCGTGTTCTTTGCTCGCTGATGCCTGGCTCATCAAAATGTTTGGATCAAGTGCCCGTGCCACGACCGAAGTGGAGCCACAACTAACGCTCCGTGGCCACTCTGCCGCAATTACGCGGCTGATATATTCCCCTTCCAAGCAACTCCTGTACTCCGCTTCCCTTGACTCCTCTATCCGCATATGGGCACTTCCCGTATTATCACATACGACTTATGCACCGTATGACGAGACGCGGTCGCGTGGGGAACTGGTCGGCCATACCGACGCTGTTTGGGACCTTGCTCTCGTTAGAGATGAAGGCACACTCATTAGCTGTGGCGCAGAAGGTTCAGTCAAGGTATGGGATGTTAGTGGGCCATCAGGAGGCGGATCGCTGAAGTTAACATGGGGTTGGTATGGCGTGGAAAATCCTGATGATGCGCATGACAATCCGGATACCCCTGGTGCTACTGCTGTTGAAGCAATTAAGACAGACCTTAAAAAGGTCGCAGTCGCATACCAGAGCGCCGTTGTGAAAATCTTTGATATTGAATCTGGCAAAGAACTCATGCGACTGGAGAGTGATATGAGTTATGGTTCGTTATTCCTTTTCCTTCTCGTTTGATGACAATACATGATTTCTCTTTTTTAGACGGCACCAGCAATACGCAAATTAATCGCATTGTTTCTCACCCAACCATGTCCCTCCTCGTTACGGCTCACGAGGACAAGTACATACGCATTTTCGATCTCACGACAGGTCAGTACCTGTATTTTTCTTCCCAGATATGCGACTAAGCTTGCAATTGATAGGTCAATGTACGCACTCAATGTTGGCTCATCTGGATGGTGTAACATCTCTGTCAATTGATGCATCTGGGTTTTCACTGGTGTCTGGTAGTCACGACTGCTCAGTGCGGTTCTGGGACCTCATGGGTTCACGGTCATGTGTTCAGGAATTGACCACTCACCGCGAGAAAGCAAGAGAGGGCGTTCTGGATGTCGAATTCCATCCATCCTTACCCATCATGGCCAGCGGAGGCGCAGATGGAGTTGTAAAACTATATGCTTCATCATAGTTGTCGTTCAGTTTCTGTATTATTGGGCATGATCGCTAGATAATTCTCATACCATAATTCTACTTACCAATTTACGTGTTCACTTTTTTATTATCTCGAGCTCTGAGTAGACTTTATGACTGTGACGTCTCTTTATCTGGCTGATATGGGCTGATAATTCATCCGTGTTACACTATGCAGTGCTTGATAACCATCAAAAATAAAGAACTAGGGCTACATCAAATCGGGGCTAGATATACATGCTTACAGCGCGAATTTCGTGATACTTATCCGTAATGCTCGTCGCAATGGGAAACAAAAAGTTAAATCTCTAAACACAGATCATCAGAACGTCGTCAGAATGGAGACAAATCGCCACAGGGCCTCCCTCACCTAAGTACATGCCTTGTGAAGCAAGCAACACTTCTGCACCAAGTCCCTTCTCCTTCACCACCTGAATGCATTGGTCAAAGATGATATCCCGGGCAGGCGGACTTGTGTCTCCGTCCTTGCAATGAATTATGTAGACACGGACACCAGCCAACGCTTGATGCAAGTCCTGATGAGTGGGTGTCGCAGAGTTCCGGCGTTGTCTCTTCCTAGCCGGACTTTCTAACCGACGAATAGTCATGCGGTGTTTGACAACTTCAGCCGCTAATGCAGCCAGCTCATTCCCCAAGTGCTCGGGCGTCAAATGGCCAAATAAAAGATCGTCTTTCCGTCCTGACGGCCAAGAACATTCGATGAAGATACAAGAAAGTGTATTGGGTATCTTTGGAGCTGCCGCTCGCCAGACATTAATCGTCCGAGGCGTTTCGGCCAGGGCATCAGGCTCGACGTCGCCGAAAAACAGGAATTCACGTTGAGAGGGATCATGGCGGATGAAGAAGGCCGAAGAGGAGTGTTGCCCAAGACTGTTTCGACCGTGGTTGAGCGGAAAAGATTGCACTGAGACGTCAGGAAATATGGTTTTGTACTTTCCATTAGGCACCAGCCTGGCGTGGATCATTTTATTCAGTCGATGACTAAAAGGAATACAAGATGACTCACGTCGAATACAAGAGTTTTGCATTGTCGTCTTCTTCATGCCAAGAGGCTAGCTTGGGCCAAATTCGGTCTGAGAACACAAGTTCTAGGTCGTTCAAAGTATGCTTGAGGCCATAAACTCGCTTTCTAGGCCCTCGTAGGGAACCAGCAGAAAGAACAAGGCTGTTTATGTGATCGAGATGGCCATGGCTAAGTAGGAAGCATCTAAAGAAGTTTGATCAATTAAATAGGTTCAGCAAGTTTAATAAAGGGTGATGACGGACCTTACGAAGGAATAGATATCAGAAGGAGAGTAGTTCTTTTTTCCGTTTTCAGAGTCATTCTCAGCTGAAGGGAAAAGAGCAGGATCATTGCGAAGTAATTGTCCAAGGGTTCCTTGGCCCGATCCTGTAAAATAAATCAAGTTATTTGATAACATGCTTGTGTACTTCAAGCCCACTGACCTGCTTCGACGGCCAATATTCCATCTGCCCAAGCCGTACAATGTGGTTTGACGAGATAACTAGCAGACGGTGTGAATAGACAATAAATAAACATGGCAAGGACGTACGCAGACAGATTTGTCTCGTCTGGACCACCTCCAGAGCCGACAACGAACAAGTCGAAGGCTGGTGGCATACAGAGCTGGGGTATTGGTATAAGGTTCAATACACCAAAAAGGTAACAACGATTAGGAATATGGATATTTACGTAATTACGATTATACTTGCTCTCTTCAGCCATGTCGGCGGAGGCGAAAAACCTAGTGCTTTTCGAGAAAATGGCAAAGAAGATGATAGACGGAGACTTTGCAAATTTTCGAGAAACTGCGAGCTTACTTGCTACATGGCTTAGCAAAAGACAGGCCTATTACCCGGACGCACTACTGCAGGTTTGACCTCTGATTTCTCCAGGGCGGCACGCACTAATGGGGATTCGGGAGCAAGATAGTTCGGTTGCTGTTTGTAAGGACGCCCACATGCGATGTCGGAATAAGTTATAACGAGGTCTGACTTTCATATGGGTAGATTGCACAGCTCAGGGTACGCAAAGAAGTCAGGTTCAATCATGATCTTCCATTGCTGTTCAATGCCCAGCAATACAGCGACAGTCCGTTCGCAGTGGCATACATCAATCTCGTCAATGCTATCCTCCCTTTCCAGGATGTGTTTTCAGAGGCGGATAAAGGACTCAGAGGTGTTTCTTTACCCGGGTTTAATTAAATTAAACAACCTGACAACATTATATAGAGGGCTACCAGCAGCTCATGGCATCAGTTTCAGTTTCAGATCTTCCCGCACAAGGGATGCAGAACTTGTGTGTCCTCAATGTGTGTGATTGTGTTTGAATTTAACTATCATGCAGATCTCCAACTCCGCCTCCGATCGATTCAGTAAAGCCTGCCAGTAGGTCGGTTGTGTCCCCAACACCAGAAGCAAACCCTTGCAGTAAATTACTTTGAGAATTTCTTCCCGAGTGTAGATGTTGATCAAGTTCCAAAAGGCCATGTTCCCTCCGTGACTGGACCTAATCCGGTACTAGTGTCCCTGACCCAAAGTTGCATCCCGGCGTCGGCATCTGCAGAAACAGGGAGCCTCCCTCCAACCCTATCGATTCCCCGACAAATTGAGGACTCAAGGGGCTCACCCTCTCCCGAACAAACAGAGATTCCCCAGTCGGCCACCCTCGACTCGGAGGCACAACCTACTGCCTTGCCTCAGCAAATCGAGATCATTGCATTGGACAACTCCCTGGACGTTAATCTTCCAGCGAAATATGACGATACGGAAAAGCGAATGCATACACCCCGTAAGCACCTGTCTTTTCAATAACCCTTTTGCTGGCTATATGACAAGCAGAGCAACAGCAAGAATCTATTGAGAGCGTTGATCAGCCTCAAGGAATCCTTGGGGAACCACTCTCCGGTGATCCTGTTGCTAACCTCCCCGATATTTCCACCCATTCACTACAGGGTATTGACGACGAAAGTCACACAGAAAAACCTGTGGTGGGTCTTGATATCTTTTTCTTGTCAATTTGCTAAGTTGAGGAGGCCCCGGAGGTCAACGTAGACATCCCTCCAGCTCCAGGAACTTCAAGTACTGAACGGGATCCACCACTGGAATCTGCCGAGGTTGTGAATCAGATGGAAATCGATCTTGTGGATGTTCAAGGGCCAACCGTTCAAGACCTCCCTCATTCGACAGACAGTATACTGGCAAGTATGGAGATTAATAGTGACGTTCATGGTGGGCGAGACGAAGGTACCCCGAATTTTTTGACTGGCATTAGCTTTCTTTGAGTAATTTCATCAAAAGCACCATTTGACAGCAAATCAGATGCAATGAGGGTTGATGAACCGGGGTCAGGCAGATCCACTGTTCCACCAAACCCGACATTGGAGCAGCGGGCCAATGAGGTTGCCGACTCTCATGCCCCGGGCCAATCAATGAATTCAACGAAGATAGGTTTCCCTCTTGCGAGTGTGGAGATGGGTACATTTTTTCTTGATTATTTGGAATCTTTCTGAAGCATAGCCTTGAGGTGTCATCGCCCGTCAGCAAGGTTTAAAAAACAGCTTTCGGATACTTATCGACTTCGATATAACCAACAGCCAATTCGAATTGATCAAGAGATGGTCAAAACGCTTTGGAGGGTAAGTCTATCAAATCATAATTTACAGGCCTTGTTAATCCCCGTTTGGTCAGCCTTGTAGAGCCTAAGTCCTGCATTTGCATCACGCTCGGTTGCTATATGCTCGTGGACCTGAAGGAGCAGTTCGACACGGGACGCTTCTCCACTTTCGAGCAGCAGCTTTCTTG
>Ga0307507_10006751_pt1 | contig 17264 bp, 16 predicted proteins | sample 7_EM_MG_FD_207223 | JGI IMG/M metagenome (GOLD analysis project Ga0307507, IMG submission 207223) | Populus trichocarpa ectomycorrhiza microbial communities from riparian zone in the Pacific Northwest, United States - 7_EM | ecosystem: Host-associated > Plants > Roots > Unclassified | place...
GTTTTTAATTTTGGTGGGGGAGGTTTTGTTTTTACTATGGGTTTTTACTCAGGGTCTTGTGTCTTTTGCTTGTTTTTTGGTCACCAGATTTTTGTACTGCTACTGTGAGGATGAGGGGGAAGGTTTGGTCTTGTAATTTTGGAGACTTGTTATCATAATATTATGAAATTTGAATTCTTAGGGGTGAGGCCTTTTGGTTGTAATCTTATAGATTAGGTTTTTCCTTAAGGACTGGACTCTGTCATGGTGTAAATGGTTGCAAGCAGTTAGGGGTAAATAGGGAATATTACTATAATAATAATTATTATTATAATATTAGATGAATTTAATTTAATAAAGGTTTCTTCAGTTAATGCTAGAATGGTTCTTGTATTCAAATAATTCTTGCATGATATTGCAATAAATAACCCTTAATATTTTTCAACTTATGGAAAAAATCAGTTTTTCTAGTTATTGGAAAACCTCAATGATGATTATGAAAATAGTAATACTAGTAGTTTAGTTATAGTGTAATAGCTATAATTATTGCTTAAAGAGTAGTGTAATAGATTTTAAAATATTATTAACTAATTCAAATGGTAAATTAATAGAATATTGTGATTCTTAATTAATAAAAATTTTAGACCAATAGTATTATAGCCATAGCTTAAATATATAAAGTGTTAAAATAAAATTAATTTACCTCTAAATATAGAATAAGTAGTAGTAAGTAGTTTCATAGTGGGACAATATGGTAAACTCCTAACTATTTAATAGTATGAGTTACAGTCTACAATTTTTATGAGTATTTACAAAGGTTTCTACATGAAATTTAGTGTTTTGACTAAGCCCTGCCTTAAATAAAACCTATGGCAATGTCTTTCTCAAGGTATCATACTTAGTAGCTTTCCCCTAAGAATAAATTAATTGGCTTAAATAGGATCTTGTAGTATTCTGTTAAGAATAAAAAGAGTATTTTATTAGAGGGTCACCATACTGACAGATAAACATTTATGATATCAAACATGTCATTGGTTCTATACGGGACCCTAAACCTTAGCTTCAATTTCCCCTACCACTTATCAACAGCGTTGAATAATGCGCACGCCTTATTGTGATTCGAAATTCGCCCCCCCGTTCAGCCTCGTGACCTTCAAAACCGGGCTTCCACAGCAGGAGATGTAAACTCACTTAGCCGCAAAGGCTAAACGACCGGATGAAGTCCATTCCTTTCCATCAATTCTGGACCAGTCGGAAGGGTCGGGTTTCGTTACTTATGTTACTCGTGATTGTGATTGAACGACATTTGTGAATACAGCTGCTATTGCATACAGCCAAAATCTAGCCCCCTTTTGCTTGATCTTCTTGTCATGCAATAGTGGTTAGGTTCAAAAGTGTGGTTCGGATACGAGTACTTGTATCTGGCAATCTGCATCTCAAAGCACTACTTATTGTCACACAGCGACCCAACCGGAGAAAGAAAAGAAAAAAAATCCAACCCCTGTCTCATTTTCAGATACTTTATGCCAGATAAGATTTATGCTCTTCTCCCTTTGCTATCCGGGAATTGGTTATGCTGCTACTGCTGCGAATCTACAAGTACAACACTGGTAACTAACAGCCCTCCTTACGAATTTCGGAAACTTATCACGGTTAAGCATTGAAGCCGGCGAGGTTTTGACGGGCTGAGTTAACTTAATGTAATAAATCCACCCTCTCGAGTTAAGGTTAGCTAATTGGCTATCCTGGCTATTGACGTGCAGTGAGTGGTCGTAAAGGGCGTTAGTAACAGCATTTGTATGGCTAGTAATTATGTGATGAGAAGTTAGGCATTACGCAGATTTTGTTTGTGATGGTGGTGGTGAAAATATCTGGATCAACTCGTTCATAATTGATATTATCAAGCACCAGTATTCGGCCTACGCCCCGGCTTGCCGGGGAAAAGGCGTGTTTGTTTTCCTGTTTCCGCACTTTCGATATTGGTGTGCTGTGAGAGTGTTGTGTTGTTCAATATGCGGGCTCTTCTCCAATGAGGTCTGACCCTGTTTTATTGTATTCGAGCACTCGAAGATAGTTCGACCTGATACACCTGGAGGTTACAGCTTAAGTGGGGTATGGTGCACTAGCCGAGTATCTACTAAAGCCTGAGCCTCCCATGAAACCTGGAGAAGAGTTGTGCTTTATCGTGGGGTATCGGTACCGGTATGTCTCCAAGGAATGCAGTGATGCATGTAAGATGGGCTGCTTCTACCGAACGCCAAAGTTTAGACCAAGCCTCATTCAATCTAGTACGAATATATGAGCCTCCGAATACTTGCGGTATCGTGCCGGGCACTTTAAATCAGCCGAAAAACGACACAATGATAATTTTCGAACACATCTTGAGGGAGATATGACTTCATAGAAGTGCTTAGAATATACTCCTCTCCAACCGGATGCTCTCTGACTTTTGATAAGGGCAATATTCATGGGAATTGTAAAATTTTCAAATTAGCCACGTATGGTCCTTTTCAAGGTTGTTTTAGCCAAGTGCCACTATTTTGTATGCACGATATCAGGTAGACGAAATAAATTACCCATGAGTGCTGATTTCAAGTACCCGAAACCATATGCAATAACACTCCTTTTTCACAGGCGTCTCGACGTCACGAGTACCGCGAGTACCGTACTCAGATATATTGAGAAAAATGTGCTAGGCAGTTGATTTAAGCTCTGGCATAGAGAAAAAAGGAGTAACGACTTTGTGGTTCTCCTATGATACCTCTAAGCTACTGCAGGTCCCTAACGCCTACTGTGGCAGATGCGTTGAAAAGGTTCCCAATTTGAATGCTTGTACTGTACGGCCGCTGACTGATCAGCTAAAGGAAGATGTGCGGGGTTGATTACTCGTGACACTCTTCATCCAAACTGAGGCTCAAACGGTTGGTTGCGAACACTACTAGCGTGTACGGTAGGTCATGCGGAATTTAAGCGGGCCCGTCGGGAGGGATGGGCACCGGTATTCAATCATTCTCCCGGACTATCAACTCAGTTTTAGGCTTTTTCTTTTTTTCCTCTCCCTCTTCCCCTTCGGTTTGTGTTTCCACCCTTGACCTCAAACTCGATACCGGCACTTTACAATACTGTATCTCTTGTTTAGATAGTCCGGCAGCGTGGCCCATTCTTCTATCGATACACGATAACGAGTTGACAAAGGGGGAAAAAATCAGCAAGGAAGATGCAGTATGAGACTCTTCCGACTTCATCCCTTGCACCCTTCATTCGGCTCAATAATATCTCTCTGAACGGTGTTGAGATTACTCGTATCGGGGGCAAGCCAATTGATGCTGGAGTTGGGATTAAGCATACTCCCGCAACTTATGATCCCTCGCGCCCATTCCTGGAAATTGACGCGGAGCTTGTTATCTGTGCTAAGACTGTCGAGGGGCATGCCAAAGCCGACGTCCATCTTGCCGAAGCATTGGCCGCTGCTGGGGAGTTTGCTTTGGCCCCTAGAGGCGCCATAATGGTATTTTTGGTCGTGAGCATGAGTACCGCTGCTGGGTTGGGAATTGGCCAGAGTGGGGCTTGGAGTGGGTATGTCATCTTTTACTCACCCGCCCAAATAGGATAGCATTGACAAATAATGGATTAGATATATCAAGTTTCTTCCAGCCGTGTCAATACCCACGACTTGGACTGAAACCGAGCGGAAACTCCTACGCGGGACGTCATTAGAAGTGGTATGGATTCCCGCTATGCATTGAACTTTGGAGAATATCTTTTTTTATGGAACCGGGATTATGGACTAATATTTGGAATTGATTACCACCAAATCCGAAGGCGGTGACAGCAAAGCTTCAAGCCCTCGAACAAGAATTCGAAGACTTCCGAGAGGCCACGAAGGAGATCAAGTGGTGCCAGAAGGCCTGGTGGGATGAGTCAAATTTGACCCTAAGAGATTGGCAGATAGCAGATTCGTGGTTTAGATCTAGAGTTTTACAATTCCCAACATTAGGAATTGGAATGGCACCTGTTTTGGACTTTGCAAACCACAGCTTTGAAGCAAACACCTACTATACTGTCGATGAGAACTCCGGTGTGGTCCTGCTTCCGCGAGAAGCCAGGGCTGGTACCCTGAAAGACGGGGAGGAAATCACAATCAAGTGAGTCGAGCAAGAGTGATCATTAACTTTGATTTCTCAAGGCGGATTGCTAACCGCGGGCATGGGTTTTTTTTTCCTTCAGCTACGGCCAAGAAAAGAGTGCCGCAGAAATGGTGTTTTCCTACGGGTTTTTAGATGCCACCAGGGATATGGCTTTATGGCTTGTACTAGACCTTCAAGGCCTCCCGGATGACCCGCTCGGGTTCGCTAAACAAGCAGTTTTCAAATCAGCCCCAACGTTAAGGATATATGACTTAGGGCATACCGTCGAATGGGCAAGTCATTTCATATGGTTTGTTATCCATAAGATATATTGGTTTTAATTTGCCAGTTGACTACTAGTACAATATGTCTAACTTCTAAACAGGCTAATGTGTACTAACGAGGAGGACGGATTGTCATTCAAGGTCCTGCAAGAGACAACCGGGGAGCGCCATCTTCAGGTACTTTGGGACTCGAAGGAAGTTAAAGATATCGCCAAGCTTGCGGATCTTCTAGAAGAAAGCAGTTTATGGCCGGTATACCAGTTACGAGCTACAGCGCTCGTTCAAGATCGTGTAGAGGCTCAGTTGGCCCAACTAACGGGATCTGAGGAAGAGATAGCCTGGATCACTGATCAAGAATCGTTCAATATCGGGCCCCAAGAGCTTCATGTAGCAACTAAACTTCGGACGTTAGAAAGGGCGCTGTTAGAGAAGACTGTCGAGGCACTTGAGACTCAGGTATTTCCACCTCCAATGTCTATATACCCATCTTTCCGCTACAATCATCTTCCTCACATACTTAAAGGAGCCGCTAATGCGCTGACTGGTGGAATAGAAAGAAAAATTGCTGTGTTCAGAGGTGGTACAGAACTATCTAATGCAGGCCCAGAGGAGCTCTGAAATTCCCTGTGATCCTGAAGCCCCCGACGACGGAGATGACCTTTCATGAAGAGTTACCGTAGGGCAAGGTGGGAGGCACAGCGATCACATACTGGTGGATGTGTAAGACTTTTCTGTTGACTGCTGTAAGAACAACAGAATTGGCATTCCAGCACTACGGTTAATATGCTCGGTAAATACACATGCGTCCTAAGAGAGGCAAGATATCATCGTTTACAAGAGCTGTCGCGGTTAACAGTGATGTAAATAGTGTTCTTGGATGAGGCAGAGATCGGGACCAGAATCTAAAAATTATATTCATCTGAAGTTGGTGATCTCTATGTTTTTGCGAGGAGCACTCCAATCATACTGCGATCCAAACGATTTCCCCTTCTTCTGGGGTCGGCGATCCCGTCCCCATCCCCAAGAAACGGCGGAAAAGAATAGTTTCGCGGAGGCACGCCAAGAGGCGACTGGAGCATTGGACAAACTATCACTCGAAGCTAGATGAATGTCACCTTCGTCGATTTTCCACGGAGTATGTCTCTGAACGCCCCGCATTTTCTATTCAGCTCATTGCATAGACGAACCGTTATCCTCATTGCCAGCGACCCTTGAACACACAATGAGAAGGCTTGTCGGGGCAGAGACAGAGGGCCTTTACTGGAGTGCCGTATAAACCTTTCAAGTCTGCTCTGAGATTATGATATCAGTGAAACCATCTCATCAGCCCACAAGAGGTTTACCACAGGCTATGAGGACTGCAACCACCAGTTAATGGGATCCAGCACATCTCGTGAGCCTATCTTATATGGTATTGCGCCAGGAAAACACCGATTCTTCCTAGGAGCCTTTGCCTCCGAATCCGCAGGGTAAAGGGCGGCGGGGGTAACGGATTCCCAGAGATTCTCGCCGGATGCTTATACATACGCCTACTAAGAAGTTAGTGAGTAGTGGGGTAGACATTGATAGTATAGAAAGCCCGGAGTGGAAAAGGTTTTATATATATATATAAAAGTCAGTGGATAGTTAATGAAGCAAAATAATCCCTGTATTGTACAAAAGCACCCCCCCTAGTACTTTACCTCGTCTTTCGATTTTAGGCTTATTTATTCCTTCCTCTTTGATTGTTGATTCCTTTGTGCTTCCGAAGGCAAAGGATTATGTCACATCTTGTGAACCACGCGTTTTGAGTTTTCTTTTTTTCTTTCTACTTCCCGGGTCTCTTTTTTTATACATGCCCCTTTTGACCTTTTGTCTCTTATCTGGTCTGCCGGATTCACTTTGCCAGGTGTGTCCCGTCCTTGCTTGCTGGCAGCCACTGTCCAGCACTGTGTGAAGCCGCTTTCCCTTCCTTCTTGCTTCCTTTTTCTTTTCTTTTCTTTTCTTTCTCCTTTCTTTTTTTCTTTTTCTTTTTTTTGACAGGCTGGTTCCCGTCCCTGTCGAGCATCAAGAAAACTCCACTCCATTCATAAAATCGCCTTAAGCCATGAATACCCTAAGGGCCCTTGCGATTCGCTAGGGGATTGTCAGTGGGAATCGCCGCCACAGCCCACGACAGGTTTAGTTTCGCAAGTTAACCGAATTGCGAAGACTAGTTAATGAGATCCAACACATCCCAGGGCTCAGGCTGTACCACGCCAGGAAAGCACCAACTCTTCTCCTCAAGAGCCCAGCGGATCAAAAGGGTTTTTACGGTACGGTAGAAAGAAGGATGGAGAGGACCTGAAAGGGTGAATGTTGAGCTCTCCCAAAACAGGCATTTCTTTAGGTACCGGAATCTACAAGTGCTAGGTTGCTACAAGTATAATCAACCAAGTTTCCCCGCCTTTTTTAAACCAACTACCGCACCGTGCCGATATCCATTCGTACAATGCACAAGTGCAAGTACAACCCACTGTCAGCTAAGAAATAGAGCTAAACCGCAATAGGCCCAGCTGAGAAAAAAATTAACAAAATTACCAACACCAGTTAATGAGGTTCGGGAAGTCCAAGTTGCTCAAAGCCATACCGCCTCAAGCAAATTCTACTTCCTTCTTGGAGTGTTACCTCTGGGTGTGGAGATTCGAGGCTGACGAATAGTGGATTATGAGTTTCTACGGTAGTTGGACGCCTTGGAGTGGGGCTTCTATTTTTTCGTCTCTCTTTGCTATGGACTAGGGCATCCCTGTTTGTTTAGACTGTCCAGCTCCCAGGGGATAGCATGCTCTTGCTGACTAGCAGCGAGAGCTAGCCCAGCAGAAATACTGCTAGGAGCAGCATGAGACCCATCCTGTGCTCGCATCGGTGGCTGCACATCGCATGATTGAATAGGAGCCCATATTGATCTCTGTTTGGGTATTCCCAGGTATCGTAGACGAAAGTGTAAAACGTGCTGTTATCACACCAACCCTAAGGTTTATACTTCGCTCTCGGGGAGTCACTATTATCATACTGTACTTGCACTAGACGCCATTGCTTTCTTTAGGGTAGAAGTTGGGACACCGGCACTGTAACGCCTCCACATCCTGGTTGACGCACATCCAACCAAATCTCCTCCCCCATTAGCTATTCTCGAGCTCCCTTCTCTTTCGTTCCTTTCATCCCCCAACCACCCCCGGATTCCCCCGGATCAGACGCATCGCTCGTCTCTTTCTCTGCATTTCCCCAGGCTTTCGAGGAAGTACTCATTCCGATTCACTAGTTTCAAGAGGAGAGCGACCCTCCGGCATCTTCGAAGTCATCAAATACCATACTCCGCCCGGGTTTGCCCTTGGATACACAAGAAAGCCAGGGAGCGATAAAGACTAGGGAAGCAGGCTGAAGAGATCTCGCGCACCCACACCCGCACACACATACACCATTCACACCCTCACCCTCACTCGACTGCTACAACCCTATCACCAAACCTAGACCATCAAGAAGAAGACGGCTATAGTCGTCGACCTCGACTAAAATGCCTGGAATACTACCAATGAAACTTATCAAATGCGGCAGCAGCCAAACACGCATTGCCCAGGCTTGCGACCGCTGCCGCTCAAAGAAGATACGATGTGATGGGATACGGCCTTGTTGCTCACAATGCGCAAACGTGGGCTTTGAGTGCAAGACGTCCGATAAATTGTCTCGGAGGGCGTTCCCGAGGGGGTATACAGAGTCATTGGAGGAGCGGGTACGATGCTTAGAGCAGGAGGTTCGTGAAATGAAGGATTTGCTAGACTCAAAGGATGAGCAACTGGATATGCTCTCTCGGATACACTCCTTCTCGCCATACTCGCCGCCTGCGAGTGCTGTCTCTGGTGGTTCGTATAGAGCACATAAATCACCGGAAAGCGCGAGGAGCGGTTCGGCAGATTTCGGACTATACGATACATTTGTCGTTCATGAAGCCTCCTCTTTAGTGGGGGGTAGCGAAGGGGATGGTAATGGTGTCTTTTACGTCGGCTCTTCCAGTGGAAGGCCATTTTTAGGTATGTTTTTACCTCTATGTTTCGAGCAAAATTTTGCTTTACCTCGAGTGCGTCTCATGAAATCCGCCTTCGCCTTACGAGAAACTTGCCCTCGTAGGCTTCAATATGCCTCACGCCCACACTCCCTGTGAAATCCTCATAAATGATCGCTTAGCAATTTTTTTCCCGTACGGATGCTTATTCATGATTTAAAGAGCTCTTCAAGAAAAAAAGTGGGGTAGACTTCAATCCAGATATCCTTTTTGAGAGTCGGCTGTCGGTAAATCCATCGGAACAAAGTAATTCACACGAGGACACAATAAAAACGCCCGCACGCCTTTTGTCGGATCACCTTTTGCAATCGTATTTTCAAGAGTACCATCCCTTGTTTCCGGTTCTCCATAGACCAACGTTTCTCGCTTCCTACGAGAAACTAGTGTCTGGAGATGGCTCTCAAGTGAACACGTTACCCCACCATTCGGTAGCCCAGTTATTCTTAGTATTTGCTATTGCACAGCAAAGTGAGGTAGGGTCGAGAACAAGTCTTGCTTTATCAAAAAAAAGAAAAAAAAGATGTTCTAACATCAATCTTAGCCGCGAAATGGACCTGATCAGCAATTTGATGCTCAATGGCAGAAGTCTCTTAATGCCATTATTGTGGATAGCACTATTGAGACACTTCAGTGTCTTGTTCTCGCCCAGTTATACTGCTTTTCTAAGGGCGATTATTCAAGGCTTCTACAGTATAAGAGCCTTGCTGTTGGAATTGCATTGAGGTTAGGTTTAAACCAGAGTCAGAGGAGGTTCACCTTGGGAGCCCTTGGTGGCGAAATGAGAAAGAGAGCGTTTTGGTGTGTTTATTGCCTAGACAGGTTGGTATTTCTGGAATATTGCTCTTCGCACATCCTACCTTATTTTCCTTGTATTAACCTGCTTGTGAATATAGTTTCTCTGCAGCGATGCTCGGGTTACCCAAGCTTTTCAAAGATGAGGACATTGATACAGAGTATCCGTCCGATATTGATGATGAGTATGTTTCCGAAAAAGGCTTCTTACCAACCCTACCGGGAGATTCCACAAAAATTTCAAGCGCACTAGCCCTGTTCAGATCATCAAGGGTTCTCTCTAAAGTTCTCGATGCGGTTTATCCTACATCGAGCTCTCATGAGGTGAGCTATACTAAGCTCAAGGAACTTGAGGATGAACTTGGGGCATGGAAGGCCGGGCTAGCGCCACACCTTAGACTTGAGTTTGTGAATGGCACACCAGCTACCAATGTCGTTCACAGCCGATCACCACTATTGGTATTTTCACCCCACACGTCCCATGAATACCCGCTCACGATCAAACGCCCTCATTAATTGACCTAAGCTAATCGTCATTCTCCAGGTACTGGCCTATCATTATATTCGATCATTGATTCACAGACCGATCATTGGCTCGACCTTGGATAGCAAAGTGTCTGCATCTTTGCACACGATCCGAGAATCCAGCAAATGCATTATTCAAATTGTTCAATTGCTCACCGAACGTAAACTCGGGTTCTCTTTCTGCCTTAACAAAACGCAATTGTGCCTTATGTCCGCTTTTACACTTTTGTACAGCACAGTAGACTGCCCGCAACACACATCGTTAGCGAAGGAGAACCAGAGGTTAATTACTGGTGTTTTGGAGGAACTCGAAAACTGTCACCCCCCTATGGCCAGGAAACTTAGGCCCATCGCCATGGCGGTCACAAATATCGAACCGCGGATGACCACAACTAATAGAAACCAGCACGAAAAGCCAAAGGAGCACATACAGTCACCCTTAACGCCACCTTTGGTCAGCCCAACAGGGCAAGGGCCATTGAGGAAGAAACTTTCTTCGATCTCAGCAGAGTTTAGTTTACGCAGAGGCAAGAATGGGGATATCCGTCGCGCAAGTAGCCAGGACATGTCTAGTATGGGTGACCATGGCAGTGTTCGCCTAACCTCTGCGTCACTCACGGACCTATCACCTACACCTCGAGCTCGGCATCCTGCAGCCGGCGATGCGGCAGCGGTCAAAATTCTTCAAAGCCGCCAAAACCTGACGACTCTAGATTCACCATATTTCGATGGTCTCTGGGACATGGGATCCAATGACCTGCACTCGAATTCGCAGAACCCGCCCCCGATACCGTACGCTTGGGAGAGGGTGCTGGCCGCAATGGAGCCGACACACGCACACATCTATGGGGGCGAGGGCATGGGCAGCGGCACTTTGATCCATCCCTCTGATTCCCTATCTGCCGAAACAGGTACCCGGCCGGTAGATCAGCACTGGAGTCTGAGCGAAACTCCCACAGCCGCGTCCTTCCACGGCACCCCGCCGTCCATATCGTCGTTTTCCACGTTGTCGGAAGAGAGTCTTACTGGCGGCGACGACGTGCGGGCCGGCGCAGGAGACCTGGACGTTGGCAGTGGCTACCCCGATAGTGACAACCTGGGCGACTTTCTTGGACCGCTGATGAGCACGCGTGGCGGCGGTTCAGGTGGAACGTTGTTAGAGGATGAATGGCACATGTGACTGGTTGTTTTTTCCCCCTTTTTCCCCTTTTTTCCTTTTATTTCATTTTCTCTATTCTATATTCTGCTTCTTTCTCTCTCGTAGCCCTTTTTAACCCTTATGTCAAAACAATTCCCTCCTTCTCTTACCGTATTATCTCATCCTTTTTCATTCTTTCCTTTTTCATATATCCCCACCCACCCCTTTCACCTATTCTACTTCCCTAAGCAGCGCTGTTCCCCCCCCCTCTCCCAAAACAGAAGGAAGGAAGGAAGGAAACCCTCTTTTGCCCATCATACTCCATGCAATCAAATCGAACCGAAAGAGGGGGCGGTAACCGCGAGCGGCTACTGACTGGCAGGCAGGCAGGCAGGCAGGTAACAAAGTAATGCAAAGCTGAAACTGTGCTATGTATTGCTATGTGTTTGCGTTTTTTTTGATTTCATGTGCGTGTAGTAGTAGTAGCAGTAGCACTCGGTAGTTAGTTTTAGCGCTTTTCTTTCCCAAACTCTTTTTTCACCATTTTTTCATCATTCTTTTTTTTTTTTTTTTTTTTTCCCTTCCCCCCCCCTTCCGCTTGCAACTGTACTTGTATTGCTTTGTGCTACGTTTCATTTCCTTCCATTTCCATATTCTAACTTACTTATTCATTTATCTTATTCTATTCTATTCATACCGTACACACTCTTAACTCCTCCACCCCACTTTTTTTCCCAGAGCAATAGTTACCGGTAGCCTATCTGGATTATGGTAATAGATAATTCTCTTTCTTACAAAAAAACAAATAAAAAACAAACAAAAAACAATAAATAATAAAAACATAAATTTGGGTTACGATATTTGTATTTGTATTATACCGTTACAACTATAGCAAATTGATTGATTGATTACATTACATTAATCTACAACCATCTAGTCCATCTATCCAGCGCTCTCGAAAGCAATTAATCAATTAATCAATCAATCAATTAACCTTCCTTCCTTCCTGCGCAGTTAAGTAGTATAATATAATAATATTATTATACTTTACTATACCAAAAACCCAAGCCCCAAACCCAAACCCAAACCCCAAACGGTACATTCCGTCACGGTACTTTTTCTCGGTGCAAAAGTAACCTTGCATGAGTGAGTACTGTATGATGGACAGATAGATAGATAGATACGATGAAGGATCGGGAGGGGAAGGGAGGGGAGGGGAGGGGAGGGGAGAGGAGAGGAGGGGAATTTGCCTATCTACCTGCCTGTCTGCCTGGCCTGCCTGCCTGCCTGCCTGACGGTTAAGTTTGGGGGGGGGGCTTTGATAGAATAGAATAGAGGGGGGAGGAGGAGGGGAATAACTTATATTGTGTGTGTGTGTGTGTGTATTCTCCCGTGAGTATTATTATTATTAGCCTATGGCGTCTGCGGTAGAGGTGGAGAGAATATGAAGGAAGGAAGGAGGGAGGGAGGGAGGGAGGGGAGGAGGGGAGGTAATTGAGAGTATGGTACGGTATCATACGGGAGTTTTTTTTCCCTTCTTCCCTCCTTCTTCTCCTCCTTGCCTTACGGTAAAGTTGCTGCAAGCTGTTATGGTACGATACAGGTAGTCCCTGATGCGTGATATTTTTAAGTTTGTTTGAGGTCTTGCTACCGGTAGTCTAGGTCTTGCTACCGGTAGTCTAGGTATAGTATGGTAGGTCGGGATGATGCTGCATCTATTTCGCTTTTTACTTTTGTCTGCTTTTTGAATCGGGATATGATACAGAACGGTACTTGTATGAATGAATGAGGATATAGCAAGCGCTCGCTCCGTCCTCCTGGGAAGCTACGGAACTCTCCACAAATTTTGTAATAGTATGGGACAAGGAAAAAATGATGGAAAACTCCCAGGATGATAGTTTTCCTAGGAACCTATTCTGCATCAAAGAAACGGAAACTCGTGCGAAAAGCAAAGTGCAGCTCTTGAGGCCTCCCGAAAAGAGCAAGGACTTGAACAAAGAGGCTTCACAGTTCACAATTGCGCAAGTTAATTGAATTTGCCCAACAACTTATCGCCTAATCCTGCTTCACGCCCCTGCCCGTTCCCCAAAGCCTCCACAGCCTTTATCAAATCATAGTTGATGCTTTGGCTCACGGCACTGTCCTTCTTGTAATCCGGGTGATTGCGCACGAATTCCCTTATCCAAGCTGCGCCGGTCTGCAGCTCTCCACTTGCTCGTTTCGAGACCAAGCTCAGATATCCGGCCAATTCGCATCGGGTAACGACATCAACGTTGACCGTGTTCAAGTAACTCTCTATCAGTGGAATCAGACCAACAAACTCATCCTGTCGTCCATTCATGACCTCGTCGATGGTCATCAGTGTATACTCGTCCTCTACAAGTGGCGGCGTCCCCGGACATGATGGGGCAGGCGTTTGAGAGCCATTGCTGGTTGGCTTGCGTGGTGGGAATAGGTTCTTGCGAAACCAGAACTTCTTCGTCAAGACTGCATCTCGATGGTGCGCTGTCGCCATGTTCTCATCAACCTACAATGGAACCGGCACCCGAGATTAGCAATCGAATTATGCGGCCTCCCGCTGCCTCCTGCCAGGTATGGGGGCTCTACTTTTGATATCGGAATGTAGAAATTCAATCCATAGGACAGAATCGCACGAGTGAGCAACACAATGAAAATCGCAAAGGCAGCATTCTCGTGATCAGTCACTTGAATCTCCATGCTCCGAAACTCTACCCGCCAGCCGATGTTCCCACCGGGTGGGGGAGGCTTGAAACGCATATGCTGCCAGTTTGTGGATTGGATGTTCTTGCAGGTCAACTATTAGCTAACGAATGCAACCTATGAGCGCAAAGGGCACACGCATACTAACCTCAAAATGATCTGCTTTGTCGTCCGGGGACTCGTTCAATGTTTCTTGAAAGATAACTAAAGGATCCCGAATGAACAGATGAGCAAAGTGGGTTGCCAGACGCTCATCCATGCCTATATACCGGTAATGTTAGCTTCCGCTAGAATTAACATAACATCACCCCACATGCAGGGGCCCCGAACCATTATCCACAAGCCTCTGCTTGATATCTTTATCAATCACCAGATCTAGATCGTTGTATTCCGAACGTAGAGCAGGGTCCTGTGATATATAAGTTGACACAGAATCGTACCGTGATTTTGGTATCACGTAGCGATTATCTTTCTGGGGCTATTATCAGGTTAGCTGCGAATGGAATTCCCCCTTTATCTCCCATTGGATAAAATCATGAGTAGGCTGACCTTCAACCCTTTCTCTTCCTCCGTACGATCGTCAACTGCCCCGGATATCACATTCCAACGTACGTCGACATCGGCCAGAAACCCCTTGAATATCGGAGATGCAGCAGTTAAAGCCAACATTATCGGTCCCAAAGGGCACAATTGGTCATACAACTGCCTGGCCTCGGTAATATTTTTAGCCTGGAACGTGATTTGTAAACAACAACATCCCATCCCGAAACCCATAGCGTCCATGTAAATATGCCCCTCCTTTGCAGCCCCGTTTCTAACATCATCGTCCTCGGGGTAGAGGTGCCTATCGTAGTCTATAGTTGGATCATTAAACGGACGGGGAGTATTTTCATCATAGAAAACAGGCATATTAATGGCTACTTTCATCCCACGTCTAGACCTAATGTTCGCCGCGAGCGTCGGGAAGCGAATATGAGGATTGATTGCCTCATCAGGGATAAATTGGCTCCTGGACTGAGGCCCGGTGGGTGGGTAGTACGGTTGTGTGAAGACCCCTTTAGTTCCCAGCATAGGGAAAGAAGGCAGTGTTATGGGAGCCTCGTTTTCAGCCATGTGTTCCTTAGCTATAGTCCTCCTATAGAACAGAAACAGCTCATCAATAACTTGTTCTCTTGATCAAGGACGGCAAACACGCACCTAAGCTTCATATTCCCCTCAACGGCCAGCAAGTCTTTCCATGTTAAACCGAATGGGGCCCCCGGCGTGGCTTCCAACATGAATCGCCCGAATTCGGGGTGGAAAGTAGGGAGCGGTTCGGAGATACTATAAAATCAATATCATCACCCGTATAATCCATAGGGTCTAGACCCACTGTGCCGGTTCCTGAACACAAGGCACTCCTCCTCCTCCTCCTCCTCCTCCTCCTCCTGCTTTCCGTAGGTTCTCGCCTTTCGCTAATTCCGCGAGAATCTCGGCTTGTCTGAGCGAAAGGCAGGCATTCTTGGTTTCCTCGTCGTAGGCAACAACCAGATATTCGACCTGATGTCGTTAGGTGGGCTGATATAGTGGGGTGAACGCAATACACAACAGACCTCGTCACCCCATAGGAGAACATCCCTCTCATTCTTCCTATACTTGTTCCATATCTGGAGGAGTTGCTACAATACACCCGTCAGAATATACAACCCGGCTATGCACATAGGCTCAGTTTAATACCTTAATTCCCAGGTCCCGGACCTGGTCTGCATGTTTCTTTGCTTCATCCCACGGGAGGGGTGTCCCAAGTGCTCTGCAAACCTCGGTAATAATCGGCTCGTCAGCAAATGATTTATACAACACCTTTGCCAAAGTGGAAATGTAGTAAGCCCAAGAGGGGATTGGCAATTTCCATATTTGCCCTAAAACAAATTAACCTATACTCACAAGAGACCCATTGCTTACGTCTATTGGCACGTATATTTATTTAGACTACCCTCGAAACAGATGGAGAGAACAAACAAGAAAGAACGCTATTAACGTCTTTTCCCTTTTTGTTTATCTTTTCTTTTTTTCTTTTTTCCTGTCTCAGGCTAGAGTGGGCACCGGGAGAGGGAGGTGCAACGCTCTAACTCCAAGTTAACGAAAAACACAAAAAAAGGAACCCCAGAGGCCGGAAAAGTTATGTGGGGGGGGGATAATCGATGAAAGATGAGGAAGATGGGTTTGAAACACAACACTTGTGGTCAGGGATTAAATTTCTCCCACATCTTTTCATCCTTGGGGCGAGTGACGAAAGGTTTTGCTTATCGATTCGCAGATAAGCCTTCCTATGCCCTCCTCCAACGGTTGTTGCGGGAACGGAAAGGGGGGTGGGGAGGAAAGGAAAGATCCAGGCTTTTTGAGAATATTGCCACGCCTTTTCCTTTTTCCTTCTCTCTTTTCCTATTTGTCCTTCGATGCTTGGGTGTGGCAAGTTACCTCAAATAAACTATTGAAAAGCAGACTGTCTCAATCTAGAACCAACGAACCGAAAAATTGGTAGAGAGTGAAGAGGTGTGGGAAGCTGATTGACACCGTTATTCTCCGTCGAGAGGAGTATCTGAGGGAGAAAGCAAAGGAAGCCTCAGGCGGGGGAGGAAAAGTGGGAGGATGCTGACTATGATTGTAGAAAAACCTTGGTTACAATATTGATGTTGATTACCAATTCACTTTTGTTTCAATGGTATGATACGAGTAAGGCAGTATGCTAAGGTGGAAACGAGATCTCGGTCGTTCTATGATGCCGGTATCGTACTGCATGCACTCCAGAAGGTGAAAAGCAAAAATAATAATAATAATAATAATAATAAAGAAAGTGACTTGTTCCTTTTCTTTCTTTCTTTCCTTCTTTCTTTCTCCTCAATTTAAATCACCACATTCCAACGTTTAGTAACAACCCCTCCAAAAAAGAAATGTTCCTCGAAAGATACCCGCGCAGGTACCCTTGCTCCCCCGGTACGATTTCCAACCAACCTGGCCGAGGGAATAAAGCAATTTCATACGGTACCGGTCGCCGCGTGGTTGTGAAGATGTGAATCACGGGAGAATGCAGATCTAATATCACAAAACACCACCCCACTACTACCACCACCTTTCATTGTATCATATCAACTACCACTCACTAACTACAGTGGCCACTGCGCTCCTCCTCCTCCTCCTCCTCCTCCTCCTAAAATTCGTAGAAAATAGATACAAAAATATATATTACCCAACACAACGCATCCTACCCGTACGAATGGGTAAGAATTACCCAAAACCGGCCCAACTACCCACTGCCCCGCCAGATATACGATATTAAATTTTTTACACCCCGCCATCCATCCATCCATCATCATCATAATCACCATCTAATCACCATCGCCAACCCCTCCTCCTTCCACACCCCCCCCCTCTCCCCTTACATTTCCCTCGACCTCGCATCCAACAAGGAAAAAGAAAAAGAGCAAGAAGAAGAAAAAGAAGATAAAAAAAAAGAAGGAAAAAAACATAATGTATCCCCTTCCCCGCCATCACACACCCATCATTATCATCACCATCGCCACCACCGCTACCCTACTTCACTTATACTTACCGTACCGTACCACCCCCCCCCCCCCCCCCCC
>Ga0307507_10006752_pt1 | contig 17262 bp, 8 predicted proteins | sample 7_EM_MG_FD_207223 | JGI IMG/M metagenome (GOLD analysis project Ga0307507, IMG submission 207223) | Populus trichocarpa ectomycorrhiza microbial communities from riparian zone in the Pacific Northwest, United States - 7_EM | ecosystem: Host-associated > Plants > Roots > Unclassified | place...
AGATAGGATATCCGCCTAGCGTGCCTATTAGGCCATAAGAGCCTTAGTTATTATAAAGTATTCTAGGGCCTTATAATCTAAAACTACCTTAATAGGCTTAGGGGTCCCCTCTAGCTGCACACACCAGTACTAAAAGCTAGAGATAATAGCCAGCATTTCTTTATTATAGATGTAGTAGTTTAGCTTGGCATCTATTATAGTCTTCAAATAGTATGCAACGGGGTGCCATTCTCCGTCCGGTTGCTTCTGGGAAAAAATATTAGCTATTACGCCGTCTAAGGCATCCGTTTCTAGCATCGAGGGCCGTTCTAGGTCAAAGTAGGCGAGTAGAGGAGCCAATACCAGCCATTTTTTAAGCTCATTAAAGGCCTGCATATATATGGCGTCAAAGTAAAAGGGCTGGTCTTTCCTAGTAAGGCGGTTAAGAGGCCAGGCGATCCTACTATAGTTCTTAATAAAACGTTAGTAGAAGTTATAGAAACCTAAAAATAATTATACCCCCTTTACGGTCCATGGGGGTGTCCACTGGTTAATTACGGCCGTTTTCTCCAGGTTGGCCTTAATTCCGTCTATACTAACAATAAACCCTAGGTACTTTGTACGCTTAACACTAAATTCCAACTTCTTAATATTGGCCTAGAGACCAGCCTTGCGGAGCCGTTATAGGACTTTATAGACGTGCTCCTTATGTTCCAGCTCGTTCTTAGAGTAAATTATAATATTATCTAGGTAGGCCGTATAGAAGTCATTAAGGTAGTTAAAGAGTACATCGTTTATATACCGCTGGTACGTAGCTAGTCCGTTAGTTAGTCCAAAAGGGAGTACCTTGCATTTATACATTCCGTAACAGGTCCGAAATATAGTAAGATCTATAGATCCGGGGTCTATTCTAATTCGGTAAAAGGCCTGGCGGATATTAAGCTTTATAAAAACCTTAGCTCTACTTATTTAGGCCAGTGTCTCATTAAGTAGGGGTAGTAGATAGCGGTCCTTGCGGGTTATATTATTTAGCTTATAGTAGTCAATACAAAAACAAAGTCCTCCATTTGGCTTTTTAATAAAGAGAATTGGTAAGGCAAAAGGGACTTAACTACTAGGCTTAATAAAGCCCTTATCCAGGTTCTCAATAAGATATTACTTTATAGCCTATAATTCGGCAGTAGATTGCTGACAAAGGGGGCTATAGCTGAGGGTGTTTTCCTTATCTAGCTCGATCTCAATCTTGTGGTCATATGGTCGGTAAGGCAGAAGCATATTAGATACTGCCTTTAAGAATACGTCCTTGAATTTCCAGTATTAATGGGGTAGTTTCTATTCTACCAGCTCCTTATCCATAAGCTCGCCTTCCTGTCCGCTAAGCTCGCTTTCCTTTTCCTCAATTATTCAATCAATTTTATATAAGCTGGTGGTAAAGGTAACGGTATTAAGTTGGACTAAGTTCCGATAGAATCCTATAGCGCCGATGCAGCAGATATCAACTAGGGGAAGGTCCATAGGTTTCTTTATAGACTTTTATTAGGCCGTATTTTGCGGTATAGGGTTTATAGTCTTCCTTAGCTTACATCCCATTTTCCATAAGTTGTCCTTCCAGTCTATTAGTTTAGTATGGCGTCCAGTATTCCTAGCCTTCCTTTATAGCTGCGTAGGGCCTAAGTTCTCCACAGGGGACTTAGCTAGGTTACTACTGATTTCCTAGGTCTCTAGTATAGGTAGCATAACATAGGTAGTCTGGGGGCGGCGTAGTATATAAATCCGTTGCGGATTAAGCTGTATATCCTTCTTAAAGGCCTGGTCTCTACGCATAGCATTAGCTTAGTAGATGGTATTAATCTAGGGCTATATAAGGTTCTCCATTATAATACTAATTTCTTTTATAAAGAAAGGGGTTAGGGGTAGGGATTTAGGCTAGAGGAGCTGTCTATTCTATACGTCAAGCTATAAGCCTAAATAGGCTAGCCATTTTCTTCCTAAGATTATATCATGGCTTCCCAGGTCCGTAATAAGAAAGGGGACGTTATACTACCTTCGTCCGTTAACACGGAGGTGGATCCGTAAGATAGTCATAATAGGTGGCCCTATTCTTCTATTATACCCGCAAATAGGAACTAGTTTAGGCAGTTCCTTAAGGGGCGCATTTAAAAATTCGGCTAGCTTTATAGCGCACTAAGTGTCTATTAAGGCAAAGGTATTCGCTCCAGAGTTAGCTAAAGCAGAGGTTAAAACTTAATATCTATTACGAAATAAAGTATAAGGGATAGTGCAGCTTCTTCCACCAACTAGCCGACCCAGATTAATATATAATATATTAATCCCTTTTAACCCTAGAGAGGAGTCTTCCTCTAAGGTTCCTCTTTTTCCGACTCCGCGCTATCCTCCTGTATTAACAGAACCTCGTCCATTTTTGCCTTTGTTGGGCAGTCCTTAGCAAAGTGGTCCTTCTGGCCGTATAAGAAGCAAGCCCCTTAATTACTAAAGGCCTATCTGCGGGGGTCGCTATACGTAGGCCAAGCATGCGCTAGACCCGCGGCAGGGCTAGCTGCGTGGCTAGCTGCTAAATTGACGGCAGGCTATACGGCTGGTGCTATAAGAGTTGCTAATTTATGCTAGGGCACTATGGGCCATTCTTGTAGTGCTTATAGTCTAGTTTAAAGAGTTTCTAGCTGTCGGTATCACTTCCGGTGATACGTAATGCTATTGCAATAGTATGGGTGGTAACTGATTTTGATTGATTGATGCTTATTCATTCTCCTATTCTACAGGTGGAATTTGGTGGATTTCCTGAGCTCGCTTAGCTCACGTGATCGCGTGCAACTGCATTGCGAAACCTTGTTCAGACACTGGGGGCATTTAGTTTTGTGACGGTGCTTGAGCGCGTCACTACTGAATTCCGCCAAGTTCTGCTAGATTCCATCAAGTTCTGCCAAATTCCACCATAGTCCACCAAATTCCATCAAGTTCTACTAAATTCTGCTATATTCCACTTAGATTCTGCCGAATTCTGCCAGGTGGTTAAAGTAACCAATCACGATTTTCCATGCCCGGCATGGAAAATCGCCATTGGCTCGCTTAGTACTAGCGCCTTAGCTGCTGGCTCGATATCTTTACACTCTCTATTCCTGTCTTTCCATCTTCTCCTCTCTCTACCCACTTGGTGACCTGTAGCTTGATTATATTCATATCAATTAGGTCCTTTAACGCTTGGTAAGGTTTTGATTTTGTTATAGCGTCTATAGGGTTACTGCCTCCGTCGATCTATTTAATCTCTGCTATTTCTCTTCTCTTATATAATTATTGTAAACACATTAGGTTAACTATAAGTCGTTTTTCTTATATTGTCCCGAGTTTAACTAGGCAGTTATATAGAGATTTTAAATCGGTACAAAGGGTAAGCGGTAGTTATTTAAGTTATAGGATCTTCTCAATGGTTGCTTTGATCGCAGCTCCGGTGTCGAATCTATAGGCCATACTATATAGTTTAGATGCTAAGACGCTTTATATAACTCGCTTGCATTTAATAGATAACTAATGGAGGATATTAGCCCTATTGTCCTTGTCTATAAGTGTAATAACAAAGCCGATCTAAGAAGAGAGGTTGTAGTTATTGGCAAAGGATAAGTCTGTGAATATTATTAGTTTGAGAGTGCTTATATTAAGTTATACAAAGCGAAGTCCTTAGGAGGGATTATCGATTTGCTATTATAGCTACTTGTTAAGCTGCTTTATATATTCTTCCTTTAGGTTAACGACTTGTGCTATAAAGGAGAGGTTAAAGGTAGCTTCTGGTTAACAGACTGTAGCAATATAGGCTCCTCTTGCTCTCTAGGCAACATACTAGTCCTTTAGTGTGACTGCCTTATAGACTTCCCCTCTAGAGCTAGTTAGGTCTGTAGCCTTTATAGTAACCAACTTTAGGTTCTAGCATTGACGTTTCTGGGTAAGGGCTATTAAGTTATTTTCTTGCCTAATATAGCCTCCGTTAAACTTAATTGGGGTATTTGGCGTAAGCTTCTCTTTCTCCTTTACTAGAAACTTTACTTTCTAAAGCCTAGCTTCTTTAGCCTCTACAAAGGTTTTATTAGTAAGAAATAGTATATTATTGGTTTATAGTCCTATAATTCCAAAGCTGTTGCTATTTGTGTATAACAAGCAGGGGTTGTATGTTAACTGGTTTATCCATAGCTTATTAAGGTGGTGGTGGTAGTATGTATTAAACTAATAGTTACCAGCTTCTGGGACACTATAGAGTGGTTTAATAACTCTTAGAATTAATCCATTCTTTAGTTTGAGTTCTAGTGGTGGGCGTACAAAGAAGTCTCTGTTTAGGTAGGTACTGGACTGTACGTAAGCTTGTAAAATGTCGCGTAGGTATAAAGAGGCTGGTCTTCTTTTATTTCCTTATAGGGTTGCCATAAGTGCTAGGATAATTCTCTGGCTGATATGTTAAATGGTTGGTAATTGTATTAAGACCAGATCTTTACTATAGTTGTTATAGGCTTATATAACTAGTCTAGACTTTTTAAAGGCCTTATCTATTCTAGTGTTCTTAATCTTATTAATAAACCAGGAGTTAAAGATTCTAACTCCCTTTGGGACGTCTGCTGTATTAATAAACTTAAAGACGCCTTTTTTAAGTAAACCATTTATCTCCTTGCGTTAAGACTCTGTGAATGACGGTAAGGTGCACTTAAGGGTTATAGTATTAGGTTTTATTGGGCTGTTGTTAATAAATATTGATATGTCCGCGATGTTTTACTGGGACTTTATTGGCGATCGTCATGTCCGTTTTAATCTTCGGAGGGGTGTAGTAGTTGTTGGTTCCTTGGTTAATTCCTTAGTTAGTTCCTTGGTTAGTTCCTTGGTTAGTTTCTTAGTTAGTTCTTTAAATAGCTTCTTCTTTGGTTCCTTGTTAGGTTCTTCTGGTTTGGGTTATAGGTATAGCTTTACTATTGTGGTCCTAAAGTTAGTAGGTCCACTGGGGAGTTATACCTTATATATTTCTCCGTCAATTCTAAGTAACTTAAATGGGCCAGTCCATCTGCTGCTTTGTCCAGTATTGCCTTTACGCCATATAAGTACGTCTGAGTTGAGGGGGAGGTTGTGGATTGTGGTGACAGATGGACCATTTTATTAGTTTAGTGTATTGTTAACTTGCTTCTTTGCCCTAATCCTTATGATCTCCTCTATTGCCTTCTTTATAGCTGCCGCTTGCTATGTAATAGAGGGTGCTAGTGGGTCGAGTTCGCTTATATAAGGGTAGGCACTGAAGACGAGAAGTATTGGGACTAAGCCATCTAGGCCAGCTGTGTTATTAGCGGCCTTTACCGCCATTTATAAGGCTAGTTCTTTGGTTATTCCTAAGTCCTATAGCTCCTCCGTAATTATTTGGTATGCTTGGCGTAGTGTTAGATAAGCTCTTTCTACCATTTCAATAGACTAGTGAGCTTCCACTGGGACGCTCTTGGTTGATATGGCTATTGCTATAGCATGCTGTTAAAACTCCTTGCTTGCGAAGTTCTTCCCAACGTCGTGGGTAATGTAGTTAAGTGGTCTGATGTAGGTGTTAATCTAATATAGTTGTAGGATGTCCCAGGTATGTTTTATAGAGATGTTACGTAGCTATCTTACAGCTTAAAATCTGGTAGCTTTATTAATTATATAGAGAATAGGACTCCCGTTAATATACATAATATTAATAAAAATGGAATAGTTAAAATTGGAATCTTAGTCTTCTTATAGTGTGAATTTAAACCGTCTAAGAGACTTGCCGTGTTTCTAGCAGTGGGAATAGTACTTAGTGAGGTAGTTAATAGCCTGCTTATTAATGTTATCATGGCCAGAGCGTTTTAGTACCTTATATAGCTTGTCTGCCGATAGATATCCAAAGCGACGGTGGAGTCGGCGGAGTTCAGTAGTAGTTAGGTAGCAAGGGTTTTGATTAAATAAGTGGGTTATAAATAACTACAGTAACTCTTCCTATAATAGGAAGGGGTAACCGAATCGGCGAACTACTGGCACCGATTTTGTTGGGGTGATTAGGACGTTCTTAAGGTTATTATAATAGACCTTTAGTATGTCCATATCTGCGAGGCATAGTAGGAAGGGTATATTAGCCTTTATAATGTGAAACTTAACATTGCCAACTAGTGTATTAACTATGACGGAGCTAATAGAAGAGGTAGAACTGATGCTAAACTGGACATTAATAGCGCTAGCCTTTAAGGTATCGATAATAGTATTATAGGTCTTTCTATATGCGAGGTATTGTCTGTAACCTACTATTAATCTCTTTAAAGCTCTGGTATTAATTATTACTTTATAGAACTCATTGGATATATACTAGCTGGTAGCAACGTAGGCAAATAGGTCTAGGTTATTATAGTAAGCAATTAAATTGGTGCCGGTAATTGTATGGGTAAAGGATTGGTCTGCTAAGTTAGTTATAGTGTTAATGGCTTCTTTGTGCTGTATTGTTCCGAAAGAGGTAAGGAACAGTTTAGTCTGTTCTTAGGTTGGAGATGCTGTTAGTAACTTAATATTAATTATAAGAGCTTCTATTGCCTTGTTAATAGATTCTGAGTTAAGTTTATTACCATTGTTATCTGTTCCTTTGTACTTAGTAATGTACTATTAGGCATATCTATTAAAGCGGTGGTTGAATCTGTCCTTAAACTTCTTCTTTAATTTATTACGTTCTTCTCTAGAGTGTTTAGATAATTAATAACCTTCTTTGTTGCAGACAAAGCAGCGCTTTTTTGGTGATGCATATTAGCTAGATAAGAATGATTGTGTTCTATAAGGTGATTGAGGGTATTATCTGTAGTAGCGGCGGTTAGTAAAGAAGGCTTGGGGGTTCTTACTGTTTAACTTTTTAAATGTTGTAATAGAGGATTGTAAGTTATTAATTAGGCCAGTTAAGCTGTTAGAAGGTTTAAAGCAGGTATATTAACACACTAGTAACTCCTAGCAGGCATTAATAAGCTTGTTATGAAGGAACTTGTCTATGCGTAAATCTGGGTTAAGACTATACTGGAGGTGTCTTAGTTCTTTAATGAGTAACTATAGGTAGTCTAAGGTTAATTTTCTAGCATTCTCGCTCTTACCTATTGTGGACTTTAGAGTTGTTAAGTTCTATTGTCCTAATATACCGCGTCTGTATTTAGGTCCCTTAAAGTAATTACATGTGGCGTTGCAGATTTGGTTAAACAAAAGGGTTAGGGTGACGTTTTTAAGGTTAATATAGTAGTGGTTAAGTGCTAGACCGCGTAGCATTATAGGGTAGGCTTTAACCTTGGCTTCTTAGGGTATGTCGGCTCTGCTACAGAGGTTATAGAAGATGGTAAGTTTAAAGTTAAAGTTGTTATCTTCTCTGCTGTACTTATTGTCTTCCATGTATATCTTTGTAAGGTTTGTTAACTCTTTGCTAAAACCCTAGTTTTAACTCTGTCCCCTAGGTGGTTCTAGTTGTAGGGTTAAGTTAATATAATTAGGTTCCTATTATAGGGGTAGTATAGGGGTAGGTTAGGGTGTAGTGGGTAGTATTATAAGTAGGGTAGGGTTCGTGGCTAATAAGATTAAGATTGGGGTTTTAATAGTACTGGTGCTGGCGAAGTTGTTCTTAAGGAGGTAGTCAATTTGTTTTAAGATAAACTTTCCTCTAGTTACCATATACTCCTTAATTTTAGGCTTAGTCTATTCTATAGGGTCTTCTTCTTATAAGGTGTTAAATAGTAATTTAGGGACTATAGTATTCCTATACTTCCTTATCCATACGCTATTAGTCTATAGGAACGTTCGGAGCTTTTAGATACCAATTTAGTTGCAATCCTTAAAGATTTATATTGTGAAGTTTTGGAAATCTTCCTTATAGACCTCCTATAGTTTATCGTTCTTAAGGTTGTACGCTTTGTATTCTAGGATCTTAAACTTCACAAATTCATTAATATCCTTTGTGGTGGTTTTATTGGACTGTAAGTTGATGCCTTTAGGCCATTTCTCCTGTCCTGCGTTGACTTATGCCCTAATGTCTAATATGTTGATTCTTGTCTCATGACTCCTGTTGAGTTCGATTTTGGGTTCTGGATGAAAACGCGTAATGGACGCGAACCAAGGGCCTATTAAAAGGGTTGGTTCCTTAAGTACCTAATACGTTTAAAATGCGTAATGGACGTGAACCAAGGGCCTATTAGATAGGGGTCGGTTCTTTAAGTACCTAAAGGCTGTGTATAAAAAATTAAGGGCCTATTAGATAGGGGTTAACTTTTTAAGTACACGTTAACTAATGCTCCTTAATGTGATCTAGGTAGTATAAAATGCGTAATAGACGCGAACTAAGGGCCTATTAAAAGGGGTTGGTTCCTTAAATACCTAAGAGCCGTATATAAAAAATCAAGGGCCTATTAGATAGGGGTTAGCTTTTCAAATACACGTCAACTAATGCTTCTTAGTAGGCGAGATCGGTAGAGGCCTTTAGCAGGGACTGATCGAGCTCGTCTCTCTTTGTAGATGATACGTCTCCTGATCTGTAATTACTAATCAGTGTTGGTATCACTTCCGGTAATATGTAATGCTATTGCAATAGTATAGGTGGTAACTGATTTTGATTAATTGATGCTTATTCATTCTCCTATTCTATAGGTGGAATTTGGTGGATTTCCTGAGCTCGCTTAGCTTACGTGATTGCGTGCAACTGCATTGCGAAACCTTGTTTAGACACTAGCTTTATACCGCTTAGCTTATACCTTAATTTAACAAAGGCCTTAATTAATAGCCAGACAGTAGTCCGTAAGTACCTTTAGCGTCTATATAGTAGTAAAAACTAGCAGTACGGCGCGCTATAGGTCTAGGGTGAGCTTGTCAAAGAGGTCTGGTATTAAGTCTTTATAGGGAATTTAGGCTTAGCCGGCTAGGTGCAGAAAGCGGGTCTAAAAGGCCAAAAAGGTCTCTATCGTTTTTATATTAAGGGCTTTATAATTAAGGCGGGCGTTTTATATCTTAAAGGGGTCCTTATAAATAGAAGACAGGTGGTCAATTATCTCTTCTCTAAAGAGGAAGGGGTCTGCTAAGTCCTAGGCATATCGCGGACGTAAATACGTCTATACGTCCCCACTAGTACGGCCAAAGATGTAGGCCATTTTAGCTTAAGTAGTAGGGAAGTAGTCTGTATTAACTTTAAGCTTGTCTTGCAGTTAAAGCTTCCAATTATTAAACATAGGGTCAGTTCCGTCCGTAAGCAATAGGGGGTCCGCAACCTTCGCGGACCATAACAATACTAATGCTGTACATTAGGCTAGGGCCTTAAGGACTGTAGTAAGTCTATAAGTATCTAATAACTCCTTACTAGGTGTAGGGGTGTCTCTAGTTTTAAGCAGCTCTTAAAGCCGTTCAATTTTGGCATTAGCTGCTGCGAGTTCTTCCTAGGGGGTTAAGACGGCAACTATTTCACTATTAGAGGTATTTGCGGGTCCTGCAGCGGCTTTGCCAGCTGCTGTATTTCTTAGCATGGTGGTAGGGGTATTAGGTAATTTCTAGTGTTTGTTTATTTTCTAGGGGTTTTGGTCTATGCGTGTCCTATTCTTAGGTTTTGCGTTCTGTTTGTATTCTTTTGGTTCTATCCTATTTTTAGGGTCCTATTCTGTTCTATTAGTGTCCTTTAGGTCCTTTTCTATATCCTTGTCCTGTTTGTAGTTTATAGATATTTTTAAGTTCCTTCTTAGAAAAGAAGAGTAGTAACGAGCTTTGGATAATATTAGCAACTTAGTTAATTAAGGCACGAGCATGGGAAGAAGGACGCGCAAGCCTATACAATTGGATTGTCTATAAACGAGGATCCAAAGCTAGAGAAAGGAAGGAGAAGAATAGCAGCGCCGCTCGATATTTATACGGTCCTCGAGTTATGTGACTCGCGTCTACCATAATCCACGTCTGCCAAGATCCACCGTTTTCCACCAGCGCCGTAACACTAGGCGAGCTTTAAGTATATATAATAATGTTATAGAGTTTTCCTAGTGCACTAAGAGCTTAAAATTAGCTACTTCTAGAGTTTAGGTTAACCTAAAGTCCTCTTTTATTCTTAATATTATATAATATAAGCTTATCTTCTTAAATTAAATATTAGAAGAGGAAGGCCTTAACAGTAAGGTAGATAATATAGCCATTACACCAGATTCGTTAATATATGGATTTCCACTCTATATTATATTCTTCTTAAAGATACTTTTAGATTATATAACATAGGACGTTATTTATAAATGCATTATTAGCGATAATAGCACTAAGTCTCTGTATAATACTATAGTCCTAAAGTATTAGAAGCAGTATTTAGAACTAATTCTCTCCGCTATATAATAGAGTTATATAAAGCGCAAAAAGGCCTCTTCTTAATCTTTTATTTCAATCTATAAAGTATACGCAAACCCTAAGTAAAAGATATTAATTTAGGGACGTCTAGATATCTAGTAAGAGATAAACCTTAGATATTGCTAATTAAAGCTTCTTTTATACGATGTCCTTCTACGCTATAAATTTATTTTAGATTATATTACTAATTATAGAGTAGGCTGTTATAATATAACCCTTAACTTCTAGATTAAGAACCCTATAAAATACGTAAAACTCTAGCCATTTAACTATTCTAAATAGGAGTCTTTGTACGGTTATTAAGGAAACAAGCGCTATAGCAATAGCTTTCTAATTTAGGGCGTTTTAAAGGGCAAGTGTATTAATATTGTTTAACTACTCTATATTGCGGAGTTGTATATAGAGATATCGAAGTTAATTATAGGTTTTCGTATAGATAGGGCCCTCTTGCTTTTCTAAGTAGATATTATGCTTAGTTCTTAGGTAATTTCGAAAGTTTGTGGTAGATTTTAAGTAATATACTATTATTGTACAATGTTTGCAGTACATAAGCCTTATTCTCTTATAGTGTGTATCCTCATCTTTGTCTGGAGCCTAAGTATATATCTATAGATCGGAGGTCTTCTTTTGCTGGCGGTTTAACAACTCCGTATTAAGGGAGTCTAATATAGGTGGAAAAAGTGATAAGTCTGCATTAGAAGCCATAATATTTAATAATCTATCTGTATAATGTTGGGGTAAGAAAAAATTTAAGGGGTGCTAAGAGGATCTGCAAATATTATAAATATGGCCAATACTCGCCAATACTCGCCAATATTGATTAGTGCCAATATTGATCAATCTGATTGGCCAATATTGAAAATGAAAACCACGCTGATCACATATATAGAAGCCTCAGAGATTCGTCAATCGTAACTCCCACTCATCCTGCACGCTCTCTCTTTCCACTCGAACCCACCCTCCCTACAACTCGATTCGTGCTCCGCGTACTAACGGCACTTCCATGGACCCTTGGTCCTGCACCGTCCCGCATTCTAGATCCTTGTCAGCCCTACAACACCATCACACAAGCACCACTCTATGCGCACTACCCGTTTCCGCGCAAGATACAAGACGGCTGCGTGCGTATGCACAGCCCACCAGGGCAGACATTGAGTGTAGGGCGCAAGGCTGCGGGACTACAAGACAGGCGCTGGGAAACGCGGAGGAGCCGGCGCAAACACGCTGTCGTGACGTGATGTGTGGGGGTTGTGCCACAGCCTGTCGGTGTAACCGGGCCTCTAGAGTATGTGGGATATGAGTTTAATGGTGGCTAACGTACGGAGGTCGCGGCCAAAAGTAATCGGACTCGCAGGGGTCCGTGTTTAAGCCACATGATAGGGGTTTGGCGATAAGCAGAGACCCCCTTTTCTGCCATCTTTGCATCTGCTTGCTTTCCTACTTACAAGCTATACATTCGCAATAGCTCCAAAAGGCCCACATAACAATGGACCCCGTGTACAAGCGCTTACTCTCCTTAGTAAGGGCTTCAAACCCGACGAGATTAAGGCCGATACTGGTTTATCAAAGAGTACGATTTACGACCTACAAAAGAGGGCTTTAAGCCATGGCTACGACCCTTCTAAGGATCAAAAGATCCTTATTGCTTATATGGAGGATGCGCCAAAGGTTGGCAGACCTAAGAAGTGTACTCCAGAAGTAGAAGAAGCGGTGATTAAGACAATCTCAAAGAACTCGACTACACGAGAGCTTTCTACGCAAAAGATAGCTGATATAGTTTCCCCTCTAGCCAAAGGAGGGATCTTAGCTCGCTTTATTCACCAAATCCTCCGCCGCTGAGGCTATAAGTCTATAAAACCTACTCGAAAACCTGGTCTTATAAAGGAGAATAAGCTTGTATGATACAATTGGTGCTTAGCTCATAAAGATTAGACTCTTAAGGATTGGAAGAATGTGATTTAGTTAGATAAGACTAGCGTTATATAGGGAGGGCAAAAAGGGAGGCTTCGCGTATGGCAAACAGAAGAGGAGGCCTATTATAATTACTATATTCGTCGCCGATGGAAGCACTTTAAGGAGTTTATATTTTGGGGCTGTTTCTCCTATAACTTAAAGGGCCCTTGTCATATTTGGGAGGAAGAGACACTAGCAGAAAAAAAAGAAGCAAAGGAATGGATAGATAAAGTAAATGTAGAGCTAGAGGCATAGTATAAGCTTAAATGGGAGCTTTCTATATAAATAAGAAGGATAAAAATTACTTAGAATATGAGTGGAAAGAAGCTAAAGTAGAAGTAGTATAAGAAGACTGGTAAACTTAAGAGAAAAGTAAGCAAAGGAGGGATTAATTAGTACTAGTATTATAAGGAGATCTTATAGAAAAAGCTCCTTTCCTTTATAAAGCAGTATAAGCTCTCTTATTCTAGTATAATTATATAAGAGGATAACGTATCCCTATATGCTCATAAGTATTAAGGAAAGGTTTATTAATTATAGGAGATTATAAGAATACTTTAGCCAGTAAACTCTCCTAATTTAAATATAATAGAGCTAGCTTAGTTTTGGATAAAGAGGCAAACTATAAAGCATGGTATAGTAATAAGTAAGGAGCAAATAAAGAAGGATTGGCTAAAAGTATAGAAAGACTTGCTATAAAAGAAGATCCAAGAATCGATAGAGAGGATACCAGAACATATTAAGAAGATAATTAAATTAGAAGGAGGCAATAAGTATAAAGAGGGGCGTAATAAGAGGAAAAGGAACCCAAATAGGGTACGTTAGATAGGCACAAACCTACTGAAAATAGATGCCAAGAGAACCCCCTGTCTTGTGGCGTATACCCCTGTAGTCCGATTACTTTTGGCCGCGACCTCCGTAGCCGATGACTGAACTCTGTGTCTGGTTGCCAGAAAGACAACGTACTGCTTAAACGAACACGAACTGACATGCTGGTTGTCGCTGATTGAGCAAGCTTTCTTCAATTTAGGTGGCTCGGACGCGAGGGCCCATAGGGGATAAGTTTAGTCACAGCGACTACATCCGCGGAGGGGAAGCGCAGGCACGCATACCATCGCTCAGACGTAGCTAATAATGCCCCAGATATCTGATTCTACAACACCCTTCCTTTTTCTACTCACAACTAATAATCTTGTACTTGAAGACCTCCCACTAATCTTGCTACTCTAATGCTAAATAAATGTAAGCTGCATTCATATATGCTACGAACATCTGCACTAACATCTTTCAGAGACCGCCGTAGTCTCCCCCCTATATGTTTAGCAATTGCACTGATCCAGGGACGACACACCTTTCAGAGACAGCGGTTGTTGCAACTTAGAATGGGACTCTATTGGCTATTCTCAGACGTTAGCCTCGTGCCTATACACCTTGAGGTGATTTGAAGAAACGCCGTTCCCATCAACTTACTTCAGTGGTTATCCGACTCCATAACCAAAAGACCAACTCGCATTCCTACTTCCATGACCCCGCGAAGCAGCCGCACCCAGCTCCTACACGCCAGTCCGCCGCCCGTCCCACTCTCACTCACTAACATAACCTCACGCACAGAAAAGACGAACCAACTAAACTTTAAACATTCTTAGCATTCGAATTACTATAGTCAATCCATGCTCCCCTCCACACATAGACAAAAAGGAACGACGCGACAAGCCGGCAACCGCGTGTCCTTCGCTCAGAAAGCAGCAGCCGACAGTCTCATCAAGCATTATCTCAGCTCGCCACATAAGGTACTTCGAGCCGGCTGGAAAAAGCAACAAGTAGAGAGCGCTCAGCAAGAAGCGCGGTAAGAAAACAAGGCGGGATAGAAGCAGAAAATAGAATAGAGAGAGATATCAAACCAAGCCAGCCGGTGATGATGGTGATGACGACGATGATGCAAATGTGATAGATACTACGATCCATGTGCCTCCCCAATCACGGCTCGCTTCTAGCTTTCTACTCCTGCCTCCTCTCCCCTCTTCTTCTTGACTTCTTTATTTTTACCCCTGCTAAAAAACGTGTGGAATCGCTTCTTTAGCAATGAGTCAAATAACCATACCCCAATGCAAGAATTACATTTTCGCCTCAGCTCACAGCACCAGCAGCCCCAACACCGCCACGCAAACCGCCAACCCGCTGCCGCCCATGCCCAGACGGCCCTCCTTCCGCAGCGCGCTCGCGCCGCTCCCCGCATTCCCGCCGCCGCCCTGGTTGAAGCCCGCGACGCCCGTGGACGACGCCGACGCCACGCTGGCCGCCGAGCCCGTCGCGGTGCCGGTCGCCTCGCTGGCCGCGGCAGAGCTGGGCGCATTATCGCCGCCGCGGTTGCCGCCGCCGCTCATGCCGGGCACGGTCTCGAGGGACTGGGTGGCCGCGGGCGCAGAGCTGGACTTCGAGCCCGAGGCGGCTGCGTTGGGGTTGTAGTTCGGGTTCTCACCCGTTGCGTAGAAGGAGGCCAGGATCTCGGAGTCGTCGGTGATGGCGACGGTGTTGTTGGTGCCGGCCTCGTTGTTGTAGACGTAGGACTTCGAGCCCGTCTTGTTGGCGCCGCTGGGTGGGTCGTAGCATTCCACGCTCACTTCCTGCACCATGGCGTAGTAGTAGCCGTTCTGCATGTACGGCGAGTTCCAGTTGATCAGGCCGCCGGCCCACTCCACGGTACCGATATCATTGGAGGAGAGACCGGCGGGCCAGAGTGAGAGCATAATTCGCGACGGCGTCTGGGGGTAGTCGAAGCGGTTGGAGGTCGCGTTCCAGGTGTCGGAGCGCTTGAGCGTACGCAGGACAGTGCCGTCAATGGACCAGGTTAGGGTATCCGGCTGCCAGTCGATGGTGTATTCGTGCACATTTTGGACGGTATTGGACACGGTGAGGTTAAGTTCGTTGTGATCTGGTTATGCGAAACATGATTGGTCAGTGTCAAAATAAACAAGGTTGTGGGTGGTTGAGAGCACTGCTTACAATTGGTCACACCCTGCGAGTAGTAGTTGGACTGCGCATGCTCGATGTCAACACCGATGAATTCGAAATCAATTTCGTCTTTTACGTCAGACATCATGATGAAGGCTGTCACGACACCTTGGCCTTGGCTGGTGGTCAGCTTGGCAGAGATCTTGCCGTACCAGACGTAATGTGTGGAAGCCAATAACGTGCCGACTGTGTCCTGGGCCATGGTCAAGAGTAGAGCATCGTTATAGGTCACAGGCTGCCCTTGTGAGACCCAGTTAATATTTGACGCATTGCCGAGGTAAGTGTCAATAGATTTTACGTCGTCCAGCGACTTTAACTGGTAGTCTGCGCTCTGGCATACCGGTGCTGGCACGCAAGAGTCGAATTGATGGGAGAAAAGAGGGTCGCAACCACCTAGACAGTATGCGCCGACACCGCATTGTCCATATTCTATAACACGGAATTGTCAGTCGCGTGTTCAGACGCTCCAAGTTGGAATTTTATGGCTGTGACGTACGAGAGCAGCAGGGCGCCTCCTGGGGGCATAGATTCCCAGGACCACACGTGGGAGTATCGGCGAGAACGAGAGGTGATGAGAGGATGGCTGCAAGCGCAGCAGCGGCGAAGTAGCGCAGCATTAGAGCGACGGTGGTCGTCTGTCGAACGGGTGATGTCGATTATGGATGCAGAAATCTAGACAGACGGTGGCGCTACAAGTGCAGAGAGCATAAGGTTCAATGCAGCTGGACGGCTATTACTCGTGGCCGAGTTTTGATGCTGAAACGCGGTGGAGGATTAGGGTAAGGATTAGCAGCGAATGACGGCCAGGAACCAAGGGCGAATGTTTCCCCTGGGGGTAGTGTGGCTGTAGGTAATGAACGTGGGTGTTAGTATTAACAATAGTAAAGGGAAAGAAGGATACAAGAAGCAACGGCGAGGAATGTACAAGGCGGAAAGAGGAATGGGGATGAGGTTAGGAGAGAGGGAGCGAGGGAGGCATCAGCCGGACACCCATACGCCCAAGTTGGCCCAAGTGGAGGAGCGAAAGAATTTGAGGAGAAGGATGGCACTATTCCGCTTTGTGCCAGGGGATGGCTGCAGAGAGGCAAGCGGTTGCCGTCTTGGCCAACGCCCATGCATGACACGAACGCCACAGCGAACCGGCGGGCGCCATACGGAGCTTTTATGATTGGCCCGACACTGCTGATTGCATGCGCTGATTAAGAGAGTTGCGGTATTCAGTATAGCGAGGCATGATGCATTTCCTCAATATCCGCCTTCATGCGTTTATTCATCACTACTGCTCGTCATTGGCCTGCGCCGCTTCCTTCCGCTTAAGCTTGTTCTTCCTTCTTTAAACTTCCTCAACAGAGTTAGTCCCGTGTTCTTGGCACCACCTGTCCGCCTAGAGTCTCAACGTAATGTTACTTTTTTTATTCTTTCTTTTTAATTCGTTTTTGGCTTACTCATTAAGTATTCCGGTTCAAGCATCATACAAGGCCACGAGCAGGACCGTATTTCAAGTATTCCCGGTCTGCTTTCGATGGACCGAAGTGCCCATATCATCTTCCATAGAATCGAAACGATGCGGAATAGGTCGTGCGTACCAGTGCCGTATCGAACGATGCTCCAATTATCGACTGACAGCTGCGTGGGAATTGCCGTACGGCACGCAATGCGGAGGGCGCCGCGGCTGCTGAGTAGAATACTCCAATGCCACCAAATCGTCCCAGCGGATGTAGTGGTTTCGGTTCAGAAAAATAGAAGAAGGTAATACCCTAGTGAGAGGCGTACGTCCTGTGCGCGGCTCCCGCGCGAACAAAGACCCAAGCCCGTACGGAAGTCGCTAACATAGCCAATTGCACCTTCCTAATTAGGCAGTTAGATTACCATCCGCCAGAAAACTCCCCATAGAGCCTTAAAAATACTAGAATATTTTATAGAATCTATCTAGGTGTTAAG
>Ga0307507_10006753_pt1 | contig 17261 bp, 15 predicted proteins | sample 7_EM_MG_FD_207223 | JGI IMG/M metagenome (GOLD analysis project Ga0307507, IMG submission 207223) | Populus trichocarpa ectomycorrhiza microbial communities from riparian zone in the Pacific Northwest, United States - 7_EM | ecosystem: Host-associated > Plants > Roots > Unclassified | place...
GGTGTCGAGCCACCTCCGGCGTCTGGCTGGTCGGGATTGACGTCCTCTCGCTCTAAAAGCATTTTGACTATCTTCTCATCCCCGCTTCCAGCTGCCAACGAGAGTGGTGTCTGGCCAAGCTTGGTGTCTGGCTGGTTGGGATTGATGTCCTTTCGTTCCAAAAGCACCTTGACTATCCCCTCATCCCCGCTTTCAGCCGCGTACGAGAGTGGCGTCCGGCCATCTTCGGTGTCTTTCTGGTCGGGATTGACGTCCTTTCGTTCCAAAAGCATCTTCACTATCCCCTCATTCCCCATTTGAGTCGCCCACGAGAGTGGTGTCCGGCCATTCCGGGTAGATTGCTGGTCGGGATTGACGTCCTTTCGTTCCAAAAGCATCTTTACTATCCCTTCATGTCCGCATCCAGCTGCCCACGAGAGTGGTGTCGAGCCACCTCCGGCGTCTGGCTGGTCGGGATTGACGTCCTCTCGCTCTAAAAGCATTTTGACTATCTTCTCATCCCCGCTTCCAGCTGCCAACGAGAGTGGTGTCTGGCCAAGCTTGGTGGCTTGCCCGTTAGGATTGACGCCCTCTCGTTCCAAAAGCATCATTACTATCCCCTCATGCCCGCCTCCAGCCGCCCACGAGAGTGGCGTCGAGCCATTGGTGCTTTTCTGGTCGGGATTGACGTCCTCTCGTTCTAAAAGTATCTTTACTATCCCCTCATGCCCTCTTTGAGCTGCCCACATGAGTGGCGCCCAGCCATCCACGGTGTCTTTCTGGTTGGGATTGACGTCCTTTCGTTCCAAAAGTATCTTTATCACCCCCTCGTTCCCGCTTTCAGCCGCCCACGAGAGTGGCGTCCGGCCATCCCAGGTGTCTTTCTGGTTGGGATTGACGTCCTTTCGCTCCAGAAGTATCTTGACTATCCCCTCATCCCCCATTTCAGCTGCCCACGAGAGTGGTGTCCGGCCAAGTTTGGCGTCTGGCTGGTCGGGATTGACGTCCTCTATCTCCAAAAGCCCCTTTACTACCTCCTCTTGCCCCCTCTTAACGGCCCAGATGAAGGCAGTTCTCCCCATATTGTCGGTTGTACCGAAGTCCCATTCCTTCATTTCCAATACACTAGTAATTACCTCAACGAGACCGAAATGTGCTACCCCATGGAGGCCTGTAAATCCCGTTGGTCTTCCGTCCTTGCTGAAATAGGAGGCCCAGATTGGGTCCCAGTCATCGGAATATGATAAGAGCGGTTGAGAGGCTATATGTTGGTCGAACCTCTCGAGAAGCCTTAGTGCTAATCGCCTGACATTTTCCGTCATCCCTCTTCTTGCGTGCTCCCCCCAGCAATGAGAAGCATAATCTAGAAGGGGCATTGTTGAGTGGGTCAAGTCCAGAGTTGGCGAAAGATCCCTGACAGATCCAAAATTGAGATATGTTAAGCAAACCTCAGCGATTGCTGAGTGGGGGCTATCGGATAGGGTCGGATCGCTTGAGAGATGTTCTTGCAGGGTATAGTGCACCAGTCGTACTATGGACGAAGATGCCTCAACCGTGAGAAGGCCTAGACATGATGCTAGGAGTGTCCGTATCGCAGGAACATTTTCCGGATCCCAATCTGCAGATCCTATTTTCACTCCCAAGGCATGACAGAGTTCCTCAGCTTGTAATGGCCTTTCCGAATATAACACCCACATCAGTGCCTTCAGCCCGAGCCCCGCCCGAGCCCCGCCCGATTTCCCCTCTGCGCCTGGAGCCGGGTCAGGGTTGTCGTGTAGGCATCGCTCAGTCCGTTGCCTCGTGCCATCTCTTGAAGTTTCTCTCTTCTCTGCCCAATTGTCACCTCGCCCAGAATAGCCTCAATACCTAGCGAAACGAGGAGGAATCTAGAGAAGTCGTTGGTAAGTATACATCGTTGATAGAGGGTAAGCGGCAACGTACATATTAGACACTTTGTCCAGAATAACTTTCACAATCTCCGCCCGTAAATCATCATTCATCGCCTCTCGATCAATATCCCTGTCTAGCCTCATCACCACATAATTCCGGATATCATCCTGGTTAGGGCTGATGGGTATCGCAACCGCCTTGGGGAAATATTTTTGAATATCTTTCCCCACATGGGGCCTCCCAGTAAGGAATATTCTCGTCTTTGGGGACTCCCGAACAATATCCCTCAATGACTCAAGTAGCTCTGGAAGATCCCCCGGTTGGAATTCGTCGAGCGCATCAATACAGATAAAAACTTGGGGTGACGAGGCAATTCCGATCCTGAACATTCGCTTCAGATCCGCGAGTAGCGGCCTTCTCCCTTCCTGAAATGCCTTCCGTATATCCTCCGGGATCTTCCTGCCCACCAGCCGCTTCAAAATTGCTCCCATCATGTTGATGACTGTCTGCTCTCGCCGAGCGTTGTAGTCGCAGTACAACCATGCAACCCCTATATCTTCCTCCTTTGCCTGATTGCACAGGCTGTCTATCACTAGGGAACTAATATTTCGGGCTGTTAGTGATATTCTCTTTTTTAAAATAACTCGACCACGTACCTCAGATATGATTTGCCTACACCCGGATTGCCGGAGCAAAACAGGACTGTCTTATCCGCTCCACTCTCACCTCCCTTCCACTCCAAAAACTCTCTTTTTTCCAAAAGCCAATTCCCGACACCTTCAAATCGCTTGGTTCGCACATCATGATGTCTGTTATCCGGCTCTAGTGGAGAGAGCCAACGCATAATCTCCGCATCCTTGTTGAATTTATTGACAGTGGTGTTGAAACTGTCTGTTATGTTGCCACAGTTGTCATTGCCGTCGCCGAATGTGACTGTGTGTGTGCCTGTAGTCTGGGCCATGATAGTCCGTCCAAAATTTCGGCTGAGTATAGAAACGGTAGAGAAATGGTAGAGAAATGGCAGAGAACTGGTAGAGAAATAGTAGAGATATACGTAGCGTTAATGGGGGAGTTTACAAAAAGATTTCCTGTGAACAAAGCTGAAGAAGAGTGGGGTTAAGTAGTTTATTTGTAGCAACTACAGCCTAATCATTTTCACGTCAAATAAACGTGAACAGATTGGAAACTTTGATGAATTCCCACGACCTGACTCCGCCTCACAAATTACTGTAAAACAGGGTGCTGTGCTAGGACAGAGCAGCTTACGAGGCAGCCACTCGAATGAAGTCTTTGTGATATGAAACCCGCCCCCTCATAGTTCGTAGTCAACGAGTGCGGGCGAAATAAAACAATGAGTGAAATTAGGCCCCCCACACCAATCTGCAAAGCTATGATAGGTATTGTGCCTTACCAAAATTAGCCGTATAATACATCAACGAACGGGAAAATTTCGGCCATGGCAATGGCCCCCCCCACCAACCCCACTATCATGAAAATCATAAAAAAGATATAAAACATACATACAGAGTAGAACACAGAGTAGAAATTAATATTTGATCTAGAGAAATATCTTTAGGAGGTGTTGAAAATGCGTGGTGATAGGGGGAGTTGAGTTGCCATAGATGAGTTTGTGTACAGTTATTTTTATTAATTGACAAATAGATAGACATTTCGAGAGATTCTCTCATCTACTCACGCTCGTGAACTCCCACGTCACTAGGAATCAGGTCTTCTTTTGCATATTCAGTAGCCACATCTCCTTGTTTCGTGAGGCAATGTGTAGACAACCTTGCCCATATTTTTAACTTGGGGAGTCTCTCCTAAGTTGGATTTCGCACTTAGTAGATCGAATTTATTTAGGGGGATCTTTATCATTATTCGCAACCACATCTAGTTAGGAGATAGCCTGACATATTCGTAGTTTCTCTCACATTGAGGTACCGGTAATGCTTGTAACATTGTATTAGGAGGGAGTCCCGCGTGAGAACACGTGATCGCCTGAGCACCCCGCTACTCCTTGTAATAGAAGCATTTTTAAAAAGGACTGCTGTTATAGACTACCACCAAATTTTTGCCAAGTTCTTTCTAAGGACGCCTCAACACTATGGTTCATCACGTGACATCTACGGTATCTCCTAAGCTGCAAAGGAGGAAGGTGGGCCGGGAGCGGTCGCGACTCTGGCCTTTCCTCTTTTTTTTACTCTCTCCCGTTAGATTCTTAGATTTGATTATAAAGTACAGGAAAATCCCAGCAAGCCCTTAAAGTATACAGTAGAAAACCTAATTAAACAAAAAAAAACCCCACCCCCTAATAAACCGATAAAAAATAGCAGACGCTATCAAATTATCACTCGTAACTAATCCTAGTCCAAGATAGCTCTCCATTAGCTAAATATATATAACTACCTTAGACCCAATACATACAAAATCCCGCTCCCGTTGAAATAGTAGTCATACCCACTTCACGTCGACGGCTAATACTGCTGCTGGTAATACGGAGCCCCCTGCCCCGGCGCTGGAGTCCGGGGGCCAGGCGGGGAAACCGGCGTTGCGCTGATAGGGTACGGCGGCCTGACGGCGGCTCCCCCGTCATGGCAATCCCGGCAGAACCAGCGGAGGAGATACTCCCGCTCCCAGCAGAATTCAACCTCCTCAACCCCTCCATTTCATTCTTGGAACTGTCCAGTTCGGCTTGCGTCTCCGCCAGCTTCTTCCCCAGTCATTCCCTCTCTCCGTCCTTCTCCGCTAGCTGTTTACGTGCAGATTCCCCTTCGGATTGGGTGCCCGATGGCTTCATCCTTATCCGGTTCTTTTCGCGTGCTCCTTAATTCGGCTTGTGTTTTGTAGGTTTCTGATTAGGTCCTAGTAGATTTTTCCCTATATTAGGAGAGCTCTTTCCGGGCGGCTTCGACGTTTGTCACTTCTTCTATCTTTTCGGTGGTGGAGTCGAGGGCTCTCTCGAGAAGACATGTGTAACGCTTGACGACCCAGGCGTTTGGGGCCGCCGGGAATGCCGAGCAGCTGATTGAGGTCGCTGGTACGGATCGTTGTGTTGCTGAATCGGTTACAACGCGCTTTGGAGCGGAGGGCCGTGCTTTCCATCGCCGATGGGGTGTGGTATCAGAAGATATTGGCAATTGAGCTTGTTGTAGAGGTCGGTAAGGATGCTGAGATGGGTTCGTGCTTTCGAGAACAATTCTATGAATGTCAACTTCGCCCAAGTCGGAGCCAGAGTCAAAACGGACTTGTTTGGCGATCACTATAAGTTAACAGCGTCGCATAGTGCATCGAAATCGTGGTTGGCGACAGGATACAGGATGGGCGAATGATCGACCATACATTCTTTGTTCTACCATTAGTAGCATACTCCCGGAAACTGAAGTGGAGCATACTCACTATGCATGCTGCAACGCCCCAGAAAAAGGATCGCATAGCAGGGCTTGGGCCCATAGGTAACCTGGAGTCTTCAACAAGTGCATGCCAATACCGAGCCTCCGGTTTCGCATTATTTGTGACAGCTGGTGATCCTAAGGCTAGGACGGATGCATTTTCCTAAGGTGTTCGGTTTGGAGGGCGACCATTCTAAGCATTATGCGCGGGGCCTGCGAGGTCTGTGTCGCTGGATGCTGATTTGAAGCGGAAGGAGGATTGATACTATGTTGCCGGCCGGGGGTATTAGCAGCATGTGATTGAATTGTAGGTTTTTCCGGGGGTGGTCCGTAGCAATTTTGCGGTGGCGAATATACCGGTGGAGGGGCAGGGGAGCCACGAGAAGGGGAGCCTTGATATTGTTGCGGATGCGGATGCGCTGGTGGAGGGTTTTGGTGATAGTTTTGTTGGGGTTGCTAGTGCTGGGGATTTTGCGGCTGTTGGTGCCGGGGCTACTGGTGCCGGGGATTTTGCAGCTGTTGATGCTGTGGTTGTTGATGCTGGGGCTTATGGTGTTGAAGTTAATGCTAGGGTTGCTAATGCTGGGGCTACTGATGCCGGGGCCGCTGGGGCTGCTGATGGTGTGTTTGAGGGTGCTGTGTTTGTTGATGTTGCAACGGTTGCTGCTGTTGCTGTAGCTGCTGATTCGTATTATACAGTCCCGGTAATGGCATAGCAGGATATTTCTGAGTCGGGGGATTTACCGGCTGGTATCCAGCAGGGCCTCCGACCGAGGGAGAGTAGCTTGGTATCGGGTTAGTGACAGCGCCAACCAGATGATCCCTACCTGAATAGGTTGGTCTCGCTTGCTTTGTGTTCACTCTACTAGTACCGGCATCACAGTTAAACTTTGTCGAACAGTGAAATTGTTTCTTGCGATTTGCCCATTTACAGTACAGGTATTTGATTACTGAGAAGCTTAGCGACAATTTGAGTTTCTTGTCTAGAGCTCAAACCCCTTTCCCGCTATCGTACCTGAGCCTCAGCGATGAAAGTGTCAAAAGCCACTAAAACCAGGCTGGCTCGCATGCCGGGAGTGCTGCAGTGGCGCCTATGTAGATAAGTAGCTTGGAAGCTAGCGCCTCAAAGAAGCTGTGATATTATACTCTGTTGAAAGAGAGTGATTTTTTTATAGAGACGAATACGAGAAATCCGAGGGATTAGGATTAAAATAATAGAAAGTAGCACGGTGGAAAAAGCAAAAGATGCGCGGAATGAACATCCCATATGGTAGCTGAGGATTTGCTCACTTAGTTCTGCTGTACGAGAAGATTATCAAATCGATGAAGGTCCGTTCAAGAAGGAAGGAGGAACTCAAGATCATAGACGGGTAGGGACAGCACATTATGCACCTTTCTATTCCCCACATACTGTACAAGTACTGTAAGCAGCTAGGGACTACCTCCACACCCCGCAAGCGCATTTACAAGCCTCCTGAGCGCACGTTACCCATAATCCATTAATTTTCTACCCAAGAAATCCTAGCAGGAAAAAAGTTCACGATTTCCTTCTCCCAATTATATACTACAATAGGGACTCACTTTTTTCCATCCTAGAGACCCCTCATCTTTCTGTTGACAATTTTATCTTGGGCGCTTTGGTTTTTCAAATCTATTTTGCGAAATTCCTCAGGATAATAAACCCCAAATATTTTAAGTGTGCTTAGCAAAATAACCGGAACACAAACTCTTAAATTGGTCAGGTACAGTAAGTGAGGCTCTGCAATTGCTAGTTGAGGCTTAGATAATCGAGCAACAAGTGTTCTTACTTAAGCGACAACTAAAGTATGATAGAAGACAAGTTTACCAAGAACGCTACAATAAGCGATACCCTGCGACTGAAAGAACGCACCCTAGGAGACAAAGATGAATTTACTTCAGGATATCCGAAAGAGACCTTCTCCAGAAACCCACTACTCGGCCATCCAAATTACCGGGAGCAGCTAACACAAACTGAACGACCTCAAGCAATCAAAAGTGGATTAAGACTAGTCTACTAAACAAACCACCCCCCTACCCCCATGAACAAGATGCCTCTAACTCTACATCCACTCCCCCACTAACTAGGAAACCCTTACTGCCATAACTGCTCTAGTAAACTCACTTCCTCCCCCTTCGACCCTTCTCATCCGGATGAACCGCTTCGATAATGACCACATCACCGGGAATAGGTGGCGCAACAAGTTTTGTCGGAACCATCCAAGTAGGAGGTAGTACCAAGGCCTGGTTCGAGCCCGGAGGCCCGATGGGAAGGGCGTAGACTTCGCGGTCATTGGTGGTGGTGGGAGTCTGGGAAGGCATCTTAATTTTCGTTTTTTTTTTTGAAGTTTGCTTTAGCTGTTCTTAATGATTTTTTGCTGGCTATGGTGACTGCGAAGAAGATGGGATGGTGTATTGCCAACAGGGGGGTTTGATGTGGGGTTATTTACTTGCTAGGGTTATTCAAGCTGTGAATTCTGCCTTGTTGAATGATGGCAATTCATATCTCTGGTACCGTCATGATTGGGATAGGTTTTTGTCTCGGGGTTTTTTTGGCTGGGTGTCTTAAACTATGAATTTGAATGCAGTTACCCATAGGAGAGATAGGTTTCCTACCGGTGTGGGAGTAAATGATATAGCTCCCTTAGTAGGATGGTGTGGTCGACCGAGCCGTATCCCACCTGGTGCGTGTAGTTCTGACTCTCTGCTATACCAGATAATAACTAGATGGGGAAATGCTCTGAGGGTATCGTGCTAAATAGAGTGAACAAGGATATAGTAAAAGATGAAGCGCTGCACCCGCTTGGAATAGGAAAGAAACGATCTCTATTGATGTTTGCCTGGGCGTTCGCGTGCTTGTCTAACCAAAGAAAGAGAGAGATGGCTTATATGCAGGAAACTCTGCATGCCAAGCTATCTACAAACATAGGTGTTTAGTGCGTACTCAAACGCTCTCCTGACTGTTAAACTACCCTATACTAATGCCCTCATCCACACCGGGAGGGGAAAAATTACTAATTTTAGCTCCAGATAGCCCGAACATTGAAACCTGAATCAGACAATGAAATTGGGCGAAACAAATATCTTTAGAGATTAGCTCAAGAGCTGTTCATCTGGTCTCTGGGGCAGATAGTTCCATGACGGGAGCCGGAAGGACTCTACCCCGTCACCGTGTAAGGTTTGTCAGATCAGTTCCTTGGAAGTTAACTTGCTCTCGTCCGCATGAGCTACGTCACCAGCAGTCACTCGCGACCAAGTCACTAGCATTTGTAGCAGTGCGCAATTGTTTCAAGTGTGAAGTAAGAATAACCCGTAGTATGAATCATTGATTGAGTAAAAACTCTTACTTGAATAATAAGAAAGATACAGCTGCACTATATAGAAAGGTAATTTGTTCCTGCCAGTACCTCCGGAGTTCACAATAGGTGACTTGGACAAAGACATTCAAAGAAAGGTACATAGGAACAAAAGAAATAAAGGAGCGTATAAAGAAGTACACCCAACGTGAAAGCAATAAGAAAGAAGGCTTAAATAAACATTTGAGAGGAGAAACATTATACCAACAGCATTTCCATAGCATATTTCTAGCAAGCGCACCAGCGCCGAGAACTATCGTCCCTTATCCTTCTCTTTCGTCCCCCCATTCCACCCTTCGTATACCGTATCCGTACACTTCGTAACTTACCCATGCTATTCTATATCTTCTTCACATTTCTCACACCTTGCTAAGCCACCCCAACTCTACTCCCTGCCGATCCTCTATATCCACAAGGATTTTGGTAAAGGCAACATCTAACAATGGAGTTTCGTAGAGATCTCAATGAGCCCCAAGACTCAGGCGAAACCGATCAAACTACTCATAAGCGAAGATTATATGGAGAGCCGGGGAAAACAACAACTAATAAAATTAGTTGAAGCCACGATCAGTATACCAAAATTTGTGGCTACTTAGAATTCGGCATGATTTTTCTCGTACGTTTAGCTGTTCTGTGCTTGAAAGCAGCAGTTATTAGTTTTTCCGCGGCTTGTTGCGTCTCACCTCCGATATATGATCAATGACATATAGCCCCTTTTACCGGTACAACTCAAGCAATAATCACCTCTCTGCGGGGGATTCGTCCCCACCAGTACTTGGTTCCTCCCTCCTGTCCTCCTTAGATTCTCGGGAAATTTTTCCGATTGCCTTTCTATCGTTGGCGCCACCAACCAATCTCAAACCCACTCACCACCCCTTGATCAGCCCCGAAGACAACGCAAAAACGCATACTCCCTATGAAACATAAATTCATCTATCCCATATACAATACAAAATCCTAACCCTTATACTCCGTGGTTCCCCCCTTAGTAAACCTAATAAACTACCAACAAAGAACCTGACAACTCCACCTGCCTACCCCTCGGAGTGACGCCGCTGACGCGCCATGCATAATCCACAAAGACAACCACAAATACAGGGACATAAAAAATAGCACCCAAACCCACTCATAATAGCAGCCACGAAGAAGCCAAATACCGCGAGCCCAATAATTGTCCCGAGGCCGAGTCCACCTTCGCCTTTCCTGTTCCCGTCTCCGAATAGGTCGGTAGGGAAAGTGCTACTGTTGGAAGCATCAGTAGACGTTGAGTAGGGATCCGAGGTCAGAGTTGCCGTCATCACTAAAGTCAATTAGTTCCCGATATGCACTTTTCCTAAAGAGAAGATTGGGGGTGGGGAGACGTACTACTAGAACTGCAACCCGCTGTAGGCACCGGGTACCCGGACCTATCCCAACAACTACGAGTAGCAGTTGCCCCCAGTGTACTCGTCGTAGTGCCCCCGGAAGGTGGGAATGGTAGCCCGGTCGTGGCAGGAACGTACTCGAACCCGCAGTACTTTGCCACGAACGCCATTAGGCCGTTGTACTCGTCTACCGTCGCGCATACCCCGCTACCCTCAGTCTCTAGGCACTTTTGTGCATCTTTTCCGATTTGTGGTTCGTTTTGTGGGGGGCAAAAACAGGCTTTTGTTTCGCAGTTGGTTAGGTAAAAGAGAGAGATTTTGTCGGTTAGAGTGCCGGGTGTACCGGCTATGCATTTCTTCTGGCAGGCGGTTAGGGAGCGGTAGTCGGAGAGTCCACGGACTTCGCTTTTTAGGATTGTAGAGGTAGTTGCTGAGGGGATGAGAGTGGTGGTGAGGATTAGGAGGGGAAGAATTGTGCGGAGGTTGCTAATCATTATTGGTGTTTTTTTTGTTTTTTTGCAGGTCCGTGAGTGCAGTGATGGGAAGAACTGTGCCTAGCTTTAGACATTGTGGTGACGGGCAAGTATTTTATACTTTTATCATTGTTCTCCTGTACACTCCCGTCTACCATACCGGCAGTCCTCCCACCAGGTAGCGGGACTAACTTAGTACTGTGCTCTCGTCGAAACACCCAATGCCTGGGCAACTCTTGGTATGTTGGTTTTTTTCCTCTCGCAAGCCGCAACAGCACAAGCTGTAATGCAGCGACCCAAAAACTTCACTTGTTGTACAAAATAGTTATCTTCACCATGCCAAAATCGTACCAGTGAGGCAGGAGGTTCCTCTCCTACTTGAGTGTAGCCTTCCTTGGCGACGGGAACAACTTGACTCTAGGCTTCCACCAATTAGCTGACACCCCAATCTAATAACAATCCTCCTGAACCAAAGTTGCTTATTAGAATAAATCTAATTAATCACTTTCTCACACTTTTCTACCCTAAAAAACAATCAGGTTTTTGAGTAAGCTGCCAGTATATAAAACAAATCGTGCGAAAAAGTTTCCACCCGGACCTTTCCCGTTGGTACTCAAGGTGACTTATCCCTTGAGGCTCAACTACAAAAAAGCATAAAATAGCACCACTAATCTTGGAGAGCCTTAAAAGTGTGTGTCCAACCTTGCGCCGGATGTGGCGAGGTGCGCTAACGGGCCAATGGGAATGAAGTGATTGCGGGACCTTAGGGTACCTGCTTTCTACAATGGCGAGATCAGCCGATTGAACCATGTTCTCCACCAGTGCGACGGATAGTGCAGATCTTGGCGCTCAAGGATGATGAGTAATAGGGGTAAGGTGTTAGCGGATATGTGAGCCCTTGGGGCGCGGGGGGGACCTGGCTGTTCTTGCAGGGGGTGTTAAGGGCAACAAGCTTAGGAAGCGTGCCTTTGCCAGGGACTGAGATGTGATCGTAGAACTTTGCTGGCCAGTTCGTGGTATGATAGATGCGCTTGGTTTGAATGCGGCTACCGTACCGTATGAAGGTTAGCAAAAGAGATGACGGCAGATTGAAGATCTCGCTAATCTCCGAGATCCACGTGCCGCAAACGAACAAACCAAGGCCCGCATCCTTTAAGCTCCTGCTTGATCGGTCGTGCAGCCCCTCGTTCTCTCGAAGGAACAGAGCTTGGCGCGCGCCACCATATTTCAGAGTCTCAATTTACCCGGGAGATTCTAATTCCGCAACTGTACAAGTATCTCAATGACTGGTGGAGGCTCTGGCAGAGACCAATACGGGTAATTTATCGACGGCAACTTAGGTCGCGTGCCACGATTGGCCTCTAAATCTTCTCATAGCATTCGCCGACAATAATCTGCTATATTTCGCGTTCGCGCCGTCATTGTTCCATCAGTGGGGATACGGTGCGCCCGGCAGCCTGTGCTTTTCTTGAATTGCACCCATGTTAGATCGCAACACCTAACTTGTTGCCTAAATCTAATTTACATACTCGAGTACCGGGGAGGTGCACAAAAATCTGCACTCGAGAGGTTGAAATCTAACTTTGAAACAAAGTCACCTTACCCATCGGAAGATTGACCATTGGCGGGAGGCAACCGCAGGGGGCGCGCTAACTTTGCACTTCACCTCCGGAAACCCCTGACACGTTTTGAGCGCAAAGTCGCGTGTGCTACGGCACCTTATCTATCGCTATCTAAACTATTTCAAGCCCCCCCCTGTAGATCCGCCGCATCGGTCACTTTTCGCTTCTCGTAACAGTGCATGCTTAGCAAGATGCTTGGCGAAACCGAAAACGGCTCTATTGTTCAGACGCAAAGGTACAGTAATTCCCGGAGAGATCTCTGATACTCGTATATCCTGCAAGGTTACCGCTGGTGAATTAGGGATTAATTATAATCTTCAGAATGCCGAGATACTTGGCGGGGTATGAATAGAAGATGTTCGCTTATCCGGGGATACTGTACGAGTACTTCATACCTTCAGAATGTCTCGGTAATACTTGTTAAATTGGTAGAGTAAGGTGGTACAGGTACTGAGGTTCTTTCCCTATTAATTTTAGAGAGGAAACTAGTGACTCTCCTACAATTAGGTTGAGTAAAGATAGTAGACGATGCAAGTATTCGGGAGATCTTTTAGTAGGGATCAGGGATCACCTCGGTAGCTACATAACTACTAGTACCTTTGTCTTGTACGACTGGTACAAAAAGTTTTGGCCCGCTACTTGTACTAGTGCAGTTATCCACTAGGAAATTACTGGTAGTGTAACACTTAATTTTGAAAAAGGCTACGATACTCATTACTATTCCTAGAAACATAAGACCAAACCTGGCTAAGCTGGTGAATAACCTGCCCCTCAAAGTTGGGAGTCCCTGCTTTTTCCATGTTCTTTAGCGGACCGGCCTACGTATTTTATTTATTTTATGACTCGTTTTCAGCAGCTAAGGTACCTCACACAGTTACCTCGGTGCGGTAGAATAAATGCTATTGAGTATGGTCTGAGAAACATCCAACAATACTAGCGAGGGTATTTCAGATCAGTCTTTAGATAACTTCGTATGAAGTGAAGAGTGATGTTGGACTTGTGCTAATTTTGCAGAAGCCTGGTGTGCAGTGTTATTCGTACCAGATGTCTTCATGGGTGAGAAAATCATAAGAGTAGGGCTTTTGGACGTCTGGTCTTCTATCCCTAATGTCCTTAGATATATCTATTCATTAGTCATAAAATATCTACCTAAATTTTTAATAATCCTCATTACGAAATTTTGGTAAACTCAGCGGGCTTGGTTGTCCTCTGCTTTCTCCTGCCTTCCGCCACATAATGCATCAGGATTCTCCCTTGCATTCCTAGACAGCATCTAAGTAGCGTTACAAGTTATAGCTAGGGGAGTGGCTATCCACTAGACCAGTATCTCCAGCAAGATGGGAACCGATGTCTCATTATTCATCCTGAAATGTATAATTCACAGGTTGCAGAGAAGGTACCCTGGCTTAGAGCTTTTGAAGAAATTAGCTCGAGTCTCGTAATTTGGCCCCCATCCCCCACATGCCACATGAGGCATTGTGGGGGTAGGAATGTAAGCCTTTGTAGATGTAACAGATGCTTATAAATCTTCTAGCATGACAACTACCGGTATGGGGCTCCACCTTGGTATTATATTTAGCTTTGGTGGAGTTCTTAGGCACCCAAGCCATGGTGTCTGGGGAAAATTATTTTGAAAAGATGATGTATCATATCACTACAGTAGAATCTCCTGGACTGCTGAGACCGTGGAAGAATTTGTCCCTCTCCTGTCTATCTCTGAGACCTCGGTTAATAAGCACCGTTTGTTAATTACTAGAAATTTGTACGTATGAAAACTTCACACTATAACTAATTTTAGCTATATTATGGTACAAGTAGCTACTCACACAATTTCTAACAAGGCCTTCTGTACCCGAGGGGGCATTCTCAGGAGCCAAGAGGGCGATGTTCGACTCGCATCGCTCTATTTGCCCAGAGATAATTCAGTCCACTCGAGCCCCACTGGGTTCTAAATCCTCCGAGTCGAACTTGAACTGTGGTGTCAGAGATGATCTTGATTTCTTCCCCACATCATATCCCGTCACTCACTACTCCTCCACCTTCGCTATTGTAAATTATCCCCATTCACCGTCGAACTGCTCTTCTCCAAGAGAGAGCAGAGGTCTAATATACTACTTGTAATGTCATCGGGTATTCGGAATTGGGGACTAGTAGGAACACTAGTCCCAGAAGAGAATTCTGAAAGTAGGCTCTTGTACTTATCCCGATTGAGTTGAGAAGCGAGAAAAACTACACATCAGTAGTAATTTAACCTTCTTTTCAAAAGTTTCACTGCTCCCTATTGGCCTTTCATCCTACCTCCTGCTTACAGTCTACCAAGTTTTCTAAAAAGCCTTCTCTCCAGCATACCTAACTAGTATGCCCATTTCCCAATACTTTACTCCCGTGGCCCAGTTGAAATAGGACACTTTCTATGAGAATTGCAGCCTTAGGTGCTCAACTTCAACTCGGCTCCTGTAATTATCATTATTATTTCCCGATGTGACTAATCTAGTTTTATCCCATTTCTACTAGTTCCGGAACACCGCTAATAGTTACCTGATTCCGAATACACGATGAGAACATATGTAGTAGTCGCGTTAGACAACTAAGATACTTTGAGAGAGTGCGTCATCTCGGCATCCATATACTAACAGTATACGATGAGGTCAACTCCTGGTAACCGGATCTAGAGAAGCCACGGTTTCCAACATTCGATTCTCACCATGCTCAGGAATTTAAAATTTAGGATTCGGCCTGCTTCATTCGTTCAATTCGCTCTCGTAATGATATGGATCTGACTCGGCTTTCATTTACCTTTTCATTGATTTCTCTAGTTACCAAATACCCCAATTGTGCTATATTTTGTGCTTCACATATTTATTCCTGCTCTCCGATGATTTCCTTATGTTTGCTTCCCTATATACTCTCGCTTCCTTCCAGTTCAGCTCCTTCTTCTTTTAAGAACCTCTTTGCTTTTTCAATCAAGAAGACTTAATCAAGGTTGCCATTTCCCTTATTTCAGATACCAGAATTCGTCGTTGAGTGTTATAGGGTATTGATAGCTGCTCTTATTGCGCAATGAAGAACCTATGACCATGTAGAAAGTAAATCAAGGGTCCCTCACACATGTTGGTTAGTCCTATTTAGTTAAGCAGATGCGCACCCGAGAACGAAGAACACTACCGTATAAACTGGGAAAACTGGAAATGGCGCTAGGGGACCGCTCTAGCGCCATTTACAGTTTTCCTAGTTTATACGGTATTTGTACATACGGTTCCGGCATTCAATAAATGAAAATAGCAGTCATAGACTAGGCTCACAAGAGGCTTGGCCACTGTCGAGTAGGATGTATAAAAGGTAAGAGGTCCCCGACACTCAGGGAGAAGTAACGACTACAATCGTACCAATTAGCCATCACAACAATTCACAACCTACCAACCAACTGAAAAATCCCATTGATACAGCCATGAATCGTTGCCTTTCCAAACCGGCTCATCTGATCCTAGCTGGGAGACTACCTTCTCGTTGCAGATTTCCAACTCCTTCGCTCAAAAGCCCTACGAATCTTCACAGATTTCACCAAGTGGCAGAAAACCAGGAAGCATCTCGTGATGCCAAGACCGTGACAATGTTGACTTCACATTCACAAGAATATCACTTGGTGGGTTGCCCGGCATGTAATAAACAGCCGTAACTAATAGGCTTTGGGGATAGTGGAAACATATCTACAGACTAGAAGATCGTGTCAACGCTATGGCGGAGGTATGAATCATGTTGTTGCCATATTATATTGCAAAAGATTAACAATACTGATACTGATTTTTACTAGAAATTGGAAACTTCTAGGTACGATATCATTGAAGCCACTGGAGACATGTGTGCCGGGTGAAAGCTAACATGGAGAAAAAACTATGCGGAACTTAGGTCTGATACGGCGAGACTTAAATCTGAAATGAAGCAACTTACATCTGATATGGCAATAGTTAAAGAGAAGGTTGAAGATTAAGGGGAGCGAGTAGAGATGTGAGGGGTGTTTATGGTATCATTTCCGGATCACGAGTAGCATATATGATGTACGGATAGACTTCCTATCAATCCAATACTGATATTTGCCTAGATTATGACATACTTTGTTAGAGCCACAAGTTCACAGTTTTTTCACCTGGAAGCTGCTAGAAGGATTACCCAAGTCAGACTTAGCCTACTTCATGTGTCTCAGCAGCCGGACAATTAGAGATAAAAAAAAACAAGTGGCTTGCCTTTATTCACAAACTGTACCTAATTACTGCAGAAGTGGGAAATAAGCGTGGCATAGCAGTAGACGTTAAAGTGAGGGAATTCACGTGGAACTCAGGCATACGGCGGTCTATAAGAACCCAAACCGCCACTGAACTCAGACATTGATTTTAGTCCTTCGGATAAGCGAAACCTACAATCAACAAAAATTGGAATTGTATCCTTCAGTCTCAGGAAAATGGCATGCACCCTACTATTTATCATAGACATCATGAAGGAGTGAGTAAAAATTAAAAAAAAAATGTGGACTGGGGGAAGGAAAAATAAAATTGAAAAATGATAACTTAGGTGCTAGTTTGAATTTACATGATGGGAATGGCAGAGCATATGAGGTATATGCAGACGGAGCCAGGATATCAAGAAGTAACAAAATTCAAACTAAAGAAAAAGAAAACAAAAATGAGGTGAGAGAAAGGAACCTCCGGGTAGATGGTGCAAGAAGAGAAAAATCACATACAATGAAAATGAACGATGCGCAACTAGAAAAAGGAGTGTTCGTTATGGGGCCTCATTCCCCGCCCCGCTCACCGGCCTGGGGCGGCTTTTTTCTTTTTTACACTCTCCGCCCCGGCCCCCGCCCAGGCCCCCGCAAAGAACACTAAGAAAAAGAAAGTGAAAAGACTCTGAGAATAAGAGCCAATTTCCCGAAGCCAGAACCCATTCATTTGAAATATATTAAAGAAGAAGAAATAAGCTTAGAAAGAAAAGTAAAACTGATAACGATAAAGGAAATACAGAAGTGTGCTGTTCGCTCGGATCTAGGTCCGTGTCACAAACGGTGACTAAGCAAGGCAGACTCTCACATGACTAATAGTTATTAGTCATCGGTTTGTTATCTTTCACACTATGAGATCAGTTGACTCATAGGCTTTCACATGACGACGCAATAGCG
>Ga0307507_10006754_pt1 | contig 17258 bp, 7 predicted proteins | sample 7_EM_MG_FD_207223 | JGI IMG/M metagenome (GOLD analysis project Ga0307507, IMG submission 207223) | Populus trichocarpa ectomycorrhiza microbial communities from riparian zone in the Pacific Northwest, United States - 7_EM | ecosystem: Host-associated > Plants > Roots > Unclassified | place...
TTCATTGCTTAACGTCCGATTCGGATCCCTGTTGGGCCCACGCGGACTACTCCTTATATACATATGGGGAGAAAACTCTATTTAAGAAAACCCCGTAATCCGTCTCCCCGCCTTTTAGGGCTCGCTTATGAGTCGCCTGCAAGTCACTAGTAGTGCTCTACTACCTTACTTTTTGACCTCTTTGGGAACTACTGCTGCCGTAATAAACCTACAGACGCGCTAGTATTACACACTGTACTCTACTCCTATAGAGTTATTAGGGGACGCCTATTACTCGCCCCTTTGCTTTCTATTGCTATTTCCTTTATAACCCGGAACTAGTCTAGCATATTTTGGCCAATAAGCCACTAGGTAGCCGCCTTAAGGCCTTTCTATGTTAAGAGTAGTATATTATAGTTTTCTGTGCCAGCTGCTAAGAGCATTGCTTCTTGGCCGGTGTATAAGGGGCATAACAGTATTACGTGTTTTGGTGTCTATCTTGGCCAGCTATATTCGCACCTTAAGCTACCCACTAGGATACCCACTTAGTAAAGCCAATCTTTTAGTCCTATTATTCCTGTCCTTAAGAGTGTTGCTATTATATTTTTTACCTTTATTAGGCCCTCTTGGAGCCCTTAGGTATTTACCCCCTATAGCATTACCTATACTATGGCTTAGGTTCCCCTTGCCTAAGTCTACCTCTATACCTTTAACTCCCATTTATCTCTCCAGCGTTGGTCCAACCAGTATTATATTACGGTAGATGGTTTTCTAGTACTCTTTCGTGCTCTACTTTAGCTTCTTTCTCTCTCTTACTATTATCTTTGCTGGCCTCTTACGCGTCTCCCTTCCTTCTCTATATAGGCCTAGGCCCTAACGCTGCACCATTCTTCTTCTGCTTTCTCTACCTGTTTTCCTAATATATTTTCCCTACTTTGGGGTTATTGGTTCCTTCTCCTATAGGGTACCCTAGGGTCCCTCCATAGTTTATTTAGGCGTGTCTTAATATACTTTATAACATTAGAGTTACATTCCTTTTACACCCTTTGCATTGCATTGGCTTTAATATATAGTTATAGAGGGGGAATATTGGCTTCCTTCTCAAGCAGTGCTGTAGCCGTTCACTTATACCCGCCTATTATACTTCTAAGGCAGGCTGTTTGGACCTTTTAAAGTGGTTTAAGGAGTGATTTAGGGGGGCCTTTCTTAGTTTCTCTAGTGGCCCAAATGCTAGATCTATACGTTATGGTTAGCCGGACAACTGCTGTATATAGTAGGCATAACCTCTGGAAGCATAAACCCCATATAGAATTGACGATCCTAGACATAGCAATATACTATACTTGGCCCTTATAGGCCGCTTACGCCGTATATGCGCTCTACCGGAGCTTGCTGTCTACCCATACTCCTAATACCCTTAGGCCTTAAACCGGTTTACCCCTAAAGCCTTAGATATGGATTATATGCTAAAGATCTGCAGATTAGTTACGTTTTCTTATAAAATGGATTAGCTGGTATTTCTCTAGTAAGAATTAGACTCTATATTATCTTGCCTATTCTATATAGGTATTATAGGCTTTCTCTAGTATCCTATAGTTCTCTGCGGCTGTTGGCCTATATATAATTAGGTTTATGTTATTAACAAAGCCTATCCCCTAGGTCGCCCCTTCCTTAAAGGTGTTAAGTAGGTTGCTTATAAAGAAGAGGAAGAGTATAGGCGATAGAGGTAATCCTTATAGTATTTCTGTTACGACTGTAATAGGGGGGCTCTGGTATCTATTAAAGACTAGTAATATTTCTTTCTGGCCTATAAATTCTTAAATAAACTAAATAATCCATTCTAGGAAGCCCTTTGCCCTAAGGATGTATAGGAGACGCTTATAGGGTATATTATTATAGGCGCCACTAATATCTAGGCTAAGTATTAATACTATAAAGTCCTTTCGCATAGCCCATGCAGTTTTAATAGTAGTAGCGAGTAGTATAAGTGCTAATAGCGTTAAGCAATTCTTTCTTGCCCCTATTTAGCTTTATAGTAGTAGGGCGTATTCCTCTGCTATATCTGCTATATAGTCCGCTATAACCTTTTCTAAGATCTTACTTAGGGTGTTTTCTAAGGTAATAGGGCGGTAGCTTCCTAGGATTAAGTAGTCTACTTTACCTTCTTTTTATAAGACAACCGTCGTTATAGATCTTCTAAGTTGCGGGTAGTAGCCTATTGCAAAGTATACTCTGGCTATATCTATAAGCCAAGGTGCTATAAGTGGTCCATAGGTCTTTAGGGCTTTGTTTAGGATCCCATCTAATCCTAGTGCTATATTATTTAAGAGGCGGCTAATAGTTCTAGCCATTTCTTTAGTTATTATATCGCTGTTAACCCTTAGGCAAGTTACCGGTATTTTACTAGTAATGTCGCTAAGGTCTACTAGAGCTGGTTAAGGGAAAAATCTTTCTATAAGGATCTTTGCCTTCTTATTATTATTACTTATAGCCTATAGTTCGCCTGCTCTTTATAGGGGTAGTAGGTATAGATCTTCTACTAAATATCCCGCCTTTTTCTTTACCTATTTTACTATGGTCTAAAGGCCCTTGTTATAGGGGAGACTTAAGTTAATAGTATATTTATTTATAAACCGTCTCCAGTTATTTCTTACTTTTTTTCTTAGGGTATTCTTTAGCTGGTTTCTTGTGTCTTTATATTATCTCTTGTCCTTAGAATTATAGCTACTTATATATTTCCTCCTTGCTCATCATTAGCCGGCTATAAGGGCCGCGTACTATACGGACTATGTGTGTCATATATAGGGGCCCAGTTTTGAAACCGGGCAGTGCTCTTTTAGCCTGCTTTTAACTACTGCCTGGATCCTTTCTAGTCTTTAATTAATTTCCTTAGGGGTAGCCAATAAGCCTCGCTTGTTTAGTATTGGGTGGATTTCTTCTAAGTCTTAAAGTTGTTATTTAATTATATTAAGGAAGCTATCTATATTAAGCTTTCTTATTGCGTATCTTTTACCATTTAGTTGCGCCTTGATGTCCAAATCTAGTTGTATCTGGATAGGGATATAGTCTAAGGTAAGTACCTATTCTTTTTTAGGGGAGCACCTTTCAAGTCTCTAGTATAGGTTTTTATCCATAATCGTAAGGTTAATTATACTTTTAGCAGTGCCCTGTTACCATATAATTGCACCTAGGGGGGTAGCTAGCTTAAGGCCCCTATTATCTATAGCTTTTAGTAGGCACTCTGCCTGTTAATTGGCAGCAACATAGATGCCCCCCTACTATAGGTGGTAGAGGTTTATGTCTCCTAGTAGAATAAACTCCGTGTGTTTAGTTTCTAGCAAGCTTATTACAGATATAATATTCTCTATTTATGCTACCCCTTTAACCCTAAGGTTATAGACATTAATAATTTATACTAGTCCCCTATATATCTAGATAGTTATAACTGTAATATCTAGGTTAACTGCCTGCTATAACTATAAGGCAAGGCTGATATTTTTGCTAATTATAAAGCATACGCGTGTAGCTGCTTTTGGTTTATATAGGAGCTAGAATCCTTAGGGGCAGTATATTAATTATATATAGGTATTGTAATACGGCTCTTATATAGCAAGAATATGGTATTTCTCTAGGTCTAGACTGTCTAGTAAGGGCCTTGCTAGACGGTAGTTCGTATTGCCGCAGTTATACTATATAATGGTCAAGTAGCGGACCCCTAGCGGGGGTCTTTTGCCTCTCCTTTACTCCTTACTTCTTCCATTTCTACTTTCTCTAAAATGTTTAGAACTTCCATCTCCTATATTTACTTCCTGGCCACTATTTATTTTATATAGAGCTTTCCATTCCTATGTCTTATATTTCTACTAGCCTTTCTAAATCTAAGTCTGTTATTGCCTTTAGTTCTTCCCCCGTTCTTACCAGTTAGCTATATGCCCCTTATAAGCCAGCTACGTGTATTATGTTTACCGCGTTAAATCTAATTCTTAATTGTCCCGGCCTTGAACTTGCCGTAGCTGTCTATAGGGGTCTTCCTACTGGGCGTCCTCTCCCTTATGTTCCATGTGTCCCTTATGTCCCTGTTCGGTCTAGTAATATCACGCGGCGTTACTTTTAGCCCGTTAAGGCTTGGGATAGCTGGCTTAGCCCCCCAGTATTAAAGGTAGGAAACGCTGGGAAAACACCTACGTCCCCCTAGCTTATTGCCTGTTGTTTCCATTTATATAACCTAGTGTGCAGTTGTTCCTATAGCTGTTAAGCCCTTTTCTTCCATCTCCTATATTTAATGCAGTCTTCTCTCTCCTACGCCTTATATATGCTTCGGTGACAGTTCGCGCATTTTATTTAGTCTTAATTTGTACATTATCTTGTATTATAAGGGCCTACACAGTGGCCGCAGCATACCTATACTGTGTATGTGGACTAGGTGTGTCCCTATTATGTGTAGCAATAATATTATTCTAGGCGTAGTCTGTAGTTATAGAGCCTTATATTGTATATAAGGCCATTTATAATTATTCTTTTTTAGATAAGGAGTTTTTGCATTCCTAGTGTATATATACTGACAATAAGGGAGCTATGTGTTTGTTTATTATCTCCCTAGTAAATCTCTAGCGCCCCTTATATCCTCTCATTGTTCTCATTATATGCTTGGTTTGTATTTTCCTATTAAAGCCATTAGATCTGGGTAATTATAAGTCCTGGTATAAGGCGTTCCGTTTATTTTACTATCTTCTATATAGTTGCTGTATTGTCCGCCTAGCGTCCCCTTTCTACCCTAAGGCTTATGGGAACCGACAGGACTTCAACTAGGTAATCTTTATAAAGCACTTTTATGCCAATACGCTCTCCTAGCCTGTCCCCTACCCTTATAGCCCGTTCCTTTACCTATTAGTCCTTTAGGGTGACTCTAATGTCTCCACTCCTAAGGTGTTGGACTATGATGGCGTTGTGGACCTCCTTGCGAATCTCTATAAGAACTTCTGTTTTTAATTATTCCCTAAGTTCCTCTGCCTTTTCTATATTTGGTCGTATTGTAATTATATACCCAGTTGTTGTTTTTAGGGGGGTAGGTTCCCTATACTATAGGAGCGCAGCTACGGCGGCCCAGGTGCGGTTCGCCTGTAGGGGGGGGTTTTGTTTATCTTTAATTTTGTTTAGCCATTAGAGGATTTAATTAAGGGTTTGCTAGAGGGGCGCCTAAGGTTTACTAGACTGGAGCCATTCTACTAGCTATATTAGTTTATAATGGCTAATAGATGCTCCCCTATAGTTCTAGATACTAGACGCGTCTAATAGGCTTTATATTTTATTAGATGCCTTCTTAATTGGGGTATTTCCGCTTTCTAGTATGGTATTCACCCGTCCTTATTATTGTTGTGGGGGGCTATTGTTGGGTATAGGTCTGGCGGTCGCGCGCAACTGCGTACCACTGTCATTCCACCTATGCCTCCCCTGTGATGCATGCATCTTAGGGGATTATTAGGGTGTTTTTTAGGGTTCTTTTAGTTGGTTTGGTCTTTTTAGGCCAGGTGCAGTAAGAGCTCCAAAAGTCGGATCGAGTCTTCAGAAATATAATATCAATTATAAAACAAAGCCACTTTAATTTAATAATAAGCTAAATAAGAAGTATAACACCTATAAATAATTAAGGACCTCTAAGAAGAAGTCCGTGAATTATTATTATTATTTATTACTTAACGTCCGATTCGGATCCCTGTTGGGCCTACGCAGACTACTCCTTATATACATATAGGGAGAAAACTCTATTTGAGAAAACCCTGTGATCTGTCTCCCTGCCTTTTGAGGCTCGCTTACGAGTTGCCTGCGGGTTACCAGTAGTACTCTACTACCTTACTTTTTAACCTCCTTAGGAACCACTACTGCCGTAATAAACCTACAGACGCGCTAGTATTACACACTATACTCTACTCCTATAGAGTTATTAGGGGGCGCCTATTACTTACCCCTTTGCCTTCTATTACTATTTCCTTTATAACCTAGAACTGGTCTAGTATATTTTAGCTAATAAGCCACCAGGTAGCCGCCTTAAGGCCTTTCTATATTAAGAGCAGTGTATTATAGTTTTCTGTGCTAGCTACTAAGAGTATTGCTTCTTAGCTAGTGTATAAGGGGCATAACAGTATTATATATTTTAGTGTCTATCTTAGCTAGCTATATTTATACCTTAGGCTACCTACTAGGACACCTACCCAGTAAAGCCAATCTTTTAGTCCTATTATTCCTGTTCTTAAGAGTATTGCCATTATATTTTCTGCCTTTATTAGGCCCTCTTAGAGCCCTTAGGTATTTACCCCCTATAGTATTACCTATACTACGGCTTGGGTTCCCCTTGCCTAAGTCTGCCTCTGTGCCTTTAACTCCTATTTGTCTCTCCAGCATCAGTCCAACTAGTATTATATTACGGTAGATGGTTTTCTAGTACTCTTTTATACTCTACTTTAGCTCCTTTCTCTTTCTTGCTATTGTCTTTACTGGCCTTTTACGCGTCTTCCTTCCTCCTCTATATAGGCCTAGGCCCTAGCGCCGCACTATTCTTCTTCTACTTTCTCCACCTGTTTTCCTAATATATCTTCCCTACTTTAGGGTTGTTGGTTCCTTCTCCTATAGGGCACCCTAGGGTCCCTCCATAGTTTGTTTAGGCGTGTCTTAATATACTTTATAATATTAGAGTTGCGTTCCTTTTACACCCTTTATATTGCATTGGCTTCAATATATAGTTATAGGGGGGGAATATTAGCTTCCTTCTTAAGCAGTGCTGTGGCCGTTTGCTTATACCTGCCTGTTATACTCCTAAGGTAGGCTATTTGGACCTTTTAGAGTGGTTTAAGGAGTGATTTAGGGGGGCCTTTCTTGGTTTCTTTAGTGGCCTAAATGCTAGATCTATACGTTATGGTTAGCTGGACAACTACTATATATAGTAGGCGTGACCTCTAGAAGCATGGACCCTATATAGAATTGATAATCCTAGATATGGTAATATACTATGCTTGGCCCTTACGGGCCGCTTACGTTGCATATACACTCTACTAGAACTTACTGTCTACCCATACTTCTAATACCCTTAGGCCTTAAACCGGTTAACCCCTAAAGCCTTAGATATGGATTATATGCTAAAGATCTATAGATTGGTTATGTTTTCTTATAAAATGGATTAGCTGGTATTTCTCTGGTAAGAATTAGACTCTATATTATCTTGCCTATTCTATATAGGTATTATAGGCTTTCTTTAGTGTCCTGTAGTTCTCTGCGGCTATTGGCCCATATATAATTAGGTTTATGTTATTAACAAAGCCTATCCCCTAGGTCGCCCCTTCCTTAAAGGTATTAAGCAGGTTGCTTATAAAGAAGAGGAAGAGTATAGGTAATAGAGGTAATCCTTATAGTATTCCTGTTATAACTGCAATAGGGGGGCTCTGGTATCCGCTAAAGACTAGTAATATTTCTTTCTGGCCTATAAATCCTTAAATAAATTAAATAATCCATTTTAGGAAGCCCTTTGCCCTAAAGATATATAGGAGACGCTTATAGGGTATATTGTTATAGGCGCCGCTAATATCTAGGCTAAGTATTAATACTATAAAGTCCTTTTACATAGCCTATGCAGTTTTAATAGTAGTAGCGAGTAGTGTAAGTGCTAATAGCATTAAGCGATTCTTTCTTGCCCCTATTTAGCTTTGTGGTAGTAGGGCGTGTTCCTCTACTATATCTGCTATGCGGTCCGCTATAACCTTTTCTAAGATCTTGCTTAGGGTGTTTTCTAAGGCAATAGGGCAGTAGCTTTCTGGGATTAAGTAGTCTGCTTTACCTTCTTTTTATAAGATAACCATTATTATGGATCTTCTAAGTTGTGGGTAGTAGCCTATTGCAAAGCATACTCTAGCTACGTCTGTAGGCTAAGGTACTATAAGTAGTCTATAGGTCTTTAGGGCTTTATTTAGGATCCCATCTAGTCCTAGTACTATATTGTTTAAGAGGCGGCTAATAGTTCTAGCTATTTCTTTAGTTGTTATGTCGCTGTTAACCCTTAGGCAAGTCACCGGTGTTTCACCAGTAATGTCGCTAAGGTCTACTAGAGCCGGTTAAGGGAAAAATCTTTCTATAAGGATCTTTGCCTTCTTGTTATTGTTACTTGTGGCCTGTAGTTCGCCTGCTCTTTATAGGGGTGGTAAGTGTAGATCTTCTACTGGGCGTCCCGCCTTTTTCTTTGCCCATTTCGCTATGGTCTAAAGGCCCTTGTTATAGGGGATAATAGAATTAATAGGATTAAGGCTTTGTAACTATACGCGTACTTTTAATTCTAGTATTTATATATAGTCTAACTCTCGCGGGACGTTACTAGGGGAAGGGATAGTTAAAAATTTATAGATATTTAGATATTATCCAATATCCAGACTATCCTTAGATAGGATTATTATCCGCCTGACTAGATAGGATAATTTATCCTCCACAGGTCTGTTTGATGTTTTTAATTATATGCACGGACCATAAAAGTATAGGCCACCTCGTGCACGGTCCCACCTCGTGTATAGTACCAATATTACCCCACTAAAATACTTATAACTTAAGAACTACTACAGTTATTTATATAAAAATTTAAATATAGCTTATCAAATAGTAAATTAAGCTTTTTATAAAAAATAAAAATAAAATTTTAAAGCTATTTTATATATAGTTCTATTTTGTATTCCATATTAAAATATAGATTTAAAATACTTATAGCTTAATAACTATAAGAGCTATTTATATAAAATTTTAAATATAGCTTACTAATTAATAAGTTAAACCTTTAATATAATTAATTTTAAGATATCTCAAATATGATATAATATAATTAAACATTTTAATATAAAATACTTATTTTACAAATTTTATTTTATAAAAAAAATTATTTATTTATTAGTAAGCCATATTTAAATTTTTATATAAATAGCTCTTATAGTTATTAAGCTATAAGTGTTTTAAATCTATATTTTAATATAAAATAGCTTTAAATTTTTATTTTTATAAAAAGCTTAATTTACTATTTAATAAGCTATATTTAAATTTTTATATAAATAACTGTAGTAGTTCTTAAGTTATAAGTATTTTAGTAGGGTAATATTGGTACTATATACGGGGTAGGACAGCGCACAAGGTGGCCTATACTTCTATCCCTAAGGACAATATTAGTACAAGTGATAAAACCACTAGATAACTAGAAAATATTAATGCTAGCATAAAAGCGTACCTACAATAGGTAGTTACCTATAGTTAAAATAACTAAGCAGATTACCTTCTACTAGGTAAATTTGTAGTAAATAATTATATCTTAATATAAGGAGACTTTGTAGATAGGGGGCTATAAGGCACGATTATAGGAATAGGATAGATTGGTAAGAGAGATAAATCCTTAAGAAGGTAAGGCCTCTAGGATTGTGGAGACTATATACTACGGGTATATACCTCTAGTATATAACCGGCGACCAACTAAGGGGCGTCTAGAGGTTATCCTAAGGACAACCTAAGGTGACCGTAATAATATCCCTTATATCCCCCCCCCTTTTCTTGCAGTTAGCCCCTAATTACTATTACCTTATAGTAGGGAGATTATAAGGGCTTGTCTCAGAAGGGGTTTAAAGAGATATTAAAGAGATATTAGTATGCCACTATATATTATCTATCTATCTAACCCCTGCTTTAAACTCCTAAAAAAACTTTAATAAGGAAAAAATATAACTAAAGAAAAGATATAAGGATTACTAGGAGACCTATTAAAGGCCTACTAGAAGCATACTAGTAACTACCTAGGTTAATACAGAGATTTTTATATAACTCTATTTCTAAGCCTTTATACTAGTCTATAATTAATCACAAATATTATAGACAATTTGGTATTCTAGTATAGTTCTGTAAAACCTTTTAGTATAGGATTAATATATAGAGCCTTGGCTTGCCGTTATCTTTAACTATTAAAATATTAATCTATAATCCTTTCTTATTCTTATAGTCCTATTGTCACAGGACACCTCCGTAACACCTTACACACGTCTACCTATTTCTACCGTCTTGACCTCTATATTAACGACTTAGTTAATTAAGACACATAACGGCAATCCGAGGCAATTTGCTATTACATAACAGCAATCTACGGCAGTTTGCCGTCCTCCACTATATTCTGCTACATTCCGCTAAGTTCCGCTAGGACTATAACCCAAAGCCTATTCTACCCTATGCACGTATTAACTAAGCAACTAAGTTAACAATATATACCCCTTTTCTCCCGTTTCCTTTCCTTCTTTCCTTACGCAACGTCTTAACTTTATTACGCAGTTTATATACATAGCTTAATAATATCTACTTTGCTATATATTATTACTGCTTATACTTGCTCCGTAATACTACGTTGCGTTAACCTTATATACTACCCTCCGAAATATAGAACGACCCTAAAGCCCCCATAACAGCCGCTGGCATTATATCCGCACTCTAAGAACAATTAGCAGAGATATAGAAGTCCTTTATAGACGCCCTTGCACAGAACTAAGCCACTTTAACTTAACAATAAGCCAATTAAGAGGCATAATACCTGCAAGTAATTAAAGACCTTTAAAAAGAAGTCCACACCCTTAAAATGCCTATACTAGGGCTTTAAGACCGAACGCCTTTTTTAGAGACAAATACGCGGGACAAGAGTTCTAAACCTATAGTAACTGTTTACCCCAAACTAATTACCGCACTATAATAATCCGAACAACTACTAAACCCTCCAATATTTACTAGTAAATAATAAGAACTCTAATTATTCCTAAGCTAGCTTAAAAATAAGCTAACTAGTAACGCTAACTACTACCTAACTAAAGCTAACCGACTCTGCTACGCCCTAAGTTAACTAGGAGGAGATATAGCTAACCTTATTAAACCCCTTTAACCGAACTTAGTATAAAGCCTAGTTGTACTACTTAAAGCTATATATAGTAACCTAAACCGCTAAGCTACCGCTTAGAGGAAGATAAACTATATAACTTAAGAAATAAAAGGCTTCCTAGTATACTTCTCTAAATTTAACCGTTATGTAAAGGAAACAGGCTGGAATGACTCCGTACTAGTTAACAGCCTTATTAAGTCCCTAAGCCCTAAACTAAAAACCTCCCTAATAGGTATAGACCTACCAGAAGCCCTTAACGCCTACATAAACGTTATTAATAAACGGTATAATAATATACTACGCCTAACACTAAAGTCCACTTCTTAATATAATACAATAGTTCCGTAAATGTCTATTAAGTTATTGTCTTAGCCTAAGCACCCTAACGCCATGGATATTAATATAGGGACCCTAAGATATGCTCTACTAGGGCCCCCTAAATAAGAATAACGCATTAAGCTAGGCCTTTACTTTAAATACAGAAGCAAGAATTATATCTTAAGATACTACTCCGTCCCCATGCCTTAACACAACTTATAAATAGCTAACACTAACAACCGTTTACCGCATTAATCCTCTAGTTACTGCCCCTAATCTTTATCTGGCTCCAACTCCATATTTAGTAAGCACCACTTATAAGAATAAAGTTATAACTAACATTCTATAGGAACCCCTTCCCGCTTGCCACTAAAAGGTATATTTTAGAGTTAAGTTGCTCTCTAGGATAGCTATATTATAGGATCTTATTAAATGTATTAAATATTATAAAACGTAACTCTTGGGATCGTAGTATAACCATTAACTACCGTCTTTGGTAGAAAGGTTAATAGGCTAATGCTTAAGTCCTAATTAACATAGGAGCTAACAGCATAGGATTTATTAATAAGATCTTTATATAAGACAATAGGTTTACCCTAACACCCCTTAACCGGCATATTAATGTATTTAGATTTAATGGTAAACGCACTATTTTAGGCCGTATTACTTATATAGCGGCCCTAAGACTCCGATACCTAAGCTATAAAGAATTAATTAAACTCTTTATAACTACCCTAGGTCACCTAGTAATCCTTAAACAGCCCTAGATAAAGCTATATAAGGTAACCATTAATTAGGATAACCTTAAGCTTCTATTTACCACCTCCTATTATAAGCAGAAGTGCTTTATAACTTGCTGCTTAAGCCCTAAACTAAAATCTAAAAAATCCACCAGGATCTACCAGTCTAAAATTTCTACTAATATCCACCCTATACCTAAAAAGTCCACCTAATTCTACTAACCCGAGAATTCCACCAAATTCCACTAATATAAGATTTCCACTGATGTCCACTAAGAACCCAGAAATTATACTAGGCCATATAAACCAACTCTAACTACTATATCGCCCCAAACTAAGCAGAAGCCTAAGCCTAAGCTTAATATACAAAAGTACCAGAAGAACTGGTATTCTACTATAAAAAGGATACTTAAAGAACCCGAACCTAAATCTAATACTAACTCTGTACCTAACACCAAACCTAAATATAAACAAGAAATTATATAAGAGACTAAGGACAATCTAAATTTGCTTAATACCTTAGATATCCACATAATTAGAGCTACCCCGTTAGCATAATTCGCCAGGAAACCAGAATATACGATCTTTGCTATTATAATAGCCAATATTAAGAAGGCCTTAGCACTAAAGAAGCATACTAACCCCGCCATAAAAGTACCTGTAGAGTACTATAAGTATCTAGATGTATTCTTATAAAAGGAAGCCAATAAGCTACCGGAATGCTATCCATATAATTACAAGATTGTAGTTAAAGAAGGAAAATATCCTAGATTTAGACCCTTATATAAAATGTCCTAAAACGAACTCTAGGTACTATAGAAGTACTTAGACGAATATCTAGACAAAGGATTTATTAGAGCAAGTTCTTTACCTATAGCCGTACCAGTAATCTTTATTAAGAAACCTGGCGGCGGTCTGCGCTTCTATATAGACTACTAAGCTCTTAACGCTGTTACCGTTAAAAACCGATACCTAATCCCATTAATCTAAGAGACACTAAACTAATTAAGTAAGGCTCGCTTCTATATAAAGCTTAATATTATCCACGCATTTAACCGCCTCTATATTGCAAAGGGAGATAAATAGCTTACTGCATTTTATACTCAATACGGACTATTTAAATACTTGGTAATGCCATTCGGCCTTATAAACGCCCTAAGTTTATTCCAATACTTTGTAAATAATATCCTACGTCCATACCTGGACGTCTTTTATACTGCTTATATTAACGACATCTTAATATATAGCAATGGTCTGGCTAAACACTAAAAACATGTTAAACTGGTCCTGCAAGCCTTGCGCGGAGCCGGCCTATAATTAGATATAGATAAATGCGAGTTCCATAAAACGGAAGTCCTATACCTTGGACTTATTATTTCTATAGATGGCGTACAAATGGACCCTAAAAAAGTTAAAGTAATTGTAAACTGGCAAGAACCTAAGAATATTAAGGACGTAAGGGCCTTTATAGGCTTTGCCAACTTCTACTAACGGTTTATTAATAACTTCTCCGCCTTAATCTTACCCCTATAGCCTTAACCTAAAAGGACAAAGCCTTTATCTTTAATAAGGAATATAAGAAGGCCTTCGCTTATCTAAAGGTTATATTTACTACTGTACCTATGCTTTAACACTTTAACCTAGACTAAATAAGTGTTATAAAAGCTAACTCATCCGATTACATTACTAGAGGCATTCTGTCTTAATATAATAAGGAAGGAGTATTACACCCTATAGCATACTTTTTAAAACAACTAAGCCTAGCTAAATGCAATTATGAGATCTACAATAAAGAATTACTGGCTATTATTAGATGCTTTAAGCAATGGCAACTAGAACCAAAAGGAGCCAGATTCCTAATTAAGGTTCTTAGCAATTATAAGAACCTACAGTACTTTACAACTATAAAATAGCTAAGCCACTATTAAGCCTACTAGTTAGAATATCTGTCCTAATTCCAATTCTTAATTATGTACCACCTAGGCGTTTAAGGTTAAAAACCCAATACCCTAACTCGACGTTCATAAGACATAACAGCACAAGAAGAAGCGCGTGCCTACTATAATTAAACCCTATTTCGTCCTAAATTATTTAATCCCCTAGCTAAAGACCTTACGGTATATATCCTTAAAATGACTAATTAATTAATTAAACAGATTATAATTAATAAATACCCAAATAACAAGTTTATCTAAGAGACACTCAAGCTAATTTAAAATAGCGTTAGACGCTCTAAAAAGATCTCTCTAAGTAAATATAAAGCTTGCAGAGACCGCTTATACTACTAAAACCGCCTAGTTATCCCTAATTATAATAAACTTAAGCTTAAGCTCCTTAAACACGTATATAACCTACTAGTAGCCAGCCACCCAGGCTAAGGAAAAACCCTGGAACTACTCTAATGGAAGTACTACTAGCTAAATATGCATAATATGACATAAAGGTATATCTTTAGCTGCTACACCTACCGACAAGCCAAAGCTTTGTATAAGACGTATAACGGCTTTTTAAGGCCACAGCCCGTTCCGGACTAAAGATAGAAGGACATCTTAATTAACTTCGTTATTGATCTCCCCTTAAGTAAAGGCTATATAAACATTATAGTAGTTATAGACCAACTATCCAAAATAAGACACTTAATCGCCTATCCTAACATATTAATGCCTGCTGTTGCCTAACTATTCCTAGATCACGTATGGAAACTCCATAGACTTCCTAAAACAATTGTCTCTAATAGAGGTAGACAGTTTATCTCTATATTCTAAAAAGAATTAACTACCCAACTCCGCATTAAAGCACTATTATCTATAGCATACTACCTGGAAACGGATGGTTAAACGGAATGTGCAAATGCTATAATAGAACAATATATTTGGATATACACGTTATATCTATAGGATAACTGGATGGACTAGCTTGCATTTACTAAGTTTATAGCAAATAACTCCATTTTGGAAACTATAAAGGTCTCCCTATTTCTAGCTAACTATAGCCAGCACCCGCAAATGGGTTTTAAACCCTTTAGTAATATTCCTCGCCTAACTCATTAAGCCTTATAAGTTGTAAAAGCAAACAAATTTATAAAGAAGATAGAAGAACTATAGGAGTTCCTTACTAATAAAATAATATAGGCCCAGTCTGTCTATAAAGCCGCAGTAAATAAGAACTGAACCCTAGCACTAGCTTACTAAATTAGTAACTTTGTCTAGCTAAACGTAAGAAATCTAAACACGAAACAACCTACTAAGAAACTTAATTAGAAGAACGCCAGCCCTTATAAGGTTAAAAAAGTTGTCTCTTCTTATGCCTACTAACTAAAGCTCCCTAATACGGTTAAAATCCACCCTATATTCCATATGTTAGTCCTCCACCCTACCACCCCTATATTAGACGCCCTGTTTAGACAGATTTAAGACCCTCCCCTACTAGTCAAAGTGGATGGCGAGGATAAATACCTTATTAAAAAAGTTAACAACATTAAGTATAATAAACGGAAACGCAAATATATATACCTTATAAAATGGAGAGGCTTTACTAAGCCCTTATAAGAACCCGTTAACTCTATAGGACTTATATAAGCCATAGAAAACTTTTATAAACTCTACCTAAAACTACCACAGCCCTATCTTATAGAAGCTTAAGTTTAAAGGGGGGGTACTATTATAGGATACCTCCGTGACACCTTACACACGTTTACCTATTTCCACCGTCTTAACCTCCATATTAACGACTTAGTTAATTAAGACATATAATGGCAATTTAAGGCAATTTGCCATTACGTAACGGCAATCTACGGCAGTTTACCGTCCTCCACTATATTCCGCCACATTCCGCTAAGTTCCGCTAAGACTATAACCCAAAGCCTATTCCGCCCTGTACACATATTAACTAAGCAACTAAGTTAACAATATATACCCCTTTCCTCCCGTTTCCTTACCTTCTTTCCTTATACAACGTCTTAACTTTATTACGCAGTTTATATACATAGCTTAATAATATCTACTTTGCTATATATTATCACCGCTTATGCTCGCTCCGTGACACCTATACTATATTTTAGCGTAGCTCTACTACCTAGCAAACAGGAGGGATATTTCGCAATAGCGCCTCTAGCTATTATATGGTTATTAAGAACGTCTATAACGTTGTTCTTTAATACTATAGTATTAATAATAATAATATTCATTGCTTAACGTCCGATTTGGATCCCTATTAGGCCCACGCGGACTACTCCTTATATACATATGGGGAGAAAACTCTGTTTAAGAAAACCCTGTAATCCACCTCCCCGCCTTTAGGGACTCGCCTATAGGTCACCTACGAGTCGCCTATAGTGCTCTACCATAGTATTATTTAGGTATAATTTAACCTATATACGTCTATAATTAACGTCTTAACTACCTTCCCTAGCTGCGTAATTGGTTTTTCTTATAAGGAAGTAATGGCTAAATAGCATATACGCATGTTTCCTTCCTTCTGAATTACACTATTATAACAGAGTTATATTAGCAAGATTGCGGCTATTTACTAAAAGGGTATTAGAAGGTAAAGTATAGAGACACCTTACTTATTAGGCTGCTCCTTTTTCTTAATACCTTACTTCCCATTATTAACCTTTGTCCAAATTTGGACGTATCTTTAATATATTATCAAGATTTTCTTTTTTTCCATTAATTTAATATACCTCTTCATTCTCCTACTAACTGCTCTTCTAAGCTAATTTCACAGTATATTTTAGCCCTGCCGCTATATATAGAACCTTAACCTTTACTAACCCGTAATTGGTGCTAGTCCTACCTAAATAATTTTACCTACACGTCCTTAAAAGACTAAAAGTCTAATAAGAAGACTCTGGATGCTTATAATAAGACCCACTATATAAGGTCCAACACCTTTAGTCCTTATAATTAATGTATACGTACTAAGAGCGGCAGTGACGTTAAGATGAGCTTTCCTATCCTTAATAGGTTTCCATTACTAACTTTAAGCTTTAATATAGCCTGGGCCTAAGTAGCAATAATCCTTTAATATCCTTAACTACTACATTGTCCGGGCTCTCTCTTATTCTAGCGCTAATACTAAATATTTAGGTTAAATTTAAGGCTATACCATAGCCATCTATACCGCCTATAATTCCTGGCAAGCTAGCTAGTAACGCTTAATAATTAATTAATTATTCATTGCTTAACGTCCGATTCGGATCCCTATTGGGCCCACGCGGACTACTCCTTATTTACATATAGGGAGAAAACTCTATTTAAGAAAATGAGAAAACCCCGTGATCCATCTCCCCGCCT
>Ga0307507_10006755_pt1 | contig 17258 bp, 35 predicted proteins | sample 7_EM_MG_FD_207223 | JGI IMG/M metagenome (GOLD analysis project Ga0307507, IMG submission 207223) | Populus trichocarpa ectomycorrhiza microbial communities from riparian zone in the Pacific Northwest, United States - 7_EM | ecosystem: Host-associated > Plants > Roots > Unclassified | place...
CAGGCCAAGAGGTGTCCTGGGTGTCCTAGGCCGACGAAGTGTCCTCAGAACCAACCCACCCCACAACCTGACCGGAGATCCCATGAAGCCCCACCACACCGACTACGTCATCGGCGACATCGACCCCACCGCACTCGCCACCAACTACCAATGCGGCCACTGCCACAGCGAAACCACCCTCGGCACCGACGACTACGGCGGCCCACGACTGGAGATCCACCACGACGACGGCTGCCCCATCCTCACCGGCGCCCTCTCCGCACTCCCCGACACCCTCCGCGCGGTCGCCCTCGGGGAACCCGCCGACACTCAGGATGCGGGCGCCTGATGGCCGACACCGAACTTGAACAGCGACTCCACCAACTCGGTGACCAGGCGCGCCAGCTGTGGCAGGCCGGCGCCACTCAGCACGACGTCCTGCTACACGTCACCGCCAGCCTCGGCGGCTGGACGCGAGACGACGAGGACCACCTCGAACTCCTCGAAGCGCTCACACGGATCAAGGAACGCCTCGAAGCCACCACCCCTCCATGACCCTGCCCCCGACGCCCGGCCGACCCCATGCACCAGCCCGAACGGGCCGACCCCATGCACCAACTCCCCGGGAGGAACCAATGTCCACAACATGTGGGGCCCGATGCCGAGACGGCTCGCCCTGCGACAACCCACCCATGACCGCAAGCAGCCGCTGCCGTATGCACGGTGGTGCCAGTCCGCAGGCCAAGTCCGCAGCCGGGCGTCGGCAGGTCGAGGGCGAAGCGCGGTCGCTGCTCGCCGAGTTGGGCGTGTCGCCGGTCTCGGATCCGCTCGCGCAGCTACTGCAACTCGCGGGCGAAGTCCTCGCCTGGCAGAGGGCGACGGCCGCTCTCGTCAATCAGCTGGACAGCATCCGGTACCAGGGTGGGAGCGGTGAGCAGCTGCGCGCTGAAGTCCAGTTGTACGAGAGGGCGATGGACCGGGCCGCGAACGTGCTGTCGGCGATTGCGCGGCTCCGGATCGATGAGCGGCTGGCCGAGGTGACGCAGCGGCAGGCAGACGCGGTGATCGCCGCGATTGAGGCCGGGCTCGTCGCGGCCGGGGTGAGCGGGGATCGAATGATTGAGGCGCGGCGTGCAGCAGCGCAGCATCTGCGGCTCGTGGACGGGGCGAGCTGATGGGCGACTTCCTTAGCTTGGCGGCCAGCTGGTTGGAGCACGGCCGGCCTGCTGCACCGGTGTGCCGGTATCACTCCGTGCACTGCGAGATGGGCCGTAACTGGCCGCTCGACCGGGCGGCCGTCGACTCGGCCAGCGTGCAGATGGATGACCTCCTCGACCTGATCGCCGAGGGGCGCCGTAAGGCCGGGCTGCCTGTTGGTCCAAGCCCGCGCGAGTTGTGGGCGGTCGGCCGTCATGAGGAGGTGCCGGCTGCGGAACTGGCCGAGCGGGAGCGTGAGGCGGATGAGTTGCTCGCCGCGGCGAAGGCGGAGAACGAGGCCTTGGAAGCGCAGCTGCGCGGGGAGCGGCTCTGTGGGTGAGAGCCACGTCGAGGCCGAGGTGCAGCGCCGAATAGCCGCAGCCAAGGCGAAGGCCGAGGCGGCGCAGCGGCGCCGCCAGGAACTCGCCACCGCCCGTGCGGCGGGACTTGCCCGCAGGCATTCGCAGAAGCTGCGCCGCCTCGCCGAGATGGGCCGGGCACTGGCCCCGGTCTACGACAACAGCACGATCAGCGCCTCAGGCGCCTGACACAGGAGAAGAGAACATGATCGACACCAAGGGAACGCCCTACTCCGTGAGCATCGCGGGGGACCGTGGCCACGAGTTCGCCATGCCCCGTGACCTCGCGATGCTGCCGGAGAAGGTGGCGAAGGCGTACCAGCGGCTGGTGGACGCGCACCGTGCGGAGCAGAAAGCCGCGGGGAAGAACAGCACCAACTACGCGGCGAAGAAGGAGGCGAACGACGCGGTCCGTGACGCGCTGGCCGACCTGTACGACACGGCCGCGGCGGGGTCGAAGGCGGCCCGGCAGCAGTACGCCGAGGCGTACGACGACGGCATCCGCCGGTACGCCCGCGCGGTCGCCGAGGCGGAGGCGGCGTTGCAGTCAGTCGTGACAGCCGCGCAGCTGCACGACCAGGCGGAAAGCGGGCACGGTGTCGGGCTGAACCCGGCGGCGAAGTCCAGGGCCGTCATGATCGCGCGCCTGCTTTCGGAGACGCTGGAGCACCTGCCCGTGCTTCCCGCGCTCGATGCCGAGTGAAGGGGCTGACGATGACGGAGCAGCAGCGGAAGACGCGTCCCCCGACGCCGGCCGAGATCCACGCGGCTCGCGCATTGGGGTTGGTGGAACCGGTGGAGATCGTCGACGACGTGACGCCCACAGCCGACCTGCATGCGGCCCGGTTGTCGGCGCCGAGGAAGTCGGCGAAGCCCGCGGGCATGCAGACGGCTGACTACTACGGGCAGCGGGTACGTGAGCGGAACGCTGCAGAGCGGGCCGCGCAGGCAGCTGCGCGGGGTGCGGAGGAAGACGACGAGGAGCCGGAGGAGGCCGAGGAGACCGAGCCCGAGGAGCAGCGGCTCGCGGGCGGTAGTTGGGGGGCCGGCCGCCGGGCGATGCGCACCGACAACGGGGCGATCGTCGGCTGAATTCACCGCCCGCTGAATTGCACCCGGTCATCGTGATGGTGGCCGGGCGCGGTCGTACCTGGTCTAGTTGTCGTCGCCGATTTCGTCAGCCTTGAGAGCCAGGTGGCGCAGCATATCTGCTGAGCTGACGTCAGCGAGTCCACTGTCGTGAACGTGGGCGAGCTCCACGAACGCAACGGTGAAGGCCCCGACGAGTTGATGAACAGCATCAGTCCACCGCTCGTTCATGGCGTCGGCGATCTGCTGATGGGATGCACTGGCGGGCAGCGAGAAGCGGTACGCCAGCGCTTCGTTGAGCATCTCCGTGGCAAGGTTGCCGCTGGTATCGACACCCTCGCGCTCCGCGCCTTCCTCAAGCTGCCGCGCCCATTCGCCAGCCTCCGTAAGGATGCCGACCACTCGCTTTATGACTTCGCTCTGCTCCATGCGGCGAGCGTAGGGCGCCCCTGTGCTTCTGTCGCCGCTCGCATCCAGAAAAGCTCTCTGGCTCCTGATAACGTTCCTTCTCATGAGCCAGAGTTCCGAGATTGCTGTACGCGGCAATGACCCTGCCGACACCCTCGACAACACCACGCCCGCCCTTTCGGGTGCCGCCCGCGAGGCTCTCGCTGCCGGGACTGCCGACGCGACCCGCCGCGCGTACTCCTCGGACTGGTCGGAGTTCACGGCCTGGTGTGCAACGCACGGCCGGACCCCTCTGCCCGCTTCCCCCGAGACGATCGTCGAGTACGTTGCCGCGCTCACGACCACGCCTCGCCCGCGCACCGGCCGCCCGTACTCACCGAGCTCCATCGAGCGGGCCATCGCCGCAGTACGGACCGCGCACTCCGCGGCGAACATTCCGCCCCCGTCGACCAAGGGTGCCCGCATCATCCTGCGCGGCTACCGCGACCGGCTCGCCCGTGCCAAGGACCCGGCCGCCAAGACCCGCAAGGCGCAGCCGGCTGTACCGACCGCCCTCCGCGCGATGCTCGACACCCTCGACCGCGACACCCTCATGGGCAAGCGGGACGCGGCCCTGCTGCTGCTCGGCTTCGCCACAGCCGCCCGCGTCTCCGAGTTGGTCGCCCTCGACCTGGGCGACGTCCCCGAGACGGACAACGGCATCGAGGCCTCCGTGTACCGGCGCAAGGTGAAGTCCTTCAGCGACACCGCCGTGCCGTTCGGCAGCAACCCGAGCACCTGCCCGGTCCGCGCCGTACGCGCCCTGCGGGAAGCCCTCGCGGAAGCGGACCGGACCGAGGGCCCCCTGTTCGTCCGCGTTGACCGCCATGGCCGCATCGCGCCCCCCATGCACCGCCACGGCGTGCTGATCGGAGACAACTCCGGGCGCCTCACTGCGCAGGCCGCGGCCCAGGTCGTCGAGCGGGCCGCAGAGGCTGCGGGTCTTGAGGGCCAGTGGTCCGGGCACTCTCTGCGGCGCGGCTTCGCTACGGCCGCTCGCCGCGCGGGCCACGACCTCGTACGGATTGGCCGGCATGGCGGATGGGTCGACGGCAGCAAGGCCCTGCTCGGCTACTTCGAGGACTCTGACAAGTGGGAGGACAACCCTGTCGCGGGAACTGGGCTGTAGCTGGCGCCCCCGTCAGACCACGAGTCGCGTGCACTTCTCCCGGCGGCCGAACCGCCCGCGCCACGTGACCTCGACTACCCAGTCCTTGGCCCCCAGGCTGCGGGAGGCCATGACCGGCACCACCTCGCCCGGAGCGACGTTCCCAGCCTGGACCTCGTAAGACGCATGGTCCAGGTTGGCGCGTGCACCCGCGCGGACGAGCACGTCCCTGGCGAGGCTGCCGCCGGTGTTGCGGACCAGGGACATGCCATGAGGCTCGTAGTCCAAATCCCAAGTCGGAGCGGGGCGCTCACGCCACCAAACGGCGACGGACGCCACGGCCGCGACGACGGCCGCCGTGAGCCCACCCAGGTTGCTACGTCTCCTGCGTCCATCGGGGCACCGTAGCGCGCTCAGACACGGCGATGCCCCGCCATTGGCGCTGTCCTCCGGCGGGGCATCGAGCGTTCAGCGCGCGCAGCCAGCATGCGTGAACAGTGATGCCAGCACGCTACGCGCCACCACTGACAGCGCGCCTAGGGGCAGGACTCGCCGAACTTCACCGCGCCGAACTCGACCGGCTGCCCGCTCAACTTCGCCCCCGCGGCCGGCTTCTGGTTGCATACCTGCCAGTTCGACTCCACCAGCACGAACCGCCCGTCACCCGACGCGTCGTTGACGGTGATCGACGTGCCGGAGTCGAGGGCGGACCGGGCCGTATTCGCCGACTTCCCCACGAAGTTCGGCATCGTCGATCCAGCCTCAGCCGGCGCGGCCTGATCCTTGGCGGGGCAGGTCTCGTCGAGCTTGACGGCGCCGAAGTCGAGCTGGGTGTCCGTCGATTTGGTCGTGCCGGCCTTGACGTTCTGGGAGCAGACCTTCCAGTCCCGGTCGAGGATCTGCATGCGTTCGCGGCCGAGGGAGTCATGGCTGTCGAGCCCGTAGAACCCGGCGGCCTGTGCGGCGTCTTGGGCGGACTGGAGGCCCATGCCGACGAAGACGGGGACGGTCTTCCTCTCGGTGTCGGAGTTCTTGGCGTTGTCGCTGTCGGTGCTGGTTGAGGCTGGGGCGCTGATGGCCGGGGCGGCGACGGCGCCTGCGGTGGGGGTCTTGTCGTCGTTGCCGCCGACTGCGTTGCCGATGGCGCCGAGGACGAGGACGCCGCCTGCGATGCCGCCGATGAGCTTCCAGTTCCGCTGCTTCTTCGGCGGTGGACCTGAAGACGGCCGCCCTTCCTGCTGCCGCCAGTCTCCGCCGGCAGCAGGGTCTGAGGGGCGGTCAGTCGCCCGACCGCATGGCCTTGGAGATCATGACGCGGGCGAGGACGCGGACCAGTGAGGTGTCCGGCTGCACGAAGTCGGCGTGCTCGCGGTGCGCCCACACGTCCCTGCCCGGGCCGGACATGGATTCCTGGTGCCAGAGGAGGACCGCGTCGTCGGGGTCAGCGATCGGCTCGTCGCAGGCGCGACAGACGCGCACGGTCATGAGTCGTCCGCCTGATGGCTGCGCAACTCCACGTTGAGGTCTGACACCTTCGAGAAGTCCCCGGCCGACTGAGCGTCCGTACGCTGCCGCGCGAGCGCCGCGCACACACCGCAGTTCGGGTTGGCCGCCGGCGCGTCGAGCGGAAGCCCGAGTACAGGGGGCGCGTCCATGTCCGTCTTCATCGAGCAGCCTCCGAGAGTCGTCCGCCCGGGCCGAACGCGGCACCCAGCAGTACGGGATCGGTCAACCGGCCGGCGCCGTCCGGCCGTTCCAGCCACATGCGACCGTCGACCGCGTACAGCACGGGCGGGCAGTCGAGGACCCAGCCGGAACACCGGACGGTGAGCTGCCGTACGTCGTCCAGCTGGTCGCCCACATCGGGCGGCAGGAGCCACCACGCCAACTCGGCCTCGACATCGGCGAGGACTGGACCGAGACGCTTCGAGCCGATCCGCTGCATGGCGTGCATGGACGGCAGGAGCGGCGCCTGGGCGGCCCGCCAGTGGATACCGGTGAGGAACGGGGCGAGTTCCTCGCGGTCCCATCGGCGGCGTGCGTCGGTGGGTTCAGTGGTGCAGGACAGGAGCCAGTCCTGGCCTTGCTGTCGGAGCGACAGGGCGGGCTTTGTGGCCATGACCAGGACGTTAGGAACCGGCGCTACGGACGCGCGCGCCGATTGCGCGCGATTGCGGACCTGCTACCGGGGTTGGGGCGGATTGCTCACGCGAGGTCCAGAGCGGCCCGCGCGCGGCCGATCAGCCGGTGCGCCTGGGGACCGTAGACGGCGCCCTCGTCGAGGCGGTCCCACACCCGTCCGTACAGGGCGACGTCCTCGGCGGATTCGAGGGTGAACTCCGTGTTGATCGTCTCGACGATGACGCGTTCCTCATCGAAGATCCAGAACCCGTGCTTGGGGGTGAGCTTCAACTGCACCCCGAACGGCACGATGCCGAGCGTCACGGTGTTCAGGCCGATCAGCCCGACGAGCCGGTCGAGCTGGCCGGCCATCGTCTCGTGCGGGCATACGAGGGCGTGGAGGGCGCCCTCCCAGATCAGGACCCGGAAGGCTCTGTGCGCCTCGTACAGCACTTCTTGGCGCTTCATGCGGGCGCGTACGGCGTCCTCTGTGTCGCGCGGCGACTGCATCAACTCCGCGTTGTGGAGCAGTAGATGCCGGGCGTAGTCCGGAGTCTGGAACAACCCGGGGATGACGGTCGCCTCATAGCTGCGCACGGTGGACGTACGCCGGTACTCGGCGACGTACCGCTCCTGCACCCCGCGGTGTCCGGTGGAGAGCTGCCGGCGCCACGACCGGGCTTGGGACTCCAGGCCCCGCAGGCGGCTCTTCAGGTCGCCGGCTTCGTCCGGGACGCCGAGGGTCTGCGCCCACGCGTCGAGGTCCTCGGCGGTCGCGGTCTGCTTCCCCAGCTCCAGCCGTGACACCTTCGACCGCTGCCAGCCCAGCCGCTCCGCAAGGTCCTTGCCCTGAAGGCCGGCCTCGGTGCGCAGCTCGCGTAGCCGCACACCGAGGGCTTCGCGGCCGGACTGGAAATCGGTGCTCACCCGGCTGACGGTACCTGCGCCTGGAACTGGCTGGTAGGTACCGCGAAGTGCAGGGCAGCGTCCCGGGCCTGGCAGGCGCGTACGACGCTCTCGGCGTCCTCCAACACCTGTACGCCGAGGGTCACGCCCTCGTCGTCGATGACGAACTTCACGAGGGTGCGGGAGTCGAAGAGCCAGAAGTCGTAGTCCGGCAGACCGATCCGTACGGCGTCCGCGCGGTAGAGGTTGCGGATGTCCTCGCCGGCCGCCACGTTGCCGAGGCCGGTCGCGAGGAGGAACCGCTGCCCCTCGGTCGGCGGATCGTCGACCAGGCGCACGCGTCCGTACCGCTTCCCGGCCTCGGTCTGCTCGCGCACACCCACATGCCAGGGGCTGGCCGGGTCGTAGTCGAAGGTGTCCCCTCGCTGGAAGCGCGGCCAGTTGGGGCTGACGCGGTCGGTCGCGTAGCCGCGCTGGGTCTCCAGACGCCAGGCGGTGTGCTCGAAGTCGGTGAACAGGTGGGTGATCTCGTCGAACGGGATCAGGTCCGGCACGCGTTCTACTCCTTGGTCTGCTGCTCGGCGGTCGACTCAGTGTCCCGTGGGGCGAAGCGGGTGAGCAGCTCACGCGGGATCCGTACGAACGTCTCGGAGTCCTTCACGTCCCGGAGTTGGGCGAGATGCTCGGGGTCGGTCTCGCGCTCGCCCTGGACGAGGATCTCGCCGGTCTCGACGACCTCGTACAGCGTGGGGCAGTTGCCGTGCTCCGATGTGGTGCCGATGAACCTGAGCGTCATGTCGCCCTCCATCTGCGCTGGTTGGAAGTCCAGCATGCTGTGGGAGGTGCGTGCCCGCTGGGGGATTGCGAGAGATTGCGCCCGCTGGGGGTCTGTTGGTGCCGGACGCGCAATCGGACCCGGACATGCCGAAACCCCCTGCCCGGTCGTGAGGACCACGCAGGGGCCAAACCCCTCACACTACTGGACGGCTCTGACAGCGGGCCTACTTGTCGTAGTCGAGCCCCGCTGGCACGGCATACCCCGCACCTTCCAGGGCCTTGGCGTAGGCAAGGCGCGTCGTCCGCGCCGTGGCCCATACCTCCTTGATGTCCGCGATATAGACGGCCGAGGCCATGGCCTCGGAGAGCGCCTTGTCCGCGTCGATGTACGCGTTCGTGGCCTCGGTGAGCGCGTCCTGATGGGTGGTCATGCGTAGCCCTCCTGTGGGTGGTCCTACGTTGGAGCGGGGACCATAGCGGCCTGCCGTTCGATTCCCAAACCGATCAGCAGCAGCGGTCAGCAGGCGCCAACCACGCGGGTACGGCGCCTTGGTGTTGTGGCAGCGCCACCTGCGCGGAAAGCGTCGCCGCCGAGGTCGTTGGTCGATGGACCGCGCCGCACCGTGTTGCGTCAGTACACCCCGGCGTTCCGCAACTCCGCCGTCACCGCCGCCTCACGCCCTGGGCAGTACGCCCGTACCCCCAGAACAACCAGCTGGTACGCGTCCGGCTTCTTCGTTCCCCAGTCCAACCCCATCGGGTACAGACCGCCAACGCCGAACATCCACTCCACGCTGTGGCCCTCCGCCAGCGCCTTGCACCACTGAGGCGGGAACGCGCCCAGTTCGTCGGCGACGGGGATGCCCGTCGCGTACGACTCCAACTGCGCGTTGTCGACTTCTCTCGTGAACTTCACCAGGGGGTCCGCAGACGGGGTGGCGCTCGCCGACGCCTTCGAGACGGCTGGCTCCTGCTGCCCGTCGGCGCATCCGGTGACGAGCCCTGCGAGCAGTAGGCAGGCGGCGGTGACGGTACGGCGCATTGTCCCCCCAGGATCGTGCGTATCGAGGTGCGCATCATGCTCGGCATAGGGCGGACACGTGGGCGGTGTGTCCGTGTTGTGACCACGCGCCGGTGACTTGGAATCGCGTAAAGCCTGGCTGCAGTGGCGCGGAAGCAATGGGGCGAAGCAAGGTCTCGGGGAGGCCAATACTGGGACGCTGAGACGATGAGAATCCGTCCTGCCGGCGTTGCGCTCGCGCTCGGCCTGCTCGCCGTCGGCTGCTCGACCAGCAGCCCCTCCGCGGCGAAACCGTCGCCCACGAGTGCTCGCCACTACCTACACCCAACCCGAGATCTGTCGCGAGTTACCGCGGACTGCGACTCCGACGGCGAGCCGTACCTGACGCTGTGGATCACCAACCACTCGACCCACTCCCTGGCCTACGACATCAAGTACAACCTCGTCGACAAGAGCGGGAAGGTCGTCGGTTCAGCCGGAGGGGTCTTCACCATCGAGCCGCATGGCGTCGTCGGCGACACCCGGTTGTTCGACATCTCGGGCCGGTGCGGATCCAAAGCCCGGTTGGCCTACGTCAACGCCTACGTCTTCGAGGGCCATGGGGGCGACCAGCCGAGTTTCTGACCGCAGCACGAGGAACGAAGCGAAGATGCGCCGGCCGGCGAGGATCTGCTCGGGCGAGAACTCCGGGGCTTCAGCCACGTTGCGCTCCACGATCGCGGCGCACTCTGGCCCGAAGACGGCCTCGCAGTCGGCGAAGGAGAACGGCACGCCGCTCATCGTTGACCTCCTGGAGTGTCTTCTGTTGGCCGGGACTGCGGGATGTCGCCGCCGGGGTTGGTCATGATCCGGCGGAGTTCCTCGACGAGTTCGTCACTCGGCTCCGGAGCGCGTGCGACGCGTGCGCGGATCTTCGCGACCGTCTCCGGGCCGAGGATTGCGAGCCGTTCCTCGCGGGTCATACGGCCGGATCGGCGGCGCGGCGGCGGATGATTTCGGCCTCGATTGCTTCGACGGAGCCGAGCGGGTGGCCGGGATACCAAGCGGCTGCTGCGGCTTCCCGCGGCGTACGCGACGCACGCGCGGCAACCGCGTCGGCCAGAGCTTCAGCCGCTCCACGGATCGCCTGGGAGCGGGTTGGCGGCGCCGGCGCGGCGCCAACGAGTTCGCCGATGTGGGCAATGTCGTCGTCGCCAAGGCCGTCGGCCGGGCGCTCGGCTTCCTGATCTTCGCTCTCTGGGCTGTTCATGTCGGGAGGCTGCCCTCGCCACCCTCGCGCGGCTCCGCCCGATGGCGGGGATTACCGGGGCGGATGGCTCAGCGTGCGGTCGTCGGCCGGGCGCGCCAGGCTGACGGTATGGCTTCCGTGATGCCCGTGGTCGTGTATCCGCCCGACGAGGACGGCGGCCGACGCGTGCGCGTCGACAGCGAGATCCTCGGCCGGGCGTACGGGCTGCGGGACATCGCCGAGTTCCTGCGCAGGGCGGGCATCGAGGACGTCACCGAGTCCGGCCTGATCGAGTGACGAGGTGACGCCCCAGACGTGTGGGGAATCCGATTAGCCGATTGCGAGGAGGGCAGTTCCGGTCCCCATTAGGGCGGCAGCCAGGGCATTTGTGTCAGCATCTGACTTAGTGACGTTATGTCTATACAGCCATCGGCCCAAACCTCCCACGACGAAGCCACCGGCGATCATGACGGCCCCGAGGAGCTCCTTCGCGATATCCCCCTCGGTGGGCTCTCCCCGTTTCACCTCGTCGATCTTCCGGGCGATGAGGCTGCATTCAGGGCTGGTTTCCCTGACGATGACCTCGACGGCACTGTCTACCGCCTGAGCTGTGTCTTTATCTTCTTCCTCGCCGTCTGACAGAACCGCTCGGACGTGGGAGAAGTTCTTGACGATGTACTCCAACTCGGCTGCAATGCGGTAGCCAATCTCAGCCAACGTGTCGCGATCTTCTTCATCAAACTCACCCGTTTCCAATCGGGCGGTCCAAATCTGGTCGTAACTGACGATGCGCATGCAGCGATTAAAGATCTCTGCCGCGTCAAGCTGATCGGCCACTGTGACAGACACGGGGACTCCTCCGCTGCAATCGCACACGCTGGGAGTCACCACGTTAAGAAGGTCGCCAACCGGTGGCGAGTGGACAGTGGCATCCGTGTACAAAGCGGAGCCGCACCGGGCACTCGTGGGTGGCGAAGGAGCCCTGATGAGGGCGGGCTGGGGGCGTTTGTCCGGCCCCCAAGGCTGCCCTAGGCAGTGCGTCAACGAGTGCTGGCGCCGTGGGTTCGGCGCCATGCGTTGTGCGCCCGCCGGCCGACGCGCAGCCGCAGCTTGCGGCCGCGGCACCGCGGGCACGTCCGCACCTTGCGGAAGCGCTCGATTTCACCGGTCCCCCCGCACTTCCGGCACGGCGCGAACGGCTTGACCGCGCACAACACTGCGTAACAACCGAACGCGAGCACAAGCAGCACGCAAGCAGTGACCATGGGGGGCGGATCTCCTCTCTGAGGGGCTGTTTCCCGTTTCCAGGGATGGCGCTGCTAGGCGCTAGGTAACAGGTCAAGGGCATGTTTCGGTGCTAGCGAGGGTGCTAGGCCAAGCAGGGCGTGCTGCTAGGCCTAGCACCGGTGCGAGCGTCAGGCCGCGACCCGATCGGCGTCACGGCGCGTGACAGCGGCGGCGATGTCGGCACGGCGGATACCGCGCCTGGTGGTCTTCTCGCCCTCGTCGGTGGTGCCCCACACGTCGGTCGTGGTGATGCCCCACGGGCGCAGCGCCGGCGCGACGCTGGCCGTGGTCCACTCGCCGTAGACGTCGGGCCAGCACTCGGCCATGCGGCCGGCGACGCGCTCGCACCAGACGGCGTCCTCGTCTGCGTGGAACACCTTGAGCGTGTCCCCGAGAACGTCCATTCCGTGCGAGGCCGACGGCCCCTCGCCGACAGCGTGGCCGGTGACGTTGCCGTACTCCTCGCGCATCTTCCGCGCCCGGACCACGACCAGTTCGGCGCCGGTCGCGTCGATGAACGCCGAGGACACGATGCGCGGGTCGTCGCCCTCGCCGGACATCCAGCAGATGCCCCTGTCGGAGCGGCTGAACATGGTCGCCTTGATGCCCGACTTGTAGGCGCCGGTGCCGAGCACCATGTCGTTGGCCTGGTGGTTCATCACCTTCAGGCAGAACCGCAGGACGGCGTTCGCGGAGATGCCGGGCGGGAGGCTCTTGGCGTCCGGGCGTTGGGTGGCGAACAGGCCGACGATGCCGAGCGCGGGGCCGCGCTTGGTGATGTCCGTACAGATCGACTCCAGCTCGGCCCCGTACTTCTCGTGCTCGAAGGGGACTTGGCACTCGTCGAGGCCGACGACGATGGGGTGCAGCCCGTACTTCTTGTCGCTGGCCAGCTGCGGCGTCACCTTCGACTCGGGGCAGATGGACCGCTGCAGGGACCGGATCACCTTGGCCCGGCGGCGCAGCTCTGCCTTCACCTCGCGCAGGGCATCGAGCACGTACAGGATGTCTTCGTCCTCGTCGCCCGCGCGGTAGCGGTGGCAGACCGGTTCCAGGGCGCCGAGGTCGCCGGTGCCCTTGAAGTCGAACGCGAGCAGCGCGGCCCGCGGGTCCAGTGCGGCGATGAGCAGCAGCAGCCTGAGCAGGAACGTCTTGCCCATGCGGGGGATGGAGCCGATGACGATGGCCGCGAACATCAGGGTCACGGTCATGTTGCCCATGCGGTAGTCGTTGCCGAACACGACGGGCTTGAACAGGTCGACCTCGCCCTCCCGCAGCAGCGGCCACGGCGGCTTCGTGGTCTCGTTCATCGGCCGGTCGCCGACCCACAGGATCAGCCGGCCCTCGTGCCCGTCCTGGCTCTCCGTGTCGCCGGAGGGCCACACGCACCCGAGCTTGCGGCGCAGGCCGGACGCGAGGGCCTCCCGCTTCTCGACCACGTCGTCCGGGGTGACGCCGTACGGGAGGTCGAGTTCGGCGCGGTAGCCGGGGCCGTCGCGGCAGATCTCCGAGGTGAAGCCCATGCCGTGCGCCGACTTGTTCCCGAAGTCCTTCAGGGCGGCGTTGATACGGCTCTCGCCGATGGCGCCGAGCGCGCGCAGCACGATCGTGCCGGTGAGCTTCTGGAGTTCGGTGCGCATGACGGCCGGGCCGATGACCGGGGCGTCCGGTTCCTGGCCGAGGTAGCCGAGGGTCAGCACACCCCCGGCCGCGAAGGCGTAGAGATAGGCGGGTGCCATGACGTAGAGCCAGATCGCGAAGCCGGTCCCGAACACCGCGGCGACGACGGTGACCAGGCCGCGCAGGCGTACCCGGTTGCCGCGCAGGCGAGAGAGGCGCATGTACTCCTCTACGTCCTCGGTGCGCACGGCGTAGTCCCGCAGGGGAGCGGCCTCCCTGTCCCAAAGCCAGCGGTTCGTGTCGGCGGCGAAGCGGCAGGCGCCGCGCGGGGACATCAGCGTCAACTGTGTGGCGTACCAGGGCAGACGGAGCCCGTGGTACAGCGAGGCGTACCCGGCACGGCTGCCGGTGTGGCGGGCGGTGGTGACGAAGTCGGCGCGGTCCTTCAGCCACGTTGGGAGGATCGGCCGGCGGCGCTCGCTGGTGACGCCGGGCTCGGGGAGCTTCGGGTTGTCGACGGGCACCGGAGGGGCGGGGATCGGGGCTGTGTCCTGTGGTGGGTGCTCGATGATCTCGGTCATGCTGGGCTCTTCCTGCTCCTTGCGAGGGGTTGGGAGGCCCGGGGACGGCTGTTGACTTGGCGGTTGGGGCCGTCCCCGGGGTGTAGCTACTTGCTGCCGTTCTTGCGCTTGAGGGCGCGCTTCTCGATGCGCTTGACCTTGTTCTTCAGGTCGTCGATGTAGACGGTCGGGCCGGCGAGTCCGCGCTTCGCCATACGGGTGTGCAGTAGGGCGAGGTGGACCTTCTCGCCGCCCGTGAAGTCGGAGAGCTTGAGGTCGTCGTCCATGGGTCAGGCCTCCGTCGGCTCGGTGGTGGGGAGTTCGGGCCGCGGCTCGGGGAGTACGGCGGCGATGGCGGCGTAGGACTGGGCGACCTCGGCCCACAGTCGGCCGGCGGCGGCGAGGGGCTCGACCTTGCGCCGGTGGTCCTCGTCGCGGGCGTACCGCTCGGCGTCCCGGGCCAGCTGCTCGGCCCTGGCGGTGGCGTTCCAGGCGAGGCGGACGTACTGGTCCTGGGCGGACTTGTTCACGGGTTCTCCCTGGTCGTGGGCCGGACGGTCCGGCCCCACCGCGCCCCCGCAACCGTGGGGCAGATGCCCACGGTTGGCGGAGGACGGAAGGGCAGGTCAGCGGCCCTTGCGCTTACCGGTCGGGCGGAGCTTGGAGGCGGCCCACCCGGCGGCGAGGATCACGCCGACCAGGGAGACGCCGATCATCGGGAGGTTCGCGGAGACGGCACCGATGATCCCGATCAGCGTTCCGCCGACCAGGACGACGACCGCGCACACCGCGGCGGTGCAGACGACGACCACGGCGAGGATCAGGAACGTGACGATGATCAGCCGTTGCAGGGCGGGGTCCATGCCCTGCTGGATCGGCGCCTGCACGATGACCGGCGGCGGGGGCTGCCCGATGGTGAAGTGGACCGGCCGGCCGTGCTGGTCGTAGAGGACGTTCGGCGGCCGGTGGTGGGCGGCCTGCTCGATGTAGTGGCGGTAGGTCTCGGGGAAGTTGGACGGGTCGGGCTCGGTCACGGCGTCCACCCTCTGACTCGGCGGGTGACGGCCGGCCGGGCGGCGAGGCCGACACCGAACGCGATGACGACCGGCTTGCCGAGCACCGCCACCAGGACGGCGGCGACGACCGCGAGGAGCGGCGGGTACAGGAGCAGCACCCCGAGCACTCCGCCGAGGAGAATCCACTTCACGACCGCACCTCCTGCTTGTCGTCGGCGGCGAACCGGGCGTGCATGCGCCGGCGGATTCCCTCGGCAGCAACGTGGATTGCGAAGCGCGCGACGTCTTCTCGCTGCGCCTTGTACGAGTCGGCGAGGAGGTTGAGGTCCTGCCGGAGTTGCGTGCTCTCGGGGAGCAGCAGGCCGGGCGCAGGCGGTGCCGCATCCTCGGGCTCGGCGGCGGGTGCCGGTGGGGTCCACTCGCGGATGTCCCTGCGGACCGTGTCGTCGGAAACGCCCAGCTCAGCGGCGATCTCTGCCGGGGTCATGCCGTGGTCGGTGAGGTGGGCGACGACGATGCGGCGGGTGCCGCGAGAGATGGCGCTCACTGGTCCTCCCATTCGAGGCCGGCGGCACGTACGACGCGGTGCGCGGCCAGGGTGGTGCCCTCGCGGTCGCCGCGCGCGTTCGCGTCGAGCAGCGCGGCCATGAGGGCGGGCACGGACGGGAGCGGCCGGGCCGACCGAGCACGCCGCACGAAGCGCGGCATGCTCGGTCGGTCGGCGTACGAGACGGGCACTCACCGGTCTTCTCCCGCGAGGATCTCGGCGAGCTGACGGCCGAGAGCACGCAGCTGGTCGGCGGCGGCGATGAGGTCGTCGGCGAGCTGGTTCACGTCGTCGGGCGTGCACGTGCGCGGTTCCATGTCGGCCTCGATGTACAGGCCGATGCTGCGGTCCGTGCTGGCGAACGGGGCCTGCGTGAGGAGCGCCTTGAACAGGTCCCGCCCGCCGGGGGCGATGACGTGTTCGGGTCCGTCGTGGCTGATGTCGACCTTGTATCCGGCCCGGTCGTCGGGGTGGCCGGCACACCACCCCGGCTCGTCGATTTCCAGGGGCTTGGTGACGAAGACGTTCACGATCGCGGTGCGGGGCTCGGTGCTCATCGGCCTTCACCCCGCAGGCGGTTCTCGTCGTGGCTGAGTTGGGACGGCAGGACGCGCGGGGCGTCCGTCAACCAGGGGAACGGACGGAGAGCAGCAGCGGCCTTGAACACGCGGATCGCCGCGGCCTCGGGAGCCGTGCCGAGGGCGTACACGCGGCCGCCTTCCAGCGAGGCGAGGAGTCGGGCGGCGTGGTGCTCGCAGCCGTGGGTGCCTGCGTTGGCGGCGTCGAGGATGGTGACGGCGACCAGGCCGACGCAGGGGGTCGGGTCGTCGGGGTGCGCCGCCGGGCAGCGGCCCATCACAGTGAGTTGCTGGGCTCCTCCAGAACTGGAGGAGCCCAAAACGGGGCCGTCCGGCTCGGCGTCGAGGGCGCGCAGCAGGATCCTGAGCGCCTCGGTGAGACCGCCGTGCGCTTCCGCGTAGGCGTGGATGTCGCCGAGGCCGACGGTGCCGTACCGGGCCAGCATGTGCTGCCCGACACGGATGGCGACCGCGAGGTCGGACGGGTCGATAGGCCCGGGCAGGGCGCCCACCACGAGGGTGGGCGCCTGCTCGGCCGGGGTGGCGCTCACGCGCTGGCCTCGGTGCGTACGCGGGCGAGAGCGTCGACGATCTCTTCGAGACGGGACACCGGGTCAAAGGCCTCGGCGATCAGCCGGACGAACTCCTGGTGGACGGCGTCCAGTTGGGGGCTGCCGTGTCCGGCGGCGTTGGTGGCGGCGTGACCGGCCTCAAGGTCGGCGATGATCTGGGCGGCCTCGGTGCTGATGGTGGTCGTCATCGGGCAGCCTCCGCGTTCTCGCGGAGCCGCTTCGGGACGTCGAGGGCGGTGGTCCGGGCGATGTGCGGGTCGCCGCCGTTCCTGACGCCGTCCGCCAGGATGTCGAAGACGTAGCCGTAGCCGTCCCCGCACTCGGAGCGGGCGAACTCGATCGCGGTGAACGCCCACAGCCGGTCGGCGATGGAGGTCCGCAGGGTCTCGGCGAACTCCATACCGGCCTTGTCGGCGCCGACGGCCTTGCACACGGCGGGCATGATCTCGGCCAGACCGTCGGCCATGTCGTCGAGGGTGGCGGAGGGGTTGGGCTTGGTGAGCGCGGCGTCGTAGGCGCAGGTGGCGGCGTACAGGCCGGCGGCGGCGTAGCGGGTGTGCTCGTCGCTGTGGGCGGTGTGCTCGCGGGCGTCCGTCGCGGTGTCGGCCGGGTGGCCCGCAGTCTGGACGGCGTACGGCAGGTGGCCGGTCGTGGTGGTGTCGACGGCGGGGACGTGGGTCTGCTGACGGTTGCTCATGGTGTTCATCCCCGTGCTCAGGCGGCGTTGGTGGTGAAGGCGGCGATCAGGGCGACGGCGGCGACGTACTCGGCCTTACGCGGCTTGTACGAGGCGACGAGGCGGGCGACCTGGCCGAGGGTGTAGCGGCCGACCGTGTGGGTGCGGTG
>Ga0307507_10006756_pt1 | contig 17257 bp, 25 predicted proteins | sample 7_EM_MG_FD_207223 | JGI IMG/M metagenome (GOLD analysis project Ga0307507, IMG submission 207223) | Populus trichocarpa ectomycorrhiza microbial communities from riparian zone in the Pacific Northwest, United States - 7_EM | ecosystem: Host-associated > Plants > Roots > Unclassified | place...
CCGCCCCGCATATTGAGTAAGGTTTGCGTTTCTGAAGAATGCCTTTTTTGTTTGACACGTATGACGTGTTTGAGCTTTAAGTTTTCCCGGAATCTACAGACTATGAAGGAAGACAAAGGAAAGATTTAGACTGGCAGTAGGGAGAAGAGTAGAAATAAGTGGGGGTAAGTAGAAGAAGGCGACGAGAAGAAAGGGAAAAAAGAAGTACAAAATTTAATTATGAAAACACAGCTGACGAGCGAATATATTGATTGGGCTTTCTCGAATCTCTTTTGTTCTTTTCGAGTTGATTCCCGTAATTCCAATGATAGACCACACACCCAAAACTCCAATGACTAGAAAAATAAAATAAAAATCGATTAGGGGATTGTGTCTGGTGACAGGATTAGCTTCTGGACTTTGATGAAGGAAGGGATATCAAACTATTTGATAGCAACAATGAGTAGGATTAAGGTAATGATGAGGATAGCAATGACGACCAGACTTCCTGTACTCATATTTAGCATCCGCAAGATTTAGAGATAGGCTCAAGCTTGTTTCGGCCCGAGCAAGGGTATATATAGAACACGTACCATGGTCCTTTGCCGTCTGGGCCACACTGTTGAGCCTCTTCTTCGCTCCACCTAATCTGTCCTGATGTCTATCAACCAATACGTCCACCTCGTCCAACAACTGCACGTGACTGTCAAGTTCGTCGCCTATCTGAATGCTGAGCTCCCGCTGGTTTCGTATGCTCTCTGACAATCGGTCCAAGCTCTCATCCTGTTCATCTAGAACCCTTCGGTGCAGTTGCAACACCTGGTGATTGTCCAACTCATCCGTGTTCACCAGCGTATCGGAAAACCGAACCGTTTTATTACCCTTTCGCAGGGCACTAGGTGTTTCGCGGCTCCCCATAAGGGCCTCTCGAGCTTCATGTTCATCTATAGGGTTCTCACTGCGTCGTCCAGGGGCTATCACTGACGAGGAAGACCGGAAGGATAGGTCTAAAGGACCTGAGGGTGCGGTGTCTGTCGATGTGAATTGCGCGTGTAGGTCATCGTATTGTGAACGGAGTCTGATAAGAACATCTTCCCTTTCCCTCAAGCCTTGAGATGATCTGAAGGCGAAAAAACATTTTTGATATCAGCGATCATGGTGCCTCGGTAGCACAAGAGTAAGGTATGCGAAAAAAGGGGGGGGCTATAGTGGAATAAGGTCGGACGAACAAATCCCCGGCAACTTCAAGCTGCTGTTGCTCCTTCTCTAACTGTTCGATACCTTGATGCAAAGTATCGAGACTACGTGATATTTCGTGTGTATTTCGAGTATTTGGCTCTGCCCTGAGGGAGAGAGCTCGTTTGCGTTCTATGAGAGAGAGTCGGATATGTTCTTGGAGGAGCTGGAGACGATCGGCCGTTGTGCTCGTCATGAGAAATGCAGGCTGAGAGAAAGGGGAGTCGAGACTGGGCGGACGGAGGCGATGAGGGGATAGGCTACTGAAATGTGTGTGCGGGGGTAAACGAGAGGTGGAGAAGTTGATACTTTTTTTTTGCCGCCGCTTGTCTGGAGCTGGGGTTCGAGCTGAGGCTTTTTGGTAGGATACCGGTATTTTGTCAAGGGCGGGAGGTGGAGGGGACAGGATGAGATGTTTTTCTGCGAGGGAATACCAGTGCGGGACGGGGATTAGACGCCTGCCGCCGATGCAGCGAATACCCTGCGTGGACGTGAGCGAGTAAGAGCCGCGACTCCAAAAACTTTACTGACATACTGGCAGTCTCAATCGATACAAAAGATTCGGGCCATCGTTGTTTCACTCGGGCTTTAGAAAGCATCACTGGAATCGTAGGAGGATGTATGGAGGCAATTTCTGAAGCCAGTTATAAATGACGCTGTAACGAACTTGGCGTGATAGGCCTTATGATTCTCGAGTAACCGGGTTTTCTCCTTCGAAATATGTATTGTCCGTTGGTGCACTCCTCTCCACATTTCAGCGATGTTTCACAGACTAGTTTGCTGTTCTCTATATACAGATGTTGGACTGGTTTTGAATGATATATCATACTCTACAGACCATCAGGACTGAGCAGTTTAAGCAAAGAGGAAGCTACGTAGAGAATTTTATGGGTTGGACACATGGAAAACTGCCATTTATCAGTCAAAGGTAAATCCCTTTACTTTTTCTCTCCCGAGTTCCAGGATCTCCGCAAAAAACAGGGTGTCAGACACCACCAGTAAAAAGTTGTCGATAAAAGAGACTGCAGAACCCAATATCTTGCAGTAACAACACGCCTGCTCGAGTAGAGACCTCATCATCCTCCACACCCTTCTCCACCCCCTGTCCGGCCCCGCTGTTCCGACCACTGCTTCTGTCGTCACTGCCCGCACCTGCAACTTAACCTATACCAACACTGCCACCATCAGCATCATCACTATTATACAAGCACCTCCACAAAAAAGTCATCACACAAACTCTTTCTAATTCAACCACCTCAAACATCCCTTGGCGCTCTTCTTCCCCCACCACACACACACCCTCCGAGATTAGGTGGAAAAAAATACGGCGCAATGCCCCTTGATTTTGTGTCAGAAGATACGCTGGACCTGGGAAATCTCTCATACCTTGCAGAAGTTGATGATAACCTTTGCTGCCCTATCTGTCATTCCCCGCTGATAGACCCCGTTCACACAAAATGCCGCCACACTTTTTGCTCCAGCTGTATTACCGAGGCCCTTGAGACTTCAAAGACATGTCCGGTCGACCGGAAACCACTAAAGCTGGAGGATGTTTCTGCAGCTCCCATCATGATTGCTAATTTGGTCAATGACTTGGTGGTTTTATGTCCTAATTCGGAACTTGGTTGTCCTATGACCTGCGCGCGGCACCTATTAGGCGGACATCTTAGGGAAGATTGTGCTTTCGTTGCGGTAAAGTGCTCGGGATGCGATGGTACGACAATGAGGAAAGATGCTGGGTCGGAGTGTTTACACCAGTTAGTGGAGTGTCCATTTTGCTCTTCTAGCTGTCGCAAGCTTGATATGGAGGTTAGCTATCATTCCCTACTTTCCCCAAATCTCCTTACAATTGGGGGCTGGTAGCTGGGGAAGATAGGTTGTGACTCATGGCGCGCTTTGTTATCTAGAGTCACGAGGCAGAGTGTCCGCGGATCACCGCCGTATGCGGTCACTGCTTGGGGGATTTTGCTCGCTCCAACATCAGGGCTCATGAAGCTATCTGCGATGAAGCAATTATACTATGCGATTCATCAGGTGTGGGATGTCCATGGAAGGGGGCTCGGAGGGAGCTATCGGAGCATACGAGAGTTTGTGCATTCACTCTTCTTCGACCGGTGCTTCATGCGCATGCGGATCGCCTTGCAGCGCTAGAACTAGAGAACAAAGCGCTTCGCAGAAGAATTGATATCCTTCTTCCCCCAAGGCCACCTACAGAAGTACCTACGCCATCTTTTGACGAGCATACAATCCAGCTCCTTGCCGAACAGGAACATCTTCGCTCTGACCTTGAGCGGCTGACTGCGTCGCTGGGAGAGATGGAAATACAGCAGGGAATGCTGCTGATGAATGAGAGCTTGAGGATGAAAGAAGAGGTTGCTGGTTTAAGAGCTGCGATTGGGGGTATCCGCATGCAAATTCACTGGTTGATGAACACCCGTCATCAGGCAGTTGATCAACGCCCTGTTGGGGGAACCTCAAGCTCCAGTGGGCCACAAAGCACATCTACTCAGGGCGGCAACCTGAGTGGGGGAGGTGCCCTTCCTAATATTAGGCGCATGACTGGTGAGTTTAGTTATCGCATATAGTCGCTAGAGGGCTTGAAAGATAACAAGGAATAGCAGATCCATCATCAAATGACAGGGTAAAGCTTTAGAGCTCTGTTTCCTGTTTGGCGCTTCTCTTCGCCATATCTCCCTCTATCGTTATGTATTTCTTTCTTTCGTGGGCTCTGCATTTTATGGGGTTTGGCGGTGCGCATGCGGTGTTTTCGTTTTTTTCTTTTATTGGGATGGGCTTTGGGAATTGAAGACTGGTTGTCTTAATTAGCTTTTGTCAAGGAGTAATGAGTGCTATGATTCTATGCTCCATTGGGCGCAATATGATACTTTGCCACAATATTGGTTGCCGAGTGATGGCATATGATTAATTTGTTGGATTGTTGGTGTCGCTCTCGATGTTTGCGAGTGAACTTTCATAATTATTTGGACTATAGCGTTGCGCACAATTTGATTTCAAGAGAGTGCTACCAATCATGTCATAGCGATGAGAGTGTATAGGTATACGTGATACTCTATAGGTTGACTTGTTCAAGGAAAATACCAATGAAGCAATGTCGTTACTGATGGATTCCGGGTTTCAGCGATGCTTGGTGGCTCGACCAGACTTTAAAATGATATGCTCTGGAAGCGCATATCTTGGTCATGCCCCGTCACTCGTATGTTCCCTTCTGCCTTCAGCCTTAGATGCAGGTCATATTTGGTATCTGTGCTAGCTTATGCGGCCATACTTATAGTGTGAAGATTACTGCTTAATCATTGCCTAATACCTCTCGTCCTAAAAGCAATCCGGGTATGGGTTTTGGGAGTTGTAGAGGTGATGCCAGCGGATTCTTGGTTGAGCATATCTTGCATGTGGGTTACATATGCTATGGCTTGTTCTAAAACCGCTATATGTATTATATGCTCAGCGTCCGCAAGAGCTGCTCCGTTGTTGAATATCCCGACACTGGGTAAAATTGCGGTGTGTAACTTAGGGGTATTTGGCACGCAGTGATTTGAGCTGTCAGCTATGATATCTCAAATCGTGATTTAGGTCCAAATCATGATTTGGAATATTCATGGTGTTTGGCTTGGCAGCGCTTTCAAATCATGGTTTGGGAAAACCTCATAGTGTGTATGGGAATATATAGGGCTACAATACTTTTGTTTTGCACTCTTTGTGATTTGGGAAATCGAAAATTGCAGCTATCATACATTTAGCAGAGGGCTATTTGCAAATCGTGATTTCAATTCACGACTGCCTCAAATCACAGAGTGCTAAACACCTCCTTAGGGATTTTGGTGGCGATGCCGCTGGTGACTTGACTTGACTTGATGGGGCATATTTATATGAGCCCACGCACCCCTTCCGGTTAGTGGTTTACATCATAATCCCACAATCCTATGATACCGTGGGAGCACAAAATTTCCTCCTCTGGAGGGGGCCGCGAGATGCGCTTGAAGGCCTGCTCCCCGGGGCAAATAAGAAAGAAAGAAGAAGAAGAAAGCACCAGGCTTTACCAAGAGAGGCAGCTCCAATGTCCTAGCACATTGTCCAATTATTCGCGTTCTTGCGATATATTGCATTCCCTACGCATCTTGCCCCCGCTTCTTTGGCAATTTTCTTTCGACCCCTATTTCCATCGCAAGCCTCTTCGACGGTCCTCGGTATAAACTCTAATCGGACATTTTATGGGTGAAATATTCTCCCACGTCTCTGATTTCTTATCGAATTTTGGTCCTCGAGTGACTTCTGATGATTTTACCTAAAGCTGTGCTTTAGGAGGAGAGCTTGAAACGAAGCACAAACGATGGGACTTTTCTGTGCTCAACTGCATTACCATACCCTCCACTATTAGGATAACTGTACTGCCTCCCGCTTAGTTATAGCCTGTATGATCCGATTGCTGCTGATACCGGCTCCGTTTGAGTCTAGTTTCGGATTACTTGTCATCAAATTAGCCCTACCAACTCGTTAAGGATCGCCAAGGGCAAAAATGGCCCTCACAATCATCAAACCCAGTTGAGCCTTGAACAGAACACTGGGGACGCCAAACTATTGATAGAATTTTCATGCTATTATGATAATGAGCCTTATAGCCGGGTAACTGATGATATCTTCTACGGTACCACCGGATAGATGCTGCGGGTGGGCCCAACAAAATTGGCCTATATCTGATATCACAAGCGAGGGCAAATGGGGGATACGTAGAGAATTTTGAGAATGGTATCGGGATACAAGCTATGCTATATGGTGGCTGTGAAAGGGGGTTTTTTTTTCTTTTGTTCATGGAAAAATTTGTCACGGGCGGAATCCCGAATGACCTTTTGGGCCAAATGATAGAATGTTCCGTACTGCGTTATGGTATTTTTAGCCATGGGAAGTTGGCTCCTACATGAAATTGCTTTCCTACCAATAGGATTGGATATGCGTTCCTGAGGTCTGTCGAGAATGAGTTGTTGCCGAGTGGAGTCGGGCGGGAAATAGGGGAAGGTATACCTAAGTCACTTATCGAATGTGGGTTGGTTGTTTATGAACCTAAGGGATCTGAGCAACAACTTGACCCCAACTCCGCTCGCAGTCGTCAACACCCCCACTAGAAGCCACTTTGACGGCTGGTACCCCTCCTCTTTTTCCTACTCAACGGCGACGCCTATACCCTGCGTCTCTCGTCTTCATCGACGGAAGCTTTCTTCGTGGTTACATTTATTTTGGTGGGGTTCTTCTTTTCGCTAACTGTTCTTTTTTTTTCCCTTCTGTTCTCAGGACCTTTTCTTTTCACCTTTCTTTGTTTGAGCAAGAGGCAAAGTCGCAACAACGAACTCCTGTAGCTGGGCGGGGAGCGGAATTCGTCATTAGGCTGGCACCCTTTTTCACAAAATACACTCTGTGACGCTTTGGCATCCCTCCGCTCGACGCCGGGACATCCCCCGGTCAACCCACTCGAGCTTGATCACAGCTAACTTGGGAACTTCAGAATCGCCAATCCTTTGTTCTCACAGATATGGCCGATAAACTTCTTCAAGATGTCTATCGCAAGATAGAGAGGGAGAAGGTCCTCATAAACGGTGCTCGGGCTATGCGTCAATCCACCGACAACGCTGCTGTCCAACAGAGGCTGGACAATCAGATACGGGAATCGCAGCGAAACCTGAGTTATCTGGAGGGACGGTACGGTGAATTACAGAATATGGTGATCACTAGTGGGGTGGGTGATATGCACGTTAACGACGGAGGTGCGCAAGCTTTCCTTTAGAGTTTAGGGAGTAATGCTTATCAATAGGTGAAGGTGGGTATGGAGGGGGATACCAAAACCCACAAATGCTACCTCCTAATAAGCCGTTTGCCCAGGGCTCTGGGGGATCTGCACAGCCAAAGACGAAACCCAATTACTCTAAACTTGGTATGATATTCATTTTGGCCCATAGGGTGCTTTGATTTATTGATAGTTTGTTTTAGATTTAATCAAATATGATACCCCACATCTTGGTCCGAGAATTCAGTTGATGCTGTCGCAGCTCGAATTCAAGCTTAGTGTTGAAAAGCAGTACAAGGAGGGTATCGAGAAGATGATCAAATTGTACCAAATGGAAGGGGATCGCAAGAGTAGACAAGATGCGGAGAGCAAACATACAGACAGTGGGCAAAAAATTCAATTGCTGAAACAGGCCTTGAAGAGATATGAGGATCTTCACGTCGATATGGACTTTGGGGATGAGGCGGACGGTAGGCTTTAAGCTGTTTTTTCTTCTTTTCTTCATTTTCGGATCAGAATGGGCAGGACCTGACTTTAATAGACGACAGCATAAACTCTCCTAATATTCGACGCCCGTTAACCGGCCGCCTTGCTATTCGTGTTTTGGCGGTAAAAGATGTAGACCATGCCACCACATCACGCTTCGCTCGAGGCCCAGAAACGTTTGTCATTATCAAGGTTGAGGATGTTGCCCGGGTTCGCACTAAGTCTACCAGGAACGACAAGTGGTTAGATGAAGCTCACGATATCGACGTTGATAAAGCCAACGAAATTGAAATGACCGTCTACGATAAACCTGGGGATAATCATATGCCAATAGGTTTATTGTGGATAAGAATTTCTGACATTGCTGAAGAGCTAAGAAGGAAGAAGATTGAGCAGGAGATCTCAAGCTCTGGCTGGGTGAGTGCGGACAAAATGGCAAACAGTGGGGCTGGCCGACCTGGGGAGGGTGCCTACAACTACAGTCAAGGATTCGGTGGGCCGGCCGCCGCTGGGGGAGGCAACACTGGGATGTACGTCAATAATAGCGGGCAAGCACAAGCACAGGGTGGGTCTGCGGGTATCGATGCATGGTTTGCTCTGGAGCCAGTTGGGCAGATTCACCTCAACCTCAACTTTGGTAAGCTTCTCATATTGTCTAAAGCGATCCCATCGCTAACTCTGTCCAGTCAAATATAACAGGAATAAGCGTCCGCTCGATCTTGGACTGGGCCGTAAGGGAGCTGTTCGTGCTCGCAAGGAAGAAGTGCATGAAATGTATGGCCATAAGTTCGTGCAGCAACAGTTCTACAACATCATGCGTTGTGCCCTTTGTAGCGACTTCCTCAAGTATTCCGCCGGGATGCAGTGTTCGGACTGCAAGTATACTTGTCATAAGAAGTGCTACCCAAAGGTGGTCACGAAATGTATTTCAAAGTCGAACGCCGAAACAGATCCCGAGGAAGAGAAGCTCAACCATCGTATCCCGCACAGGTTCGAACCGATGACCAATATGGGGGCAAACTGGTGTTGCCACTGTGGTTACATGCTGCCAGTTGGCAAGAAGAATGCAAGGAAGTGTACAGGTGATACCCCCTTTGGAGGTTTAGGGGATTGACCTGGCTAATATTAGACAGAATGTGGCCTTACTTGTCACTCGCAGTGTGCTCATTTGGTTCCTGACTTCTGCGGAATGTCCATGGAGGTTGCCAATCAGATTCTGGGAGAGATAAAGAAGACCAAAAAGCGGGGACCAAGTATGACAGATCGTAATCTGAGGACTAACGTTCCGCCGGCTCCTTCATCGCCTTTGTCGGGACGGCCCACTAGCGACCCTTACGTATCTGCCCTAGACCCCCGGAACTCCGTGCAGGGGGAGCCAGCTCAACTGTCACAGCGAACTCACTCTTATACTCCTTCATCTCCGACTGCCGTAAATGCCGCTAACGTCGCGTATGGAACGGCGTCGTCACCAGCCCGCCCACAGCAACCTGCACCTTACTCACCCGAACAGCGACCAAATCGTGTTCCGGACCCAACTGCAGTAGCGGCAGCAGCTCATGCTGGCCAGCGCCCCCCTTCCACGGTCCAGAGCCAAACCGGTTATCCTCCAAGACAGTCTGCAGATTTTTACCAGGGAGCTCCAACGTCACCAACCCAAACCAAGCATCATCCCAGTGAATTGCCAAGTTCTCCTTCTCCATACCAACAGGGGCAGGGCTACGACAATCCCTACCAACAGCATCATGCTGCCGTATCGCAGCAGCCCCCTGCGGCGCCATCGAAAGTGCCGCCCGCTCCATCCGGCTATGGACAGCCACAAACTACTCAGTACGATCAGAGGCAGTCGTATAGCCAAACCCCTCCAGCCCCGGCGAAGGTCGCGCCTCCTGCTCATACCTCCGCTACTGAAAAGCAACCGCCGCCACCGCCCGCTCCTGAGCCACAACACGCAGTTAGCAGGCCTACGAAGATTGGATTGGATCATTTCAATTTCCTTGCGGTTCTTGGAAAAGGTAATTTTGGGAAAGTCATGTTGGCAGAGACAAAAGCCTCCAAGAAGCTGTATGCTATCAAGGTTCTGAAGAAGGAGTTCATCATTGAGAATGATGAGGTTGAGAGTACGAGGTCGGAAAAGAGGGTGTTCTTGATTGCCAACAAGGAACGTCACCCCTTCTTACTGAACCTTCACGCTTGTTTCCAAACGGAGACTCGTGTTTACTTTGTCATGGAGTATATTAGCGGAGGGGATTTGATGTTGCACATTCAGAGGGGCCCTTTTGGATCTAGGAGAGCGCAGTAGGTTACATCTCGAAGCTTAATAGGGTCAATGCTGACATGTAGAAGGTTTTATGCTGCAGAGGTTTGCTTGGCATTGAAGTACTTCCATGAGAACGGAGTGATCTATCGTGACCTGAAGCTCGATAACATTCTACTTACACTCGATGGGCACATTAAGATCGCCGATTATGGTCTTTGTAAGGAAGAGATGTGGTATGGATCTACCACAAGCACCTTCTGTGGTACTCCTGAGTTTATGGCCCCGGAGGTGATATTTACTATCTTCCGTTTTGACAATATCTTTGTTTGCTGACTTTTAGGGCTAGATCCTTATGGATAAACGCTATGGCCGTGCTGTCGACTGGTGGGCGTTTGGTGTGTTGATTTACCAGATGCTTCTTCAACAATCTCCTTTCCGTGGAGAAGACGAAGATGAAATTTATGATGCTATTCTTGCGGACGAGGCCTTATACCCTATTCACATGCCTCGTGATTCGGTATCTATTTTGCAGAAGGTTTGTTGCTGTCTTGGTCTTGGTTGAACGGATGCTTATATCTAAATTAGCTTCTCACGAAGGAGCCCGAGTTGCGTCTTGGATCCGGGCCTACGGATGCGCAAGAGATTATGTCACACCCATTCTTCGCCAATATCAACTGGGAGGACATCTATCACAAACGTATCCCACCTCCTTTTAAGCCGTCGATTCAGTCTGCCACGGATACTTCCAACTTTGACCAGGAGTTTACTAGTGTCACCCCGGTGCTCACTCCCGTGCAGTCAGGTAAACAATCTATCTCCCCACACTCAGAAACAGACCGTGTGCTAACCGCCTATATAGTGCTCACCCAGGCCATGCAAGAGGAATTCCGTGGCTTCTCCTATGTGCAAGATTTCTCTTAATTGTGGCTTCCCAGAGAGCGTTCGTTCTCATAGGAAGGCCCGACCCAGACCCCCCCCATTTTTCCACAAAGACAAAAGTCCATTATGTTATTTTTGCTCAGTGCCTCCCCTCCGCCCTCCCCCTTCTTCCTTTGTTTTGCTTCTTCTACCGGGCGTTATTTTTTGTGTATCGGGAGAGTCCCTGAACTTTCCCCTCTCTCCTGGGGAGAACTGTTATGACAAGTCTTGTTGGGGGGGCTAGAAACGTTTACCATGTAGCTGGCGGGGGTGAAATTGAAATTGAAATGAATTGTGAGGAAGCGGGGTGTACTTCGTGAGTGAATGGGAAATGGCGCGAGGGATGCTTTCTTTCTCTTGTTCTCTTTATTAAATCCTACTGTATCTCGTTTTTATAGCTTGTATGGGGGGTAGAGTTTCTTTTACCCTCTCTTCTCTTCTCATTACCACTGTAGCAATCTCACTCATTGCGCATATTCATATTGGATGGATAAGCGTGGTGTGATATGAACGTTATATACCCAAAGTATCATGACATTGTTATAAAAAGTGGTGATGTGATACTTGGTACCACCAGCGAGCGAGTGATATCTACCTACACGAGGACTTTCACATTCATTCATTCATTTATGGAATCAACCCATCTGCCCATTCACCTAGGGCCCGTCAGAATAGACATCGTAATGTGATATAATGGATAGACTATAATAGATAGATAGATGGATAGATAGATAGACAACTAAACTAAACTAAAAACTTTCATAGACCGAGTTAAGTTAAGTGAAGGTGAGAAATATCTGTCATGGTGAAATTATATGATACTCGTAGAGATAGATAGACTAAAGAAAGAAAGAAAGAAGGAAAGAAAGAGTGAAAGTGGTTAGTAGCGAAGGTGTAAGTGAGGAACTAACTAAGTAAGCGGACATTCTCCTTCTCTCCATCTGTCTGTCTCCTTCCTCCCTTCCTCCCTTCCTTTCTCTTTGCGTCCTGTATACAATACTAGTACTCAAACAAAAGGGAGAGGAAGAAGAAGGAAGAAGGAAGAACAATGGCATAAGCGCCAATATAGTACGGTATAGTAATAATGATCCAAAAGCAAGAAAAAAACAAACCTTGATATTGCGGGTATCATACCTCCTAGCGCCGCAGTGCTACCACGGCATCGTCACTGCCACCCCACTGCGGTGTCATATATAGTGGTACTTTCCACTCCTTCCCACCCTCCGCGGATTCCAAATTCCAAATCCAAACGCCAACACCATCAAAACCTCCCTCGTCCTCCCCCTCCCCCGCCGGGGCAAAAGCAGAGCAGCAACAAAAAGAAAGAAACACGCTATAAGAAAAAAAAGAAAAAACAAAGAGCATAACCACCTGCTGATGATACTAATACCAGACAAACCAAAGAGTAAATAGAACTACGCATCCTCATCATCATTCTCAGTCCCGCTCTTCCTCCTCCCCTTTGCCTGCCAAGGCTCTGCTTGCCCAGCCTTCCAACCCCTCTCTACTCCATGATCTCTATAAAAGTCCACCCGTTCTAGTTCGTCATCTCTGGCTGCGATTACTAGTAGTGCGATCTGGAACCCCCGCCGCAAAAGCCATCGTTAGTCTTACCCTATGCACAACGCGGGAGAGGGGGGGGAAAGGGGGAGCATACAGAAATGGCGTTCCAGAAATCCGTGTTCGCCTCTGAAAAGTCTACTACCAGCATGGTCCTCGTAGGCGCCTTCTCATCGCGGGCATTTAGGGTGATTAGTGCCGCGACGCAGCCGGCGACTGCGAGGCCGTAGACTGTGGACGAAGAGGTTTCTGGTCGGGGGTGGCCGATTGAGAGGAGGTGGGAGTCTCGGGATCGGAGGTCTTTGGCTATCTCGCGGAGTTTCTGACTGGTTAGTAGGTATTGGAGAAGTGATGGAGAGGGGGAAGGCATACCTTATCCATGCGATTCTCGCAGTGGGCGGGGTCTTTACCCTGGGAAGAAGATATCGCTATTAAAGGGTGGATTTCGAAGCCGGCTTTTATATTTGTTAGGATTGATACTAGAGCGGTAGAGATCCGGGGGACTAACCCATTTTAGCGTCATCAACAGACCACTGAATATACTTCCTCAGGCTAGAAACGATCTTTGCTTCAGCATCGTGCTTCCCCTCTAACTTCCCGCGGACAAAGCTGCCTAAATTAACTAGTGTCTGGAAAGCCGTTGTAGCATTGAATGTCCCGTCTAACGTGACCGATTCGATGTATGCTGGGTCGTCTGCAGCGGTGAATAGATGGTCTGGCATTGTGGAGAAGTCCACCTGCCAGTGCGCTGGCATTAAAGGTTCCAACCCGCGCTTTTGTATACGTTGGAATAGCGCTGCCTCCTGAAGGCTGAACCCATCGTGCAGCAGTTCGGCAAAGTCTTCTGCGTCCTCGGCCGACCTGCCGGAATCCCCTGTCCCCTCGCGATGGGAGCGGTCGGGCTCTGGCGCTGGTAGCGATAATCGTGGGCGTCTTTTTGCGATGGGTAGGCTAATCGTTGGTGGGGATGCCTCGGGCTTGGTATCTTTATCGTTAGCAGCGGCAGCAACTTTCCCAAGAGCAGAAGTCGGCGCAGGGGTAACCGAAGGCGCAGGTGTAAGTCTTCCAGTGATTAAACTATTACTGCCCAAGTCCGGGATCTCAGAGCTCAAGCGTCGGGATCGGATCAGAGGGGATCGGCCGGGAGAGGCCTGGACTGAGGAACTGCGCGCTTTCTTGCGCGGGGAAAATACATCTTCTGACCTGACGCTCGAGGAGGAGCGGGGTCGTTTTGAGGAGGTTGCGGACCTGGGGATGGACATCGCTTGCTTGCTAGCTCTCCTGTCTGTTTTTATTGCTTATGTTTTCGGGTTTAACGGTGGGGGTGAGTCCGAACGATACAGAGGGGCGAGGAGCGCACAGCGGGCGGAGGAGAATTGCTGCGATGGATAGATGAATGGGTAGATGCGGTTGATGAGTGGGTTCTTGGCCGGGTTCAACTAACTAATGGGTTTTGCGTGGGAAAGAGATAGAGTGAGGCTCGAAAAAAAAAGGACGGGGAAAACAATCGATTTATGTACTGTACCCTTGTGAACGTACTATCCTACTGGTAGTAAATGGGAAAAAAAAAACAAATGCCAGGGCTGCAGGTACAATAGCTAGCCCCCGTGGCATCCCAATTCTGATCGCATGAATGAAGTATCGTACGGTAACAGCGAACACAAATAGATCAAGGAGGAAGAAATTGTTGTTCCCGCAGTCTACCCCATCGGTCCGATGTTTCCTCTCTTCCTCTGCCTCTGGGAATGGTCTTCTGAAGGAGGAAGAACAGCATATTGGAGCACTTCTGACGTGGCTTGAATTGTGCGGCCCAATTATCGATAGTGCTGGCCCCTGCCAAGGAGTATGCCAGCGAACCGAAGCCCCGCCGTTCGGGCCATGTGCTCAGAATTAGACGAGACGCTCCAGCGTTTGAGGATCGGCGGATGGGTTTAGTTGTCCAGCCCTAAACGGGATGCCGCACTTTAGATACCGATAAACCATAGATCTGATCTATAAATGAGGGTTTGTTTCATTTGACGCAGTGCTTGAGCCGTGGACAGGGTTCGGTTCGATTTAGGGCATTTGTGGCGATAGCTTTTATGGCTTTGCTGGTGGTAAGCCGTTCTGTGCTGTGCGGACAGTGATGTTTGTGTTCAGGTATGACGTAGACTAGGAGGGGGATCAGCGGACACGGGGGCTCAGCGGACACTAAAGTGACTTAGTAAGCGTTAATTCAAGCGGTGACTTTGTTTGATCTGCTCGTTGAACCCTCCTGTTATCTTGTTCGAATATCGTGAGGTAGCCTGTAAGGCTCTCGGTTCACTGAGCGATTTCTCTGAATACCGTATTGGGCTGGATTCCTGTAATCCAGATCTTTCGGGACTCGCCTCCCGGACTGCTGCGCTTGATGTACTCGCGCGGCCAAACTGAAGCCGGACCCTTAAGGTGGCAATTCCCACGCAAAGTGTCCGGTTTCAATTCGGCCGCGCGAGTAAACTGAAACTCAGTTGTTCCATACCGTGGTGAGTGATGGAAAAGCCTCTCCTGGGTAGGGCGGAGTGGTCAAACGAAGGAAACAAGCACGGCAATCAGGGAAAATGGGGGCTGGTAGAGAAGGAAAACCACCGTAAGAACAGGAGTATGGGGGCCGTGATGATGATATACAAGGTACAGTATTGTATATTGATTACATCGAGGTCAAGTGCCATTGTCCCTTAACAAAATAAACCGTACACAAACTATCGATAGCAACGCAACCCTCCTCATCGCCCCGCATTTTCAACCCCTCCTAAAGATATTTCTCTAGATCAAATATTAATTCCTACTATGTATTCTGCTATGTATTTACATTTTATATCTTTTTTTGATTTTTTTTTGATTTTCATGACAGTACTAGTAGGGTTGGCGGGAGAGTGCTGTTGTCATGGCCGAAGGTTTTCCTTTTCGTTAATGTACGGTTAATTTTGTTAAGGAACAATAGCGTCCCGGAAAGTATTTTCGCTACAGGAAATCAGAGGGGTGTCTCCCCGGTAGAGCGGGGCCTCCTAAATCAATTCTAATCACATAAATCGAATTTATCGAATTGCAATAGTTGGTAAACGTATTATCATGCCCCTTGGCGATACGGGTACCGGGTTTTCGATATCCACTTTCTGCCTCCAACGTTTTCCGGGTGTTAGCCTTGTCATGCTTTGTCGAGCGTGACAAACTGATAAGAGCACTCGAGCGTGACCATCGTATCGAACCTGTCAGGCTAATATGCAAGTACCGGTACCGGTATCGGCACTACCGTGTGCCGGTAATATCATCACGGTATTTCAGTAACCCCGAAATACAAGTTCGAGTACTCGAGTACGGTCTGCTTACCCCGTCTGGCCTTCCCCCTTGCTTTAACTTACATGCGCGCCCGGTGCTCGGACACTAGGGTATGGTACCGGCAGTCGGTATGTGGAGATTACCGGTACTACATTTGCGACCTCCCTTGCCATCATTTCAACCAGGGAAGAGCTCACAGCACGGCGCAGGAGAGTGACAAAGCGTGACCACGCCCCACACACATGCTTTTCAGTTATTATTGTGAAACAAAGGCCAAGGCCCGCCACTCCCCACCTCGGAGAAATCAATCATCAGATCTCGGGGGAAATAGTGTTCTTACGTGAGAAGTGAGCATGGGACGGATTGCTGATGGATCGTCCTCGGATTGATGATGCTGGGGCCTGAGTTTGCTTACCTGGTGAATCCACCCTTGCGTACTACCATGTGTCGGTTTTGACTTTATGGCATGGCTTTTGATTCGACTTGGAGAGTCGGGTGTAACTCGAGGCTTGATGATGATGGTGGTGATGATGATGATGAATGTGACGCCGATATCTAGGGAAGAGGAGACCATACCCGGTAGTGCTTTTCTGTGTCTATTTTTATTATCACGGGATTCACCACCTGCGTCAACGGCACCGTGCGTTTACTGTCACTCAATCATCAATCATTGATTTACCGGTGCTCCGTGGTTGGCCTTGTCAGGAGGAGGAGGAGGAGGAGGAGGAGGAGGAATGGCAACGGGGCGCATCCCTAGAGTCATATTATGTACCGTACAGGCACTGTCTACCACACTGTACTCGAGTACTTTGGTAATAAAAACCCAGGCCATCGCTTCCTTAGTTTCGCTAAACTAGCAACTATTGTAGCATCCAGCCAGCATCAACGCTACGTACTAGTTCCACACAAGTACCATACTCGAGAACTCTTGTTAAACGGCTCATGTTGGGCATAGTCCACTTCTACTGGACTCACCAGCAACTTGAACTGCTATCATATTATTTTTAAAGCCCCTCCTCTTCTCGGGACCGACGAACTTGATTTAACATACGGTGCGTAAATTAACATATTGGTAATATAAGAATGTCTCTTCCGCTCCCCTTCTTCAAAACCAAGTTTGAGGACAAACACATTGTCGATCAAAAGTTCTACATGGCGAAACACGACGAGGAGAACAGGGACATAATGCTATTCGCGAACGAAGTTCACGAGAAGCCCAATAATAGTGGGCCCGCAAAGACGGCGATGCCATCGCCGGTATCTGCTCCTCCGCTACGCGAGCCGACTGTAGCTGGCGTGGAGAATGGGGGGCAGAATAAGAAGGGGAATAAAGGGAAAGTGCTATCGAAGGAGGAGGAACAGGTGTGCTTCCCCCTCCATCCCATTCACTAACATCTCCCTAACAATTCCGCAACCAGCGTCTCCTCTTTGAATCCGCCTCTTACCGCCTCAACGGGAACCGCCTCTTTAACACATCACATTACCTCGCAGCGCTGGACGCATACCTCCTCGCACTCTCCCGCTGTCCACAAACTCTAAAACTCGAGCGGGCAACTATATACCATAACATTGCCGCTACGCAGATGAAATTAAGGAGCTACGATGAAGCCGTTAAAGCCGCAAGTAAGGCTCTAGACCTCCGCCCTGGCTGGGGGAAAGCGCTCTATAGGCGGGCAAAGGCGAGGGAGGGGATGGGAGGGTGGGCTGGGCTAGTGGGGGCTTACGATGAC
>Ga0307507_10006757_pt1 | contig 17251 bp, 12 predicted proteins | sample 7_EM_MG_FD_207223 | JGI IMG/M metagenome (GOLD analysis project Ga0307507, IMG submission 207223) | Populus trichocarpa ectomycorrhiza microbial communities from riparian zone in the Pacific Northwest, United States - 7_EM | ecosystem: Host-associated > Plants > Roots > Unclassified | place...
AGAAAGCTCGACGAAAGTAGATTGGCCATCCATCCTAGCTCTTGCCGTAAGACTTGATGGTATAGTATCCATGCCGAACTCATTTGCGCCGTTAAGGTATTCTGTCCCCAGGCTTCCCTGCAATCTGCACGACGGCGAAGCCCCATGCAGCCTCTGGAGAACTTGGAAGCCCCAATTCTCTCACCGAAAATCCCCTCCCAATCCAACTTGTATATATTTGTATCATCGCGAGCTAGTAGTAATTGAATAAATCTATCTTGCCATAATACACGGCGATATGCAGTGCAGTGTTCCGGTTGGCATGGGGAAAATCAACCGGGATCCTTCTCCCCGCCACAAAATTCTCATAAAGCACAAGTGACAACCAAGTGGGGGGTTCGATTCACCAACACGAGGAGATTGTGCTTCTCGGCTAGCTAACAAAAGAAGTATTGCAAACAAGGTGACTAACCATAGTCTCGTACTCGTCTCTTCGTGACAAGACCACTAATCTGTAAAAAGTATAGTATTTTAGGTGTTGGAAAGTCTTGCCAAAGGTGCCAGTACAAGGTGAAAGTCATGTATGCAAATGACCTCCTGATTCACCACGGTATTAGACATTTTGTGGACTGCCTTGAGCTAGTTTCAATTTTCCTTGAGAGATAAGTATTTTTGCATTAGAGAGAGTATTAAAACTCAAGAGCAAAATTCATAGCGAAGCTATGAGATCAAGAGACATTTATATCACTCATTGCCTTTTGCAACAAGGTCAGGGTTTATACATAAAGTCCTTCTCCAGAAAAGTGGCCTCAATGCTATCCTCAACGCTATCCTGCAGATGGGCCAACTGTGGCTATTCCAAAAGAGATGCTTATTCTCAAGCTGGAGACACAAGTAGATCTGGTGGCATTTACAACTCATGGCCCTGACCAGCAACAAAAGAGGTTCAGCGAGGATTGCTTTATGCTGGGTGACATTCCCTCGTTCTCACCGGGTGGTTCGAACTCGAGCAAGTTGATGTTTTCGGATTGAGGTAGACCAGTTCCTAAGCTGTGAGACAATCAGAACCGGTTGAAAATAATCTCTCCCTTTCGAATTTTAAGCCTGGTCTCGTCTCTCCCGGAAATCTGGAAAATAATTCTGATAAATATAGTACTCTCATAGTAATATCAACAGTTGCAACTCGTATCTTCAAACCATGACCCCAGTGTTAAATTTTGTTTACTTTTCTCCTTCTCTAATTATGCATTTTATCCCTTCCCTAAGCCTTCTAACATTGCATCTGCTTTACATATCTCTTATTGGAACAACTCATTGAAGCCCTTTGAATGTGCAGGCCCTATCGATACCCAATGCCCTCCTACGGGTGACCTCTTCACCACCCACTTCTTTTTAATTGCTTCCAACTTTTGTGATTAAACCACCACCTGGTAGTAGTCTACGGAGCTTCCCCCTATGACACGAGGTTAGAGGAACCCAAGAAGCTATTGTCATATTAATAAAGCCCATATTTTAAAAAACCCCGGCTCAAGAATATGTTGACTACTGCAGAGACACAACATCTAGGAGTCCACTACGATGAACATTATTGCTAACCACTCGATATAAGTAAGGTTGTAAGGGAAAGTACAATATAGTACTGATTCAGGTTAACTTAGAGCCAAGCTGAGAAGGGAGACCTCAGTGGTACTGGTCAAGATTCCAGGACTTTCGATATTTCAACCGCAGAAGCACAAGTTACGATATAACCCAGGTCAAGTGAAGGTATTGGAGGAAAACATACAGAACATAGGAGAATGAAAAGTACCCATCCCTTACCTCAGCAACCAAGGTTTTTTCTCTAACCTTCTGAGAAAGCAAGCCAAATAAAGTTCAACGTGTCTAAAAGCTCATCTAGTTGTACTTGTATTATGTGATACTAGACGTGGCTGTTTTCCATGTATGTTGTGGGGTAGCTCCTTGGGTGTGAGAAATAAGAGCAGGCAAGTCATTCCCTTAGGGCCATTTGTTTTTCATTCTTCTTGATTTGTCCTTTAATTTTCTTCTTTTCTCTCCTCTCAGTCAAACTCTGATATATGGACACATCGTGTTTTTCTACATAAGGGGCCTCAACCCTATTCTCCATATAGGCCCGCGCTGCCTGTTCCAAAACAGGTGTCTATTCTTGGGGTAGAGATACAAGTACAAAGCGGTGTTTGCATGTCCTAGAACAAGCTTGAAGACAATATACATACATATAAAAAACAAAAGAAGAAACTAGGACAAAACCTTGACGTCAGCTCCGCAAGCAAAATACCCAAGATTGTGCAATGATCCTGCACAAGTACTCCAGCTAGTGGTGCCGAGCCCCTGCGCAAAGGGGTTCTCCGTTCGGTTATCTTATCAGCGAGGAAAGTCGGCTCGATCCTTTCACTGATGTTGTGTGCGATGGTCTTTAATTCCTTCCGTTCCATTTAGAATCCCTCCGTCCATAGGCAGGGTAGCAGCCTAACATTCTCACTCCGAAACCATACCGGTCAAAAACCCTCTGATGATAGGATGTGAACTTAGTAGAGGGTAGATGGAAACCCGATATCGACGCTCACTCCACCGGTAACACATTAGGGAGGAAATTTGGCAGGCAACCACTAACTCATTAATCGCATAGTCGATAGGCTCTGATACAGTCCATCGAATGTTGTCCACTCGGTTCACATCTATTTCCCTGTCTTTTTTCAAGCACACTCGCACTAGGTCCACGCCCCTCTCCAGACGGCTAAATGAAACGACGTGAAATCTGGACATAGCCACGAGCGATTGAGGTCTAGTGTCCACCCTAGGGTCACGCAATGGTGGCCCTACTACACCGTAAAACCAGCTTATATTTGCAAAGATGAGCGATGTGCGGCAGCCCCCATATCGTGATGTTGTTTGAAAAGGGGGTAATAATCGGACCGAATGATTTTACCGTGTGAAAGGAAGTGGGTCAAGCGAACAAGAGTAATTTGTAGTGAAGCGGGTCAGGAGGTCTGAGAGGGCTTGAGAAAGTAAAATATTGGAAAAGAAAGAGAGGTCAGGAAAAGTGGTTTTATAGGAGAAAAAATTTCAACTTTTATGTGTCCCACCTGAGCATACACGTACTGCTGCCAATGAGTGGTGTCACTTCCAACAAGGATAGTTCAAAATAATTGATACAGAGACAATGATCTTCGTTTCGAGTTTGATGCAGGGGAGTGGAGCGGGTTAAGGAAATAGATTGAGTTTGTATTAAGCGATGAAGGGGTTCATAATCTGTCTGATTGAGTATGTCGAAACGAGTTGTGAGCAAATTAACTATCACGAAGCAAGATCAAGCGAAGGAAAGGACGAGAAACACGGAAAAGCAAATCAGAGAGACTTTTTAATAGCTTGCACGCCCCTCCTCTGGTGCATACCTGTACCCCTGCAACTTCCGAGCTCTGGCATTTCACTTGGTGCTAACTTTGATGAGCGCCCGGCATATCTTCATGAGACTGCAGCCCTGACCCTTGAGCTCCTCGGGTTTCCCCCCTCGTGACGAAACTAGGTGGCTGATGAATAGGGATCATGAACAAAAACACCCTATTTCATGCATAAAAATTTCTATCATCAAGGTTAATATTACAAAAATTACATGTCAATTACCTATTATCATAGTTTCGGTACAGGAAGCGTCACGACTGTCACATGTCACTCCCAAATTTCTGCAAATGTTCAATTGTTCTTGGGGTATCACGTGAAGTCTCGCTTTGCTTCTTAACCATTAATCCACAATAAGCCCTGTGGGACGAGCTGTCGGGGTTTCGGTTTTAAAGGAGTGGCTGAGAATCACTAACCCTGTCGCGGCACTACAAAGACCTCTTAGCCGAAGACTAAGTGGGCGAATAAATTAGCCTCAAAATACATCCCTTTATGCCAATAGTGTACGATAGGCATAGAGAGTTAGCACAATTTCCTGGTTGGTACTTTGGCGAGGTTTATGGTTTTGAAACATGTCGTGGAGGAAGAGGGATTCACAAGCGAGAGCATGTCGCCGCAGGCGGATTGGAACAGTTAAGCGACGAGGGTCCCCAGCATTGCCATGCAGGGCTGAACGGGCTGTCTAACCGCTCTCTGGGAAAGGCGCCGTTGATGCGCGTGCCCGCTCTCCTCTTCCAAGGACACAACCCTTCAGATTTACCATGAAATTAAAGACACTACTATAACTACTTGAGCACAATACATATGAGGAATAAAGTGAAGAACCAAAAGTTAATAGTTAGAAAAAGGCAGTAAACTCATGCATGGTGTTTGTTTCCCCTATGTTATGCCTCCGTTGGGTGACAGGGTTAGGGTTGGCACCTTTTCCCGATACTTTTGCATTTGACGAGTACAACAGGATATGACTTTCTTGCCTTGCCACTGACCATCGGTAGTGGGGTACACCGTGCCGGAATCTCCTTGTTGGGAGACTGCTTCTTATCGAAGGGAGCCAGACCCCACATATCTGTACTAGGGTAGAAGGGTATCGCACTGCTTAAAGCTCTCCTGGGAGAATAGCGCCAGAACGATACCACTAGTCATTATCGGTCAGCTACAATGATAGCGATGGAAATACACCCAGGCTAGGAAAATCCGAGCACAATTAAATCTCTAACACATAGAAAATCTCATCTCCAATTATTACCAAAATTGGCTCGCTCACATCTAGCGACTTGGATACTAGGTACCTGACTTTTTTAGCTGCAATTTATTGTTAATTGGCCCTCATGGAGGAGAGGGAAACTCAAGGTGTCCATAAGGTAATGCCAAGCTTGCAACTAGTATGGCCCTCAATAGCGGTCGGTGGGGGCAGGTCTAGCAGCCATCTAAAGTGGCTCACGTTTCGACTGGATACCCAAAATTCCTGGGATTCCTTAGTGTCATGAACAATCAATTGAGGGCAAACGGGCCCTATTCCACGGTTTTGAAAATTGACATTCTGGTGTAGGAAGGGCAAGTAATGATGACCTCTATGGAGCTCGCAAATAAAGCAATATAATACCCTTTGGAGATAATTAACGTGCAGTATGTAGTTTAAAACATGTGGTGCGGTTACCACTCGGGAAAGTAGTCAGCTTGTCATTACCGATTAGCCTACAACAAAAAGGTTCCTGCTGAGTTAGGCATTACCTCCTGCCAAGGAGACTCCGTTCCACTCTGCTGTGTTGAAAAAGCTCTTCGATGATTACAATATAGAATACGAGTCCAAACCTTTCTTCCGACACCATTTTACACCCAATCTAGTAAAAATGAACTTTTTGAATTAGATGATTCCCCAGATTCCTGATATGAATATATTTCAAATAGTTCCTCAGCGAAAGAATCACTATCCATTCAAGAAAATCCAAGGGATAAAACATGTCTTTATTGTTTGTTATTGAATCCGCCAGCTAGAAAGTGACCTAAATAGTTGTATGGGGCTCCATACACTGGGGAGCACCCAATGCCTGATCCCTAAGTAAGTTTTTCTGGGACTATTTTATGTTTGAAAAAAAGTTCAGTAATATTTCTCTTGTCCTATATAGGTTTAGCGATGTGCGGCTAGGGTTTTTCAGATTCTCATGGGTATTGCATCAGGAAAATGTCGAAGCATGGTCCACGGTGGTCCTGAATGCTCCTGGTCCACCAAGGGGGGTGGTGCTCCCCGGGGTACACCTGGTCCACGGCGATCCATTGTCATTCACACTTTTTGACCTTTTACTGAAAATGTGTACCAGGGCGGATCAGGGTGGACCAGGAGGACCAGGGGGACCATAACCCCTCTTGGTGGCCCAGGACTTGTTTTTACATTTTGCTGATCTTGTGCGAGTTGGGAATGATAAGTGAGCTCATATGTTTGCTTACCCGGCCAACCAGCAAGGCCGCAGTTGTGATTACATTCTTAAGTAACCTAGGATACCTAAGCACACTTAACCTTACTCCTTTTGTACAGGAGGGATCCCACAAGGAGGAAATTCATGCGATGATAATTTAACTGCAGCAATCTGCCTTGCAGGACTCCTCTCGAAAAGGGATAAACTTTGATCGCATGCTAGTCAGTTACATAACTATCCTCAGGAAACATATTTGCATTTTTTTGCATTTAGGAAGTTTAGTATCATACAGTATCATATTCTACTTTGCCCGGCATAACAGCAACGGGATACTGGATCTTTGGGGGCAGCGCCTCAAGCTGCTCAGTGGCAACTCCACCTCTTGACCACGATGGTTGCAGGGCCTTACTGGCTTTTCACCTGAACCCAGACGGTATGATACCTTTAGTAGTAGAATGTTTTCATATTTGGAGTGTTAGAGGTGTCCAGATATTGGGTGAAGAGCATAGGAAGGTACACGAAAGGGGGGACTTAGGGGCATACTAGGACACAGATCGAGATACTTAGAATATTGCTAAAAAGTCTAAAAAAGTGTTTCCAATAATCCCAGGCAAACCACTATTGAGGCCAGGATCATGTTTTCCAATGTATAATGGCCTCCCTCGAGTTAGTATTATACATGCACAAAATTTCTGTTGCTCAGTAGCTGTTAGCTGGCAATCTCCAGATCAGCTTTCACCTTAACAACGAAGAAATTAGGGGGGGGACGCATCAGGTTCAAATTATGATATTTTACTCATACCAGTAACCCCGGTAACCTTAACCTTGACAATCTACTGTTTTACCAACCAAATACCCCTGTGGATCACCAGTTTTACACATCGGCTATGGCTGAAGAGTGAAAGAGGAGCAGGTGATAAAACGGCGGGGGGGGTGAAGAGCCACTCGGCAAGTGACAGCTTTAAAGCGGGGAAAAGATTTTTCATTCACTCACTCACTCTCATGACTGCACAATGCTTAGCTCACTAACTAACTAACAGCAGAGAAAAGCAGAGACAGAGTATAAATAAACAGGAACGATTCCTTTCTCCTATCGTTCAATAGATCACTACTCTGATGTATACTCTTCCACGCACGCTCCCGCTTCCATGCTGGTCTCCAGCCAGTGATATTTCCCCTATCCATCCGCATAATAAACATCATGCTCGCAAAGCAAAGAACGACAGTCATAAAGAAAATTTTGAGGTTTTGTAGTTTACTGACATCCAATTCTTCCTTCACCAATCACAAGCACATATCCAGTGCTTTGCCGAACGATAAAGGTGTAGGCTGTACCTACGCAGAACATGCCGGGCAGCACCCAAGCCTTTATGCTTCTGGGCCATAAGGGAATTTATAATTTCTTCCATGGAGTATGTAAAAGAGCGAGGTGTGAAAGGAAGCGATGACAAAGGATGACCAAAGCAAGGAAAGGACCACAAGAAAAGAAACGCAAATAGCAGAAATATTTGTATTGGTTGCGTGTTCCTCCGCCCCGGTATAAGCGTACTACTAAGCCCTCAAAGCACGGGAATTTCCTATACTAGGAGCTGTTTGAAATAGCTGTACTTGATACAGGAGATTCTCATACACTATGGCTGTAGCGCTAGGGGTATGTGCATCCACTCGCGGAAGGACACGCAAGCTACCAAAGGTTTTCTTTTGATTTTCCTTCTTTCTTATTTTTCCTTCGCTTCTTTCTTACTTTTTGCTCTAAAATCGTTTTGAGTCTTGCTTTTCCATCTACTGAGCATTATCCGTCTTACTTTCATTTCATAAAACAAACACTGTGGATTGACTTAAAACATTCCACTCCGCTGCGTAAAACTCTTATCGCCGATCATTACCTCCACATCGATTATTTTCACCTGGGGCCCGTGGGACCGGGTGGGTGATGTTTCATGATTTGGCCACTAAGCCTGCCTATCTCTACTCGGAAATCTGTTCAACTAAAGAGAATTATAATAACCTTGCTAGGAATCTGAGAGTCCAATTTGCGGACACCTCTTATGATCAAGAATGAATCTTGGAGCCTTATCTGCTGCCCTACTAATAACAAGCCTTGCCTTGATCTAAATTCTAAGGGAGTATTACTAAGCCGGGGATAAACTGTTTTGTGTGGCGAAGGGCCAACATGGGTGCCCATGCTGGTGGGTTTCGAATGGATAACCAAAGTGTTATACCACTCTGAGAGTCACTTTTTAGTGTGACCTGATATTTCCTCCCTCTTCCGAACATGCCGTCCTGTTGAAATCATCTCCAAGACAACTCTTATTAGCCAGGTATTGGAACCGAGAAGTGACAAATACTACAAGAGCTCCTAGTGCTTTGTGGCCCAAAATTATTACTACTTTACCGTTTGGCTTATACTAGAACATGGAAACTTGGAAATCATCACCACTGGCCAAGTACTTCTCAAACAGTGCATTGTGCACTATGAACTAGGAGGGGCAAGGGGTCGATATGCTATTATATGGTGGAATTGACGCAAATACCCTCGATGAGAGAGGCCGCATAGCGCGTATGTGTTGGAAATGCTACTCTGCATGCTAGAGTTCCTCTTGTTTCATGAAAGCACGGCGGGTATGAAAGATATTTCATTGATGCCGAGATATGAAGACTATAGGAATGAAAGGAAGGTTTCGGGGTATATCCCTTTTGTTTAAGGGATAAAGCTGAATTTTTCTTTTATATCTTTCCGAGATACACAAAACGACGAGGAGACATGTGGGAATGGCAGTGGAAAGCTCTGGTGATTTTTGGAAAGTTTGTGAAGAGCCTTATGATTTTCATATATACAGCTATTATCTCCCTTAGGCTAGTGAGTAAGACAAGTATGCAGGGAATAGAACTATGTTGCTCCTTATCATTGTCCTCCCTCACACGGTTGGTCATTCTGTGACGTATTTGTTCTTATTTTGTTCATTACGTGTGCAAAAATGGGGCCTGTTCGGGGGTATATATAAGCAGGCTATTGCGCGATTCTACGTTAGACAAGAGTCGCGTTTGCCTATACCCCAATGTCATAGGTATTAACCTAGTTTTATGGACTAAGGACGAGGACATGGTGCGATCATCTTTGGAACAATACCCTAAAATAGATGTGAACAGGGTTGAGAAGATTGTGAGATGATGGCATGGTCGAGGGAGGAAATATCAGGCATTTCCAACATAGGGGAAGTGGATATTTTGAAAAACCAATTGATTGTAAAGTGCAAGGAAGGTCATTTTAGGATTGCCTAGGGGGTAGCAGGTAAGAGGTGGTGGAAGAGATTGGGAGATTAACTTGAGGTATACAAGCTATGCCATTCCTAGTAATTATACAGTATTTATGAACAAAACATCACCAGTTTAGTAATCGGTTCTATCTGCGTGTCACGCAATACAAGTTGGGCTAGCAAACACCTCCTGACTACAAGGACTTTGAGATGAATCCATTGAGAGGGTTGCTTGCAGATATCGAGTACGGTTTGTCAGAGTACCCATCATATCCTTTAATCCATTAACGCCATAATATCCCCACCAGGTACAGTTACTTGCAAACATTCACGATCTGAACAGCTAGCCCAACTATTATACAGAGTCCATCCTTTGTTCAATTCCGAGGCAGTAGCGAAGGCAGCACTACTTTCTTACTACTCCTGCCTCTTACGCACAAGCCTTTGCCTTCGTCAACCTCCCTCTTCTCCATTTGACCTTCCCAGTTGGTGGTTCATAACAGTACCCGGGACTGTTCTTACCATTCCCGTGACCATCGTAACACTAAGAGGTATTCAGGCGAGGTCATCACAATGGCTACTTTTTCTTGTACTCAAGCTGAAATTGTCCAGTGTTTTGGTGGCATGAGTGAAATATACCAATGTTTCTTTCATTAACAGTACTAAGGTACCTTTTCTCACTAAACCTCAGACAGAGTAGGGTATCGCCGTTAACTAGAGATATAGTACTGGTATGGGGATTGATACAATCTTGATGGCTGCGAGAGCCTTCCGAGTTTGTATATATTGGCTTTAACTTTAGATCATCTGTCAGATTGATAAAGGCAAGCGTGACGGGACCAAAGAGCACAGTTGTATATAGGGTTGACGATTCGGTTCACTGAAGAAAATAACGAATCCGAGTGATATCAGATGATCACCCTGCTCTCCCTTAATCACTAAAAGATTGGAAGATAAACAAGATGGTTAGTTCTTGTTTTGTAATACATGGACGAGCGGGCTTGTGCCAAGAGTGACGCTGCCCCCCAGTGTGTTTGCAGGCCAGTATAAAATTATTCTAGAGTGAAGGATGATAAAGTTTCAAAGAAGCTGTGCGGGCTCCGGTTTAGGGGTAAGGTAACAGAGCACTCAGTGGCATCGCCATTCAGACATCACTATCGATAGTTGACAGAGGCGCGTGACTAGGAGGGCCAGAGATCCTGGTAGTAACAGGGGTAATTCACTAAGTTATCATTCGAGTTAACAGGAGTGGGTACTATAGATGGATAAAGCGCTGGAATGCCTAGTCCAGCATGGATGGAGAAAAAAGTGACATCATTATTTAGACATAGTCGTAATTACTTGCACATTGCAAAAGTCTACCAATGTGGCCTTTGCTGGGCACTAACTTCAGTGCCACTGCCTTCTGAAATGTGCCAAGCCTGGTCTCCACATTATTTGAAAATTTTGCAATGCGCAAGAGGTTCTCCTACCGTAGTCCTGAGATAGTGACCTGCCAAACCTGTGGGATGGGACTATGATAGTATGAATTGGGGTTGTGCAACGAGCATGCTGGTTTCTCTAGTGGTGGTGGCTTGAGGTACGACAACGACTGTGGGCTCGCTGCTCTGCAAAGTACTGGAGTACCGGGGGAGTTCCTGGTATTATAGGCTGCAAAAAAGTGATCCCTGCCTTTATGAGATCCCTGTTTACCGGTTGAAGTTGTTCCCTGATTTTAACTCACCCCTGCCACTATCGGGAAACTGTCAGAGCGGGGTCCAAGGTGGTCCTCAACCCTCCTGGTCCATCATTGGGGGTCGTGGTCCCTATGGTCCACCATGTCCACTCCGATGCATTCTGATCCAGACCTTTTCAAATTCTACCAAAGATGTGTACCCGGATGGATCAGGGTGGACCAGGAGGACCAGGGGGACCATAACTCCCGTTGATGGCCCTGAATTGGGTTTTACATTTGGCTGATAACGTCCCGTGTATTAGTTGTTGAGTTGTTTGGATTAAGTACTAAGGAAATAGAGATGTGATTTGTGCTTCTTTTTTTGGGAATGGTGGGGTCCAAGGTGTTTGGAAATGGGGGTCGGGGAAGCTGTATGTTGTCTTTCCGGGTAAGGGTCAGGTAATTGCGCACTATTAATCGAAATGCCTTAAAACGTAGCTTTTAATGAACTAGCAGCAAGATTCGGTCAATCCATGATAGGCTAAATATCTTGTTGCTTCTGGAATTCTCAGTCCATGGTTTTCTTAGCACTGAAATTTCAAAATGTCCTAGTCTGGGGCAGCGCGTTTAAAAGCGAGATTTTCTGGTACTATGTATTCAGCCAGAGGTCGGGCGTTGAACTACCGAAGCTGGCTGTTACTGTGGTGAACCTAAGAGCTTTTATGACCTCCTGAGGACAAGTAAATATCCGGCGAAATCTAACTCTTTTTTGGGGTAATCAAAATGGATTGAGAGAAACAAAGTCCAGGCTTCTTCTGAAGATTTACCACTCTGTAGACCGAAATCTACTCAAGTAGGCTACTGGTAGTCTATCATGCACAATGTTTGGCGATAAGTGGTATGGATAGGAAAGGGTGAAAGGAGAGGAAACGTCGACTGCTCGGTTCGCTTCCACAGCCTTCACCGTAAGTGGCAACGAAACCGGGTGGGTGATGAATACAGATGTTTCGTGGGCAAAAAGCGCAATTGTCAAGGTTAGAGTTACAAAAATTAGTCGTAATTAATTCCTGTTCATCGCAGAGGAGTTTTGCCAGGACTCCTGTAAAAAGTATAACCTATTATGGCCCTGCTCATATGGTCCTCGTTGCAATCTCAGAGACTTGAACCAAAAATACTGGTCCTGATATATAGGAATGTGCACTTACCCTTGACGACGGTGGGTGGTACCAGGGGCCAGGGTCCTGTAATCGCGGCATTTAAATTCGCAATTTGGGGAAAGCGGGTGGGGGGGTCGGGGTGAGTCATACTTTTCTACTCGTGCTCCGGGAGTGGTGGGGATGTCTGATACAAGGGATGTGAATTTGGGCTTTGAGAAAAAAGAAAAAAGCAGACGGAAATTTTGCTGCGGCTTGATATTTATTAGTGGACAAGCGTACCTCTATCTTCCAGTGGTCAGATTAGCGGATAGGTGCTTATCAGGCCATCAGAATACTCGAGTACTCCCAGCCGCATCAAACTCTCCAATTAGCACTCTGGAACCCCTTGTTACATTCCAAAAACCTTCTACCGTTGCCTGTGTTACCACAATAGGGCAACAGACTCGGACTTGTCTAAGACTTAACAAAAAGATCAAACAAAATCACCTTCTGGCAGCAGCTGGAGTGTTCCTTTACGATGGATTATCTCTCGTGAATTTAGCCGCCCTTTGAATTCCTCGTCACAAATGGTGTTCCCCTTGCGTAGAAGTGCTTGCCAACTAGGAACCTGATAAGTTCGTTTGGGCCCCTAAACTATCACCCAGCCGAATGGATAGGGAAACGAAATATACTCGAAGAGCATCATGGAGCGCATAACATATAGGCAATCGTGCGGTTCCGGCAATATCGGCTGTGGAAACGTCACAAATGGCAACAATAATATCACGGTCAAGAAAACAGATGACCAAGACAACCAGATTAAACAGTGCCTCTCGCCACTATGCCCAAACTACCAGCGTCGGGGTGTGCAACCCGGTGGGGAGGGTGGTGTGGGGGGTTGGTTTCTGGAAATGAACGAGTTTCGGCAGTGGAGCACGCGTCACAGGGCGTATAGGCATGGTATTCTGCATTCCAATCTTAACATCTGTCAATTTGGTACCCTGATAAATGGAGCTCAATTTATTCATTTAAATTATGAAACCACATCCCATAAAAGCCAAGAAATTAAAAGTTTTCTGTCTTGCTAAACAGGGCGTGAAATAAGGCGAAAAATCAAGTTTTGGTTAAGTTCTCGCATCACCTGCTCGATCTAGGTATCATAGCCTAACTTAACAAACCCACCGTGCCTAAAGTAGGTTAGTAAAAATCACTAGTATTTCTACCAAGGCCATATAAATATTCATGAAACCCGGAACTATCCTTTTTCCGATTGGTATTAGATCAAGAGTGCCCTAAGCGAGTGTTTGCAACTATTAGCCGGTCTCATCATTCCAGGGTGCCGAATGGTCGGCCGAGGACTAGCTCGGACTAGCTAGACCAGGTCAATGTCTAGTCTAGTATGATGGTGAATATTAGACTAACCGGAGGGTCTGATTGGTGAAACTGACCGGACCAGGCTCAGTCAGACTGGGCAAACTGGGTGAAAACCGACTGATAGAATGTGCATCGGTATGTTGCTAATGCGGTTAAAGGGAACCCCCAAATTGCCACAACCCTTGCAGTAAAACGGGATGAACCACGAAGAGTAAAGCTACCCGAAAGACTTCTACTGAGTGACTTCTTCTACTATTTAATTCGCTTTAAGTCTTTCTTCATTTAACTTGTGGTTTGGATGGATGAAAGGGTTGAATCTCATGGAAGTTGGAATGCCCATCTTACTTCGCTTACATTAGAGTCTGAACATCGGTTGACGAGTAACATACCTCAAGGTTACCCAAAACACCAGGCGACATGAAACAAACTTATAGTACGTTATTCAGAAAACTAGTTCACACTCCGTACTAAAGTACTATTTCGTTTAACCATCTCTTTTGGCTTCTTGTGGAATACGTTATCAAATATTCTAGTTCAATAATCGAGTGATGCTATAGGTAGTGAAAACTTACTAAGTATTTTTTAGTCACCGGCCCCCCCTCCGATATCGGAGCATTCGCCACATAGTCCGTTAAACAGGGAATGATCCGCCATGTGGGGGCGAGAGCGCACCCTGTCGGAAAGGGGTGAAGGAAAAGCCATTAAGGTTTGTCGGGCATGTGGGGAAATGATATAGCGTGAGGAAGTGGGACTCTGGTGTGATTATGGTCGGGAGACTCCTGGAAGAGTCCCCCTTTGTTTTTGGTATTTAAGGGTTCAACACACCCACAACTGTAAGAAGATCAGGTCACCAATATACTTGTCTCCGAGTCAATTTGATATACCTTTCTCTATTCTCAAAGTCACTTTCACCGTCAACATTGAACCCATATTCTCTCATAATAATTTTCCCAAGCAAGTTTGCCCCCGGAGCAAACTGGCTTATTAATGGCGGGTTGGTACAACCCATTGCCAACTGGACAAATCATAGAGGCTGCAACCCATGGGTAAATGCGGCGCACCTAGCAGAGTGGCGGGAAAAGGTATGGCCGGTTGCCGGGCCAGTGCGGGGTTATACGGTGGAAAGTGCCTAAAGCTGCGTCCCCCGATGAAACAGCAATTCCGTGGCAGCCGATTCGAATTGAGCCAAGAATTGCCAAGGCTTGATGAGTAAGAGGAAATGATACACTTCTAGGAAATAAGTAAAATAGTGAATGGGCAGAATGAAATAGAATCATGCACTGATATATATTCTGATAGGATATTTAGGAGAAAATCTAACAAGGAGTTTGAGCTAAAGATACATGACGGTGACTTTTATAGCGTATATTTGTAAATTGTTCTGTCTCATACGGTAACCCAGCAGAGTAAGCATCAAGGATACGTGTACTCTTCCACCAGTACTTTAGAAGTAAAAGTGACGGTATTTCCTGCAAGACTTTTGGAACTGTCTTAATGAGGGAAGGCCAATTATATTGAAAATTCTTCCTTGTATACCACTTTGCCCTTCCCCATCGGTATTCAATCCAGTTCAATTCACATTGCAATTTAGAAAAGAATAAGCACAAATGGCCCCTGCTTTCAATCTCCTCCTGAAGACGTGACATTTGCTCTAGAAGGTCAGGCTGTACTGAGAAAAGTCTTCTTGCACTGCAAGCATTACCTAAGTGACTACGGTCTCCGTTGGATTTCTTGCTTTTGCAATCATGTCTTAATCCTCCTGCTGGTCATAGGCCACGCTCCTGTAAGACAATCTTCCGCCCCTTTGCCTGACCTCTCCACCTTTCTGGAACTGATAAGGCATCTTGGTCAAAAGTCATCTTTTGATAATGGAATGTAACCTCATTCGACTTATAGTACCATCCTTGGCTTAAATGCTGTTGTTTTCCACCAGGATCCATATTCATGAGTGATACCCTAAGTGCATCAGGTGCATCAGCCCTGTAGGAGGTGGCGTGATCAAAGATCAATTGGGCTTGTGCATTGGGAAATGTGGCTTCGAAAATAGGTATCGCAACAGTAACTATATGGTCGATCAGATTGTAACCTTTCCACCAGAATCCTTGACGAACTTGGATATATTCGGTAGCGTGGCGAGGGTTGATTCTAAGACAAGGAACAGGTTGAATGTCTCGCTGTTGTAGAATTAGGGGTAAAGGTATAGAGGAAGGCATTTCAAGTCGATTGCATGGGAGATAGAAGTCTCACACCATGAGGCCTTGACCACACGACTTCTTTCGAATAAGATGTTTGCCCTCATGAATCCCTCGATGATTTCGGCCATCATTTGAATAAAAGGTACACTCATCATGGGTACCAGGTATCAAGAGACTTTGCCCTGGTGGTAATGGCGTATTTTCTATGGCTCCAGAGGGAGACCACTTTGGCATTCGTTTTTCTAGCTCCTTCCATGTGGGGACAAAGTGCTGTTGGCTATAGAAAACCATATGTGGTTTAGCGTGCCCATCAATATAGACTCCCTTGCTGACCTCTCCTTTCCTTCAAACCCCAATCTTTTCGACCAGGAAATGGCTGCCGAAGCAGTTAAGCTCATTTTCCCTTTTGTCTGTCTTTCAATCAAAGCCTGATAAGGAGAAGATACCCGCAACTCTGCATCATGCTGACTGGTTTGTGTCGTCAAGTATTTTGTTACTCCCTTGGCAAGACCTTGACCAGATATATCTAACATTGTATATGTATTGATTAGTTTTTCAAATTTGCAAGAAAGATTTCAACCTAATGGAATGCATACTTGCACTAGCTTCTTCGATGTACTCACATACAGCAATCAGAGTTCCTTCATCACTGAGCATGTTTTAAGACATTGCATGCTTTCCCCTCTGACTTAACACCATAGATCGTCTCTGTATCCAACCTTTCTCCCAACGAATGATACTCTCAGCTGTATGCTTACTTCTTCTCCAGCTAGTGGCTGTATTGAGTGCTGCTGCCTTGCGTGCGAGCTCCGCATGCTTCACCTGCAACTTCATAAACTGGAGAACTTGCTAGTAACTTTCAAGATCTGGATTGCATTTAGGAATAGTCTTCGTTACGGGGCGGGGCGGGGCGGGTTTTCTCAGAATGGCCCCGCCCTCACTCCGGCTCGGGCTTAAACTTTTGCCTCTTGTCCCCGCTCCGTCCTCTATGGGGCCCCGCACGGGTCCCGGGGTGGGGCGGGTAGTTTTCTTCCCCCGTCAAGTCGCCAGGCGGGCCCCCGTTCTATAATCCCCCGTTCTGTACCCTTTGCGGGACCCCATCTCTCACCCCGAGTGATATTCGGTGAATACCAATATATTTCCTCGAAATCTATACTTATATATTTTATCATAGAATCCTGATCTGACTATCATACTAGTATATATTATGAACTAAGGATATAGAACTTTATATCTAGTGCTAGTATTATTAACATAATTTGAGCATACTTCTCTAAGTATATGATTCTGTGCATATGATTCTCACTCTATCATTCTAAACCTATGATCCAGAGCTTATATTCGCCGTGCATATGATTCTGGGCGTATGATTTCGGTGTATGATACTGGGCGTATGATTCTCGGTATTTGATACGGGGCGTATGATTCTGGGCGTATGATTCTGGGCCCATGATTCTGGGCGTAGAATTCTGGGGGTATGATTCTGAGCGTATGATTCTGGGGTATGATTCTGGGCGTATGATTCTGGGGTATAATTCTGGGCGTATGATTCTGAGCGTATGATTCTGGGCTTATGATTCTGGGCATATGATGCTAAGTCTACGATTCTCTATGTATGATTCTTAGTATCCCGAATGAGGTTTTATATGTATGATTTTTGGCCTATGGCTTGGGCATCAGGTCCCAGGCTAATAACTTGAGCGCAGGGCTTACAGATATGATTTGAAAGTATCCCTTGATATTTACCATCAAATTGAACGATCAATAATTAGAAATATATATACATTCAGATGCTGGCGCAATTTCTGCCACCATTTAGGCATTG
>Ga0307507_10006758_pt1 | contig 17251 bp, 14 predicted proteins | sample 7_EM_MG_FD_207223 | JGI IMG/M metagenome (GOLD analysis project Ga0307507, IMG submission 207223) | Populus trichocarpa ectomycorrhiza microbial communities from riparian zone in the Pacific Northwest, United States - 7_EM | ecosystem: Host-associated > Plants > Roots > Unclassified | place...
TGGTATACTAAGCATTGACTTTTTTTCTCTAAAATTTTAGATGGAAGTTTTCTTATATCTACTGGATATGTACATAGATTTTCAGTTCATTCTAAGCAGTTGTGGTTGTATAGGTAATAAATGTATGGTGGGAGTGGGGTGGGAGTGGGGTTGCCGTTGCCACGCCGGACCACAAGCTTTGTCCCCGTCCTTTAGAAGACAAGAGAAGACGAATGAGAAGAGAGTTGCGTATTAAGTCAATTGACCAAGTGGTGACATAAGGGAAATGCCTAATGGGGTAAGTGAATGACTTGCTATTTCGTACTCTAGTAAGTAGAGAGTGCATATCCGAAAGCCTATTTTCAACACTTTAAGTTTGGTGTTCAAATGGTAATTTTACTTAGCATACAATACCATTCAATGTGATAAATTTTAGTATTCTACTATGAATACCTGTATGCTAGAAGCTATTAACCAAGCCAATATAAGGAACGCCTTTGATGCCAGTCAAGATGTAGGGGGGTTACACATGGCCGGAAAAAGCGGAGGAGGAGACCCGATTTAGGTTTTTTTTAAATACACGATTCGCCCCCGGCATCGCTAGTAACTTTGTGGACTTAACTTGGCTCATCGGTAGCATCCCTCTGCACACAATCCTCCTTATATACTACCGAGCCTCATCCCCAAGCCTTTTGCCAAACTACCTTCCAATACCTGCGGGTTAGCGACCTGGGACCCAGCTGTTCTAAGGAAACTTAATTTATCAGCACTTTCCGCACCATGGACAGTAGCAAAAGACGCTATTACCCGACATCAAATTTCATAGTTTGAGATAGCGATTTTTCGGTATCGTGCCCCACGGCCGTAGTCTACAGGACGGCATCAGCGATAATACGGGAACGTACGGTATCATTCGAATACCACCCTCCTACAGCAAGGAAAAGTTTTCTTACCTGGCTCGGGAGATGATATGGGTTCGTAGTGCCTCAGATGAGCATGGACAAAATGCTCTGAGAGGAAAAAATTGCAGTAGGCAAAAGGAGACTCGGGGAGGACGGGACATCTCAACCCGCAGCACCGTGGACTATTAAATTACTCTCATCAAATTAAGGTAGAATACCGGATATACTATAAAGGCTCGTTATATGTCGAGTTACTACCGATACTCAAGTAGGGATCTCGAGCATTTTAGCCACACATGTGACCAAAATGAGTAGAGATTATGACAACAGCGATCGAACGCTGTTCAGGAAAGCAGCCTTCATAGCGTATCCAGGGGACCAGCTTACATGAGGCCGGGTTAGAGAAAGTATACCAGCGTAGACTAGGTACTATTCTCCGAAGTCGCAAGCCATGCACGTGACCGACTTCTAAAACCGTGCGGAGACTTTGGAGCACAGCAAGTCTTTGTAGAATTGGAGTTAACTTCACAGTTAGAAGACTCCTTACTGTATTATTGTACTTTTCCTTGACGGGCAAGACTAAAATGTGCGGAGAGTATTCCAACCTCAACTTTTAAGCCCACGCCCGGGAGACGTTCTGGATAAGTATCACCTTTATTAAACCGTGTCCAGGGAGGAAACCAATCACCCTCATACCTTACTTGGTTAACAACTAGCTTTTATGCCGATTTGAGGGGTACCAGAATTAGTTGCACCGTATATTTTTTTCCTTTATATCTAACTTAAACAATTATCGCGTCTACACTTCAGAAGGGAGAAAAGGGAAAACAATAAACTGTAGAAAAAATAAATTAAATATGGCTGAGAAAAAAAGAAAGGAAAAAAATTAAGGCCTTGTTCGGCACGCCACAGATGCTACGGTATTTTCCTTTTTTTTATGGAATATTTTTCACTGTATTTCTGTAACTCACTGGGGGGATGGGGGGGCTCTGTAAAAACCGGAAAACTATTTCTGCCGATCCCATACAAATCCCTGTGGAGACAATGGTTAGTTATTTTTCTCCGATTTTTAATGAGCACCCCCTGAGTATTCCGCATGCTACAAATGATACCTTAACCGTTACCCAAATACACTGTACCCGCAATGTAGTATCATAGGCACCGCATCCCATCCGGGGTGTGTAACGTCGAGCTTCAAGCTCGGATTGGCCGCCACTTCCCTACTCGAGCAGACTTTACCAACTAAATAAAAACAAAAAGGAAGTGACTACAAAACCTTTCGTCACTAGTTTCTGCCTCTCACAGAGGGCCAACCTTCAGGCACGTTGCACCCTATTGGCCTACGTTCAACAAAAGTTAGAGGATCTTAGCCGCGAATATCTTGCCCTTCTCTCATCTTCCGAATCCTTTTATCGATGGTTCTTCATGAGCTGAATTAGACAGACTGTGCCTGTGGCGAGATTGACCCCCTTGACGAGATAGTTTCGCAACCACCAATCAGCATATCACAATTGGTTTGACATGGGCTTATTAAGGCAAATCTCGCTGAGGGGGCCAATCTCGCCACAGGCACGGTCGGTCTACATCTTAGCTTCTACTTCTGTCATTGAAAGATCTATCATAATCCCGCAGTGGCTTAACGCCACTCAAGTGGAGTGTAAAAACGCCTCAAGAGGCTGGGCCGGTATGATACCGTGGCAAATATCCGTACTATTGCTTATCTAATCTATACCTAACTAAAGGTAGGGTATCCATAGTCCACCTTCCTCTTATCGCTAGCTGACGCGCAAGCCTCCTGTGGCAACGGTGTGGCGTGCTCTCTCAACCCAAACATACTTGAGCGCAAATTAACGATTTAACGACCGAAAGCTGTAGTCACAACATAGTTATCAATGTTACTCTGTCCAATCTCTAATTTGCGCCCAAGCAAGTAAACCCGATTCCATACTGTATTGTGCTGTATTGTACGCATCTCCGTCATGCTACTCGTACGACATTGGTATCCCAGGAATGGACCTCAACGCGCAGTGGCTTTGCCACAGCTAACCTATTGTTGAACCGGAGTTTTCCGGACGTGTAAGTCAGATTAATTTCCTAAGTACCGGTATGTCGTTCTCTGGCCCCAGCTACCCGTGCCGTATAGGGGACCACGGTTGACTACGGGTTATAGGTTACACCCCCGAGTTATACTACTAACGCTTGGTGACGGGAGGGTCTTGGAGACGGGTGCGGTACCATACCGGTAGCTTGGAAGGGCGGGGTGGGTGCGGCGTGGTAGGTTATGAGAGGGTGGGTATTGTCGCATTTGGTATATTAAGATTTCACTAGTTTGTAGTTCGCTGCTATACTTATCCTGATCAAATGATAATAGAGAGGAGACCGGATTCATTATTCTCTGGATCCGAACATTTTTATTTCTGTAAGAACTGGTTCTGCCCCTATCTCACTCTCCGTTATCCTGCTCGTACGCGGATACCGTGAATGTTCCCACTGAATAGTTATTCTGATACGTAGTAAAGCATACTGATTGTAAAAGAGAAGAAATTCCACGAAGACCCCACGTTTTTTTATTTGCCAAAGGGGTATCTATGGCGGCTTAGCCAATACGACGACGGCCACGGGTTGGTTCCCCCACACGAGTACCTCAATACCCTTCCCACGAAAGAACCATACCAAAAATCAGGATAAGCTTCACCACCACCACGCCAGCTCACCAGCAAGCCCCCCACCACCCCTCGCTCTCTCTATTTCCCTCCCCCTACAGGACTCCTCCCTCTTTTTATTTTCCTCCCCCCCTAGGCGTGAGTCCACCTTCTGCCAAAATAACGGCATTGAGCGACGGTATTAGGTATCGCCGGGATAGCGAATATTCCAACCTAGTTTGCCGAAGTGGGGCAATATCTCTCTTCTTGAATCTAGCCCCCGGAAAAGACAGGGGGAACGGAATGTTGGTAGAGTAGGAGCTGTTTTCGGGAATGTTCTACCGGGAGACTTGTAGTTATTTGGGTTGTTTGCAGTAGTAATGGATAGCATAGTGAGGCGGTGAAATCGGAAGGTTGGTCTGGGTCGCGCACCGATTAGTGGATGTGAAGTGTCCGTGTTTGTGATGGATTCGATACGATATAGAAGACGTGGGGGAACACTTGGGAGGAGGAGCGTTACGTGTGGAAAGCGCAATGAATATTTTTTGAAAACTTCTCCGTTTAGGACCGCGAGTAGAGACACTAAGATCCACATATCGCGTTGCAAAAGGAATTTTAGTCTGGGCCATCGTGCAATATGACCCAGTGGGAATTGAATACGGTATACCGGCATGATACGTGCCAGATCATGGTCGGCCCTTGGTTGTTGCTTTTGTTTTTGCGTCTGAAAAGTTATTTATGGTGATTATGATGCTGGTGATGGTGATGATGGGAACTTAAGGGGTTGATGATTTGTATCAGCTCCAGGCCAATCTGCAAGTCTGACCTATCGCCCTTGAGGTCCGGCGGTGAAGGATAGACCTACCGGTATATCATGGAATTTTTTTCTCACCCTGCAGGAGCCAATAGCGTAGATAGTAGCAGACCTTGTCAGGGAAGAAGGCCAGGTACGAGTAGAAAACAAGCGTAAGATGCGATTACTCGCGATAAAAACCCACCCATTTGAGGGGGATATATACTGCTGACGATCGCGACCTACAAAGGGGAAGGGGGGCCAGGAATGTGGGCACTGTAACGAAAAGTTATTCGCTATTAGTATCCAATACACTTACCACCTACAGGGCCGTGAAAAGAAATGATGAGCGATCACATACCCAACTGAGCAAATCAGAGGAGCCTCGGCAGAATAACAGTGCCACAGTGTAATGTCTCCTAGGAAAAGGGAGGCTTCACTGCCCTCTCAGTACTTCCCACTCTATCGGTTTCCTCGAGTCATGAAACCTCACTCGGGGCTCAGGATCGGGTTACTCCGTTTAATCCTTCTGATGGGGGGCAAACTTCCCACTTTGCCGTTGGGGAATCCATTTTCTAGCAGTAGAATCTGACTTTTTTCGCCGGTTTTAGGATAGGGTGTGGAATTTCCAACTTTTTCTTTCTTTCCCCTCCCCTGCCCCCTTACATCCTCTTCTTTTCTCGGAGGAGCCTAGGCAGAGAGACGGGGTATGGTGTCCTGCATGAGCTGTGCAAGCTTTCCTCGGAGACTTCATGGCTGGAAAAGCGGATTGCTCATACGTAGGCCCCAACCCCCCCCCCATCCTACATAACAGTTGTTCATTCTGGACCTTGCGCAAGGCGTTATTTGCCACCAATTCCGATGTTCGATTGGGATAAAGTTTTGCGCTTCGCTTTGGCTCCTGCCAGACGCCCCAGGCCGCGCGATAGTCCTGTACTCGAGTACTCACCTGCGTATCCGGGCAGACTAAATTATGCTTTCAGGACCGCGCTTTTGAGTTAGCCACTCGCTATTTGTAGCGGCAGAAGATTGATCCGGAATGGCATGGTTGTTTCTTTAAATCATGACATTGTACTTTTCTTGCATTCTATCTATCCGTCAAGTATCCCTTCTGTTTAACAGAATCTCTTTCGTAGTAGCAAATGATTCTTTCTAGGTCTTGAATGGGAAAAGGAACAAACTAAAAGAAGCTAAATAGAGAGAAAACGGGCCGATTGAAGCGGCGAATAAGGAAAAGACATTTCCTAAGTGGAATAAAAGGATCGGTTCCGGGGAGAAATTCCGTCCAATCAGTAGTGGTGAAGGTCGGGAACGATGGGGTAACTTAACCAAGTTGTGGCTGAGGACCCACGGAAGGTGCCTCAGGACCCCCGAAAAATATCGGGAGGTTTGTCTGCACGATTTTTGGGTATCGGTTCTCGAATCTTCTGGTGCCATCGAGACCCCGATTGACAATATAAAAGTTTGGAGACAAATTGCCCAAGTCGTACTCTGGTGTTCGAACACGTTTAAAACTCGTCAACTCACCCCGCATTTGCCTTGCTCTGTTACCAACCCTTCGCTCCTACCCCCTCCCCCCTCTTTCCGCCGCAGGGCAGTTTGCGGGATAATAGTCCCTGATATACTTCCAGCCCAGCCCCCCTAAATCTCAGGAACCCATCTTTCCACATCAATACCTCAAATTCCGCGTTATTCAAAAGCCATTTCCACTCTTTTTGTCAAATAATTGCCTGCGAACTAAGATCCATGTTGGTCTCCTATGGATCCTCCCCCAACTCCTTCTAGTACTTTTTCTAGAAAGCCCTCAACAACCTCACAGTCGGCCACGAAGAGGCCATCGAGCCAGAAAGCTCCGAGACGATTAAGCAAAGAGGAAAGGAAGAGCCGTTATGACCGAATGGAGACGCTGACAAGGGAGCTGACTTTGGCGCTAAAGGACGAGATGGCCCGAAGGAAGGACTCCTGGGAGGAAGAGGGTGACCAAGAAGAAGAGCAGCAGTGGGAAGAGAGAAAGCATGAAGTATACCAGGGCCTTTCGAACCTTGCAAACGAAATCGAACGAGCCATCAGAGATAGGAAGAAGGAGGCAGTTCTAGAACTCTGGGGAAGAGAAATGGAGGCACGGAGGGTGCAAAGAAGTGAAACGGCAAGACGGGATGAAGAGTAAGATGTTCAACTCATCATCATATGATATCATGAACTAAACGGTTTTTCTTAAGCGGGGTGTAAGGTTTGTTACCGCCCTATCTTTTATCACTATTTTGTGCCTCCCTCTCTTTCATCTGGCCCGCTCCGCGATCTGATCACATGCCCTTGAGTTGACCTGAACAATTTTATTCCGTTTAGGCATCGGTCAATCCTTTAGCACGCACTCGCGCAAACAGGTATCATTCTGTCGCGTTTAAGGTGGTTTTCGGGTGTCAGCTCCGGTGTTGGGATTGATTGCTGGGGCCGGGGGTTTTCATGAAGCGGAGGGGAGACTGGTGTGATAGGTTTTTTTTTCTTACTAGACTGCATTTTTTTTCTCGCTTTTTCTTTGAAAATAAACTTTCTCCTGAAAGATCAGGAAGCCTTACTCTTCCTGTATCGGTCGACTGGTCTGGTGCGAGAAGTTTCTCCCCTGTATTTGTTAGGGGCGGTGAACATAGCCAGTTCAGAAGACTATTTAGCCTCTCTCTTTGCTGCTGACTACAGTACTAGCCTCGGAATATATGGCCGAGAATTTGCCAAACACCGTGGGACGATCCCTTCTTCCTTCCCTTTCCTGGTGTTCCTACCTCCCTCCATCCCATACTTGAGTAGGGTATGGGGGAGTCGAGAATTAGAAGGGGGGGCATCTCGAGATACCCAGCCATTAGGGAATAGCCGCCCCACCTAACCCACGGAATTAATGGACGACCACAAGACAAATTTCTTTCTTTCCATGCGGCTAGCTACGGTACTGCAAGATAATTCACAGCTCAACTGTCAGCAGACAGAACAAGAAAATAATTCCCTAAGATAGATTAGATCACGAGAAAGTAGGAGTTTACACGTATAGGTACTGTTCGATGTTCGATAAACGATCAAGGATTCCAAGCAGCAAACCAAGATCACTGATGCTCTCGGCATTGCGTACGGCATCAACAGCCATTGTCCTGTTACTCAGTACCGGTACCTATTCAGTATCTGACGTATCCCTTCCACAGCGAGGGGGTAAGAAGGAAGCAGAGGGTGCTAACTCACATCAATATTTTTCCCTTTTGTTTCTTTTTCCATCTCGTTACTTTACCATATTTTTTTTAATCAAAATGAAAAGGGATACACGAAGCGTGGAGATACATCTAGCCCAGGCGGTTTATATCGAGGGCGTCCGCGTCAGCCTATTCGCCACTCCGGGTCTCCGTCAACGGAAAGCTGGATTTAGGGGGTTTGGAGGATAGGCATACAACTGAAGTTGATTCCGCTGGTTGGTTTCTCAAAAGAGAAATGATGATCAACAGCATCCTAGCGCGGCTCCAGGAAGGAACCTTGTGGCAAGTGAGTCCCGGGCACATCGTCCGAATGCCGACAAGAAAGGAGGGAAAAACGACGGCCGTAACAGCGTCCCGGAGGTGATGAGCGAGGTGGGGACAGGCGGGGGCCACTTGGTTGGAAGGGTTGGTTAACCTTGGATCGGCTCGTTCCCCGGGTGACGGCAACTTGGAAAAAAGCCTTAGGAGACTCCTCAAGCTAACTTACCTTACTAAGAAAGGGGGAGCCGAAAATTTTCGGTAATCCGGGATTGTACTCGAGTAGAGATACACAATATAATGTGGAAGAAAGGAAAGCTTGAAGGTCTAGTTTGATAAATACCAAAGTTCTTTTTGTCTCAGTGGTGAAAACATGTCCTCACGATAACGAAGCGACTGTGCCACAGAAGTTGTATCATGTCTATCTCCCTCTCCGTCGCACAATACATCCACCTATGATAGTTGACCTCCCGGGCTTTCGCTGCCTAAACCCGTCGGGCGTGATTTGGCGCGCGGCGTTTCTCAGACGCAATGGGATTGGGTGGTTAACGTAAAATTGGGGAAAGTAGTGACTACACCCCATTCCATACGCAATCGAGCTACGCTATCACTCACTTTCGATCCAGAAGAGCGTCTAAGGATAGGCATGTCCAGCCCTTAGTTTAAACTCCTGAAATCCCCTATTGGTAGAGACCTATGGAGTTTCGAAAAGATCAACGCAATTCCTTTTCGCCTTTGGTAATGCAAGTAAGACTCAGCTTTCACATAATTAACTTAGACAAGACGGAGCATGCCGGCACAGTGCTCGAGTACACGCAATAATCAAGGTCCCAGAAAGATTTTCGCCACAGGTCAAGGGGAAAGATTTGCATTGTGGAACACAGAAGCTTCATCACAATCGTATAATTTGATCTTTCTCGCTCTAAGATCTCGTTATTTTTCTCCCTTGTTGGTACAAGTGGGCCAAACAGGTTTCACGATATTTTTGCGGTCAAAACCCAGCCACTAGCATACAAGCTATAGGGGAGACAGACCAATAGCTATGATACAACAGGAACGCTCTTGCCAAATTTGATGTTTGCCACTCGATTATTTGTTCATTGTTCGCTGTCACCCTCTCTTCGTTGTCCCCCCTACGGCACTTCCTGAAGCTCTCTTGAGTTGTGGCTGTTTATGACGTCAGGGTCCCTCGTTGCTGCCCAGTTTTGTTATTGACATAATTTATTCTGATATTCCCTACAAGGACCACAGTACTCGGGGGGGTCATTAGGAACCGGAAAACATAATCCTTGTCCCTATAGGGAATTGTATGGGATCAACAGAAATATTTTTCCGGTTTTTTAATGATCTCTCGGGTACTCGAGGACATATTCTAAGGCGCTTTTCCGCGGGATTTTTGGGATACCGGTAGTCTACGATATTTACTCGAGTACAAGAGCAGGGCTGTCGGGTTCTTACTCAATGTTATTGTTAGATAGAAACTTTTCCTTGATATGAATTACCTTAAACTACAATCATATATGTGCTCTAGACCGAGGGCAGTGCCAATACGCATATCATCTCTGTACTAGTAGAGTGGTGAGGGACGTCTGCGACCAGCAGTACTTTGCCAAGAAAATATTGCCCAAGCACCAACAGGTTTTCAATTACCACTGCGATGAGAGTTATGGATCGAATAGACAATGGAGTGGATGATCCTCCACACATTAAATAGAGAAAACATAAATACTGGCCCAATCATGAAGTCTGTATCCACCCTAAACCTCATAAACCGCTGTTACAACAAAATAACCCCCCACTCAACAAATTTCCAAAGCAAATAAATAATAGAAAAAAAAAAGTACAAGGGTAGGACCACGTTAACCAGAACAGAGGGATATATTTGGCTGGTTAACCTTATAATAAATAACTGTTCCATAGCTTCTTGCCAGACCTTGTACACCGTAGAATTCCATAAATAAGGCGTGCGCCTTCCCGTATTCAAGATTTATATTGGGAGGAAGAGTAGCTAAGGTTTAGGGTTGCTGTTTGAACCAATAACCATTACCCCATTTCTAAGTGCGCCTAATTTTCAAATGCGCTTTAGTCTATTTACGGAATCTAGGGTATTTTACTTCCTATGGTAGGCTTATCACTGGCATTATTCAGAGATCCCATACTAGCAGAAGTTGTTCAGATTGTATCGTATAAGTGGTGTAGGTTGGTGTTGTCACGGAGATTTACTAGGTTTAGCATGAATGTAGGCTTTACGATCGTCGAGTTTTCATGGAGATGCCTCAGCCAAGGTTAGTGCATTGACAAACATCCATTAACAGTTTTTTCCAAGGAAATTAACAGCAATTATCTCTCAGGATTCCTGCTCCCACCAAGAATTTTAACCTATTTCAAAACCCCAATACAATCATAGAGCACCCAAATACACGACCCCCCCCAAATACACACTCGCTCCTGATTGCGCTTCTAATTAGCTGAATATTAGTAATCCAAGGCTATGAGCCAATTAGTGAGGAGTGTGTATTGGAGGGGGTTGTGTGTCTGGGTGTTCCGCAATCGTGGCAAATTAATATATGGTGACTAAGCCGGAATAGCTCCTGGCTTGTTCCGCCCACTGATGTCCCTCATAATAGGTCAACCAGCAGGGTTTTTCTTTGTAAAAGACCCCCTTCCAATAGTAGGGGACGGAGGCAATTTTCCGTAAGAGTTTGCTTGGTTGGAGGTATCCAAGCTAGCCGAGTTACAGGCACAGGCACCCGGCCTGAGGGACTGTACGAGTACTTGGGCGCGGGGGTCAAAAGTTATATGGTAGATTCTGTGTGGACGTCTGAGACCCAACACTAAATGTAGAGGTACTTCATGCGGGATCTTGTACGAGTATAGTTCAGATGGAGCTTGGGTAAACTTCTGCGATGGGGGTGAAGATCTTGGGAAGGTATAGTCATTTGAAACCATATCCATCGCCTCGCATCATTTCCGGTCCCCTAGGGAGGGTAGAACAAGGGCTAAACTCTTATCCCTAGACCTAGCACTCGAGTCAGCGGCCAATGCGACGAGAAATCCGTCAGACGAATACCCCACCTTAAAAGCAAAAGCCACCATCGGCCTCAAAAAGCTGAGAGGTACAGCATGATATCTGGATCGCTCTTCTTGGGGAAGGTAGTTTCATGGGCTTCTGGCGAAAATCAACTCGGTCGCGATCAAACTTCGATATATCCTCCGCAGTATATTAATGATAGGGTATCGCTCTTTGAGCGATGGACAGTAGTAGCTGTGCCGAAAATAGCGTTCGTAGGTGGTTAGATTGCGGTCATTTTTAGCAGGGCGCAAGGTACTAAGTTACATTCTCGAATTTCCATTTTGACGAGGGTGGGAAACGATGCCTTCGCATGTGAGGAAGCGCCGAAGATACGGTAGGATGCGGTGCGAATCATCGGTACCATAGATGTAATGATGATATTATGTAGAGTGGAGAGTCGTTAGCTAGATAAATAACTTGTGATTTTGGCCTCCTTTTCTACTGTCTGTTACTAGGAGGCGGATCAGTGAAAATTTAGTTTATCGTATGTAACCTGAGCACGTGAGCTAGCCCGTTGGAAAACACTAGAATTCTACCCCCGTTGACCCCACACCCTAGCCGTGGAACAGAAGTACCTTGTTTATCCCATCACATCTCATCTTCCACGTTTCCCCCACTCTCCCACCCCCACCCACCTCTCTTCCGCTTGACAACAACCGCACAGCATAGTCCAGCGGCCAACATGGCGAGCTCTTCAAATCAGGAACTACTGGCTATTGAGACTCCTATCGCTGTTTATGCTGATTTCTGTTTGATTCCAGTAGGTTCTCTTCCGTTGATTTCTGGAGGAGCACATGCGGCTGCTGATGAGGATGCCAAAGATTGGGACCGGGGATACTTCGGTTTCGAAACATGTTGCAGATGTTCAACGACTTTTGAAGAAGAGCGGGCTGAATTATCATATGCACAGCGCGGGGACTACTGTCGGTTAGTTGTTGGGGGGGTCCTTGACAATCATACTCGCAATTTCTCGTTGTTCGCGAGCTAATTCGGGTTTCGTATCGTAGAGGGCTCCTGGGAGGATGTTACTCGGGTGATTGGCCAGGCTCATTCTATGCTCCATGCTCAGGGTATCTCGAGGGTGCACACTGATATCCGTATAGGAAGCAGGTTAACTTAATATCTCTTCCTTGCACCGGGCAAGCGTTGCTGATGGTCTCTCATAGGACCGATAAACAACAAACTATGCAGGATAAGGTGGCCTCGGTAGAGGAGAAACTCGCACGGGATGAGGTGAAATAAGGGGCTGCCGTTTATCCTCGCGGCTGACAACTATGTCTCCAAAATGTATACTCTAGTACTGGAATAGATTTCATAGACTATTTGGTGGGGGATGCTCAGAGCGGGAGAAAGAAAGAAAAGATCGTCGTGAGACCAATCCAAACCTAACCCTAAGTCTGCCTATTCAAAACCCAGCTAGTATGAACAAATATCTGAATAGAGGGTCAATTGCCGTGGCACCCTGCAATTGCAGCGCCGCTGATTGCCATTTTACCAGACATTCGCTCTGAGCACCCGTTGCCACTGCTTTGTGGACTGTGCGTTCGGAATGAGTTGACAAAGTCTGTGAGACAACTCTGTTGACTCGAGCACGGCTGTGTCGTAACCAGAACTTGTGTCGAAACTCCCCGCATCTCTGTTTGAATGCGATATGAAGCTTCCAATGACATTCCATTTTTCTAGGATGTGAAGAATTAAGAGTTTCGACGCGTCCAATTATCTATCGCTGCGTAGATTTTCTTGTGGGAGTGAAGACTCACGAGATTCCCTATAAATTCGGTGGTTGGAGAACCTTGACGAGACAACTCTTTTCTTGCCTTCCTTCCTGAACACCTAAAATCCCGGCCGCCTTCCTTCTCCTCCGCCATCCTCCACGTCATTCTCCAATAAGCAGTGATAGAGAAAACTAGAGTAATGTAAGAGCCCATGCTTCCCGTTGCGGGGTTCTATATCTAACTAGAGAACTCTAGTGTGTTTCTTAAAGCCACACCATCTGGATATCTTCTCATCGACTTGATTTTTCTTTCATACGGTGAGTTTCATGATTTTAGCCTGGTCCCGGAAGACGACGATACAGTGATTGATGGGAGGCGACCGCTCGACAGCATCCGCGGGCGGCATAGAACCGCGGGGGGAGAAAAAAAAAATCGGAAGTTATATAACTCCTCCACACACTTGTAATTCCCGTCGTTTGAGTGGCGATGACACCGGGGCTTAGATCAAGAGGTGGGGAGACTCAAGCCCCACAACTTCCTGAATGTGGTCACGATAGATCTTGCCTTGATTTTGGCACAGATCGCGACATCAAGTGTCGAACATGCTGGGATAATCGCGAGATTCTTATTCAAAGACTTATTGAACCGTTTGAGCACGCCCTTGGTTCATTTGGTCTTGACGCGGCGGTCACTGGTGATGCCGTCGTCTCCTCACCAACAGCCTCAACAACCCCTGCAGAAAGAACCACTGAGAGAAGGAGAAGCCTGCGACGGAGGGCAGGGTCAAAAAGGACAAGAAGCGAGTCCAGAGGGTCAACCCCGATACCCAAAGCACAAGAGGCGAAGGAGAAACCCGCAGATGGGGGATATTCTCTGAGGTCAGCAAATCGGACTCTGAGTGACCCTGAGGAAGAGGACTGTATTAGAGTACAGGATCTCAGTTTGATGAGGTCTAGGTCTCAGGATAGTGGCGGGCCGGTGGGAAAGAGCATAAAGCCCACGTCGCACACCGCAGGGCTCAAAGAAGGCGGCATCAAATGGTGGGAAAACAGAGGGCCCGGCCCCCACGGGAAATCAGTAAAGGCTATTGGGAAAGGGAACGAGCGATCGCCTTCCGTAGCCTCAATTTCGGCCTCAAGAACGAAGGCTGCAACCCAGCCAGTTAAGAAGTCGCAGCAGCAAACGTTATTTTCATTTTTTACTCCGAGGCCCGCCGGCGATGATCGAGCCCCCACTCCACCAAGCCATACCGGAAGCCCCGACATCCCCCCTCCCACCATTTCACCAACAAGCAGTAGTCAGGGGAAGCCAGCAGTTATCGAGGCACTAAAGGTAGATTTGGTACCAAAAGCCAAAGAGAAGCGACTACCAGAGAAAGTACGGAAACAAGCGAGACCGGGGACCCGAAGAAGCATGAGAGACGTGAAAAAAGATAGTATCAATTACAAGGAAGACTCAAACTCCGATGTGGATCTCGAAGACTGAGGAGCATAGTGCATGGGGGCATTGTCCGCGATGGCATTAGGTACGTTTCCGAACGGAGTCAAACCGAAATTTAGGTATTATTGTAAACTCATCAGTTAGGTGAATTTTCAAGGGTCCTCGTCCATATACCTGTTTGTCGCCTCCACTGCCTCCTTCCTCTCATCCTCACTCAAACTTCTCCTGCAGCTTAAAAATTACCTTGTGGTTATTACCATCTAACCGCTCCTTCTGGAGTAGGCTTGCCACAGAGACCCAGCTTAAGTCCTCTTTTTCCTTTCTGGACGGAAATTATACGCAACGCGAATGCGTATTCTGTCATGTACCTGCTGAGACCTCTAGACATATTTTCTTCTAGAGTAAGGTCATGATTTGTCAGCATCTTCTTGAAATCAAGGAATTAGCGTTAGTATAGAGCTATTTCTATCACATTACACGAGCCGGCGTGGCTTGAAATTTCCCTCATATTTACTTTTATTGTTGTATTTTAGTTGTCCAGTTGTTTTTTCTACGATTCTATGTTTCCCCTTTCCTGTCTGAATTTTAGATGTGACGGTTGTGTAACTATGGGGGGAACAATACCGTTAAAGTATTTCCTGCTCCTGCACAAAGCAACACCAGAACTAGTCCTCTGGTAAAGTAAGATTGTGATTGGTTTCCACTATGGATATGGTTTATGAAGATCATGCATGTCTGGAGATTCTTGAAAGCGTGAGCCCAAAGGTGAGGTTGGAAGGCTATTGGAGCTTTTAATCCTGCCCAGCAAGGGAGATCAATACAGCAAGGAGTCTTCTGGCAGTGTCCTCAACTCCAATTCTACAAGTGCCATATAAACTCCAAAAAGTCGCTCTGCCGCGAAACCCTTCTGCATCATTTCCATACCGACCACCTGCCTGATGTATGGAGGTATGGGGGGCTGTTGTTCTTTGTACTTGTACCTGTCTAAAATTAGCGCCTCAAACACAAGGGCCCCGGGGCTTTCCAAGATGGTCAAGGTGCTTCTGACTGGCTCTTCTGGAAACTGTACATCCAGAGGTAATAGTGCTCTGGAAGAATGTGCAGTGGAATATAAAGTTAAGCTTCCTAATTTGCTCAGCCTAATCCTCCTAAGGTCTTTAGAGACTCAAACTTTGTAACTAGAAGACCGCATATTCATGATTAAACCGGGAAGCCTCTTTCCGGCAGTGTAGCCATTATATGCATTACTCATGGGAGAGCTAATATTATCTGGTATCTTCGTCGCAGGTTCAATGAGGACACAGCCCGAGATGCGAAGGACAATAGACTGGAGGCCCATATCGCGAAGAAAACCACTTCAGAAATGTAAGTAGAAGCAAGTCATTGTGGAAGCTACCCCAAGTTATTCACAGGTTGGCCAATATATATACGCCTGCGTTCGCAAGGTTCTCGTACCCTTCCTTCTACTTCAAGAAGAATACCTATTTACAACAACGGGACAGCAAGAGCCCTTCTGATAACTGTTTTCGGATATGCCTCTATGTAAACTCTTATCACAATTTATTTACAGAATAATTGAGAAAGAGGATTAGCGAAGCATTTCTAACCGCTCGTAGTACTCGGGAGGGTATGAGGACTTTGAGAATGGGACTGGATAAGTTAAATTCCTCTTAGTCTTGCTGGGTATCGATGCGAGACCTTCAGAACGCCCAATTTTCTTGCTCTGGGGCAAAAAGTTTCCGAGATTCCTGACAACACAGACCCATTTTTTAATAGGTATTCCCTAAACCGACAAGCCCCTGGACCGTGCGAACTTAAATTTCCTTTGAACAACCGAATTGGGAGTTCTGAAGGTCTCTATTCTGTGCAAGGTTACATAATAGTCATCGGGGAGACGCATTCGCTTGGTCGGCTCTGCTTGTATTATACATGGACAAAATTAACCGATCACCCCCGCGCCAGCATGGCAACCCATTACTTCCAGACATACTTGTACTCCAAACCCCCTCTACAAAAATAATTTCCACCCAACTGATACTTCATAATATCTCCTCTTTTTTTTATTCTAAGAAACAATAGCTCTTATTCTTCACAGTGATCCCAAAAAACTCATTTCTTCTAAGCATCTCAGTAAATAGATTAGAGGTAAAGTAGGTGATTTATATGAAAATGGCATCCCCTTAAGACACTTTTCCTACCAGCTTAATATTCTTCTTACTACTGTTCATAATGGACTAGCAAGAGGAGGTTAAGAGGAATAAAGTAAGGAGAGTAGAGGAAGATATTGTGAGACTTTTAAGGCTTAGAATAAAGTTAGAGTTGAGGAAACCCTCAAAGGTTGCTATAACTGCTATTAAGAAATTGTCAAGAAAATTGGACAAGATATCTGTGGAAAGACTATAATATTATAGTGCAGGCAACTAGAAAAAAATCTTAAAAAGTGAGTGATACCGGAGAAGGTTCATCTTGATTAGATCCTTGCGAAGAAGAGATTAAAATAGAGCTTTACTCTTAGGTATTGGAAAAAAAAGATATGGAGTAAGAAAGTTTAGATAGCATAGAATTAAACTATTATAAATTTATACTAATTCACCAGATCTTGTCACAAATGGTGACTAAGCAAGGCAGACTCTCACATGACAAATAGTTATTAGTCATCGGTTTGTTATCTTTCACGCTATGAGATCAGTTGACTCATAGGATTTTAGATAATGAAGCAATAGCGTGTCATTGGTTTATTGTGATTGGTTGATATTTTGACATGACACACGATTGTGGTCATGTGGTTTATGTATTTCGCAGATGACTCATAGTTATGAGTCATGGGTTTTACGCATATGACCCCGTTAGGGCATATGACTTATTTTATGAGTTTTGATTGGTTACGAGATAGGGCGTAGCTGACTCGAACGAGTCAGCTAAGGGATTTCACACTATGACTCATTACGAGTCATGAGTCGCGTGACGCGAGAGCATGAGTCACGCAGGGTTAGGGTTGAGGGAAGAACCCCGATATAAGGGCACCCTCGGGGCATAGGATTTGGGTCAAGCTCCTCGCCCTCTAGAACCCCCCCCCTACATTCTACTCAAACGCACACCCCGCTTTGCTTACGGGACACCCCTCTTCACCTCACCCCCCACTCCGTCCCCTGATGGAGATCCCTCCCATCCCCCCAGGCAATCATGCTCTGGCTGCTGCCATTTCCCGTGCCAACA
>Ga0307507_10006759_pt1 | contig 17247 bp, 21 predicted proteins | sample 7_EM_MG_FD_207223 | JGI IMG/M metagenome (GOLD analysis project Ga0307507, IMG submission 207223) | Populus trichocarpa ectomycorrhiza microbial communities from riparian zone in the Pacific Northwest, United States - 7_EM | ecosystem: Host-associated > Plants > Roots > Unclassified | place...
TGAGCACTGAGGCGATCGGAAATCTAAGTTTTTGGCCAAACCTGGCGGACTATGGCCAAATCTGGCTTAGCTGCAAGTGGTGCGAATTTTACTGTTTCACACCGCCCAAGGGATAGAAGAAGAAAAGAAAAGAAAGGGACGAAAAAAAAAAGTGAAGAAAAAAATGAAGAAAAAAATGAAAGAAAAAAATGAACAGAGAGTGGAATGCAGGTGACACGGTAGAACAATTCGGGGTGGATTTGCTGTCCACACACGTCGATAACAACGACTTTTTTATTTCTTTTTTTATTCTTCTTTTCATCTGAATTGGGGAGTATGATATAATATCATCATATTTTGCGGCCTGGCCACCACCACCACTCGGAGAAAGCTGAAGAGCTTCTTTTCTTACCATCTAGAATAACAAATAGGAAAAGAATTTTAGAACAACTTGCCGTTCCAACAGACCAGGAAAAGCAAAGGACGAGGGTGAGAATAAAGAAAAAGAAATAACGGCATGAACAATACTATAATATAACTTGCTACTCTTGATGAGCACTCTGTACGAGTACCCGTACGGTCCGAGGTTCCAGAGGGAGTTTCCGAACCTTGCCAGAGCTGTACTGTACGAGTACGAGTACCATTCAAGCACGCTTTCCGCTGACTGAAGCTCGTGATGAGACTGTCGTAAGCTTAAACTCCCTCACATTAACCTTCCAAAGTTATAACACTATCAAAGATAGTAATTGAAAATCGAGTAATCTTCAATCCTTTGTAACCGTTATTACTAGTGCAACAAGCCTTACCCCGCGGATCGTAAGGCATTCGGGCGAAGCTCCTCGACATCCTTCCCCATACTCGTGCGAGTACATCAGTTCCGTGTCCGTGCGGAACCGTGCGAATTATAGAGCGTATGACTCTTGACAAATCCTCAACACGACATTGGGGGTTCCGGGCCTCCGGGGCTCCGGGGCTCTCCCATCATCAGCCTTACCTTTGACCGCCCTCCTCTTCGGATGGGGCCGATGGTATTCATTCATCTGTGCTCGAGTGTGCCAAGAAGACTTTTCAATTTTTGAGTGTCAAGTCCACCCCGCTCTTGGGACTGATCTGCACTCTTCAATTGCGGCACGATCAGTAACTGGCGCTCTTTTGTTACCCTGCCTTAATGAATCCGCCTTTTTTTTTTGCCTGCCAAACACCCCTGTTCATCGCCCGCCGATTTTCATCGTGTACCAATTGAACACCGTAATTACCATTAGGTACGATGCCTTGTCAATCTCGCTGTGGGGGGCTAGCTATGAGATCGTGATGCCCCACATCTCGAATACTTTTTTTCTCACAAGATGCTACCAATCTCTCGTCATAACTTCTCTCTATATCGCAACTGCCAACTTTCCGTCCAAGATTGCCCATGTGTTGCGTGTATTGCATTGAAAAATTGTATAATACCTATCTCTCCAAAGAAAGATGGAATATGACATCTTGTCACCTGAGCTTTTTTTTTCCTGATGAAAAAAGGAAAACGAAACTCCATTGAGCCTACCAATACAAGTAAATGAGATTATCAACTCCCTCACCTATTACGCGCCACCCTCTCTCTCTAACCTTTCCCCCCCCCATGTTTCAGGAAGCTTCTAGGCCCCTAGAAGCGCAAAGAAGCAAAAAGCCAACGACCCATGAGAAGCCACCTAACCCTTCAACAGTGATCCGGAAGAGTTCCATCGGAAGCCTCCCTTCTCCGCCTTCCCGCCTGTCTACCAGCGCTCCCGACTACCGCTTCTTAGCAGGAGGCCTTGGTTTAGCTTCGTCTTCTTTGATCGGGTGAAGCATGACTTTGATCGGATATTGAGGGTTGTTCGCCTGATGCCCTTTGCTCCAATCGTAACTAATCGCATAAGCAAATATCGATCCGTTTCTGTTAAAAGCGGTAGCTGGAATAGACCAATTGACGGAGGGGAATCCTTTGAGGCGGTGTTTCGCGTCCTTGTCCCTATATATCCAATTAGCTTTATTATCTCAAGAATAGAAAAGAAAAAAACCCCTTTCGTGTAATAAGTGACATACCAGAAATGGAATGTGCCGTCCGAGCCGGCTGTGGAAAAGGTTCCAAAGGTGGGATGAAAGGATATAGCGTTGACGCTATAAACATTTGCAATACCAGTGGAGGGGGTTTCCCGGTGACATTTAAAGGAAAAGTTCATACTATAGAATTCGTCAGCAACACGATTAAAGTCACAATTATACTTCAAACTCACCTTGCATTCTTGTCGTCGACATATTGGATCGCACATCTTCCTTCGATACTACCCACAGCAAACCCGGAGGCATCCGGGAAGCAACTTACCACCCGAGTTTGCCATTTTAGCGGACTTTGGATGGTCTTGAAGATTGTAGTAGGATTGGCAAGATTGATAACATTAATATAGCGTTCCGCAGTCCCAGTAACAAGCAAGCCTTGGGAGACATCCAGCGTATACACACGATCTTGGGTCTGAACGGTGGCCGCTGGTTGCTGTTGTCGAAGATCCCAATATTTGAGTGTCTTGTCCCAAGAGCCCGTAACAAGCATTTCCCCGGCATTCGGAGCCTGAAACATTCGTACGCAGCTTACAGGTTCATCATGAGCTGCTACCTGAGTGGCCTGACCGGATTGAAGGTCAAACATGCGAGCGGCTTTGTCGGCACCACCAGAGACAACTTTGGTACCATCCTGAAAATCGTTAGTAAAAACGATATGAGGGCGCGCCCGGAGCTCAAACCGGAGAGATAGATTAGCCAACCTTGGACCAGTGAACCGATAGTGCTGGAGCCTGATGATCATATAAAGCTTTCCCAATCGATTGTCCAGTTTCTGATATCTCATATATTCGTACCTTGCTATCCCAGGAAGAAACCGCCAAATGCTCGGATTGGGAGGAAAAGGAGAGGTCAGACACACTGTCCTCGGGCGGAGAAGTGACCTCCACATCTTTACTGAGGTCGCCTTGGGTGTTATTGGCAGATCCAGTTGTGGAGGAAGCGGTACCCGAGAAGAGCGACATCCTAGCGAGTATGTAGCGGTGGTAGCTGAATTGTTTAGGGACTCACGGGTTCGAGTATACGAAAAACGGAGGTAGAGGGCTGAAGGGTATAAGAGATATTGTACGTTGTTCTCGTGTTTTCTTTGTCCCCCAGAGCACGCTAGAACGCGCAGAGATGAATTGCTGTCGCGGCGTGTGAGGCGAGGCGTGTGGTGTTCCGCAGGAAAAGGTGACCAAGACTGGTGGCTGGTTTCCACCAGTAAGCTCAGTTGCTTAGTCATTCACGCGATAAGGTGCATCCAAGCTCTCGCGTTGGCTAATCATGCTTAAAGTTTCAACGCGTCTTCTCTCAGTGCGAGAAAGTCGCCTCCCCACTCACACAAGCTCCTATATATCAATATCATGTCTGGTTTCGGCATCGTCTGCAGACCTCCCCAAATGACTTCACCAACTACTCCTCGCCGCCTTCCGCTCAATCATTGCTACACCCCGTCTCGTTCGTCACCCTTATCCTCTCACCCCCAGACTACCCCACAAAACCGTTTTGGCCTCAAGATGCTCCCTTCGCCGCCATCCTCTCCACCAGAGTTTCTCGCTCCTAAGCGCCTTTTCAAACCAGTTCCCTCATCTCACTCTCGTGAGGAGGGTCGGGAAGCTCGACGAAATCTGTTCTTGAAGAAAGTTCGCGATGCCCGGGACGAAAAGTTGTTGAAAGCGAGAGGTGGAGAAGATGAGGTATTGACCTCAATTTCCTTTCAGTTGGATTTGTTTTTACTAACTCAAACCCTTTGCCAGATGATGCGATTAATCTTTGTCTCCGAACAAAAGCGGTGGGAAGCATCGCAAGCAAGAACCGCGGCTTCGATCCCTACCATCTATGAAGAAGAGGAACTTGGCATGGGAAACGATGAGCTAGACTTCCAAGCCGAAGAATCATTTTTTATGGACCAAGACGGTATATATCATACTAATTCGACTCTACCTCTCCTTTCTAACTCTTAATGTACAGAACCTGAGCCTTCAGATGATCTCGATGAAATGCTCGACCGTGACGGCAAGGAACTTGAGGACCTTCTCTCTCAACTCGATCTACAATTGGATCAAGTCATGCCAGAGGCAAATGGTGAAATGATGCCAGCTTAGCCTTTCTTGTCCATCCCCTCTAACACAGAATCCCTTGTTGAACTTAGGCCCACGCCGAGATTAAGGGCTGGACATGGGATTCCTTGTAATTTTACTATGTTATCATTTGGCGCAAGGAGTCCTAGGAAGCTCTCGTTTTTATTTCCGACTCCGGGCTTGTAAAATACGTTCGCAGTTCCCTCTTTGTATAAATATGGTGGGGCCTTCTTCTGGTCGTTTGCGCATCTGTTATCTCATTTGTAACCCCACTGCTATCGCAAATACTATTTTTTTCACAGAGTACGTTTTAATATACAGCTTATTGCAAACATTTCCATATATCTACCAATTACTGTACCGCACAATTCGAATCGACGTCGGGAGGTATATCTAGGCCTTGTCCCATCTCTCCCATTAACTCTTTTGGGGGTGCGCCGGCGGCTTGCATCTATCGCGGTCTCCGAATTAGCTTGGAATGATAGAGGAGAGCAGAGTAAGGGCAAGCCAACCACCTTTTGCATACGATCAATAATAAACTCTCGGTCTTTATCAGATTCGTCTCTATACTCTGGTTCTTCAAACTTTGCCACAATCTCCTTGACCACCCCATACTGTTCCCGATACCGTTGCAAGTCCTCGGCGGATTGCTTGGACTCATTGTTCCTCAGCCATTCTGGGTATTTCTCGTTCAATTCTTTCATGGGCTCGTAGAGGATTTCTTTGCTCGTGAGCTGCTCCATCATGTTTAAAAGCATTTTAGAAAAGTCCTCGTCGCTTTCTCCTTCACCGGCGGCCCCCTGCATCTGTTTCAACATTTCTGATAGAAAGTCGTCAGTTTCGGAGTCAGCCACGGCAGCGTCAACCTCCGCTCCAGAGGACTTCATGCGATCCATCGTTTGCTTTATTCGGTCTTGAAAATTAGCCGCCGCTTGGTCTGACGGTCTAGAGCTGGACGAGGCCGCTGGCCCGGGACCAGGTGCTGCGGTGGCGTCGTTCAGCTCCTTCACGAGGTGTTCAAATTGGTCTTGTAGTTCTTTCTGCAGCTGATTATCAGTCTACCAACCCATTATCTACGGTCATGGAGTTCGCCATACCGAGTCTTGCATCTCTCCCAGTAAATCCTGCATTCCCAACTGCAGCTGACGAGCAAAATCGTCATCGAGTGGCCCCAAAGAAGGCCCACAACTATCGTTCGATGCGCAGGTACCGCCCGCATTTGTCGAGGGTCCACCAGTTGGCTGGGGTAAGCTCTGGAATTCGTCTAGTATATCTATTGACATTTATTAGCTACGGGCTACCCTTGCATTGAACGATGCGCCCACCATCAAGGTCATCCAAATCGTCATCATCGGAGTCCTCTTCAACTGTGACTTTTGGTGGGGGCGGCATGGTAGGGGGGGGGGTTTTTTTCGTGAACTTCTATTGTGATTTGGGGGGAAATATTCAAAACGGATTTTCTGGCTCGTTTTTGGCGGTCGCGCAGATTCGATGATTGCTACAAGTAGCGGCAGCGGGTGAGGCTCCGGGTTCTCCATAGGACCGAAACCTGTCAAGCATCACATGGCCAGGCTCAGCGCTAAAAAATACATATGATACCCGTATCCCTTTAAGCTTTTGGGCATATAGTTTTTGGTCCTTCGGAGGGCGATAAATTAGGAGTTTGGAGCTCGCGGCTCGAGCCCACTATTATAGGTACAGTACCATAATAATAATATTACGATCTAGCCTTACAATTTCACACAATCTCACTCACCTTTCAGTTCTCGAGTTGTAACTCATCACCGAGTGCGCTAGATGGTGTTAGGTCCAGAGCAGGTTAAGGGAACCAGTTATCATACCAGAATTTCAACAAGAATTGCTAGCTATATACTGTATCAGCTTACAAAACTGGTTTGTATTCGTACATCGTACAATCGGCGCCGTATCGTACGGGTGCTCAGGCTATTGGGGCACAGTACCATACTGTGCAAGCACAGTGATATACTTGTAAACTATATAAGATACTGTCCTGCGGTATCATCGACAAGAACCGTATCACATTCAATCGGGTCTGCCATGAAAAGGTTATCGTATACAAAGTACTAGTACTTCTCGGGGTTCATGGCAACAATACCAAGAGCGGCATCAACAACAACAGCGGTAACAACAATAACAGCGAATGGTTTGTCACCTGAACCGTCAGCTTATTTATGTATGGTATGAACCCTCTGTCGTAGCTCCATTGCTGACAAGATATCTGCGTTTAAACTTGTTTTCATTTTGTCTGATAGGGTACTTGTACCGTAATTCACAATCAGCCGTCTATTATTATTGTTTTTACTGACACAATTAATGCCTCGAAGATTCACGCGGTACCGAGGCAACCAATAACAAGGCTGGCATACCTCTAGGGTTCGACAAGCGACAGCTTTCTTTACCCAACGCAAACATTCCTACCTCCACTCCACTCCACCGCCCTCCACATCTTCTCTTTGTCTCCCCACTTCTCCCCTCCAGAGATACCGCCACTGCTTTATCTGTTTCATTTGGCTCTTCACGCTTGCCTCTCCACATCCACACAAGTCAGACATCCATAAACATTCCAAATGTCGCTTTGCGTTAATCGGCTGCAAGAAGAGCGGTATTATCTGCCTACCCCCTGCCGTGCCTGGTTTAACGGAATGGGACTGAAACTGACTTTGTGTTCTAAAGCAAGCAATGGCGCAAAGATCACCCCTTCGGTTTTTATGCGAAGCCTGCAAAAACTCCTCAGGGCGGTCTTGATCTGATGAAATGGAGCTGTGGTATCCCTGGGAAGGAAAAGACCATGTGGGAAGGAGGGCTATTCAAGCTGGATATGATATTTCCGGAAGGCAAGCGGTTACCCACTAGCCTCACCGTGCAGAGTGATTATCGCTAACGTGAGCCCTGATATAGAGTACCCGACGAAGCCCCCGAAATGTACTCTCATTGCAACCATTCCCTGGAATCTATCACATACCCGTTACAATCTACTAATCAATAATATCTCATAATAGGCAAGTTCGTGCCACCTCTCTTCCACCCCAACGTCTACCCGTCTGGCACCGTTTGCCTTAGCATCTTGAACGAGGACGAGGACTGGAAGCCCGCCATTACTATCAAACAAATTCTCCTGGGGATTCAAGATCTTCTCGATGACCCAAACCCGGAATCGCCAGCACAGGCGGATGCCTATAATTTGTTTAGGAAGGACCGTCCTGCATATGAGAAAAAGATCAAGTACATTGTTCGAGTAAGCATGCGGCATCTCTCTTTGAACCCCTTTTCTAAAGGCTCACATATATAATAGGAAAACCCAGCTCCCTGAGCCTTGCCTCTAATTCGAGTGTTAAGGTTATCAAAGATACCGCTGGGATGCTCGTGGGAGAGGTGGTCGGCGGGTCACATATGAACATTTTTCGAGTAGTCATCTTTGAGGCAAACACTCTAGTCAGGTTAGCAAAAACAATGGTTTGAATGGATCGCCTTCACCTAACCCATTAAGGGGTTTCTCTAGTATGATCAGATTTTCAGTTTCCAAGCTCCTTTGCTTATCCATATTTGTTTCCCTCCTCGTTCATGTATTATATGACAACCCGCTGCTTCGCATCACATATATTTTTTCCCCTGCTTTTGTTCCCTATTGCTGCTGGAGTGAAATGGTGTGGGGCACATCTCAAAGTACGTTTTGAGTCACTGGGCTCAGTTTTATGTTGTGCATTAAATTATCTACCCTTTAAACGTATTTCATTGCGATCTGGATCGAGGGGAGGCAGAGGTGAGTCAGCCCATACCCTCCATCGGGAGCGAGAGAACCAATGGTCCTGGGGCTGTTTATCGGGCACAGCGCATGGACCTTGCCCCTCCAAATTTTCACAATTTACTTTTCTCTGTCTCGGAGAATTTACGAAGAGTTAGACTTCCACAAGTTCTTCAGCCTGCAAGTTATCATTTCTTATTCTGTCCCAAAGGTCATGTCTCATATCAGTTAGCACGGAACAAAATCGTACCATCATGACCTCGCACTCGCTTTGGTGTTCCCCCCACTCAAATATTGACAGCCTCTACACCTCGTTCCAAACTTCCGCCTCCCTTTTGCAACTTGTGCCCCACTCCTATTCTCACCAAAAGACTCCGCGTTACAGTGCCTAGCATAGCCTAGTATACCTAACCAAGGCCACCCACAAGCCAGTTCACCACCCTTACCATTCCTATCAGATCGTTCCACTTACTGGTATCTGTTCCTCCACCCATCCCATCTAATACACATCTTAGCGAAACGAGGCCTTCTTTCTATACGCAGCAGTATAATACAGTAATTGGGGCGGTATTTCGGGCTATAGGCCAGGCGCGATCTAAACATACCCATAGCGCCCGCCAACCTTGACATTATTATAACAAGATCGCACCGGAAGGGGGGAGAGCAAAAACCAAAAAGATTAACGAATGCCACACACAAGCATTCAGCTGTCCGACGACGTATGTACGTTCGTTCCCTCATACGTAAGGCATTTTTTGCTAACCCCCTTTCCCCAAGCGGATAATCAAGAGCGCCGCGGCAACGACTACAACTGCGAACATCGCGCATTCAACGACTAAGGTGGGGGGGCCCTTCTTTATTTACTGTTGTCGTGATAGCAGAGGGGTGTAGGTGATGATAGCTAAGATATGAACGGTGTGAGAAAGACGTTAGAGACACTACTGCTAGCGTCGAATAGGTTGCGACAGCGGGTTGAGATCACAAGTGGGAGGATGGAGGCTATCCCCCGTACTAGGGCTATCGATCATGCACTTGTTAATCAGAATCCTTCATCTTCTTCCAGTCAGAGTTAAGTTGGTTGGTGGTGTAGCGAGCGAGCGCTCGGAATGTTTCATTGGGAATACTAAGAACAATAAATTGTCATGCGTGCGAAGGGGATGCAACGGGGGGCAGCTAATTTTTTTTTTGCGAGTTCCTATCGGAATATGCTCTCTGTTTTCTTTAAGAAAAGGGAGTGCTAGATAAGTACACTACTTTAGACAGGCGGAGGGATTTCATTACAGAAATGAGGAAACATGAGATGCATACTGGAAAGGCTAATTGATTCAAGAAATCATTTTGGAAACCACATTGGCGCACCAACAAAAGAAAGATTTGGCTCCAAAGCCAAGCTTGCAAACCTTATTCAGATCTCAACCCTAAAATCCATTCACACCCCCGGTGGCCTCACGGCGTTGTAAGATGGGGGAGGTGGAGGTGGGGGTGGGGGATTCCCTGCTGGGGGGGGAGGCGGTGGGGGGCTACTGGCAGGCATGGCTGGGTATGGTGATGCGCCAGGGGCTTGGGGCTGTTGCTGGCCGTAATACGCTTGGTCTAATCAATGTATTAGCGGTCGGCTAGAACAAATGCTGGAAAGTGAGTGCTTACAGTATTGCATGTATGCCTGGTATCCGCCGTACGGAGCGTAAGGGTCTGCTCCACCATAATATGCGGCGTATGGGTTCACGTGAGATGCACCGGGAGCGCCGGGCGCCCCAGATGCCGTTACTGCCGCTTGTTGGGGAGGAGGCCCAGAAGGCGGGGGAGGTGGTGGTGGTGGAGAGGATGATTGCCCGTGATTGTGATTTAGGCTGTGGGGGTTGTGACCCTGATTCTGGCCTTGAGGTTGGTGTCCTGACATGGGCGAAGTATAGGGATTGGCATTGCCACCTCCTCCGTAACTAGGGAAACGGATAGGTTGAGGTTGCTTCTTATGATCTTCGTACTGAGATTTGACTGAGGTTAGAAGATCATCACACAGCCCCTTTGCCCTCTGAACTTCTCGGGGATCAGGCCCACTGTGTGGTGTTAGCGTCTCATCTCCTGGCTTGGGTAGGGGATTCGTACGTCACATGGAGATAGAGTGGTTCGTCGCTCTCATGGCCAAGCCCATGTTCCATAAAACCAGACCCGCGGCCTTTGATTTGCACCCTACAACGTGTCTCCTGCTGAATGTGTTTGACATACTGGCCGCCATGCCCAACAACTGCTGCTCGAAGATTGAAGCCTGGAATGGGCTCAAGATCAACGGGAATCTTTTCTTCGGGCCATTTGCGCTAGTAGGGAGGTTAGTTAGGTTCTCCAAACAGGGTGATACTTCCAAGCCCACCCTTCCATACTCGTCCCGCTCAACAGGCTCTGGTGGCTCTCTCCTCTTGAATCGGCGTTCGTCGACAAGATTCGGAAGGTCCTGCTTCATAAGCTCCTCAATCTTTGACACAGCTTTCTCCAACCCCTCCTTGGTTGTGCTAGTTATATGTAGGTAGAGTGGTGGATTCTATTGGCAAACTCAGACAAGGATCGCGGGAAAGTGGTGGGGTGTAGGTTCATACCTGGGGAGTAGCCATAGACTTGTCGGGATAGTAGGCGCCGCGGGTAGTAACATCTTTAAGCGCAGAATGCGTGAGTACTCTATACACTAAAGCAAAAAGCATGGGATCATAGGAGGGTAGATGGATCGTACCGGCGCCAGTTTCTTCCTTAATCTAAACAAGCACGGGTGACAGTCAGCGGCAAGACACCAAAGGGTTATGCAAAACTATTTGCACATCATATTTCAGCTTAAATGGCTCCTTCTTAGAACTTGAGCTGTGCATAAGTGTAAGACTAGCCCCGTGCACGTGCAAAATACAAAGGGAAGGGAGTAGTCAATAGAGCTCGCGACCGAGAAAGGGATCGATGTTTACCATTTTCTGAGTAGCGCCTTTTGTCAGTGTGTATCGATTGCGAAGGTCGTTAACTTCTATATCTTTGATGTAGTCGCCATCTGCGATATACATGTCACTATTGAATGTTGTTGTGCTCGGCGGGCTGGAAGATTTTCCGGCGCTCTATTAAAATTAGCAAACGCAAACCCCAGGTCCGGAAGGAATTTCCTCACAGAACGGATGGGCGGCACGTCTACGTGCTGTATACCGCGCTTCGCTTGGATCTGGGCGTTGATACGGGCAGCTGCAGCAGCTACTCGATGTCAGCAAAATTAGGGAAGGGTCGGGTGGTGTAGAGTGGACGATGGGGATTACCTGCTGCGGCTGCTGGGTCGGGCTTCGGCTCTTTGGCCGGTTCGAGAGGGGGGCTCTCGGTCGATCTGCTCGCGGACGGGGGACTCCTGCTTCTCCGGCGATCGTCTCGACGGGAGGAAAATTGGTGATGAGGATTGGGAGAGCGAGAGCGACGGTCATCCCAGCGGGAAGCGCCGCGGCTGCTAACTGGTTTCCCTCTCTCGGATTCCCGATCTCTGTAGTCCCTAACACGATCTCGGCTGCCGTGGGAAGTGCTTCTTTGAGGTTCATCCCACTTGCTTCGCTTCCTACGGTCTGAGGAGTCGTCAGTCATTGAGAATCGTGTTTGCTATGGGAAGGTGGCCGAGGAAGGAATGTGACACGGAATCAGGATAAGTGTGTGATGTGAGTTGAGGGCAAAAGGTGGTCGAGGTTGAGGAAGGAAGGATTGTTGATGGAAAGAACAGAGGAGGCTAACAAGAGGGGAGGATGAGGTGGAGGAGGAAGGGCGGTACAGTTTGTGTTGGACAAAAATTAGAAGTTCATAAGCCCAGCACTCGATTGATGACTCAGCAGCTTGGGTTTTTTTAATGCACGTGAAGAGGGTCTTGGCAGCGGGTTGGAAATTATTGATGTAAATCCCAGAATCTGATAAAATCCTACTTCTGGAGACTCCTCTGCCTCTCCACAAAAATCACCCTTCACAAATATCCACCTCTCTCAATGATGGCCATTCGCACTGCCTACTCGTCCCTTTTGGGTAGGTCTGCAGTCAATGCTTTGTCTCGTGCGATTGGGAGAGTCCATAGCTCGTCCTCATCATCCTCCTCCTCAACGTCAGCCATTTATTACAAGGCTCTTCACCGCCGCGTGAATCCTTTGCCTACGACCGATCCTCCAGCATGGTCGGCTTCAGCTGCAGTTTCTTCAATTCTCTACGAGACTCCGCTACCTTCGTCTAATCCCCCGAAACCTCATATCCTGAATTGCCTCGTCCAGAACGAACCGGGTGTTCTCTCGCGGGTTTCAGGTATTCTAGCAGCTAGGGGATTCAACATCGACTCCCTAGTGGTTTGTAATACCGAGGTTCCCGACCTTTCCCGTATGACAATTGTCCTAAGCGGACAGGACGAGGTGGTCGAGCAGGCACGGAGACAACTCGAAGACTTGGTTCCTGTTTGGGCTGTCCTAGATTACACTGCGTCACCTCTTATTCAACGTGAGCTTTTGCTTGCGAAAGTCTCTATCCTCGGCCCTGAGTATTTTGAAGAGTTGCTGGCTCACCACCGTGAGATGACTGCCGAGAATGCAGAGGCGCTTGGCGGGCATGGGGTTGCGCCGAGGGACGGGGATTACCACCCCTCCAAGCTTCCGATTTCCCAAGCATTGAGGCACAAGCATCAACATCTTCACGCTGTAACTCAATTGACTCATCAATTCGGTGGAAAGGTGTCTGACATCTCTGAGAACAACTGCATCGTGGAGCTGTAAGAACACTCTTTGAGAGATTAGCTTTTTTTGTCCTTTCTTTTTTCCCTCTACTGACACGTAGTTGGGGGTGAAATGTAAGCTCAGCAAAACCTTCCCGAATTGATGCGTTTATGAAGCTTATTGGACCTTTCGGTATTCTCGAGTCTGCAAGAACTGGTATCATCTCCCTTAAAGCTGGAATTACACAGGGGACAGGGGACAAGAGCTCTAACTATCTGGGTATAGGGCTGATGGCGCTGCCACGATCTCCCTTACAAACGAGAACTGAAGACATTGAAGTCAAAGATGCGGGTGATGTGGTAGATGCTAGCACACTCCCTCCTGGTTAGGCGATAAGTACTGGTCCAAATCTACGAACACAACTCGCCGTGTAACTGTTATATCAACTGCCAACGGACTTGAGATAGACGAGAGCCGGATTTAGCATTTCTTTACGGGAGATCAGAGCTTGAGTGCAACTAAGAGCCTCGTGTGAGTGAACAAAAGTTGTTAGCGACGAAGGTGCTTAGAGTGTATACGGGTAAAAGGTTGTTTTTTAGACTGTAAAGACAAAAGACTAGCCAAAGCCAACAAACTAGGCCCACGTATAAAGAACGCCGGAAAGAAGGGAAAAAGAAAGCAAATAACACCAGAAATCTGAATTATCTCAAATGAATATTTGCTCCTATAGGGTGAGTCGAGTTGTAAAACACCGCCATCTGCAGCTTGCCAACACGCACCAAACATAATGCCTCGGCATGAATAGCCAGCCTTCCACCCAACGCTCTTCTCATCGCTTCATACCCCACACCCCCGAGCTTCCAGTGCACAGGAATCCTAGGCGTGGTTGTTCTTCCCTCCACTGCTGGCTTGATCGCGAACGGTTCTGAGGACTCAATTTTCCCCAATTCGTTACCCTTATATTTTGCTGTGCCATTGATTGCTTCTATCGTAACTTGGTCTTTGCGGAGAGGATTGTTGACGAGGAAATCGGCTGTGGAAGATATCAGATGTATCTGGAGTTGACCCAGAAAATTTGTAAGTACTTTACTGAGGAAATGTTGGTGCTAGTATCTGGAGGTGCAGATATGCTTACAGTTGCAGATTCAATAAAGTTTGGAGGGGAATCTGATGGCCTATCCGTTCCAGGCACTGGGAGGCGTGGGGTCGGAATGGTCACATTGAAGTTTGAGAGAAATTTGGACAGTAGTGGCATGGAGGGTAGGCTGTTGGCATGTGGGCGGATAGTAATTGTGGTATTGCGCCCTATCCTCAATGGTAAATTTGGGGTATGCAGAAGGATATATCTATGAAGGCACGTACCGGATATGTATTCACCAGCAAGGCGTTTACCCACTTCCTCAGCCTCGTGGCCCCCTTGAGTTTGTGGGTCCCAAATCGCCCCGATGGAGAGGGAGTTTATTCCCGTCATCACGTGTCCATTGGCTATGCTCGCATTTCCTAACACAAGCCCACCGTGTGTGACATGAACACTCATGTAAGGAACAATAGCCTCCCAAGGAGTTGGATTTTCGAAACTTAGGTCAATCCCAAGTGTGATGGACTGCGTTGTTGTATCGGAAATGATAACCCCATTAACTTTTGGCAATGGCATCTGAGTGGTTGGAAGTCCATCAATAGTTATAGCTCCAGACGCAGGGATATTCCTAATAACGAATCGACCAAGACTCGTTCTAATTCCTACATCTGTTGATCCATTAATGCCGAGAAATATTGGTTCTGCATCATGAGATAGGAGTTTCTGAACAATTTTGTCAAAAATATCGTAATCCTCGATGTCCAGCAAGGAGTCGCGAACGTCGGCCTGAACAAAAAGGTACTTGGAATCATTTGAGGTAGTTGAGCTTGCGGGGATCCACTTTGGAAAATGCAGGGTCCCGAATTTCTGGCCTTCATAAGTTACATCTGCAGTTGCCTTTACGCGACTGACATTTAATGGAAAGTTCATTTTTTGAGGTAGGCGAACTGTAGCAAGCACGTCTGCACTCAGTCGTAGCGATGCCCCTGGTGATCCTGCTGGGGCGTCTGGGGAGGGAAGCTGAAATTTAACATGGGACAAGCTGAATGATTTCACAATGTTATCGAAACTGTGCCCTGGAAAGGGGATTGGGAGGATGAGGGTTTGAAGAAATTCTAGTAACCAGCTAGGAGCACTGGAGCTTGGAGATTGTGATCCTTGAATGTATACGGTAGTATCTTTTCCGTGTAGATAGGTGCCTAAGAATATGTCGATCGGTGATATATGGGAGCCTGGGCAGGCAGTTACGAGTTCCTCCGGAATGTTGCGAATGATTCCAAGCACATCCACACCAATGTCGGTTTTAGGCTCGACTGAGAGGTGGGAGGTTTCAGCGGTGGCTACATGGACTAAATCATCTGCCTTACACCCAGACAAAAGAATGACAAAAGAAAGAGGTGGTACATCGAATTCCACTGGATACTGATTTTGTACAACAGTAGAGACATTGACACTGAGTGCCTTCTGTTCTGGAAGAGTTATTTCTCCAACATCCATCCGATTGACCCGGAACTTAGGTAGAGAAGGCAATTCTGGTTGACCATATGTCAGTCTATGGACCGGGGGTATTTTATTGTTTGTATATGGAACCTTCAAAGGCCATCTCTTCGGATATCTTGTGAGTCCCTAAGTGAAGCAGGCCTGACTTCAGCCCTAGATCAGCCACACCAAGCACCATGATCTTCCCCAACCCCCCAACAAGATAATCGTTGGCTAAGCTCCGAATAGTATCTCGAGATCCAAGTTTGACGTCGGACACGAAGTCTAGCTTCGTGATTTGGCTATTCCTAACGGAGATTGTCATTGGCGGGGCACTTGCTGTGCCGAGGAGGCCGCCATCATAGTCAGGTAAATAGATATCAATCTTGGTCGCATCTATCGATATCTTGTTGACAACCCAAGCTCCTGTGCGCCCTAAGCTTCGTATAGCCTGGCGTTTGACGCGACTAGCATCCATCTGAATTGTAGCTTGTATGCGGACCTTCAATCCATTATCGGTAAAGGAGTCGACAGATAGACTAGTAATATCTAGGAGAACGGCTTCTTTGGCATATTGGGCAGCGGCTGTAGGAGCAAAAAGTCCTAGTGATAGAATGCCGATGGCACTTACACAAACAAGTACTAGAGCTATTAAGCCTAGCCTTCTTGGAGCGCCGGCGTTCGGAGGGGAATCGGCAGGATCCGCGGGGAGCGATGGATCCTCGGTATAGCCAACAAGGGAAGCTGGAGGATTGGATCGGAGAAGAGGAGTGGTCTCGGTCGAAGGATCTGGAGGGGGAGTTGAGGACTTGCGCAGGGACATCAGGTAAGAAGTTCGCGTCGGCAGGAGAAGGAGCAGAATGAGACGAGCTGAAAAATGAGGAGGAATTTGATCTAACGAATAGAGGGTGGGAAATGCCGACCAAGGGGCGGGAGATGTTTTTGGTTGCAGAGAAGGAGATGAGAAGCGCAAAGAGAGGAGGAGAGTGGGAAGGAAGGAAGGCAGAGGAGAGGAAAGAGGGGAGGGGGGGTTCGGCGTGTTTGGGATCGCGGGTGAATTATAAGAGAATGGTGACGACGGTGGCTGTGTGACAGTTTGACTGGCGGATTTCAAAAGTATTCAATATAGACGAGCTCTCCAACACCTCCGGTGTTTGAAAATAAACCGCTTATGATCTGTCTCATTTAGGCTATTTGGCCAATAATGATCCTTGGAACCAATTCTACGATAGCCTCAAGTGTGTATTTTCAGAGATCTTTCCTCTGAGTATCCCTTGGGCGGTCTGAGAGAGCAAAATTCGCGACCAGCACGCTAAAGAAGGAGTCGGTGAAGATCAATAGGAGGTGACAACGTCACATCCCCCAACATGTAGATACAAAATAAATCAATTAAGAAGATATATTGAACTTCTCTCATGCCACAACAACAAAAGTCACAGATGCCGCTTTCACAGCTATCTCCAATTGTGGTACCAGTAGGTAGAACAACAAACGATAGAAAAAAGCTGAGATCAGAAAGGTGACAGTGAGTTCCATCTGGTTAGCATGATGCAGCAGAAGCACCTCCGGAACAATACACAGTATATCAGCAAAAATTTATCTCACTTCTGACACGCTGACGCCACATCCTGATGTATCTGACGGCATTTCCCGTGTCCTGTGCATCCTGAGGTGATTTTTAACTGCAGTTATGTCTGGACGCTGTGGCGTTTTGTAAAAACGTCTAGACGCCTTCCCACCACTCCGGGCCTTAATCTCTCGTCCAAATGCCCACTTCCCTGTCTCCATCGTCTCCCATGTTCAGACGCCACCCCAAGACACCCGCTTTTCATGCCACTTCTGTTCTCACGACGTCGCCTTTGAGAGCACGACGTACTAGCCCTAGGAGTGACGTACTAGTCTTAGGAGTGACGCATCAGGGAAATGTCGGAGCGTGGTCCAAGGTGGTCCTGAACGCTCCTGGTCCACCAAGGGGGGTCGTGGTCCCCGTGGTCCACCTGGTCCACTCCGATCCGCACTGATCCACACTTTTGGAAATTTTACCTAAAATGTGGATCAGGGTGGATCAGGGTGGACCAGGAGGACCAGGGGGACCATAACCCCCCGTGGTGGCCC
>Ga0307507_10006760_pt1 | contig 17246 bp, 19 predicted proteins | sample 7_EM_MG_FD_207223 | JGI IMG/M metagenome (GOLD analysis project Ga0307507, IMG submission 207223) | Populus trichocarpa ectomycorrhiza microbial communities from riparian zone in the Pacific Northwest, United States - 7_EM | ecosystem: Host-associated > Plants > Roots > Unclassified | place...
TTTAGGACCACGCGCTTGACCACAACAAGATTTCCTTTCGTCAAATCGGGCTATGGGTGTGAAGGTGGGATAATCAATTAAACACCGAGGGACAGCAAGCCAGGAGAAGAACTCACTGTCGTAGTGCTATTTATATATCAAACTCCGATTCATCGGAGTAAAGCACTCATTCGCCACTAATCCTACCTCATCTGTTGACGCCGTTGCATATTCGCCACGATGTCTCACAAGCGTCTAAATTCCGCTGATTCAATCCTCAGTATACTTTCGTGTTCAAGCAAAGAGTTTAACGAATTCTATGATGGCGGATACACGACTGACGCCCTCGTGGAGGATGCCAAAAAAATCATTTGTCAAAACCAAGTACTCTTACAACAGATCAGTCAAGATCGATACCGCCTTGATGAACTGCTATTGGGTATGTTAGATGATGCACCGGATTCTTCTGGTCAACGATACGTCGCCATCGTTCTCCATATTGCATGTGGGAAGGGAAGTGAGGCAGTAATAGATGCAGCCAAGGCATGGTTGGACCATCTGTTCCTCCCGAGTCAGTCGGATCCATTTTCTGCGTACCTATGTCAAGGTCACTGATCCTCGATTACTGTAAGTGTTGGCTTTATCTAATACCAAGGTTGTGAAAACGGAGCTGAGCACCAGCCAAACTCCAACCTTCAACAACACGGCGAGGCATATCGAGCCTTCCACCCGGTCCGAACAAGCTCGTTTCAGAGCTGCTGTGAGTACACTTTGCTGATATACATATATTGCTCTTTCAACAATATTCAGATTGGTCTACGCGAGCAATACCGATGTGCTATTACACATTCTTTTGATTCAGCACGTGTGAAACATCTTGTTAATGCGGGCAGGCGACATGAAGTCCCCTTGGGTGTACCTCAAATGCGGATTGAAGCCGCGCACATAATCCCGTTTTCGCTCAAAAACTTTGACGAAAAAGGCCTGGTGAGCGCAAGAGTTTTTTTTTGTCTTGTATCCTGCTCAATCCTTCGAGAAAGAAACCGCAGCTTACACCTGGGATATGTTCCATTCTTGGACGGGAATCGACATTCATGACCTTGCAGGACCAAAGATAAACGCACCCGAAAATGGCATCTATATGAACGATAATGAACATTCCAAGTTTGGGAGTTTCATGTTCTATTTTGATAAGGATGAGGTCAGTAACACCAATTTGCCAAGTCTTACAAGTCTAACATTTTCCTCAGTACCCCAATTTCGCCAACAGGTACAAAGTGCGGATGATCCAACCAACCTTTGCGTTTGCGAATGGAAATGTAACTGCTGATGTCGAGTTTCCGGCGAATATGGAGGTTCCGCCCCCAAATCCACAGTTCCTCAACGTCCATGCTTCCTTTGCAAAGGTTCTTGCACGCAGTGAAGTAGCTGAGTACGTGGAGGGTGTCGAAATGAGGAACGGAAGTGGCGCACCGACAGATCCAAACATGAGAGACGACTTTGTAACGCTGCTTAGATCCAAACTACTGGCTTCCGCACCTTAGTATTTTTCCGACCTGTCTTAGACTTTCACATCTTGTTTGGCAGCCATACACCTCTTTAAATTCTGATGAAGTAGCGGAGAAACGACCTCGAGATATAGAAACGATCTGCAATTCTTTTGAGCGATTCACAGATACGGGAGAAGCGACTCCATAGTCGAGTTTATCCTTTGACTTTTTTCAAGGCCTTTTCACTGGCTCTCTTGGAAACTATCAACGGCGGCCTTGGCGATGTCTACGCTGAAGATGGCATTGGAAATCTCTCAATCGACAGCACAAATATTCGCCTCACTGCCGCTCTACTCTCGGCTTCTGCGATCAAACAGAATCTGCAACACGTCGACCGACGCATCCCCCAAGGTATTGTGTTGCTCGGACTCCAGGACCCCAATCCACTTTATATGCCCGAAGAATGAAGTCTATGGAGTGGTCGCTCTTATCCATCTTTCTGTCGTTGGAGATATGAAAGAAAGAGTGGACCACAGGCTTTTTATTGACGGGGGAGTCTCAGTCATACACGCGCTTAAAAGCCTGAAGGAGAAGCGTGTCTTCAAATCCCCCTCTTCAGTGGAGTTACTCGAAGTGCGTATTGTATCCTCTCACCATCCTCTTCCACTTACCTCTCGACATAAGCGTGTTATTGTCAACGCGGAAAGTAGATATAAAAAGAACATGTCTGAGAATGAAGTCTGGGACTTGCTTTTTCCTAGTGACGATGTTCTTCGTTTTCCTGAAGAAAACCCGTTGCCCTTAACCATTTGATATATCGGTTCACCAAACATTCCCTACTCGGATATCCTTGGTCGCCAAGATCAAACAGAAATGCAGTGGATGACCCTCAATGATAACAACACCTTTACTCTGTTAAACCCCCTGAGCTGCTAGTCGTCCATCCTGTCCATGTCACTGACTCAGCAATAGTCGAATGAACTTTTGTTCGGCATTTGCTAATGCATTCTGTTTAAAGTGTTTCTACTTATTTCCTCATGGTTTTGTAATTATCTCGTTCACGAAATCCTGCATTTTCCAACTCTGAATAGAGAAGCGCTCAGCAAGAGCTGGGTTGTACGCATGCAGGTTATCGACGGGTGTGCGAAATTGATTAATTTGGTTCCAGACAATGCAGCGACCTTCAACGAGCCATTCCAGTGCCTTGTCGGAGTGTCCAAGAGAAAGAGCTGCGGCAGAGGCAGCAAGAGATAATTGTGAAGCGTCGGCAAGTGATTCATGGCGACGTTGTACAGTATTCTCAAGGCCAGAAATGAGAGACAAAAGTCGAATGATGCATGAATAAGCCTCAAGGAGTTCTGAAGGTTGTGATAAAGTAGCCCAACGTTTCGCAGCTGTTAGACGAAGAGAAGCGGGACCAAAAGGACATGTAGCAGCGAGGCGGAAATTTACCACCGCGGATTGGAGCCATTCATCAACGCCAGTGTGTTTGAAGTGAGCCAAAAATGAGATCCCAAGATTATTGTGACAAAATGTCCTATCAGTGTGTCCTGGAGATTGTGGCGCTCGTCATACCAGTGCTTGCCACCTGTTTTTTTTCCTCGCCCGGTAGGTGAGTTATATTTCCTTCTAAACCACCATGGCTTCGTCTGGACACGTCTTCCTTATTCAACGGTTGACTGGTGAGTACTGCGCAACAGATGAGACGCTTGCACCAAAAATGATCCCCGCGCTTTCCATGCCAGGTAATGAGGAGACACTTGAGTGTTGATCTATCGATCAAACTGCTGGCCACCGATGGCTGTCCTTGACCGGGAAAGGGTTGGAGTGGACCTGGTGATGTAGATATGCTAGATGTCGGCCAGAATTTAGACCTTGGACGGATAAAAGATAGAAACAGTAGAAAGACGGTAAAATTGGGCGAGGAACAGCTCGGACTCGGGGTCCAGCCCGTGTTACTGGCTCTCCACCTCCAAATTCATAATAGGCTTCGCGACGGACGATGAGAGGAACTTTAATATCTAGGGACATAAGATTACTAGGGCGGCTAGGACAGTTGAGTAGGGGTACGGTATCTGATATCTTTTAGTGCCTATCTGTCCAGAAAATTGATGGCCGATCCACATTCAAAGGGGGTTCCAAAAAGTCCACGCGCTCCAAGAGAGGATTTTCTTTTTACATCCTCGGCAAGGCAAACTTCAATATTCTCGGTCCTCATTTCGCGTACTGATAGCATAGACACCCACCAGCCACCCACCTCCTAGTTGTGACGTTCGTATTTGTTAAACACGACGAATGCATGAAACTGACATTTTCCTGGGCTATCCCTGGCCCGGGCCTGAATAAAGTCGTGTAAAGTCGGAACGCCAAGGCAAAGTATAGCACGAAGGCTGGCGAATGTCGTGGGGAGATCGTATGCCACTTCCCAGCGGAGTTATATCGAGCATCCACTGACCTATTTGTGTTTTGTTGTTGGCACAAATATAGATTCTATTTATACAAGCTGGGAACTTCAAGGGAAGAGCCGCATGTATATGATTGGCTAACAACCGTCATATGCCAACTCGATCGAACTCGTAAGTTGAACTCGGCATAACTCGTTCAAACGAGTTGAAACGAGTTAGTCAACTCGACTCGACTTAACCAACTTGCCGGCAACACTATGCCAGGATAGTTTACATAAACCGCCCCGGCGCATCAAAGTGTCAGGGTAAGTTATGTAAACCACCCCAACGCAGTTACCAGTACAACCTGGTAGTTAGATCTGTTAGCAAATATATATCAAACCACTCACCTTTCCAGGGGGAACTAAATGGTGCACACTGTTGGCACACAGTTACATTTTGTCACGGTAACAATGTTCGGACCGAGTTCCAGCTTTGGTCTGTGCGCGATCCATTTACATAAGCTAAACCCCGAGTGCTATCCGCTCCAATCCTGCCACACACATGATCAGCGAGACGTTGTTCGTTGTTAACGTGTTAGAAATGTTAAAAATCAATATTAACATTGTTCATAACCCAAGCCGGTGAAAACTTCATTCTGCACTTACCACTCAATAGTCTGGACCTCTACGGACCTGCTCTTTCCGAATCTGGCACAGTTCAACATAAGTAATACAATGTAACAAACCATTTTTCGGGAAGTATCTGCGTCCCTTTCTTGTCATAGTTGGTACATTGTATTCATTGCCGACGTCCTTTAAGTTGGTTGGTTGGATTGATCATAGCTGGATCATAGTACCAAATTGATGGCTGAGGCAAAAAATTCATTTCCTGACCTCATAACCATGCCATTTTGGTCTAAACGATGGTAGAACTGCAGATGAATTTTTAACAATTATTAACATGCCAAAAAGGCCTCTCAGGACCCTTGGTGTTAATAATAACATGTTATTAACACGAATTATTAACAGTGTTTGTAATTAGCGAATTTCTCACCGTACCCTATTCCTCGCAACTGCCATGATCAACACGAGACTCTTTCGCTCTCTATACGTCGCTGGTTTCTTTTTAATTCTGGTCTTACTCTCGTTATGGCACAAGGAAGCATCATTAGGAGCCTTTCGCGTCCTCGATGAACATTTTTGTTCTTCGCCGCCGCCAAATGCTGAGGTCGACCTGTCGTTCTCTTCTCTCCCTCTAGTCCACAGAAACGTTGCAGTCGCAACATCATTTGGATATCATCTCGATGTGCTCTTTTCATTGTCGTGGACCCTTCAGCGAGTTATGAAAGACCAGGGACAACTCCACGTCTACCTGCCTTCGCAAAATCACTGGAATATCGAAGGTGTAGTGAAGGAACAAGGCCTCTATCAAGGAGCAATAAAGAGCCATGAGGATTTAATTAAAGACCTCAATGACAATCAAGGCGATGGCGGAATCGATATGGTCATTTTAGGAACTTGCGAAATTGAGTGCGTCTTTGTTTCACTTTTATCACATTTAACAGGATGTAACGCATTTGCTAGTCTGCGCGACAAGTGGAAGAAGGAGATACTGGAGGCTTGGGATGCACGAGACACTACGCATAAGTTCCAGGTCGTCTGCATGATCCACAATGCGGCCGACACCTACTGGATGGAAGGAGTGCTTCCAGAACTAGCCCGCCGAGGTACCATTCGCATGCTCTCGATTTCTCACCAGTGCGTTATCCCCCTCCATCTACTCGTCAACCTTTCTGACGTTTTTATAGTGTCGCCCGCGCCTTCCGGTCAATGTACAGACGACTCGCCAGCGATCCCGATCCCAATATTTATACCGTGGGCTACGAACATATACCCGTCGACGTCCATGTCCACATCCTGGATATACCAAACCTACCATACCTAACCCCAAACCGTACACTGTCCAATGCTGTCATTCAAGGTTTCTTTGATAGTCACCGACGGGATTACGTGAGGATAATTCAGAGATTACTCGAGTTCATCCAAGGTGAGAATTCTCCATACTGTCAATGACGCTTTGTTCTAACCACGTGTGAGTAGAAGACCCTAAGCTATGGGGATACCTCCCGCTTGGTTCTAGTCGATCATTCCTGCCGGACAAAAGACTTTCCACCCCTCCTTTTCGCCTTCACCTCGCAGGTGACGGAAACGGCGTGGTGGTGCCCCAAGAACTAGAATCCGTAATAGTGCTCCACCGACAACTCGACTACGACCAATACTATCAACTCATTGGACAAATGGACATTTGTATACCCGCGTTTAACCAAGAAGACGATAGATATTTCATGAATCAGTCGAGCTCGACAGTTGGGATGTGTGCGGAGGTTAATGTGAGTTGTCCGGTTCCATAGTTGGCTTTCATTGACGATTCGGATGGTAGACACCGCTGTTGGTTACGCAGCGTATAAGACAGACGTATGAGTATATCGATGACGACCGGGTCGTCGTCACGCGACCATCTGCCATGCGGGAGATAGAAGCCATCAAAGCCCTCCGAACAGGCGACGCTTCAGCCTTCCTCTCCAGCGACCCTGCAAGCATCGGGAAGCCAATAGGATCACATCATCACATCAGGGCGGCGGTGGAGAAGATGATGCGGGAGGGGTGGATACGGCCGAGGAAGGGATTCGAGGAGGTGAAGAGGGTGTTGTGGAGGAGGAATGACGTGCTTATGGAAAGGCTGTTAAGGGATATGTGATGGTGGATAGATGGGAGAGGGAGAGTATTTATTCGTTTTGTGGATCTCGGAGACTATACTGTAACATTTCACTTATTATTCCATACGTCGTCCAGCTTAACACTATTGCTTTCCGGGTCCGCTACTCGACCCGAGAAGTAATAGAGGTAGTTCAGCTTCCGTTTTGTCGAGGTGGTTGATTCCCTCATTGGAAACGAGGACTTGTCGACGTTTGGAACCTTGTTCTCTCATCATTCTCCCTGACTTGTAAGTAACCATTTTGATTCCGTTTTTTATTCAGTCCTGCAAACCGCCACCTCTCGCACCTGCCATATACCCCTACTTCCCTTACTTCCCTCCGTGTTTACCCGCAACCCTACTTTTAATATCCTTGTTCTCAAGTTTCCTTGCTTTTCTGCCTCTTTGCTTTGAGACTTTTCATTTCTGTATGCACCTTTTTACCGTCGTCATTGTGAAGAGAGAACTTTTTAACAGAAGCGAACCATCCTGGTATCCCTAGCTGCATGCTTAATGTTCGGATGGCACCCCCACATGTGGTGCCCATCCCTGGCTGCGCGAAGACATTCTGCCCTCACTACATTCGCCAACGCCACGTCGTTCATCGGAGGGACCTATAACAGGGCTTCTTCATTTTTTTTGTATCGAAGTATTACACTCGTAACATCAAAACTCTATTCAATCAAGTTCATGAAAATGGTATTGAACGTTAAGATACGGGTAGTGAAAACAGGCTGCGGATACTTATGTGATCAAAATCATGATAGGTCATCGCAACAACAAAACATACCTCCCAAACTAGTGCGGCTGGGGCTTAAGAACAAATTTCCTACTCGAGGATTCCCTCATTCAGACGTCTAAATAATGCACCCTCCCAGTCGCCAAGAACATCACCGCGCCCGTGAAGAGTTGGTAGGTGAATATGTCTCGCGGAAATATTATTGGATATTATTGAAGGGGCTGTATAGAATGGCAAAACCGCTAAGGAATTGATAATCTAAACCATTCAGTATTTAACCCCTAGTTGCCAGCGATTTCAAAAATTGGCGTGTGGTCGATCTTCTGGCATCAGTCGGAGTATGAAATTTTCAATTGGACATCCACCGTCCTCAGACAACTTAACCACCACAACTCTCATGGGTGCCATGGCGGTACTCACAATTCTACTTGGAGGGTGTGATTCTATCCTGTACTCATATTCTTGCCCAGTTGATGCTCCGTCAGAGCCCACCACAGGATATAAAATTCTGTTTCATAGGTGGCCAATTTTCCTATCCAACTTCTCGCAACATTTTCAACACTTCCGAGTCAATGATTCTGGCGCCTTTCGCTCTCCTTGCTCTCTGTTTCGTTCTCAAACTATTCCACACGACAATTCTCGCTGACAGTGAGCTGTCAGGCTCTCAATCATGCAAACACCCTTTACATAAGAATGGTATATGACCCCAGCTAATTCTTTCTGTTGGCGGCGATTCCGATATGGGTGGCCTGGAATTCATCAAGCGAGTCCACGATGTTGGCGCTGAAGCGTTCCGTTCAGGACTTGTCTGCAAACATTTTACGGCATCGATATATAATTTCTTCTCGGTGTCACTGAGAGCCCTCCTTTAACGTAGAACTTGGGTCAGTGAGAGTGTTCATTGGTTGGTAAGAGTTCCTAACAATATTGACTATGATAAACTTTACTTGAACTGTTGCATTGCCAGTCGCCTGGTCTTGAACAATTTCCTTGGACTTGAACTTGACTCCCTCCGTTCTACTTACTTCCAATCATTGTCTCACCACTGTCCTGCACGTTTCCTGTCGTTTTGGGTTGTCATGAGATATCGCTGCAATGTTGGTGTGTGAGGAGGTGAGAAAACATTCCTGTTCAGTTAACAAAAGCCTAGCTTCTCTCCTTTGTGGCTTCGGGATTTAAATGTGCATGTAAAACTCTATCAGATATGCCCTACACCTCAAGATGATAGCTCTGTAAGGAAAGCACAGCCGAAAGCTGTTCAAGTTGGATACTGAACGGGTGACTGCGCCCTAATACCAACTCCGTTGACAGTAGCCATGGTCTGCAAAATATTTCTGACCTCACCAACTTGGCTCTGAGTGCGTCCATAGGAATGATTACAAGGAGAACTTGGCCAAGATCAGAGAGAACGTCCTCGACCTTCAAGTCAAGATTAGGACGAAGCGGACAACTGGTGTAACGTAGTGGCATCAGTCGGAGTATGAAATTTTCAATTGGACCTAGCAACGTGCAACTTGACCACAACTCTCATTCGTGCTATGGCCTCTTTTTGTCCCGTTCGTCTACTAGGTTAGTATGTCCGCAGTTTTTTTAACCTATCTTTCGTTGCTACTAATACTCAATCCAGGCGACTTTAGTCTCGTTATTTCTTTTCCAATACTCCTCTCGAGAATTCTTTCCGGTAAAGATGGACACGATGGAGTGGTGATTTCTTTGTTTCATACTTATCATCATTGCTATTAATCACTGCCTTGTTAGTCACTTACCACCCAAGGTCAATGAAATCCTTGAATCTTTAGCGCCATGACTGACCTGTTCCCTCAGTCTTCCATCTTCTCGTATTTGTCTCTCGCTATGTCGATATCTTCCTTCCGAGCCGGAACTACAGTCAAAGTCGATACGACGGCACTCCTTTGACCTGGAACCAGTGGTTCCTGTTCTGGTACAATCCTACCATCAAGGCCTATCTCTTGCTCGTTTCGATTGGAATAATCCTAGCCATGGCGTATCGCGCCATTTCTGAGCATGCCAGAAACAAGGAGAGAGCACCTTGGAAGGGAAATGCCGTCAAACTCACAAAAACTCTCGCTGTTTATATCCTGCCAACATTTTGTCTTGCATACCGATTCAACTATTTACAACCCTCCGACTTTTACGGTGACCCTGCACCATTATCTAGCTCGTTTTTCGGTGTCATGAATATGATGAAGATGAACCAGGCTCAATGGCTCGAAATTCTATGGAGCTTTTCACATTTCCTTGCCGCTGTGGGAGACATTCCTCAGTACCGGAAATACTACAATTATTTGACGGAAAGAGGGTCTCATGATTGGTGGTTGATGTCTAGCTTGTTCGCTACCGTTAATTTCCGTCACTTTTACATCCTACACTGGATCATTCTGTAAGAACCGCCTGTTGCATCTGAGTCAGGTATCTAACGACGGCTCCACCCAGATTTCAGCTACAAGCGCACTTTGACCCTATCTCGGTTGTCAGTGCCACCGTTCAAATTTTCATTTTCTGGGTCTTCGTCGTGATGTGCAACACCTGGATCAAGACGAGGTCCCTGCCTACCACAGATGAAGAAAGACCGGTGGTGGAAGGGGAGTGCGACGAGAAGGAAGCTGCTGCGTTGGACGTAAAGCATTAGAGCTGATCACTTTTCGGCATTATACCTCGGATTTCTGCCGTTCGTTTCCTGTCACAACCCGGATTGTGTATTTTTACTTCATTCCATTTCATTCTCTCTTGTTCCACATTATGACTGACTACGGACTCCATGCTTATTTACCTCCATATGCTTCTCTCTTATGCTGTGCTGTGCTTTCGGGATATGCCTTCCTGACGCCGGCTCGCGCGAGGTTATACCAGCGACGGAACGGCGCCTTTTCAGGGACCATGCCGATTAAATAATAACTTAATGGGATTGCGTGCTTTTGTGGACGGTCGTCCCGTAAAACGTGCATCAAGCCAGTAAAATGTGGCCGCCAATCTCGGTTTCATACCAGCAACATGCCAGGTCACACCTCTCACGTTGAGGTTTATCTACTCAAACCAGAAGTGTTGGTTGTCCCAGACGGGCTCAAAACTGCCCTGGGATCTATCGAAAGAGTCTGCTATCACGACGATTCCTCGATCATGGACATGATTCTGGAACTCAGTAGTCGTCCCCACGTCTTGGAGTACATACTCTCCAGTACGTTGCGAATGCTTGCGGTCCCCATGGGGTCTGATTAAATAAACAATTCCCATAGCCTTGAATGAGCAAGCCCATGAGAGGTTGTCCAAGTGGACAATTTCCCAGTTTCCTGTCACCATCACACCCAACCTGATGGAGGCTTGGGGCATAAAACTCGTGCGACTATTATCTTCTTCTTTAGTGTCCGTTGAGGAGGTGTCAACGGCGGAACATCGCAATGAACTCAGGAAGTTTCGGAAGAAGGTTGACTTATTTTTGAAGGTCTTGAGTGAGCTTGGGAGATTGGCAGACAGAGCCTCAGTTGGCGCAAATTTGTCCCCAGTCAGTCGCAAAAGATCCAACACATTAACGAGGCATATTAAACCCGATCCGTATGCATTCGATTGTCTGGGGATTGCGGTACCGATGACGGAGGGGGAAGTCGGGTCAGTATTCAGCGACATCTTGACGCAGATGCAGAGTATCCTTGGAGTGCGCCGTATCTCTTTCCGTCATGCCTATCTCTAATCGCTTACCCGGGTCCAGTGCTACTTGCTCCTGCTGAGGCAACCTCGGGTATCCAATGTATTTAAGCGTCGGCTTGAAGAAACGACGTCTACTACCGAGTCCATAATCCAGTCAATCAAGGCTGTTCTGTACTTCGAAGACGTGGAAGGGTTCGGGGAGTGGCGAATTTTGCTATCGACAAGGGCGCAAAAATACTTGCGAGATGTCAGGCGAGGAGACGGTGCTATGTTCAAGATAGTCGTGAAGAAGATCAAGTGAGCAGAATCCTCTCAGCGCCCGTAATCTGCACGTCCCAGCTCCATACTATTAGGGAATTATCGCACGGTCATTTCTCTTATGACAACCAGAAAAAACTCACCGGTGCAAAAACAATCATCCCAGTGTATGAAGCCAAAATGACTGGCGACACAAGACTGGTTGTAAGTCGACGTCGTGGCCTTGTTGGGCACGCTACTAACATCTCGCCAGTACCGTATTGACTGCATTCCTGATGGCGAGGTGAGTTACTTACCAACCTTTATGATTTCTCTCCCATGAACGTTGTTAGGGTGAAATTCAAGGTGTTTATTCTGGTTTTTCGTGTAAACAGCTATTCATGAAATCCAGCAATCAGCATTTTTGGTATCTACACCCACTCCCAAATGGCCCACGGACATTTCTGGGACACCCTTAGCCGACAACTTCAAAACAGAGGCCCGGATTATGTCGCAATGTGTACCTTCAGAAACAAGCCTCTGAATACTGGAGATAATGTCATTCTCCCTGCCACTTTCCCCCAGCTACCAGTCCAAGAACTCCAAGCAGTTGAGCCTCTGGTCAAAGTTTGCGAAGAGGACATGAAAAGCGTGAGCCATCCTGCTTCTCCTGACCCATACTACATTGACACCTGCGTAGATCCACTCAATGCTTGTGTACGTCCCTACAGAACACGTCATAGCGCCTTTACTTACCCTACCAGTCTCGACAAATTTGTTATTTTATCCCAGGTAATGCAACTCTCTATAATGTAATGCTCTTGCTAATCCTTAGCAGGCTCTTCTCAACAGTAGGTAATTGTGCTGATGCCCAATCTTCTTATTTATGTTATTACTTGAAGGCATTCTTGCGGATAAGGAAGTTGCACATGTTTTTCCTGTCTCGTGCGTGTTTAGCTCTATTTCGACATTAAATTCTCAGACACGGAGGCAGTGCGCAGGAGCAAGAGATCATCGAGAACACATCGTCTTGCTACGTTATTGGCCGAAGTGGTACGGGGAAGACAACTACGATACTCTTCAAGATGCTCGGCATCGAACGTTCCTGGAAACAGTTCCCAAACATGTGGGAGAAACCCCGTCAGATTTTCGTCACACAGTCAAGAGTCCTCGCAACAAAAGTCGAAGAATACTTCTCAAAGCTCATGCTTTCAGTCGAGGCTGCTTCCCACTCACTTGAAGAACTCCGTAAAATGGACAAACCCGTTGAAAAGGAGATGGAACTGTTGGACTTGGACGACATAGATAAATGGCGACCAGACTTGCCCAAAAGGTTTAGCGAACTCACCGATGACAATTTCCCGTTGTTCATAACATACGAACAGGTGTGCATGCGGCGATCAGCTCTCCTGACTATCGCATCTGATAAACCCGAGTGCAGCTTTCTCTCATGCTTCAGAACGATACCTCGGAAGAGAACGACAATGACGGGTTTATCATTCCCATGAGTCCGGTCACACCTGACTCTCCCACAAGCCCAACGTCGCCACGGAGGGCCCGACACAGGGGGATGTCGATGAACATTCCTGCATCCACTATTACCGAACGCGATCGTGATCGGTTGATTACCTACCTACACTTCCTTTCACACTACTGGAACCATTTTTCGACAGGGGGTTTAGGTATGTCCACAAACTGTCTCAGCTTCCTGTACAGCATTAATATTTTGGAAACCAGATCCTGCTTTGGCTTTTGGCGAGATCCTGGGGGTGATAAAAGGGTCTGAGAATACCATCGGCGCAGAGCAGAGGTGTTTAAGTCGAGAGACCTACTTGGCCAGCGGTCATCGAGGAATGTCCCTGAGCACGAAGGAGGCTGTATATGACCTTTTCACAAGATACACCAAATTGAAGCGACAGCGCCAGGAGTATGATTCAGCAGATCGGTCAGCTCCGTCCGAGTGTTCCCTAAGCTGAGAATAACTGAATTCGACCACAGGACTCATCATATACTGGGCGAGTTGCGTAGTGTTGGTTGGAGGGAAGAACAGAAGGGGAAAAAGGTTGACTTCTTGTCAGTGCAATGAAGATTACGTATGCCTTAATGACTGGGGCTAATTGAAAGTGCAGGTATATCGATGAAGTGCAAGACAACCTTCTCATAGACACCCTAGGTGTGTCCCAATCACTCTGTTATTCGCGGTATCTGAGCCTCTTCCTTCCCAGTTCTTAGGACATTATGCAAAAATGCACATGGACTCTTCTGGGCGGGTGACACTGCTCAAGTGAGCATTGACAGTTGCATGGAAAACACTTCCCCTAATCTACCTAAAGACAATATCTATCGGGAGTTCGTTTAAATTCAGCGACTTGAAAGGTTTTCAGTATCGTGTAGAGGTACGACCGCTCCCGTAAACCTTCCCGCACTTCCTGACTGGTTCATCAGAAGGAACTCCCTCAGGGAGCAAAACCAACGAATCCAAAGACCTACGAACTGGTTGTCAACTATAGGTCTCACGGAGGAATTGTGAATTGTGCCCGTTCTGTGGTTGAGCTGATAACACTATATTGGCCACACTCCATTGACATCTTGCAGCCCGAAAGGGCATCCGTTGAAGGGTTCCGACCAATCTTCTTCTCCAGCCAAGGAAATGTGATTTAGTTTCCGATCTGTTTCTAGTTGTATCAGCTGATTGACGTTTGCATGAATAGTGTGATTTCGAGAGGTCCTTCTTCGGCGATGGTCAAGGGGATCCAGTCGAGTTTGGAGCAGACCAATGTAAGTCCTTGGTTCCGCCTACGGTCCAAGAAATCGGCTCATCACGCTGAACGCAGGTATTCTTGTTCGAAACACCGAGGCCAGAAAACGACTCAAGGAGAGATTAGGGGAGAGGAGCATAATCATGTGAGTCCCTCCCGGTGTAAGCTCATGTCTGTATAACACCCTCCATTCTAGGACATTGTATGAGAGCAAAGGCCTAGAATTCAATGATGTAGGTTGCGTCGGGCAGAAGATGTCATAGACTTTAACACTATCTAGGTCTTGTTGTACAACTTCTTCAATGACTCCACTGCAAACGCCAACCAATGGCGATTGGTGATGATGGGCATTTCTGACGGAACGTCCGACATTTCGGCACCGGATTTCGATGAGACCAAGCATGCGAGTATTTGCACCGAGGTACTAACCCTTCTCTCCAACGTTAAGTCACTAAATCGCAGGGTATAGCTCAAGTTCCTCTATGTTGCCATCACGCGCGCGCGAAAGAACCTCTGGTTTTTGGACAACTCTGAAAGTGCGGAACCGATGAAGGTACCTAGTCCGATAATTTGTCTCGTTAAATTCTGACCGTTCAACACAGGCCTACTGGAACAACAAAAATCAAATCGAAATCTGGGGGTCCACTTCTGAGGTTCCTCGCTTGGCCACAAAATCCGACAAGAAAGATTGGATAGAGACGGGGAAAAAGTTTGTTGCACGCCCTCGTTATAAATCAGCCCTAATGTCTAAGTTGCAGTATGTTTGACAACAAGCGCTACGCACAGGCTCTAGTCGCATTCCAGCGAGCTGGAAGAACCCGAGAAGTCACCATCTGTCACGCATTTCTCCTCCGAGAGAACGCTAGGGCGGTGCCGGATGACAGGGTGAAGAAGAGGGCAGGTGCTTTTGGCGAAGCCGGGGAGGCGTTCTCCGTTTGTGCAAATGAATCCCCACCACATGAAATCAAAAGAAGGTTGACATATTATGCTAATGCTGCAGATTGCTTCGTCCTGGGGCGTAGGTTCAAGGAAGCGGGTGATTGTTTTGTGCATGCGGAACAGTACTCGAAGGCAGCCCGCGCTTATCGAGAGGGTGGTTACTTCGATGATATGCTAGAGGTGCTTGAGCAGCATGGGAGACACATTGAAGCCCCCCTCCTTGCTCAACTGACGAAGGTCGCCCAAATGAACTACTTCAAGGTGCGTAAACCCCTTTACAAGGGAGCCAGTCACTAAAATTACGTGACCCTAGCATGGCAATGTCAAGTGAGTTGTGTAAGGAATATCCACGTAACTTGGTCCCAACAATGTAATACAGGAAAGCCCAAAAGCTGTTCCCTTCCCAAGAAGAAGCCATCACTTTCGCGGGGGATTACGGTTTTGACGACGCGCATCTCGAATTGCTCCGCACATCGGGAATGATCTTTGAATCCGCAGAGGTCCTTGCGAACAATGGCAAGATAACGGATGCAATCAAGACCTTAATTGATACACCGACGACGCCTGATCGTACAAGACGGGCCGTGGAGTATTTGTTGACCGGCTTCTGGCAATATCAGTCATTTGGGACGGACCATCCCACAACGGATACAGATGTAGTTTCCGGATTGTTGACTTTGGCGAACACTCTGAAGAATGATATGCTCGCACAAGAAGCCCAAGAGGTGCGCTCAACACTTTGCATTGGTATGGCGCTAAAAGTTGAAAATACAGGTCGCAATGTTTAGAGCAAGATACAGAGGTGATTTCAAAACCCTTCGCTTTCTGCAGCCCAAGTTCATCGAAGTCGGAAACTATGCCGCTGCCTTATTATGCCTCGATCACGCCTTCATTCCCTCCCTCCCTCCGCCAGGCACTTCCACAGTCGATTATGGGGCTGAACTTTCCTTCCATCTTGCCTATTTCGAGCTTTTAGTTCGCTTGAAGCGTGAAGATTGCTTGGACGCAGGTTCTATGCGCCAAAAGGTCTTCGCATTTCAGCCGTGTCAGGACGATCGATTTTTCATCCCGACAAACAGCTTCTTGTACCCACTGATAGATGGTGTGCAAGAAAAGGATGGCTGTATCGTGACTCACGAGGAGCTCAGGCGCACACTTGATCGCGAGATTCCGGAGTACATTGTTAGTCGTGCAAAGCAACAAAACAATACTTATCGAAAAAGGCTCGGGGCCATTCCCTGTCTGAGAATGGTGGTGAATGGTGAATGCACAAATCCGGACTGCCAGTCTCAGCACATCAAACCTGAAAAGATGACTGCTAGTTGGTTCAATGTCCGCATCTATCACGTATTAAGGGAGATCCAAATTTTGAATTTGGCCGGGTTTCATTCCAAGGGTGTGATCTTGTGCGTATGATACTTTTTAGAATCTTGCCAAATTCTGATTTAATATTAACAGGCACTGGATTGGCGTCCTCTACTCCGTGTTGCATCCCCCATCACCAAAACTCGGATCTACCGCAACACTCGATCTTAGGAGCATACCTGGGTCAACTGAAGGGCTCAGCGTCCTACGGGAATGGATCTGGCAGGGATGTGACAAGCTCTTATTTAGCACGAAACCTCCGCAGTTGCAGTACATCGAAACCTTCATCCCCGAGTTTATGCGTGCCTGTGCGATGGCATACGACTTCGATTCTGAGCGAGCCCAGATGTATATCCCTTGTACGCGGATGTACCGATGGAAATTGTGGCCGCCATGTCTCACTAGACAAGGGCTAAGAATGGAAAGTCACTTTATTGTTAGGGATTTCGTTCAGCTTTCACAGGGTCGTCTCCACCATTCATTGATCCTTGGTACCTTGTATTTGAGGCGAGTCTCGTAGTCACTCAGGGTTCTGGATCCTAACTTATAGTCTTATGCGCTTGCAGACAAGTTCTCGAGAACCGCATCCCTGTAGATATTGGCCCCATTTGCGTTACGATCGAGAGGTTGTGTGGCTTATTTATCCTTTCTCACTGCTTCAAGACAGGTCATAGTACATTGCACGGAGTTACCCTACCTCGCAGCTGGTTCATCAGCCTCCTCCATTCACGTCCCGTACTTGATAAGAACACGAGTTACATCCCACATTTTTTGAACGTCACAATCGACTTTCTCCGACGCATCGATTTGCAGCGTGAGACCTACGACCCTCAAACCGCCGACGACAATCAGTTCAAACAGGACGGATCGAGGCTGTACCCAATGGGTGCATCAGTGTATATTGCTCGGATGTAGGTTAATCTTTCCTCCTCAC
>Ga0307507_10006761_pt1 | contig 17246 bp, 21 predicted proteins | sample 7_EM_MG_FD_207223 | JGI IMG/M metagenome (GOLD analysis project Ga0307507, IMG submission 207223) | Populus trichocarpa ectomycorrhiza microbial communities from riparian zone in the Pacific Northwest, United States - 7_EM | ecosystem: Host-associated > Plants > Roots > Unclassified | place...
CGGAGGAACTGTGGCCGGGTAGGCGGGGTGCGTATACGGCGATCTGGTTCACCATGGTCGCGTTTTATTCCCTGAATGGTTGTTTCGAGACGGGGGTTCAAAAAAGCGAAGCATTCAATGCCCAGGTCCAGCTGGTAGGATTTGATTCTAGCCAGGTACAGTTTCATCGTTTGACTTTCACTGTTCCTGCAAGTGAGCATAACCATTCGATCAACCAGGTAGTTTTGGCAGGAAAACATCCTCCATTTTCGTGTCTATAGTGGGCTAGTGCACAGAATGTACTAAAGCGAGATGTCGGGGTATCATAGTTCTGTCTGGTCGCGGGTGCCAGTCTGCACCATAAATAATAAGCAGCTACACTGGAGAGTCCCGATTGCTGAATGTTTGAAACGCACGTCTCAGGTGGTAGGAGTTGGGGGATATCAACTGTAGAGCAATGTCAGCAACCTTTTGGTACTTGAACCGTGAGAGTGCATCAGCCAAGGCGTTCTCCTTGGTCGAGATCCATCTTGCTTGCAAGTCCAAATCGTATTCTGTTGCTAGGAATCGGCATCTGCGCAGGACTTGCATTGATGCTCCTCCAATCTTCTTGTTGGCTAGCGCGTGGACCACTGCTCGGTTGTCGATGTGCATGATGAGTGCTTTTCCCTTCCACTCTCTTCCCCAGTGCAAAAGAACCTGTTCCACCGCCCGCATTTCCTGTGTCTTAATGTGTCCTCGGAATTTTGTCAAGCGATATGGGAAGGCGATGGAGAATGCCCATTCCGCCTGTGGGTGGGGCTGGGATTCGGTAGTCTAGAAAGCGCCTATTGCTCCCGAGCTCTCCGCGTCTGACCAAGCGTAGCTTACCTCCCTATTTCTTTTGGCAATTGATCATTGAGGTACTCGGAAAAGTACCTGTGCCCACCAAGTAAGGTCCTACTTTGCCTCCCCCGATAGCCTTCTTCTGATATGTCTGCCACCGCTGGGAAAATAGAGTTTCATATTATATAGGCGGCGGAGGAAGGTTCGTCCAAGTGGTACTACGGTTGACAGGAAGTTCAAATAACCAGTAATTTTCTGAATGTCTAGAAGGGAGGGGGATCAGTGCTTTCTTACATTGTCGATCATGGTTCAGGCTTTAGACAGTTCCTTTTTGGGGAGCTGAATTATCATGCGACGGGAATCAAACTCAAGGCCGGCGAAGCTTGCGACTCTCCCTTTCTCTTTTTTTGAGTCTTTAATTGTGAGTCCTACCTCCCGGCAAAGAGAGGCGAACATCTGGCTGCATTGATCTGGGTGTTCGCTTGCTGGTATTACTATGAGAAAATCGTCTAGGTAGTGGATAATACGGGCTGGAATGTTATGCTTTCTGAGCTGATCCTCTAGGATCCAGTGAATGACCTCAGCAAACAAGTTGAACAAATAGGGTGCAGTCCGCAACCCAAATGGTCGGAAGCGCTCAGCGTAGCACCTGTTTTGCCAATGGAAACCCAGGAGTGGGGAGTCGTATGGTGAGACTTGTATATGCCGAAAGGCAGACTCGAAATCCCGCTTTATTAGTGTGCCCCCTTTTCCCAGTTTTTGAATTGTAGATACAGCATCCTCTATTCCACTATATCCGATGCTTCCGAACTGCTCTGGTATTCCATTGTTGATTGCCATTGGGTCATCTGGGGGGTAGGACAGGTGGTGAATTCGTCGCTTACTTCCATCTGTCTTATCGACTAGGCCAAGTGGGGATGCGGTATAATGGGTTGGAAGAGTGTTGATATTCAAGTACGTATCGAGGGGGTTTTTGTTGAGCTCAGAGCTAACATCTGCTGACACCAGGGTGGCATCTGCGTCCGCTATTGCCAGATTTGGGTGAATTGTGGGCTCGCTACGCTGCTGTGTATATCCAATTCGTGCACCATACGTGCATATGCCTAGGATAGCTCTTATTACCTCCGGGTCTGGAAAGTTGGTGGTGAGGTGCTCCCATCCCACGGATCTCAATTGGCCTGCTGGCATGTTTTGACTATGGGGGGTGAATAGTGAGTAGTGGAGTTTTGTATTGGGACGATAGCGGTGTTTGCTAACAAGTGTGTTGGGAGATATACTTCGGTGCAGAGTAGGTGATACCGGTTTCTGATCAAGATGAAATGCGGGGGCTAGGTTGTCTGTAAGCTTACAGTTGCAGTAAAGGAACAAGTTTGCCGGGGTGGGGAGTGGTTTCAATATTGTAGGGGCTGGTTATCTGGGATATGGAGTGGGGTGGGGGTAGAGGGGTGAGTGTAATAGGAAAGCTAACGTCGGGTAGGGCCAGTGTTGGAGGCAGGAACTAAGCTAGTATTTCCTGATTGGCATTGTGGTGCTCGATGATTGCTACCGCAGGTGTGACATAGGTGCTGGTAGCGGCATTGAATGGAGCGGCACTCCCGAAAGTTCCAATTTCTGCATCTTTGCAAGTGGGCCGGAGACCCGCCTGAGCTTCCTCTGGTTTGATGACCAAGCCCGGCAGTAATCTGGTTGAAGGTCTGGAATGGGTTCCCGGCGGTAATTATCGATAGGTTGGTATAATCGAGGCCAAAAACGTTTTCCCGGATTGGTAGATCAAATGATCTTCCAAATGGCACTACTGCTTGTTTTTGCCCAGTTGCCCATGGTGCACGCGGAGTAGGATGTGAATGAGCAAAGCATTTGGAAGCTATGAGCTCACTGTCCAGCTGTCGCCATTCAAGCGGTTGGTATATTGATTTCCCACTAGCAACGCGTTTTCTGTGGAATTGAAAGTGGTATGCTTTAACTCCCTCCCAGGTGTACTTTTCAAGCAGGTCGTAGAGGGTCATAGTAGAGATGGAAAGAGCAGTGGCAAGCTCGCCTTGTAACAGATGTGGTGCTAACTTCACCAGTATACCGGTATACGCAGCCCAGGCTTTGAAAAAGCCACTCATTCAATATTCGCTCTCTTTGTCTTCTCTCTCTGCTTGTTCAAACTCGACACCTCCTATATTAATAATTCGGTGAGACTCGGCACGCTCTTTCTCGCTGGCCAACCAGCGGTAAATATTCGTTGGCTGGAATTTGTTCTCGATAATTTGAACTAGAGTAGCTCGCTCGATGCCGGGAAACAGGATCTCGACTGAATCCGCCATGCCAGATGCACTCTCACCGATAGGTGGCAATTGGGTGTAGATCGGGGTGGACATACCGGGCACTCGCAGATCCCTTTGAGGGCTTTGGCTTGTATGTACCCCCATCTCGTGTCTGAGTTCTTCCAGCTGGCGTTCTAGCTCGACAATTCGATTGATGTCAGGGTGAATCTGCCTGGCTTGGGTGGTGTGGGACGAGTTGGGTGCTGCTTGGGGGCTGGTTGAGGAAGGACGCATGAGGTTGGGATTGATAGTACCGAGGTGGAGGACGACGCGGTCGACAATCTCCTGTTCGTGTGAACATAGAAGCTCGCGCATAGTACTGATATTGATTGGTATATCTGATATAGACCGTGATGCCGCGGTTGCCTCTGTAGGGCTTGACATTATTGGGATTCCTAAAGGGGGTGTTATTGCCTCGGGCATCAGAGTATGAGAGCTGAGTCGTTCATTATTGCTGGCTGAAGTGTGGGTATACTGGGGTGTGCTGGGCTCGATTTGCTCGCTGCTACTGGGGGGTTCGCTGGGAGGTTCTGGTTCGGGGCTGCCGACTGGGGTTTCGGGCCCTTCGCCATAGCGATTGGGAGGTTGTCGATTCCTTGCATTTTTCATGATCCCCCCTGTTGCCCTTCGTCTGCTGGCCGCTGTTGCTGTACCTCTCCCTCCACGCATTGATGCTCTTCTTGGGGGCATGGTCCGTGTTTTTCGTTTTTAGGCTTGGTGATAGGCAGTTAGGGCGTATGGGTAAGGGTAAATGACACGTATTGGTCTGTGTTAAGTGGGCAATGAAGAACACGAGTAATAGGAGAGATGATAAACGCGCATTGCAGGAACAATGATGATCTGAAGGTGTGGGTGAGCGAGGAGGGATGGTTGTGCTTGGGGTCTATAGGTTGTATGCTCGTGAGCTATGACCCCGCGATGTCCGGGCAACCGGTGAAACCTTTATCCGCCCACCTCCGAGACTTTGGGCCATGCTGCGCCTCCAACCATTGTGCTTTGCCCAATTGGTGATGGGTTTTACCAACCCGGCCTCTATCCACTTCCGTCAACTCTAACAATTCGTCCATTTGGATTGACTGAAAACTCCTAAGTTAACCATCAAACAAAACATGTATATGGGCAGCCATTAACATGCTGTTTTGGGGCGAGTTGATAGATCTTCCACTTTCAGGTGGAACAGAGACCTATGAACCGAAATTGTTTGCGTTCCAATTGAATGCCAAGTTAAAAACTCAGTGAGTATTTATCTATTTTTCCCTATTTTCGGTTTGGGGATGGATTTCTGAGTAGTTTCATCCTATCGCCTTGCGAGATCACCTAATATACCTTAAAAGCTGAGCAATATGCCATGTCAATTGTTTCGGAATTTCTTATTTTGGAAAAGGAGCGAATAACACTGCAAAAAAAGAGCTACTTAGTGGCTCTGGATAAAATGCAAAGCAAAAACAAAGAGCGGCTCAGCAAGGGAAGTAGGATCGGTTTGCCTAAAAAATCCCTCGTGCACCTAGCTTGCGTGGCCCTTCTCAGTGTTCTCACCCGTGTGCTTGCGACTTGCCGAGCCTCGAAAGGGGCGAAGCCATAAATTCTTAAGCTTAGCCCAAGCCGCAAAATTAATCATGTCCGGTCCACCTAACCCGGCCCGACCCAAACAGAGCTTGAGCTACTATACCCAAAAAATCCAACCTTTTCAAAAGAAGCTATTGATCCGGTTATATTTAAAGAAGTCAATTATTTTCAACTACCAAACCGTGAAAACCGGGGATTAGCGAACTTGTCTGGTCTGGCCGCCCAGCGAAATCAGACCCCCTGATTGATGGTGAGCTTGCAAACGGGGCCAGATAACATAAGCAACCCTCTTTGGATGCCGTCTTGGGCCATTCAAAGCACTGAAAACTGTTCCACGACCAGTCCAGGCGAGTTTGTTATTCCCGAGTTTTTACGGTATGATACTTCAAAAACATTGTATTTAAAATAAAAGATAGTACATGTCATCGTTGTCAAAGTTATGCTGCACAAGGAGAAGGGGTAATTAAAAGGATGAGGTTGGAATTTTATGAGCTCTAGACGTGCTCCTGTAGGAAGCGTGAAAGTTGTTCACCGCATAAACATGTTTATCACTTCCAGCTTGGCATTTGGTTGCCGAGTTGGTTGCCATAGGCGCATTTTTGATGCCGTACAAGTGCCACATTGTTCGAACTTAAGGCCAACGTCTCCTCGGGTTTTCTCAGTTGACACCTTACATTATCACTCAGATACCCTTGCAAAACATCCCTTTCCCCCCCACCAATGCAAACGGGTTTTTCTTCTCCACTGACTCAAACATGAATTCCTTTAGTACACTGCTGGCGTCCACTGGCCGTGATAAGCTCGCATCCATGGGGATCTACTCTCGTTCAGAAGATCGTGATGCCCATATATACGCTTCTGAGACTCTTGAGATGTTGCTCGGAGGCCTCTGGATCGCAAAATGCATTACCAACGCTAATCTCTATTCTATGGTTGAGATTTTCTGTATCTTTAGCGACACTTTCGACCTACAACTCCACGGCGGGCCATTAGTTGCGAGAGATAACTCCCAACTTCAACCAGGGAATTACTTCGTCGTCTCTAATGGTATGTCCCTTCCGTACTTCAACTATTGACTGTCACTCACTCTGGATAGGCTACGTTACTGTTACCGATGAAGTCCCTCTACTTCGCACGATTCCTCCGGATCTCCCAGCACCTCTTGAACCGTTTCGTAATGCAGTACGCCAGCGTAATCAGGGCTGCGCTTTAAGTGGCAGGCGACCGTGGATGAATGGCCGATGGACTTTTTTTTTTTCGATGCAGCTCATATATTTCCCTCGGAATACCAGGAATACTGGAATGATTGTGGCTTTAGTGATTTGATCACCGTCCCGCCGGCTACTGGGTCCGACGGAACTATCAACTCTCCGCAGAATGGGATATTGCTTGATGCGACGGCACACGTATTTTTTGCTACTTACGATGTGTCTATTAATCCAGACGTACGAAATTCTAGATCTTTAAGTCTTCATAGCTAACAATTGTGTAGGATAATTATAAAGTTGTCTGTTTCTCATCGGAAGCCCACAACCTTGACCTGGACAGTTCCCAACTCGATAGAAAATTCCTCGACAATTCACTCCGCCCGCCCGACGAGCTTTTACGTTGGCATTTTCGCCAGGCCGTACTTACCAACATGAAGGGGGTTGGAGAGCCCTATTTTGACCCGGAGATCTTTGATTGTTGAGACAAACTTGGTGGGATCATTGGCTGTCTGGGAGCTAGGGGGGGGGTGGGACCCGGGCTTTTTGGTCGTCTCAATGCAAGCGAGAGGCCGCGTGGGGTATGGCCGGGCGGCCAAGTGATATTTACACTAGCGAACTATAGCATTCTATCCAATGGAGCTTACAGCCGATGTTCGTTCATCAATTGCCCCAGAAACTGCGTGAGTTTTGTGATTTAGTGTTAAACATTATGACGAACCAAAGCCCACTCATATCGGTAATGGCTACTGTCTTGTTTGAATGAGGTGGATTGTAACATGGATACTATACCGTGTTCACAACCGAGTCCAGTGATCCCAAGCGTCCCGGCAGTCCGTAGGCACCCACCGGGCTCCATTCCCGGGCCTCCCGGGCATGTGTCAAGCTGTAGGGCAAGAGCATCCGTTCTTTAGGAAAATACTGCCGGCTAAGAGGGTCACGGTAAGTCTCGGGGGTCCTCTACGAATCCGTAAATCCCTGGATAGTACTTGTAGCCCTCGCCAATTAGCCGTAGGGCATCTGGGAATACAAAAGAGACTTTAGGCAAAAGGGATTGAGAAGGAGTTTCGTCTATTATACTCAAACTACTGGCTTGTGGGCAGCGTTGGAACTATGATACTTTGTTCGGGGTATTATATATTTTTAAACCAAACATTCTAGCTTTTACTCCACTAACTAAACTAATCTGATAGCTGTTTGGGAAAAATAAATTCTAATACGACGTTACAAAGCAAACCCAATATTTTTAAACCACACTTCACTCAACCACTTTGGTCGGTTGTAGGAAAGGCAAAGATGGATATCCTATTAAAGGTGGAAAATCAGCATCCGAAGGCCAGGCGTTCAGTACGATTCGGCGAGTTTTGACAATTAGCTCCATACCCTTATTCACTCCCGCGGCCTCTTATATCATACTATGCGACCAAAATCGCTCCCACACCACAGCAACGCACCACTTTACCCATCGCTCGGAATGCAGATTCAGAGAGAATATCCGCATACCTCAGGCACACCATATCGTGCTCCTCCTCTCGATCGGTGCTTCTCCATCCGGTAAAATCAGGGATGTGGTTGCTAGAAAAATGCTCCCTACGATTGTGTAATGCCCCTAGGCCTATCCTATTGAGGCTGCCAATAAAAACCCAGAGATTCATTGCGGAGCAGATGAGAAATCCACATATCCAAAATCCAGGCCTCCCTACCCGGTTCGTTCATACCACTCTTTTTTTCTTTTTTCTTTTTCCTTTAACAAGGTTTCAGAAATAGATATATTCAGAACAGTCATTATGAGGCATCACTCTTCCATACCCTCCTGCTAGTTCCCATCGAGTGATATTCTATGAACGTACTTTCATAGGCCATCCTCCAACCTGATCACCATCACTTGATATCACTCGCAGAATTGGCATGCGCCAAGTGCACCTTTTTGACCCCATGCCGCTGGTATAATACCGAATTTTCCTATTTCACACCATTCACGGGATAATGCAATTTCCAACACTCGGTATACTACAAGTACCCATGCTACTCACGAAAACAAAAGTCTGTCCCCCCCCTGTCCGCAGTATTGAAATTGGGGTCACAAAAATGAATAGGATTGCAGAAGTCTAGATTTGTTTTTGTTATTTTCGCTATCACTCAATGAGAGAAAACAAACTCGGGAGAAAATAAGAAATAAAAATAAAATAAAAAATTAGAGAAAAGGAAGAAAGGTGCTGGGAAATGATATATATAACGCAGGTAGAAGCAAAAAAGTCGACAACACGCAACTACAGTTTCCAAAGTCCCCCCGACCTTTACCTACTCGAGTAGTATACTAGGACGCCACATGTTGCCATGAGCGAAGCGCAGTTCTGAGCTGCCCCTCCCCACGTGTAGTTAAACGTCGGGAACAAACTTTCTTTCGGCGACTACAATCCGCCTCTTTCGAGCGGGACGGTAGCCATCGCTTATTTTACCAGGCATTGGCTCGTCATATTGTTTAACACCAAATCTCAGCTCGCCCGGTTTCTGAGGGAATTTATTAACAAACACTGGCCGGAAGCCTCATTGTATAGGGTGCTGCACTGCGCTAGGTACACATCAATTCCCCTCCCCCGCTTTCCATTAAGCCGGTCAAGAAGCCCAAACATCCCTCTCTCCCCGACCGCTTATGATCTCACTAATCGCGTCTCAATCCTCCACGTATTCTGTGTCAAAGAAGGGCTCTCCAGCCCCCTTCATATTAATAAGCACCGCCTGACGAAAATGCCAGCGCAAAAGCTGATCAGGCGGGAAAAGTGGGTGGTCGAGGAGCACCTTATCTATATGACGACTAGTGAGACCACAAAGGTCGGCGGTAAACGGTGCGAAGCTGACAAATTTATAATTATCCTACACAATTATTAGCTATGAAGATTTAAAGATCTAGAATTTCGTACGTCCGGAACAATTGACACATCGTAGTAAGCAAAAAATACATGTGCCGTCGCATTAAGCAATATCCATTCTGCGGAGAGTTGATGGGTCCGTCGGACCCAGTAGCCGGCGGAACGGGAATCCAACGAGTGAAGTGGCAATCGTTCCAGTGCCCTTCGTATGCCAAAGGAAATATATGAGCGGCATGAAAGCCAGTCCAATTGTTGAAACTAGCCAGCATTGCTAGCATGCCCGTTTAAACCGCAATGCCGATCTCGCTGACCTACAGCATCACCAAACGATTTAACAGGTGTTGTGGGCCTCTCCGAAATTGCCCGTAGTAGAGGAACCTCATCGGTAAACGTAACCTATCCAGAGTGAATGAGTGTCAATAGTTAAAGTACGGAAGGGACCTACCATTAGTGACGATGAAGTAATTGCCTGGTTGAAGTTGGGAGTTATCTCTGGTACTAATGGCCTGCCGTGGAGTTGTAGGTCGAAAGTGTCGCTAAAGATACAGAAAATCTCAACCATAGAATCGAGATTAACATTGGTAATACCTTCAGCGATCAAGAGGCCTCCGAGCAACGTGTCAAAACAATCGGAAGCGTAGATGTGGGCATTACGAGATGTCGAGCGAGAGAAGAGCGCCATGTATGTGAGCCTAGCGGACGCCGGGGGCTCTACAAAAAGAAGGGTTTTGAAACCTAATGTAGCGACCAGAAAGGAGAGTTTGCGTTGGTGAAGAAGAATGTTTGCAAGGGCAGGGGAGGACAAATTTAATGAGCATTAAGAAGCTCCAGCCACGTAACTTAATCCTTGCTTATCTAAGCGAGGACACCGTTTGGAAACAACAGAGCGACAGGGTGTCCGAGGCTGCAAGGACGGCGGAGGTGCAGAAGGAATGAAGCGAGGGAAGGACAGGAAGGAAAGAAAAACAGTTGTCCCAGTTTGTAACTTCGACTTGGTATCTAGCTCGTTTCTATTGTGTTCAGTCTCGGGGGTAATTATTTACTGCCACGGTCGATCACTCGGTAGAACTTGAGGTTCTAATTATGTTGGAAATAGCAGTTTAATGGCCGTACTTGGTATGGGAGATATCCGCACTCTAAGGCGGCGGTCTTATTTTCGGTTTGGGGACAGATTTCTGAGTGCCTCCAATCGAATACTATAAAAAAAAGAGCTGCTTAGTGGCCAACCCCGACCAGAGGAAGTCCAACGAAAAGTATTAAGTTATATGCATACATTGTTCGATTATTATATGATAGTATACTTTTTACGGTATTGGTTAGGTCAGGGACCGGCTCGGAGGAGAGGTAGGGTCAGTTTGTATGTATATATGATGATATTATTATAAAAAATCCCTCGAGCACCAAGCCTACCCAGCCCTTCGCCAGATAAACAAAAAGAATCAAAGATTTAGGTTTAGGTTAGAGAGGGAGAGAACTGACATCAGCACTATCATACCAAGAAGGAATAACTACAACCATTTTCAATTCTCTCTATGATTTCCAGATTTCCGCCCTCTTTCTAACCAGTTCTATATTTAACCCACTTCCAAAGTGGCCCGCCATGCCTCTCTAAATCGCCTGAATAACTTAACCGTAAACTTTCCTTTCCCCACCCGCGAACAGCAGAACCGTCGCCATCCCATCACAAATATTCTCATTTTTCAATCCATTATATGTCCCGCCACCCCTAATAATATTCTTCGCAGCGCCCCTCGTCTTAACAGCTCCCACCTGTCTAGCAAGTTTAGCGATAATCTCTTCAACTACCTCCGTTTCGGCTATCTTGACGACCTGATCACCCCACACCGAGATAGTTTCTGTCGCGAAAAACGCCGTTTCTCCGTCCACCGGAAAGAGGAAATTTGTTACGAATTCTGTTTCAGAGGCATTTTCTATACTGTGTGCAAGTATAATGGTGTTAATCTACGGTAAGGGGATTATGGTAATCGAGCCCACCGACCTTGTGCTGCTAGTGAAGTGGGAGGACGGCATTGTTGGAACTTAAAACCAACGTCTCCCCGGCTTTTCTTAGTTGACTCCTTCCCACTCATATACCCTTGCAAACATCCCTTTCTTCACCAACCCAAACCGTTTTTTTTTTCTCCACCGACCCCAATCTGCCTTCCATTCGTACACTACTGCGGGCCACTGACCTTGATAAGCTCGGATCCATGGGGATCTACTCTCGTTCGGAATGTCGTGATGCCCATATCTATGCTTCCGACACTCTTGAGACATTGCTCGGAGGCCTCTGGATCGCAAAAGGGATTACGAATGCTAATCTCTATTCTATGATGGAGATTTTCTGTCCCTTTAGCAACACTTTCGAGCTACAACTCCAGGGTGGATTGCTGATTAAGAGGGATAACTCCCAACTTCAACCGGGGAGTTACTTCGTTGTCACCGACGGTAAGTCCCCTCTGTGCCTCAACCATTGGCTGCTACTCACTAGGGATTAGGTAACGTCACTATCACTGATGAAGCCCCTCTACTTCGTACGATTTCTCCAAAGCTCCCAAAGCCTGTTAAACGGTTTCGTAATGCTATACGTCAGCGTGAGCAGGCCTGCGTTTTAAGTGGCACGCGAGCGTAGATGAATGGCTCGTGGACTAGTTTCGATGCAGCTCATATATTTCCCTTGGAATACGAGGGATACTGGAATGATTGTGGCTTTAGTGATTTGATCACAGTCCCGCCGGCTACTGAGTCCGATGGAACCATCAACTCTCAGCAGAACGGGATATTACTTCAGGCCTGCCAGCATCAGTTTTTTACTGCTTACGGTGTGTCAATTGACCCAGAGGGATGAAATTCTAAATCTTCAAGTCGTCGTGGCTGATAATTGTATAGGATAATTATAAAGTTGTCTGCTTCTCACTGGGTACTATCAACTTTGGCATGGCCGGTCGCCACCTAGATAGGAAATTCCTTGACAATTCACTCTGCCCGCCCAACCAGCTTTTACGTTGGCATTTTCGTCGGGCAGTACGTATCAACATGAGGGGGCTGGAGAGCTTATTTTGACCTGGGTTACGAGGAGAGTTGAGACAAAATTGGTGGGCCATTGGTGGTGAGGGAGCTAGGGGGGGAGTTGGGCTTGGACTTTTTGGTCGTCTCAATGCAAGCTGGAGGCCGCGTGGGGCAAGGCCAGGCCCCCAAGTGATGTGTGCCTAGCAAACAATAGCATTCTATACAATGGAGCTTACAGCCGATGTTCGTCCATCAATTGCCCCACAAACTGGGTGACTTTAGTGATTTAGTGTTAAACATTATGACGAACAAAAGCCCACTAATATCGGTAATGGCTACCGCAAAAACTCAAATAGAAGAGAAATGTGCCAGGACGTTGAAATTTCCCTTCTCAGCTACGCGAGGGAAAGCACCAGAAATTCAGCCCCCAGTTAAGACAAAAAAAAAAGGAATATACGAGGCGCCTTACTAGGAGAGGCAGCTCCAACGTCCTAGCACATTTCTCTTCTATTTTAGTTTTTACGGTACTGTCTCGTTTGAATGAGGTTGCTGATAACATGAATATTATACCGTGTTCAAAACCGAGCACAGTGATCCCAAGCGTCCCAGCAGCCCTTAGGCACTCACCGGGCTCCGGTCACGGGCGTCCTGGGTGTGTCTAAGCTGTAGGGCAAGAACATCCGTCGTTTAGAAAAGACTGCCAGCAAAGAGGGTGACAGTAGGTCCCGATGGTCCTCTACAAATCGGTAACCCCCGGACAGTACCTGCAGTCCTCACCAATCAATCGGAGGACATCTAGGAACACAAAAGAAACTTTAGGGAAAAGGGGTTGAGAAGTAGTTTCGACTATTATACTCAAACTACTGGCCTATCGGTAGTGTTGGAACTAACTTGCTTTGTTTGAAGTATATTTTGAAGGAATCATTTCTACCTTTAGCTGACTAAACTGATCTTATAGCTATTTTAGAAAATCTTTCGAATACGACGCTACAAAGCAAGCCCAATCTGAACCACACTTTACTCAACCTTTTTGGTCGGTTGTGGGAAAAGCAAAGATGGGTATCCTATTGAAGGTGAAAAACGAGCATCCGAAGGCTGGGCGTTTAGTACGATGCGGTGAGTTTTGACAATTAGCTCCATACCCTTATTCTCCCTAGCAGCCTCTCATATCATAATATTATTTTGCGACTAAAATCACCCTCACACGATAGTGACGCGCCACTTCATAAATCACTCGGAATGCGGATTCAGACAGTAAACCCACATAACCCAGGCACAGCATATCGTGCTCCTCCTCTCGATCGATGCTTCACCATTCCGTAGAGTTAGGGATGCGGTTGCTAGAAAAACGCACCCTGCGATTGTGTAATGCGCCAGGGCCTATCGTATTAAGGCTACCGATAAAACTCAGATATTCATTGCGGAGCAGATAGGAGACCCGCGTATCCAAAATTGAAGTTCCCTGCCCGGTTCGCTCATCGCACTTTTTTTTTTTTGGCTAGGTTTTAGAAATAGATAGGGTTAGAATAATAATCATGAAGCATCACTCGTGCATCCCCTCCTGCTAGTTCCTATCAAGTGATATTCTATGAACACACTTTCATAGGCAATCCTCCAACCTGATTCACCATCACTTGATATCACTCGCAGAATTGGCATGCGCAAAGCGCACCTTTCCGGCCTAATGTACTTGGTATAACAAAGAATTTTCCTACTTCACACCACCCACGTGATAATTCAGTCTTATATACTCAATATGCTAGCCATGCTACTCACTAAAACAAATGTCTGTCCCCTGGTCAATAGTATTAAAATAGGGGTCACAAAAGCGAATAGGATTGTAGTAGTCTAGGTAGATTTTTTGTTATTTTAGTGGTCTCGCCAATGAGAGCAAACAAACTCGAGACAATTATTATTATTATTATTATTATATATCATTATACTTATTAAGCACTAAGGTTTCAAAGTGGTTTATACAATATTTAACCAGGGCATACTAGTTTGTCAAAGAATCCACCTTACATGGGAACTACCAGCTGCTGAGCACACACCTGTGTTTAGCTGCCTACAGGAGCATTGCGTCAGCACCAGTACTCCAGTGTTCAAATATCTGATGTTCAGTTTCTCACAATTCATGTGATACTCAGTGGGCTAACAGAACCCTCATCCATCTCACCTGCCTTCCCAACATCTTCCTCACTCTCCCCTGAATGATTTTCTCTCTCTTCCTCTACTTGTTGAGTTTGCCTTTGATGGCGCTGTAAGTCAGGAGGTCTCTCGCTCGCCTGCATTATGGGCGCTTTTGCTTCGGCTGTTGTATGAGCACAGTACTCATAGAGCCCCGTACATAGAGCAAAGACATAACGCTGTTCAGGTAGGGTATACTGACTGTGGGCCGCAGTCCGGCTTCTGAAGCTCATCTGACCGGGCCTGGCCGGACTGCAGATATCTGCAGGCTTTCGAGTGATAAGACGTGATTCAGGTAAGATCTGATTATGATAAGATCTGAGGATTTTGGTTTGGGTAACATGGGGGGTCAGCGAAAATGGGGGCTCAGTAAACAGACCAGCAAAATCGCTGCTGGAATTAACGCTTACTGTTGGAAAGCTTTTGATGCTGTTTTGGTATGAGCAGCCTATTGAAAGCGAAAGGTGTTTGTAGGATTTGTCTTTCTTGTGTTAGCATACTAAATCACAGCCATGGGAGCACTACTCATCAGTTCGGAACCGAGACAGACTATGCACTGGACTCCGGAATGTTTCCCCTGTATCGTTGAATGAAGAAGGGTGTAAGCAGCAGGAGAAGAAGCTGGTGAATCACTCCTACTTGCAGCCATGGATAGTAGAAGTTGTCAAATCAAGCTTGCTGTATCTCGTGGACTCGCAGAAGATTCAAGAGGTATTGGAGAAGGCCGAGGGGAATATCGACGCAGAGGTTTCGAAGCTGTTGGAGGTTCTGCGCGGGAGAGAAAGGGGAACGTTGGTAAAAGAGAACCGACATGTATCTTGATCCGTGGAAGGATAGAAGGATAAATTGTGGTTTATCTATACTCCAGTCTCTACCATTAATTAGCTTAGTTTAGTTAGTTGGGCAATATGAGTCGTGAACATGACAGGAAGTATCAGAATGAGAAGAAGTTCCCCCTCTAATTGGTGCGATGGCAATTGGACCCATGAGTACTGCTTACTCTTCGCGTTATGTTTCGTGTCGTACGTGTTGTTTGGCTGCGGTGCTGCATTTGTTGGCTACCTGCTAAATCACTTTAGTAGTGACGAATCGAGTGAAGGGAAAGCAGTAAAATACCCGATGGCAACAGCTATCTTCTAGTATCTTCAGATATGTTCGGGTATCTTCAGATATGTTCGGGTATCTTCCGGTATCTGCAGGCATCTTCAGAGATCTGCCGGGATCTTCAGAGATCTGCCGGGATCTTCAGATATCTGTAGATGTGGGCCACCCCTTAACAAAATAATGCCCTATCATAAGGAATATACCGAAAGCCTACCGGCGCCGCCAGGCCCCTATGAAACCGGCAGGCTTCTCCAAAGCCTGGCCTGAAAAACCCAGGTCGGTCTCACTTTGTTTGGCCTTGCCTGCGAACGCTGGCTGCACCTCCCCCCATGTTGGTAAAGGTCTGGGATAGACTTACCTTTGGCTGCTATAATCTGCCTCTTTCAAGCGGGACGGTAGCCATCGCTTATTTTACCAGGCATTGGTTCTTCATATTGTTCAACACAAAATCTCAAAGCTCACCCGGTTTCTAAGGGAATCTATTAACAAACACTGGCCGTAAGTCTCATTGTATACGGTGCTATAGTGCGCTCGGTACTCATCAATTCCCCTCCCTCGCTTAGGGTTAAGCCGGCCAAGAAGTACAAATATCTCTCTCTCCCAACCCTTCGGGCCACTAATGATCTCAATAATCGCGTCTCAATCCTCCAAGGATCCGTAATCCATGTCAAATATCAGTCCTGTCTGGGGCTCTTGGCAGCCACACCACCAGGCCCGGCAGGTCCGCGGACCTTTGGGAATATAGATTACTCTTGTTCTTACTCCCGGGCAAAATAGGTTATGGTGTAGGTCAACGAAGAAACACACTAAAATCTGAGGCTCGTTGCCCCATGACTTATTTTGCGCGGGAGTATGATAGTAAGAAATGCAAGTATTATATCAAAAGGCCTGATAAGTAAATTGGGAAATCATTCAGGTAGCGTCACTCCACAATGATGTAGGACAAAGGTGGAAAGGAGAATTATATTTGGGCTACATGAGATGATAATATACCAAAGGTCTCGATAGAAAGCAAGGCACCCTAGCGACATCCATAAACGCACTTTGGAGAGCCCATGAAACAAGAGACATGTATGGCACTGCAGGCCAGTTCATAAACCATGCTAACACATTGGTGTGAAGACAGCACCAATTAATATCAAGGTGTCCCAATACCTTATCCCAAATAAACCAGTCCGACATAGTTGAAGAAGCGGGCCTTGCGAACTACCGCTGACCCAGATACCGGCAAGCCCAAAGAGAAGAGGAGGGGATTCAAAGTGATGCCTATATGACGTGATTTAGATCAGATCTCCCTTCATAAAAGCTTAGGCACTTACCATTGAGTCTCTTAGCATCTCCTAGAGTTCTCGGAAAGCCAGGAACCAATTGTCCATTGAAGCCATAGAATGGTTCTAGGACTGTGCTATCGCGATTGGCACGTCTGTTGATGCGTCTGGCAATACCGTTCTTTTCACTGGGCCAGCTGCACTGTTAGTTACTTCAAATCCAAGTAGGGTATAAAGAAGACTTACTGGCGGGAAATGCCATGTCGGTTACCCCGTACCCCCTGGTGTATAGCATCCGGTCGGAGTTCGAGACGACTCATTCTGTTTTCGAGACGAGTCATTCCGTCTTCGAGGCGACCCACACTTTGAATAAGGCGAACCTGTTGTTGCTGAAGGATGGCTTGTCCTTGCGACATGGCCTGCTGTCCCTCTATAACGGTCTCCATTGTTTGTATAATTGTGCCCTGTCCCCGGTTAAGGGCGGCTATCCCCTTTGTGATCTTTTGCAAAACTGTTATAATTGAATCTCCTGAGTTCGATGCAGGGGCCCTTCCAGCATGCGCGGTTTGAGTGATAGTGTTATGAGGGCCTTGCACAGCGATTTGCAAATCGCGTTGTGGATGGGTTAGAGCCACTGATTGTTCTTTTTTGATATATGCCTTGAAGAGCCTTGGGTGGGGAGGGTTTGATGAAGAGAGTTGGATGAATGAAGAGAGTTGGATGAAGAGAGTTGGGTTAGGAGAGTTGGGTCAGGAGCTTGGAGTGGGAAGTTGAGTGGTTTGGTTGTGGCAGTGTTCTCAACGGGGCAGTCCGTCCGTCCTAAGCCAGGACGAGGACGGACGGCAGTTTGTCGTCCCGTCCGGTCATTTTCTAAAGTTGCCCGACAAGTAAGAATCAAAGACGAGGACGGACGGCATTCTG
>Ga0307507_10006762_pt1 | contig 17244 bp, 3 predicted proteins | sample 7_EM_MG_FD_207223 | JGI IMG/M metagenome (GOLD analysis project Ga0307507, IMG submission 207223) | Populus trichocarpa ectomycorrhiza microbial communities from riparian zone in the Pacific Northwest, United States - 7_EM | ecosystem: Host-associated > Plants > Roots > Unclassified | place...
CTAAGGGAGGCATAGCTTAAAGCGTGGGTAGTAAAGGTAAGGCAGATTAGTGGTGGATAAAAAGGTAAGGGAGCCATACGCGGTATCCACGACGCGTTATGTACGTCTATCCTTCTACAGGCCCGCACAGACGCATATTGTATGTATTTTAATTAGTTTAGAGCTATGCACGAGTATGTAGATCATTATTGGCGATGCATGCGCTAACTGGTAAGATCTACTTAACACCATGGCTCTCTCACCACTACTACCTGTTCTCACCGCGGGTGATTATATTGTTATATCTACGTAACAAAATCACTAGGTGCGATTATGATTTGATTGGTTATGTTACTATGTAATCGAACATAACCGTAACTAACTAATTGATTATTGCCATGTCTGCCCCTTACTCTTAACAACACCAACTACTCTTGCACTCCATTCATCACAAGAGAATTTGCATACGCGGATACCATCATCGTGGTATCGCGCTTCAATATATCGATTATTCACTCCGCGATATAGCATACTAAGGAAGACACAAGAACGCACCATGACTACCTCGTTAGCAAGGTCAACCTCGACCTCCAACGCGGATCTTGTTTCCGAATTCAAAGGGGATGACACGAAAGGCTCATTTCCTGACCTATCAGGCTTGCCAGAAATCGATGCTGAAAAGGGGTCATTAGAGGCACCCAAGGAGGATTCTCAGCCGATTCCAGGATCGCAGTACAACAACTGGCAATGGGTAGCAGTCTTAGCAGCTATTTATTCATCTGCATTTCTTTACGGCCTCGACAATACCATCGTTGCAGATATACAAGCTGCTGCCGTTGAAACATTCGGAGAAGTAGAAAGGCTCGGATGGTTAGGTATTGGTTTTCCTCTTGGATCAATCGCCACTATCCTATCCTTGTGGGTTCCCCGAAGACCATTTATAAAGGTTATGTGGTTGATAAATGGAGACAGGAGTAAAGCATTCGCCATCTTCGATGTCAAGTGGTATGATAATATCTACTTAAGTCTGAAATGCTTATGCTAACCACGGTAAAGGCTGTACCTTGGTAGTCTTATCATGTTTGAAGCAGGCAGCGCCCTTTGCAGAGGAGCACCGGTATGTAGAAACAGTCTTGGATTTATCAAAATTATTGAGTCGGAGAACAATATACTGACAAAGGACGTAGTCTATGAACGCTCTTATTGTTAGTAGAGTTTGGGCAGGCGCAGGTGGTGCAGGAATGTATCTTGGGTAAGTAGATCAATAAATTTATTTAATAGAATAGAGAGTAACGTCGGTTTCCAGTGTATTGAATCTCCTTTCTGTCAACACAACGATGCAGAAACTGTCGACCCGAATCAGGTCCTTACTGCCCCAACTCAGCTACCTACCGTTAACTCAGTCATTTAGTCAGTCATTAAGTCAGTCATTGACTCGGTCACCTACTCCTTATTTCCGTTGCCACCCCCTACCCTCCTTCTCTTTCCTTTCCTACACCTTTCCTTGTGTATATATAGAGGTCTTAAAACCACATTTCAATAGATAGAGTCCTCATTCAATTCTTATAATTGGTGTATGGATATCCAGTCAACAGTTATAAGCCCAGGTTGCTTGCCATATTACCCCTATTCAACTAATTAATTTAATTAATCTATTTAGTTAATTATACCCCTTATTAAATTGCTACTTATTATTAAATCCTTTATCCTTCCTGCAAGCACCTTTTTAATATAACTTCTTAACCACCTACCCAGACTATTACTACAATAGTAATATTATCAAGTTAAGCTAACTAGGACAAATAAATTAACTTTATTAGACTTTGAGCTTAAATAGGAGATGTATAGGAATATATTAACCCCTTAACTAAACAGGATTAGTTGCCCCAACTAATTAAACCAGCCTTTCCTAAGCCTTTAGATATAAAGATAGGAACAACCTCCTATACAACTCTCTCTAAGGACGAGAAGGATAAGCTTTAAATTCTCCGCAAGAGATATAAGACGGCAGAGAAGGAATATAAGAGGAAGAAGATAGCTTTAACCTCTCTATAAAGCTATATTACTGGTATAGTAACTAGGAACCTTAATACCTATATACTGGGTGTCGACTTAGTATACAATACCCTAGTGGCTCTTAAGGAGAGAGTTGCCCCTACTAATACAGCACGTTAGCTCTACCTATCCACTTAATACGCTAAGGTTAAAAAGGGCCTAAAGAACCAGAACTTCAAGGCCTAGCTACAGCAGTAGGAGAAGACATACAATAACTGTAAAAAGATTAAGCTGCCAGACATATCAGGCGACTAAGTAATTAGAGACTTTTTAATAGCGGTAGAGCCAGTATTACCAAATTAGGCCTTAACGTGGAGGGTTAAGTTTAATAAACATAACTGGGCCAACAACTACATAATATCTATATATTAAATGGTTAACATATATTAGGACTATTAAAGATTGGAGACTGCCCAGTAGAAGAATAGAGCTTAGTTTAGTGCTAATATAGTAAGCTTTTAGGGTAAGCCAATTAATGAGGCTCCTAAGGATAAGGCTCCTAAGGACAAGACCCCTACTACTACCCCTTCTAGAACAGCATAGAAGAAAGATACCCCAATATGCTACTATAGAGCTATTCACTAGTTCTAAGATTGTCCTTATATTAACGAGTTGGTTTAATTAAAGGACTAGAAATTAGATAAAGCTACAGCCAAAAAGGTTAAGGAAAAAATTGCTAACGCTCTAGAATAGTACAAGCAAATACTAGAGAAGGTTAGGAAGCAGTCTTTAGAAAAGGAAGCTTTACTAAACTAAGATGGAAGTTAAAAGGAAGACAACAGTACCTTTACTATATATTAAATAGGCGCCTATAAAGCAGGCACTAACTATAAGCTATATAATAGCGTAATTCTTAACAGCGGAACCATAATACATATTATTAACAATTAATTAAGGTTTGTTAACGAGCTCTAACTAAGTAATAACTTTATATATACCGGAACGGGCATTAATCTAATTAAAGGTATAGGGATGGTAGTAATTACTATCTAGACGCTATTAGGTCCTAGAAAGATCTTCTTAGCCAACGCAGTATATATACCAGCCTTTTATACAAATTTGGCCTGCCTAAAGAAGTTTAATAAGAAGAATATACACAAAAGCTTAAGCTAAGGGCTTATATTGGATACCTAGTTAGGTACTAGTTAATAAATATCTATAGGGTCTATATACCTAGCGAAAAGAAAGTAATTTAAATAAGAGATATAACATTTAATAAGCAGTTACTCTATAATAATAGTTAGCTAGATCTTGCAAATCTGCTCTAAAAATAAGCCAATCAAATTTTAGAGGTAATTAATATGTTAAATAGTAATAGGACGCTTTAGGAAGAGCTTAATAAGATATTAAATAAGGAGGACAAGACGTTAGATAAGGAGAACGAGGTAGATAGTAGTAGAAGTTAATAGGTAGATGCTGATAAAAATTAAGATTAAGTAATAGATTAAGGTAATAACGTAATTAGCCCATAATCCTTAAAGGACAACTCTACACCTAGCCTCCCTACCCTAGCTAAGATACTAGAACCTTAATTAAATACTATAAATATAGAGCCGTTAAGTTCCTTAATTAATTAAAGACCTTAATTTAAACTTGTTCCTAAAGAGGAAGCCCATCTAAGATAGAAGATTATAAGTAATATAGGCGATATTAATATTATAAAAGGTAGAAGAACTAAGAAGCTTTTAATATGTTAAGTAGCTTACCTAACAGATATTAAGCAATTAGATACTCTTCCTGCCTTCTATAAAGCCTTTACTACTAAAATTAGACACAACTAGAAGCGATTATACCGTAATAAGCTTCCACCACCACTATATAGCTAGAAGGAGCTTTAAGCTTACCTATATAAAGATAGCTTTATAGAAGCCGTGTTACGGACAGCTTAAGTACGATGTTATGACTACTTGGAGAAGAGTCGGAGGAAGCTAGTTAGTTGATACGGGCACGGTCCAGAATGGATCTGGTGGAACTATGTGACGAGAAATGGTAGCCGAGGTCACGTGGTGTGATCTGTGTAATCTGTGTAATCTATATAATCTGTAACAGAGCAGACAGAGCATACATACCTTACAGAGCGAAGGGATTTCTTAGGCGTATAGTTATATATTTAAAGGACCATAGTCCCTACCCAGGTAGTTCTCTCTTTATAGTAAATCTCAGAATATAATTAGAGTTAATTTATTAGGCAACTACTCCACTAGTTATTATTATATTGTTAAATTATTCTTACCTATATACCTAGCCTAATAATAGGACCTACCGTAGTTCCTACTATAAGGTTCCGTTACACATTCACTACTAAGGTTATGGTATTAAATAAGGTTAAATAATATGCCACCTAAAGCACCAGTTATAATAACATTGACGGCAGCTACGACCTTAGGGTTAGGAGACACTAATATAGCGGATATAGATTCTTAAGTGGTTACGCAAGGTCAGTTATAGGAAATAGTTAATTGTTTATAGGATAATAGTAAAATACTTAAAAAACGCATTAGTGGAATTAGAGTAGTAAAGGTCAAGTTACCTTTAATTAAATAGTTCTTAGGAGAGAAGTTAAAGCTTAAAGGGTTTCTTACGCAGATGTATTTTAAGGTTATACAGGAAGAAGCGAAGTTAGCAATACCTACGGATTAGGTAGCATACGCAGGACTATTCTTAACAGAAAGAGCTTTAGAGTAGTTTAAGTCTTACCTTATAGAGATATAAGCAAATGGTATAACAACTACTAACCTAGATATACAGTATGTATTTACAAGTTAGAATAGGTTTATAGAACGGTTAATATAAATATTTAGAGACCTTAAAGCAACCATAATAGCGGAACAAAAACTTCAGAACTTAGTACAACGCACTTTAGTAATTAAGTATACAACGTAGTTTCAAACACTAGCCACGTAGGTTAAGTGGAATAATAGGGCGCTTATGGCACAGTATAAATAAGGACTTAAGGCTAAAGTCCAGGACACAATTATCCTAATAAAAGATGCGGATACTTTAAGAGAGTTAATAAACTAGTTAATAAAGATTAATAATAGGATCTATTAAAGGGAATAAGCTAAGAAAGAGCAAGACAAAGTTCTATAGTTATATAAGGCGTAAAGTACGCAACAACCGACATAGAGTTAAAAACTATAGAATAGCGCAGAGCTAATAGACTTAAGCGGTACCAAAGAGTCCAAGAGATAGATAAAGAAACTATAGAAACCTAGAGGTTAAGGATTTAGTAATTAAAAAACCTAGAAATAAAGGCTAAACCAGAGATCTTAGCAGCAAAAGACGTTTAGGCGGACTCCATAATAAAAAAGATAGTTTAAAGATAGGGCTTATATAAATTATGGAAAATAGGGTTATTTCGCTAGAGACTATAGAGGTGGTTAGAGTAATTATATAGTAAAGGAAACAAGACCAGCAGACGGCGCATATATATAGAGGGACGACGGTGCACTGCAAGGAATAAAAGAGTGTTTAATTAACAGTTTTATGTTTTGTTATAACAACACATACCAAATTTATAAAGACGCTAAGTATGGCGCAAGCTATTAGCCGCAAGAGCTATTATTATCTAAGTTTAGAGGAACCAATAAACTAGCTTATAGATCGGATATTAAAGATAATAAGTTTAATACAAGCAAAGCATTTACTAATAATAAGGTAATAAAGGTAGCTTACTAGAAGCATATAAACCTTAGAAAAGTTAAAACAGAAGTAAAAACTAAGACTATTATAGAATAGGGTTCAGTAACGGATATTATAATACTATTAGATACGATTTCCATCGCTTTATAAGATAAAAGGAGTAATGTTTAGAAGAAACTAGGTAAGCAGATAACTACTAGTGCTAGCTTATTACTTAATAAAGGTAAAAAGCCATAGGTCCAAGATTCTTATAATAAGATAAGGAAGGCTCTAGACTTATAAGATGTAATAAGGACAGCTTAGGAACCTACAACAGATAAAAACTAATAGGAAAGAGCAGCGACTTAGTTCACAAATAAACAAATAAGTATAAAACGCAAGTTTAAAAACTATAAGTTTGGGGAACGAATAAGAATATTAGCAGTTTTAGGTAAACATAGTGTTTAGCCTAAAAATTAAAAAGTTAATACCAGGATTAAAAAGTAAGATAACTATAAGGATCTAGCTGCAAGACACAGAAAATAAGAAACTATAGATAAGTTTAGAATAGAAATTATTGTATAGCAAGAATAGAAACTAGACCAGAGATCTAGCATATTAAACCATAGAAGGGATAGAGTACCCATATAAAGAATCACTAATAGGCCGAGTGCAGGGACACCTAGGGTAAAGTGGCTAAATAAACTAGAACAAGAAGAGGATCTAGACATCCTAACTAGGTTTAAAGAAAGACATACTAAAGGATATCACAATGCAGCAATAACAAGGTACTTTTTTATAGATAGGCCATACATACTAAACCAGTTATACGGAAAGTGGTATAGGCAACAACATAACAATAAATAGGAAGATTTTTATATATGGCTAGATAAAAAGGTAGTCTAAAACTAACCTATTACGGAAAAACGTATAAACCATATTAAAGGAGTATTAATTATAATGTTAAGGAACCTAGAAGAGAAATCCAGAGACTAGAGAAGTAAATAATAAATCTTAATACCCGTAATAGAGATACCAGTGGTCAGGTCGGCCAGGTATAGGTTTAAACTTAAGGATAAAGACAAACTAAGAGTAGACCTAAGTTACTTAGCATATTATACACTATTATAGATAGCTTATGTGGATAACATATATAACATGCATAGAGCACCAAAAGATAAGAACCGGAAGTACCTAATAAGGATATATTAGGCACCAGAAGAGAAGCGGTTTAGGAATACTAAGTATATATATAGATAGCACCTAGTAGAAGTACAAAGTTAAGAAAACCTAATACTTTAACCAGGAAGATTCCTTACGGAAGAATGCCTAGATGGACAATAGTAGTAAAAGTGCCTAGAAAATACTTGTCCATAGTATATAGAGGAAAAGAAACAAACTAAATATTGGCCTAAGTTAAACTAAGTATAAACAGGATCTAGCAGCTAACAGTTAGGAAAAGGGGAGGTATATAGAACTAGAGGGAACTAATATTAAAGCCTTAAACCCTTAAAGGAATTTAAGGATAATACCTAAATTTAAGAGTTAAGTAGTAAGATTAGCAGTTCAAAAGCGTTAATAGATAGTGGAGTAATAAGGAACCACATATTACCAGTAACAGTGGAAAGGATAGGGTTACTATATAGATAGAAGAAACATCCATATCTACTTATAATAATTTTAGGAGATCAGATAGCCTATAGAGGAGGTATTATTAATCTTAAAATAGGACCTATTCAGCTAACTATTAAAGGAAGGCAGGTTAGAATGTCTTTTAATATCCTACTATTAGGACAGGACAAGGCGATACTAGAAATACCTTAGTTATAGGAATACAATCTAAAGATCGATTGGGTTATAGGTTAGGTTAATATTAAAAATACTTAATAACGTAAAATGCAATAGTAAACTAAGTTAGTATGGTACTAAGTTAGAGCAATGTATAAAGAGACTAAGTAAAGCTTAAGTTATATACCAAAAAGATACCACAAGTATAGTAAAAAGTTGTAGTTGCTAAAAAGTAAAAAGCTATTAAAGCATATAGTATAGAACTATAAGATAGAACTAGAAGAGGGAATAAGTCCAAAGTTCTTTCCAATCTATAAGCTTACTAAAACCAAGTTAGTGGCACTTAAGGAGTTTATCTAGGAGAACTTACAAAAGGGATATATTAGACTATTACAGTTATTAGCAGGATATCCAGTATTATTTATCCTAAAGAAAAACGGAAAACTTAGGATGTATATAGACTATAAACAGTTAAACAGTATTACTAAAAAGGATAGGTATTCTTTACCCTTAATTAGCGAAATCTAAGATAGGATAGGCAACACACAAATCTTTACAAAGATAGATCTAAGATGGGCGTACTATCAGATTAGGATTAAGGAAGGCAACGAGTAAAAGGTAGCCTTTAGGTTAAAGGAAGGACTATATAAGCTATTAGTTATATAATTTAGACTTATAAACGCACTAGCAACGTTCTAGAAGCAAATTAATAGTGTATTAGGAGAATACCTAGATAAGTTTATTATAGTATATTTTAACAACATTATCATCTACTTAGAGAATAAGGAAGAATATAGAAAACATATTAAATAGGTCTTAAAGAGACTACAGGAGGAACAGATACTAGTAGTAATTAAAAAATACAAGTTCTTTATAAGGAAAACCAATTTCGTAGGATTTATTATTAAATTAGGGAAAATTAGCATAGACCTAAAGAAAGTTAAAGCTATAGTAAGTTGGCAAGAACTAGAGAACGTTACGTAGTTAAGGTTGTTTCTAGGGTTTTATAACTACTATAGGAGGTTTATAGCATAGTGGTTAAAAAATATTAAGCTATTTATAAAGTTAACCAAGAAGGAGGAACCATGGGTTTAGAGTAATAAGTAGAAGAAGCTGTTCTAAGAACTTAAAGAAATATTTACCTAGAAACCAGTCCTTAAGATCTATTAACTAAGGTTAGACACGGTTGTTAAGATAGATATATTAAACTTTATACTAGGAGCATATTTGCTACAGAAGCACCAGAATATATGGCATCCAGTAGTGTACTATAGTCGGAATATAACACTACCAGAGTTAAACTACGACATCTATAACAAGGAGTTGTTAGGCATAGTTATAGTACTTAAGGAATAGAGAGTATTCTTATAAGGCATAGAGAAACCATTTATGGTTAAGACAGACTATAAAAACCTTATAGGATTCCTAATAATAAAGGAACTCAACTAAAGACAGGTTAAATAGGCGGAAATGCTTATAGAATACTATTTCGAAATTTAGTATACTAAAGGTATAGATAATACACGAGTAGACACTCTAAGCAGAAAAGCTAAACTATAAAATAACGAAAAGCTATTAGGAGCTTTATTATAAAAAGACATAGATAGATTAATTAGGTATAATTATCCTAAGGTTATAGCAACTAAAGAAAGTTAGGTCTATAAGTTACTAGAAAGTAACTAGACACAAAAGATTTAAAAGGTATAGGTAGAGGATCTAGACTTAGAGTAATATAAGAATAGAGAAGCTACTTATATTCCAAGATTAATTATAGAGGAGTTTATAACAGAGTTTTACAAAGAAATAATATAAGGGCATAACGGAGCTATAGGCTTAGTGTTAAGAGTTTAAAAAGAGTATATTATTTAAGGAATCTAGGGACTAGTAAGATAAGTTATAAGGGAATATCTAGATTACTAAAGAAACAAACCAACAAGGCATAAGCCGTAGAGAGGGCTACAACCTATTAAAACACCAAGAAGACCATAGGAGGTTATATTATAGAACTTTATTATTAAGTTACTAAAGTTAAAAGATCCTATTATAGGATAAGATTATAATGCGATCTTAGTAATAGTGGATAAGCTTATAAAGTAGGGATACTTTATAGCATGCACTAAAGAGATATTAGTAGAAGATATCGCTAGAATCTATATAAAGGAAGTATTTATAAGACACAGAGCACTAGACAAAATTATATCGGATAGAGATTTAAGATTTATAGCAGCATTTTAGGAAGTATTTCTAGCAGAATAAGGGGTTTGCGTAGTAACCTCTATAGCGTATTATCCGCAGACGGACGGATAGATAGAAAGACTAAACTAGACACTAGAATAGTATCTAAGGCATTATATTAATTATATATAGAACAATTGGGTATTATTATTACCAGTTACACAGTTTATATATAATGCAACACCACAAGAAGGAACGGGGACATTACCATTTAAGGTAAACTATGGGTATGAGCTAAGAACGTCGTTATTACTACATTAAGTAAAGAAAACGAGTAGCACAGCTAAATAAAAAATAGAGATGCTAATAAATCTTTATATAGACCTCACGGAAACAGCCAAACTAGTATAATAAAAGATAAAAAGGTACTATAATGCTAAGAGATCTAAGGGACCAGATCTTAAGGAGGGAGATAAAGTATGGCTACTATATAAAAATTTTAAGAGTTAATAACTAAGTAAAAAGTTAGACTATGTTAGATTAGGACCTTTTAAAATTAAGTAGAGGATTTTATTAGTTATATATAAGTTAAACCTACTAGCCAAAATGAAAATCTACCCTATATAGTATATAGCAATGCTAGAACCAGTATATAGGAATATTAAGCCACTAGTCTATAAGGCAGACACATATAGAGGGTAAGAAGAAGATAAGTAGCAAGTTTTGAAAATTATTAGTTATAAAGATGTAGATAACGAAACGTAGTACAAAGTAAAGTAGATAGGCTATAGTAAGACTACCTATAAACCACTAAGCAACCTAGAAAACGCTATAGAAAAGGTATAGGAGTATTAAAAGAAAGTAGGTTAGGTAGTATTAACAAAGAAGAATCGCTAAAAAATAAGTCGCCTAAGGGGGACCTAAGAGGAGCAATTGCCGAGCTACTTAGAGTTATTTCCCTTATAGGAGGAGAGCCAGTCCTTTTATTACCTAGCTTGGACAGACCCTGTTAAATAAGTTTCCACTTCTTAAAACGAACCTTCTCGCATACACGTTTAAGACGTTAGAGATAAGCGTGAGCTAGACGTTAAGCTTTAAGGATATATATAGATTCTTCTAAGACATGTTAAACCTTAAGTAGTATAGAGGCTAGTTTACCATTAAGCTTCTTAGTGGTAGATTGAACATAAGACCCTATAATAGGTTACTTAGGGAACTAGAAGACTATTAAGAGTTATAGGACGCGTATACTTAGCGTTAGAAATAGAGCGAACGTTATAAGATAATTAAATGTTTGCTTTAGTGCACTCTAAACAAGAAGAAGGTTGTTAAGATAAAGGGCTCGCTAACGCGATATAGACTAGCCCCTCTTTTACACAACAAGAATATAGAGACGGCATTATCTTACCTAGAGATAAGATTGCAGCAATAGTGCGAGACCAGCGAACTGTAGAAGAAGAAGAAGAAGCTTTAGGTATAATAAGTAAGGATATTAACTAGACTAATTAAACGGATATTACACCTCTAGTAGATAACTTAGAGATATTAGAAATCTTTAAAGACGAAGATAAAGAAGAGGGAGATAGTGTTACGGATAGCTTAAGTACAATATTACAACTACTTGGAGAAGAGTTAGAGGAAGCTAGTTGGTTAATATAGGCACGGTCTAGAATAGATCTGGTAGAACTATGTGACAAGGAATAGTAGCTAAGGTTATGTAGTGTGATCTGTGTAATCTATGTGATCTGTATAATCTATAATAGAGTAGACAGAGCACACGTACCTTATAGAGCAAAGGGATTTCTTAGGCATATAGTTGTGTATTTAAAGGACCACAGTCCCTACCCAGGTAGTTCTCTCTTTGTAGTAAATCTTAGAATACAATTGGAGTTAATCTGTTGGGCAACTACTCCACCAGTTGTTATTACGTTGTTGAATTGTTCTTACCTACATACCTAGCCCAATAATAGGACCCACCGTAGTTCCTGCTACAAGGTTCCGTTACAAGCCGCCAATAAGGAATATAATAATCTTAAGCAGTAAGGGATATTTAAGTCCATTAAACGGACGGCGTTGCTTAACGTTATACCCATTACCTGGGTGTTTACTTATAAGTTTAACACTAATAGATATCTTATTAAATTTAAAGCCCGTCTTTATGTATAAGGTAACTTATAATGACTTAGTAAAAAGGACATATATGCAGTAACCCTTGCAGCAAAGATATTTAAAGCCATAATGGCAATCATTGCTCCATTTAATTTAGAGACTTAGCAGTGTAATATAGTTAACGCCTTTACTAACAGCCTTATTAATAAGATAGTCTATATTAAGTTTCTAGATAGCTTTTAACAGAAGGGCAGGTGTCTGCTCCTTTAAAGAGCTTTATACAGCCTCTAACAATTACTACTACTTTAGCTTAATAAGTTCTTAACTATACTAACGTCCCTAGGTCTAATGGCAGTTAATAGAGAATTATGTCTATTTTATAACGACTAGCTAATTATGTTCTTCTACGTTAATAATATTATAGCAGTCTACTATATAAAAGACTTACTAAAGCTTTAACTCTTTAAGGAATAGCTAATAATAAAGTACAAGATTAAGAACCTAGGAGAACTAACCTGGTTCTTAGGAATTAGAGTTCTTTATAATTAACTTTAACGGAAGCTTTGGCTCTGCTAGGATTCCTATATTAATAAAATCGCCAGCACCTTCTATCTAAAAGACTTTTGTCTAGTATATATACTAATAAGTACAAAAGACCTCTTGCCTAATCCAGAATAGGCCTCCAAGTAGTAGGTCTATATATATTAAAGGAAAATCGGATTACTACTCTATACTACCTGTATTATATAACCTAACTCCGCTTAAGCCTTAAGTAAGCTTGCAGAATTCCTTCGCAATCTATTACCCCTGCATAAAGCCGCAGCCAATTAAGCGATTGCATACCTATATTAAATAAGAACCCTTACAATTAAATACTTAAGTAAGGATATTGGAAGTCAGATCATTATCTGAGCAAGCAATACTGCATTTAGTAATAATCCTATTAGTTGGAAGAGCACCAAAGGCTTTATATTTTCACTATTTAGGGAAGTAATTAACTGGCGCTCTACTAAGCAGAAGACTGTTATAATATTAAGCACTAAAGCTAAGCTTAAAGCTCTATCAAACGCAGCTACTAAATTAATTTAGTAGCAGCGCTTCTTTTAAGATCTGCAACTCCATATAAATAAGGAGTATATAATTAGCTGCGATAACCAATAGATAATTTAACTGCTTATTAAAAACGGACCTTAGTTAAATATAAAGCTTTATTACGTAGATATCTACTAGTACTAGCTTCGCCAAGAGGTTTAGAACGGCTTAATTGTAATTAAGTGGGTTCCTACTACTAATATAACAGCTAACGGTCTTATAAAGGCCCTATTAAGGCAGAAGCATAAAAGCTTTATTTAATAACTGAATTTAATTAATATTAAGACTCTATTGTAGTTAGATTTGATTATACTGTTTAACCTATTTATATAATTTCCTTATTAAGTTTTTCTTTTAGATAGTTTCTATTTAGTTTAACACCATAGATATTTCCTATTTAGGTATATCTAGCTAATCACCACCCAGTTAATTAGCTAGGGGGGTATGTCGACCCAAATCAGGTCCTTACTGCCCCAACTCAGCTACCTACCGTTGACTCAGTCATTGAGTTAGTTATTAAGTTAGTTATTGACTCAGTCACCTACTCCTTATTTCCGTTGCCACCCCCTACCCTCCTTCTCTTTCCTTTCCTATACCTTTCCTTGTGTATATATAGAGGTCTTAGAACCACATTTCAATAGACAGAGTCCTCATTCAATTCTTATGATCGGTGCACGGATATCCGGTCAACAGAAACGGTCTCTTTATATGAGTGGCTGTGGCGTCTTTTGGGGAATTGGCTGCATTCTAGGTCCTGTCATTGGTGGATCGTTCTCTGACAGCTCTGCCACCTGGAGATGGGCGAGTTAACCTCTATCTAACCTATCAAAACTTGCCTCCAACTAAAACAACAGGCTTTCTACATTAACCTGGTACTGTTCGCAGTATTCATCCCGGTTTATATATTCGTTCTTGACTCCTATCAGCCTTAACCAAATGTATCTTTTGGCAAGAAGCTTAAGCACATCGACTGGGTTGGAGTTGTTCTCAACGCCGCGGTATATTGTATATTCGTCATGGTCTTCACGTTTGGTGGGGCAACATGGGCCTGGAATGATGGCCGTACGATCGCCCTGTTCGTGGTTTTTGGGGTAGTTCTCATGGTCTTTGTCGTAACGCAATACTTCTCTTTCCTTACGACACCTGCGAACCGCCTATTTCCTGGTGACTTCCTTCGCCACAGAAGTTTGATCCTCCTATACATCTCTCAAGCCTGTGCGGCAACTTCCCTTTTCATTCCAATTTACTGTAAGTCCTCATCTTCTTCCGTCAAATTCCATATTTACCTGCTAACCCTCCTCTAGATATTCCGGTCTTCTTCCAGTTCACCCGTGGCGACAGTGGCGTGGAAGCGGCCGTGCGCCTCCTCCCGTTCATTATCATCACTATCTTCTGTACGATGCTTAATGGCGCATTGATGCCAAAAGTCGGCTACTACATGCCGTTCTTTTTCATCTCCTCCATCTTCATCACAATCGGCGGTGCAGTTATGTACGCCACTGTAACACCGTCCACCTCCAACGCCGCAATCTACGGATACTCGGTTCTCATGGCCATCGGCGCCGGCTTGTCCCAGCAAGCCGCCTACTCTGTAGCTCCAGCAAAGGTTGCCCCGAACCGTGTGCCAGACGCAGTCGGATTCATCAATGCGGCACAAATCGGTGCCATCGTTATCGCGCTTACCATCACCTCGGCCGTGTTCCAGAACGTGGGATACCGACACGTGGCCGCTGCACTGAAAGGGCTTGATTTCACGTCCTCGGATATCCATGCCGCCTTGGCCGGAGCTAAGAGCGCGGTGTTTGCGTCAGCGCCCGAAGAGGTGAAGGCGAAGGTGGTTGAGGGGATCGTGAAAGCGATCTCTGATGGGTATATTCTAGTCATTGTGGCGGGCGCCTTTGGGCTAGTGTGCTCGTTGTTTTTGAAGAGAGAGAAGCTATTTATGGAAGCAGGGGCTGGAGCATAACGTTATGGGAAGGTGGCAGCATTCTTAGGCGTATTAAGTGATACCATGGATAGAGTGGCTGGGGGAAAGGTAGACACAACAGGTGTGGATGATGTCAAACTAGCTGATAGAAAAATCCTGACGCGATAGAGCGGGATAGATACAGGTACGAGCATTTAGAAGGCGTTAGGAGGGTGGCTGATTGAAATAGATAAATAAATCTTAGTCACTCTGTTAACTTGTAATATTATGGTGGTCTTTATACACATTCCTGCTATTATAGGTTACGCCGGCGGTCGGCAAAACTGTGCAACGCCAAGGGAAAGCCATGCGAATGGAGGTTTATCATATGTGTCATAGCATCTATTCTGGTCCTACTCGAAAGGATTCATCAATGGAAGCGCATGAATGCTTACTTATTGCTCTATTAGCTTCCATTTGGTTGGCAAGGGCCTTGTTACGTGACACGTTCATGTGTTTGTGCGACGTTTTCTGACGTTCCGCATGGCATTGAAGAGTCCCTGATACATTCCATTTCCGACAGTGGTAAAACAAATGCGCTGCATATAGACGTAGAAGGCTTGCTACCTCAGCGGATTTTCAATCGGTCCGCAAGCTAACTAATTACATTTATACTGCACCACCGGAATCACGTCTAAGGGACTTTTCTAACGTTTATTATGTGCGATAATAATATTCGCGTTACGGAGGTTACGGATATTAAAATAACTTAAGGTCAACGATAATCATACACCCCTACCCAAACAAGCTTAGATCTCTTCACTTCAAGTTAGAATATCAAATTTGTTTGACTTGTTTACTCCCAAATCGCGAAAATCAAAGTGTTAAAATACAATACCTGTAATACTTTCAAGATCATCCTAAGGTGAATGGTAGGACTACGGAGCGCTCTGCGAGGCGCCCTTTACGGGTACGGGGGGGTGTATGATTATCGTTGACCTAACTTAATATATTATTTTCTAAAATTAATTATATAATAAAACCTAGGCCTTTAAAATATATTATTTATTACTTAGATATTTTTAGATATTATAACTATTTTTATTTTAAAAAAAAGGTTATTAAGGACTATAGACCTCTATATAACTTTACTAAGCGCTAGCTAATATGTGTAAGACTCGTATAGATTTATAATAGCTATTTCAAAGAACTTATTGTGAAGGCTTAGTCAAAAGAACAGAATCTATTGGTGGCCGGTGAACGAGAATTCCAAGACGAGGACTGGAAGAAGGTCGAGGAAAGGACACGTCTATATACATGGCGCCAAGGCTCCAGCCGAGCCCCTGACTAGGGTCTGTAACAGTGCCGTAACACTTATTATAGCCTAGTAGATATATAGCGTCCGCGTTATAGTATATAATATCTACTAAGACTTTATCGCGTGCCAACTACTAAGTCACGGATATCTAGGTAAATCCACTATACACTAGCACTAAAACACACTAAGCTAAGAGGGAGGAGGATAAATAAGGTATTAAAACAGCTGCGGCTGTATTAGGTATTAGATAATCGGACTTAGAGAAGTTATAGAATAGTGTTACGGGACTACCCCATAATACCTTGCACATGCCTACCCGTGCCTACCTGTTTCTACCGCAAGATTGTACTATATCCGCAATATCCGCAATATCCGCAACTTCTACCAAATTCTGCCAAATTCTGCCAAGTTTGCCGAATTCTACTAGAACCGTGATAACCGCTACCCAAGTTCTACCCAGCCCCGTATATAGAACGGCACCTATTAATCCAGTAACTAAGTAAATAATATATACCCTTTCCTCTTATTTCTTGCTTTCTTTCTTTACGTAACGTCTTAACTTTAACACGTAGTTTATATATATAGTGTAATAATATCCACTTCGTTATAACGTGACCGACCGGCTTGTGCACGCGACTGGCTCGTGCACGCTTTTCCTCACCAAAATTTGGCAAAATACACCTTTTTAAACCACCTATAGTTAAATAACTATATGAGTTATTAATATAAAAATTTAAATATACCTTATTTAATACTTATATTATATTTTTATATAAAAAAATTATAAAAAATAATAATATATATATGCTTAAAATTAAGTTAAAATAGTACTTTTTTAATAAAAATAAAAATTATTAATAAAGCTATTAATAGGGCTATTATATAGCTATATTATATATATATGCATATTTACTATATAGGTAAGTTTTTTTAATATATAGGTAACTGGCTTATCTATATAATTGGTTTGTATATAATATAAAAAGCCATTTAATAATATTTTTAAAAAAATATTTATAACTTAACTATTATAGTAGCTATTAATATAAAAGTTTAAATATGGCTTATTATATAGTTAATTAAATGGTTTATTAAATAATATAAACTAAAAAAGTTTGCTTTTATATATACTAGAATTTTATATTTATTATATTAACAATAATAATAGCCTTAATTATATTTTAAATACCTAATTTTACTT
>Ga0307507_10006763_pt1 | contig 17244 bp, 12 predicted proteins | sample 7_EM_MG_FD_207223 | JGI IMG/M metagenome (GOLD analysis project Ga0307507, IMG submission 207223) | Populus trichocarpa ectomycorrhiza microbial communities from riparian zone in the Pacific Northwest, United States - 7_EM | ecosystem: Host-associated > Plants > Roots > Unclassified | place...
GGGCCCAACACCGGCCTCGGGACGTCCTCCATGATCCTGATGATCGAGTCCCAGCTGAACTATCTCGCCGACTACATGCGGCAGTTGGACGTACTGGGCGGCCGCGTCGCCCTCGACGCCCGGCCCGGCGCCGTGAGCGCGTGGAACCGGCGGGTGCAGGAACGGATGAAGCGGACCGTGTGGAACACCGGTGGCTGCACCAGCTGGTACCTGGACGCCGCCGGGCGCAACACCACCATCTGGCCGGGTACGACGGCCGAGTTCCGCAAGGTCACTCGGCGGGTGGATCTCTCGGAGTACGAGGTGGTGCGGGCTTCGGTCGGCAAGAAGACGGAGCAGGCGGAGGTGGCGAGCGCATGAGCCGTCTTATGCACGTCTCCTCCGGGCCCTACGCCCCGCCCGTCGCCGCCCGCGAACTGACCGTCACCTCGGCCGACGGCTCCCGGCTGCACGTCGAGGTGCACGGGCCCGAGGCCGCGCCCGCCGTCGTCCTCGCGCACGGCTGGTCCTGCTCCACGGCCTTCTGGGCCGCGCAGATACGGGACCTGTCCGTCGACCACCGCGTCATCGCCTACGACCAGCGGGGGCACGGGCGCAGTCCGGCCGCCGTCGCGCACAGTACCGACGCGCTCGCCGACGACCTCGAAGCCGTACTGGAGGAGACGCTCGCGCCCGGGGAGAAGGCCGTGATCGCGGGACACTCCATGGGCGGGATGACCGTGTTCGCGGCTGCCGGACGGGCGCGGTTCCGGGAGCACGCGGTGGCCGTCCTGCTGTGCAGTACGGGCAGTTCGCGGCTGGTCGCCGAGTCGCTCGTGGTGCCGATGCGGGCCGGGCGGACGCGGACCTGGCTGACCCGGAAGGTCCTCGGCACACGGGCGCCGCTCGGACCGGTCACACCGGCCGCGCGGCGGATCCTCAAGTACGGGACGATGGGCCCCGGTTCGGCACCGCACATGGTCGAGGCGTGCGCGCGGATCGTGCACGCGTGTCCGCGGGCCGTGCGGTACGCGTGGTCGCGGGTTCTTGATTCGCTCGATCTCGACGGCGGCGTACGGGAGTTGGGGGTGCCGACGGCCGTCGTCGTCGGTACGGCGGACCGGATGACGCCACCGGTGCACGCGCGGGCGTTGGTCGCCGCGTTGCCCAACTGCATTGGGATCACCGAACTTCCCGGGCTCGGCCATATGACGCCCGTCGAGGCGCCGGAGCTGGTCAGCGCGAAAATCCGTGAACTGGCCGCCACCTATGTGGAGTTCGGCCCGATCGATCAGGTCAAGGAGGGCGCATGAGCAGCAGGGCGAGCCTGGAGGGTCAGGTCGCGGTCGTGACCGGGGCCGCACGGGGTGTCGGCGAGTTGCTCGCCCGCAAGCTCTCCGCGCGCGGTGCGAAAGTGGCGCTGGTCGGACTGGAGCCGGACGCGCTCAAGCAGGTCTCCGAACGGCTGCACACCGACAGCGACCACTGGTACGCCGACGTGACGGACCACGAGGCGATGGCGCGGGTCGCGGCCGAGGTCAAGGAGCGGTTCGGGAAGGTCGACATCGTCGTCGCCAACGCGGGTGTCGCGAACGGCGGGCCCTTTCTGGACTCCGACCCGGTCGCGTGGCGGCGGGTGATCGAGGTCAATCTGATCGGGTCCGCGGTGACCGCGCGGGCGTTTCTGCCGGTGCTGATGGAGAGCCGGGGGTATCTGCTGCAGATCGCTTCGCTGGCCGCGATCACGCCCGCGCCGATGATGACCGCGTACTGCGCGTCCAAGGCGGGCGTCGAGGCGTACGCGCACAGCCTGCGGGCCGAGGTCGGCTACAAGGGGGTGCGGGTCGGCGTCGGGTATCTGTCGTGGACCGACACGGACATGGTGCGCGGGGCCGATCAGGACGCGGTCATGCGGGAGTTGCGGGAGCGGTTGCCGTGGCCGGCCAACAAGACGTATCCGCTGGGGCCGGCCGTGGACCGGATCGTCGCCGGGATCGAGCGGCGGTCGAGTCATGTGTACGGGCAGTGGTGGCTGCGGGGGATGCAGGGCGTGCGCGGGTATCTGCCGGGGGTCATCGGGTCGGTGGGGCAGCGGGAGATGCGGCGGTTCGGGTCTCGGCTGGAGGGGATGCGATCTGGGCTTGTCGGTGCAGGTGGGGCGGCTGATGAGCAGGCTCGCGCTACGGACCGTAACTGATCGAAATGCGAGCTTTGTTCTGGCGTGTGAATCTGGTCGAGGCCCGGCAAAGGGCCGATCCCCTCACCCGCTACGGGAGTGAACCCACATGGGTATGAAGGACCAGTTCCAGGACAAGGCGAAGGACCTCGCGGACAAGGCCAAGGACAAGATGGGCCAGGGTCAGGACGAGGCGGAGCGGGGCGCTCCGCGGGACGAGGCGTCTGAGCGCGTCCAGCGTGAAGAGGACCGGATGGACCAGGACTACGACGTTTAGTCGCAGCCTGATTGCGTGGGGCGCCCTGTGTTTTGGGGCGCCCTACGTTTCGTTGTTGGGTGCGGGGCCGGTGGGGGCTGGGCGCGCAGTTCCCCGCGCCCCTAAGCGAGTTGGCGGCGCCCCTCTCAAGAACGTGGCGGTAGCTTTGGCCTGCTTCGGTCTGGGACGTCCGAGTAGTTGGGCGGAGTTGCTGCCGGATGGATGGCCAGTAGGTCCAGGGCCAGCTTGATCGCGTCGTCCAACTGCGCATGTCTCCCCTCTGCCCAGTCCAGAGGGGTGCGGAGGATCTCCAAGTCGGGGGTTACGCCCCTGTTTTCCACTGACCAGCCGTATGCGTCGAACCAGGCCGCGTTCATCGGGACCGTGATGACCGTGCCGTCGCCCAGTTGGTGGCGGCCGGTCATGCCGACCACTCCGCCCCAGGTGCGTTGGCCTACCACCGGGCCGAGTTTGAGGAGTTTGAAGGCGGCCGTGATCATGTCGCCGTCCGACGAAGTCGCCTCGTCTGCCAACGCGACTACCGGACCCCTTGGGGCGTTTGACGCGTACGACACCGGTTGGGCGTTGCGGGTCAGGTCCCAGCCGAGGATCGTGCGGGTGAGTTTCTCGACGACCAGCTCGCTGATGTGGCCGCCCGCGTTGCCGCGTACGTCCACGATGAGGGCGGGGCGGGACACCTCCAGGCGCAGGTCGCGGTTGAACTGGGCCCAGCCGGAGCCGCCCATGTCGGGGATGTGCAGGTAGCCGCAGTGGCCGCCGCTCAACTCCCGTACGACCGCCCGGCGTTTGGCCACCCAGTCCTGGTAGCGGAGGGGGCGTTCGTCGATGAGGGGGACGACGGCGACTCGGCGGGCCCTGCCTTCGCCCTCCGCCGGGGTGAACGTCAGCTCGACCGTTGTGCCGCCTGCGCCTGCCAACAGGGGGTAAGGGCCTGTCAGTTCGTCCACCGGGCGGCCGTCGACGTGGGTCAGGATCGCGCCCTCGCGGATGCCCGTGCCGGCCAGCGGGGAGCGGGCCTTGGAGTCGGAGGACTCGCCGGGGAGGATGCGGGTGACTGTCCAACCTCCTTCCCTGTGAACGAAGTTGGCGCCCAGCAGGCCCTGGCGGCGCTGGTAGTGGGGCGGGCCCTCGTTGCGGCGGGACGCGGTGACGTAGGCGTGGGACGTGCCCAACTCGCCCAGGACTTCGCGGAGGAGGTCCGCGAAGTCGTCGGGGGACGCCACCCGTTCGACCAGCGGGCGGTACTGGTCGAGGACCGCGGTCCAGTCGATGCCGCACATCTGCGGGTCCCAGTAGTAGGCGCGGATCAGGCGGCCCGCCTCCTCGTACGACTGGCGCCACTCGGCGGCCGGGTCGACCTCGTGGAGGATGCGGCGGAGGTCGATCCAGACCGTCGAGTCGCTGTCGCCGGACTCCGTCGAAGGGACCGCGCGCAGTTCGTCCTCGTCGACCACGACCAGCCGGGTGCCGTCTCCGCTCACCGCGAACCAGTCGAGGTGGTCGACGAGTTCGGACTTCTTCGCCTTGCTGATGTTGAAGTATTCGAGGGTCGGCCGGCCGCTCGTGTCGTCCGGGTTGGCGAAGGTCTCGCCCAGTGCGCCCGAGATCGGCCAGCGCAGCCAGACCAGGCCGCCGCCCGAAACCGGGTACAGCGCCGAGTACTTGGAGGCGGAGACAGGGAACGGGGTCACCCTGCTCTCCAGGCCCTCCACCTCCACCGTCACCGCGCCGTCCGCGCCCTCGTCCTCCGCCGGGTCCAGGCCTCCGGCGGCCGGGCGGCCCTCGGGGTTCAACGCGAAGGGGGAGGGGGTCGCGGAGGAGAGGGGGACGAGGTAGGGGCGGCAGCCGAGCGGGAAGGACAGGTCGCCGGTGTGGACGTCGTACACCGGGTCGAAGCCGCGCCAGGAGAGGAAGGCGAGATAGCGGCCGTCCCTCGTGAAGACCGGATTCTCGTCCTCGAAGCGGCCGTTGGTGACGTCGACGATCAGACGGTCCTTTATGCGGGCCATCTTGATCTGGCGGAGGCTGCGGCCGATGCCCGGGTGGGACCAGGTCAGCCAGGTGCCGTCGGGGGAGAAGGCGAGGTCGCGGACGGGCCCGTTGATCGAGCAGATCAGCTCGGTCACCTCGCCGTTGGAGTCCTCCGTCGCGTCCAGCAGGAGTAGGCGTCCGTCGTGGGCCGCGATGGCGAGGCGCTCGCCGGCCGTGTCCGAGACCAGCTCCAGTACGCGGCCCACCTCGCCGGAGGCGAGCCGGCGGGGCTCGCGGTCGCCGGTGGCGCGGGGCAGGTAGGCGATCTCGATCGCGTCCTCGCCGTCCGCGTCCGTGACGTAGGCGACCTGTCCGCCGGAGCCGAGCATCTCCGGGAGCCGGACCCGTACGCCCGGGGTGTCCGTGATGGTGCGGGCCGGGCCGTCGCGATGGGTCAGCCAGTACAGGCTGCCGCGTACGACTACGGCGCTCGCCCGGCCCGTCTCGTCGACCGAGATGCCGTCGACGTGCTGGGCGGCGGGTACTTGGTACGTACGGCGGCCCGCGCGCGGCCCGCTCAGGTGGACGTCGAGCTTGCGCGGGGCCGATGCCGCCGACAGGTCGTCGACGATCCACAGGTCACCGGCGCACTGGTACACGACCCGGGTGCCGTCGCTGGCCGCGTGCCGGGCGTAGAAGGCGTCGTGGTCGGTGTGGCGGCGCAGGTCGGAGCCGTCGTAGGAACAGGAGTAGAGGTTGCCGATGCCCTCGTGGTCGGAGAGGAAGGCGATGCGGCCGTCGACGAACATCGGGGAGTGCAGGTGGCCTTCGAGGTCGGCGAGCAGACGGCGGCCGTGCAGCCAGAGGCGGCCCATCGCGCCGCCGCGGTAGCGCTTCCAGGCGGCCGGTTCGTGCGGCGGGGTGCCCGTGAGGAGGAGGGTCCGGCGTTCGCCGTCGATGTCGGCGAGCTGGATGTCGGAGACCGGGCCCCAGGGGAGGCGGCCGCCGGGGTCGCCGTCGGTGGGGACCTTGTGGGCCCAGGTGAAGTACGAGAACGGCTCGCCGTGCGAGGCCACCGCGAGGATGTCGCCCTCAGGGGTCCAGCCGCAGACCTGGGTGTCGGCGCTGCCCCAGTACGTCAGCCGGTGCCCGGGACCGCCCTCGACCGGCGCCAGATGGATCTCCGGCACCAGGCTCCGCCAGCTCGTGTACGCGATGTGGCGGCCGTCGGGCGAGAAGCGGGGGTGGCCGACCTTGGTGCGGTCGACGGTGAGCCGCCAGGCGCGGCCCCTGCCGTCGAGAGGGGACAGCCAGAGGTCGTCCTCGGCCACGAAGCTCAGGAGGTCGCCACTGAGGTGCGGCAGGCGCAGATAGCTCACGTCCCTATGCTTTTCCGGGGGATGGACCGGAGCAACTTATGAAAAATCATCGGCGGTGATTCAGCACACGTACGAAACGGTTTCGTTTCTTTGCTGAGTGCGCTACATTCATGACGTACGAAGCAGGTACGAAACCGTGTCGTTCGGAATCGGAGAGGTGAGTGGCATGACTGAGGTCGCAACGGCGCGTCGCAGTCGCATCACACCCGAGCGTGAGGCCGAGCTGTACGCGGCCGTGCTCGACCTGCTCCGAGAAGTCGGCTACGACGCCCTCACCATGGACGCCGTGGCGGCCCGCACCAAGTCCAGCAAGGCGACCCTCTACCGCCAGTGGGGCGGCAAGGCCGAGCTGGTCGTGCGCGCCATGCGGCACAGCAAGCCGGGACGGGCCACCGACGTCGACACCGGATCGCTCCGGGGCGACATGCACGCCATCGTGGTCCGCGAGGACGACTGCCGGATGGAACAGAACTCCGCGCTGATGCGGGGCCTGGCCATGGCGACGCACAACAACCCCGACCTGCTGCGGGCGTTCCGCGAGCTGATGGTCGAACCGGAGATGGAAGAGTTCCGGATCATCATGCAACGTGCTGTCGACCGGGGTGAGGTCCGTGCGGACTGCCCGGCGCTGGAGTACGTGGTGCACATGATGATCGGTGCCTTCGCCACCCGCACGATCATCGAGGACGAGCCGCCGACCCAGGCCTACCTGACCTCGTACATCGACGCCGTCGTGCTCCCCGCACTCGGCGCGCCCACCACCTGACACACCCCCTGCACGAAAACCCACTGCACGCCCACCTGACGTAACCGCTCACGTCGTCGGGCCGATCACCCGTGTCCCCAACCGGCTGATCACCCTGCCCCGAAGAACCCCACGACCTGACCGGGAGTACGCCCTCGTGGCCACGTTCCTCTACAAAGTAGGCCGGCTCGCCTTCAGGCGACGGCACTATGTCGCCCTCCTGTGGATCGCACTGCTGACGCTCGCGGGAGTCGGCGCGGCCAGCGCGCCCGCAGCCGGCGCCTCCTCCTTCTCCGTACCGGGAACCGAGGCCCAGAAGGCCTTCGACCTGCTGGAACAGCGCTTCCCCGGGATGAGCGCCGACGGCGCCACCGCCCGGGTCGTCTTCAAGGCCCCGGCCGGCGAGAAACTCGACACCGGCGCCAACAAGGCCACCGTCGAGAAGACCGTCAAGGACCTCGGCGACGGCTCCGAGGTCGTCTCGGTCGCCGACCCCTTCAAGGGCAAGGCCGTCAGCAAGGACGGCACGATCGCCTACGCGTCCGTGAAGTACAAGGTCTCCGGCATGGAGCTGAAGGACGCGTCGAAGGACGCCCTCAAGGAGACCGCGCAGCAGGCTCGGGCCTCCGGACTGACCGTGGAGGTCGGCGGTGACGCACTCACCGCGACCCCCGAGACGGGCTCGACGGAGATCATCGGCATCGCGATAGCCGCCGTGGTCCTCGTCATCACCTTCGGCTCGCTGCTGGCGGCCGGATTCCCGCTGCTCACCGCCCTGATCGGGGTAGGTATCGGCGTCTCGACGATCACGGCCCTGGCCAGCGCCCTCGACCTGGGCACCACCACCTCCACCCTCGCGATGATGATCGGCCTCGCGGTCGGCATCGACTACGCCCTGTTCATCGTCTCCCGCTACCGGGCCGAACTGGCCGAGGGCCGCGAACGCGAGGACGCGGCCGGACGGGCCGTCGGCACGGCCGGCTCGGCGGTCGTGTTCGCGGGCCTGACGGTGGTCATCGCGCTCGTCGGCCTGGCCGTCGTCAACATCCCGATGCTGACGAAGATGGGTGTCGCAGCGGCGGGCACGGTCGCCATCGCGGTCCTCATCGCGCTGACCCTGATCCCGGCCCTCCTCGGCTACGGCGGCAAGAAGATCAAGCCCACCGGCCAGAAGAGCAAGCTCCTGGGCGGCGGACGTGCGGCCTCGGCCGAGAAGGCGTCCCGCCCGAACATGGGCACCCGCTGGGCGAGCTTCGTCGTACGACGCCCCCTGGCCGTCCTCCTCCTCGGCGTGATCGGACTCGGCGCGGCGGCGATCCCCGCGGCCTCGCTCGAACTGGGCCTGCCCGACGACGGTTCGCAGCCCACCTCCACCACCCAGCGCAGGGCCTACGACCTCCTGTCGGACGGCTTCGGCGCCGGCTTCAACGGCCCGCTGATGGTCGTCGTGGACGCGAAGGACAGCAAGACCCCGAAGGCCGACGTCACCACGGTCACCGACAAGATCAAGGCCCTCAAGGACGTCAGTACGGTCACCCCGGCGACGTTCAACAAGGACGGCGACACCGCGACGATCACCGTCGTCCCGGACTCCAAGCCGTCGTCCGTCACGACCGAGGACCTGGTCCACGGTATCCGTGACGCGGGCACCCAGATCAAGACGGACACCGACTCGACGGTCCTGGTCACCGGCACCACCGCGATGAACATCGACGTCTCGCAGAAACTGAACGACGCCCTGGTCCCCTACCTGATCCTGGTAGTGGGCCTGGCGTTCCTGCTCCTGATCGTGGTCTTCCGCTCGATCCTGGTCCCGCTGAAGGCGGCCCTGGGCTTCCTCCTGTCGGTCATGGCGGCGCTCGGCGCGGTCGTCGCGGTCTTCCAGTGGGGCTGGCTGTCGGGCCTGATGGGCGTCGAGGAAACCGGCCCCGTCATGTCGATGATGCCGATCTTCATGGTCGGCGTGGTCTTCGGACTGGCCATGGACTACGAGGTGTTCCTCGTGACCCGCATGCGCGAGGCCCATGTCCACGGCGAGAAGCCGAGCCAGGCGATCGTCACGGGCTTCAAGCACAGTGCCCGGGTTGTGACCGCGGCGGCCGTCATCATGATCGCCGTGTTCTCCGGCTTCATCAGCTCCAGTGAATCCATGATCAAGATGATCGGCTTCGGCCTCGCCATCGCCGTCTTCTTCGACGCGTTCGTCGTCCGCATGGCGATCGTCCCGGCGGTGCTCGCCCTGCTGGGCAAGCGGGCGTGGTGGCTGCCGAAGTGGCTGAACCGGATACTGCCGAACGTGGACGTCGAGGGCGAGGGCCTGCGCAAGCTGGACTCCAAGGACACCGACCCCGACGAGGACCGCGAGCTGGTACGCGCCTGACCTCTGGTCACGGCATCAGTGGACCCCGGCCCGATCTCTCGGCGCCGGGGTCCACCCGTCACCCGGTGTGAAGCCCCCGGAAACGACCAGGCTCCGCCGGATCCCGATCGCCGACCTGGACCGGCGCCCGGGAGAACCGGATCGCCCTGCGAGTACCTTCGATGCGCACACCGGGCGTATCGAGCCGTTCCGGCAGATAACGCAGGAACAGCACCGAGGCACGACGATCGACAAGCTCCTCACACACGGCCGCAGGAGTGAGCGCGCGCATGTCGCACGCGACGACGGAACCGCCGCGAGGGACAAGGCAGTCCCGCCGAACGCGCACCCCGGACGCCCAATAGACACTCGGATCGGCCGCTAAGGCGATCCGACGGGGATGTGACATCTCCCGTCCATCGATCCCCGGACTTGCTCACCCGCGTCTCGACCGGTCGATAACCTCCCGGGGTATGACCACTCTGTCCGAACGTCCCCACACTGCTCTGCTGTTGATCGACGTGCAGGTCGGCGTCGTCGCCGATGCGTACGCGCGTGACGCGATCGTCGCCAACATCGCCGGGCTCGTCGACAGGGCACGCGAGGAAGGCGTGCCGGTCGTCTGGGTCCAGCACTTCGACGAGAACGTGCCGCAGGGGAGCGAGGCCTGGCAGTACGTCCCCGAACTGACCCGCCGCGATCCGGAACCCCTCGTGCCCAAGAGCTACCCCGACTCCTTCGAGGACACGACCTTGGAACAGGTACTGGCCGAAGCCCGGGTCGGACGCCTGGTGGTGGCCGGCGCATCCACCGACGCCTGCATCCGGTCCACGATGCACGGCGCCTTCGTACGCGGCTACGACGTGACACTCGTCAGCGACGGCCACACCACGTCGGACTTGAGCCGGTGGGGTGCGCCGCCGCCGGAGCAGGTCATCGCCCACACGAACCTGTACTGGAAGTACCACGAGGCGCCGGGGCGTACGGCTGCTGTCGCCCAGGCAAAAGAAGTGACGTTCGGAAACTGATCCCGAGTTATGAAGTGACTGTTGGGCCACTCGCTTCTTTGTCAGTGTCGGGCTTCCGCGGCCCGAGTAAAGGGCGCTCCGCTGCGCGTCGCCTTCGGCGATGGCCCTGCGGGCCACCCTTGACTCGACCCGCTCCAGCCCGTTTGAGAAGCGAGCGAGCGGCCCGGAGGAACGGGTGGCCGAGCCATGAATTCCCTTGCCGGTACTGCGTTCTTGGCCGGGGTGGAGGGGCGCGTCAGCGTCTCGCCTGCACGCCACCTCGGCTCAGCGGCCAACCGCGAGTGGGTGAGTGAGTGCGTGCGTGGGGGTGCTGGAAGGTGTGTGGGTCAGACTAACCACTGACCCGCCCTGTGACTGGTTAGAAATGACCCCACACCGCAGAGAGTGGTGGGTGCGGAAGTGTGCTGCCCCGACGCGCTCGCCCCACCGGCCGCCAGTCGCCGGCGGCCGTCAGTTGTCGGTGACCGGCCCGGAGGCTCCATCCATCCTCCATCCCGCCTGTTGCGGGTGTCTCTACTCACCGTTGGCCGCTGAGCCGGCCCGGCGTGCTGGCGAGACGCGGGCGCGCTCCCTCACACCGGCCCGGAACGCAGTACAGGCAAGGGAGTTCATGCCTGGGCCACCCATCCCTCGGCTCACGCAATCCCGACACTGGCAAAGAAGCGGGCGGTCCGACGGTCAGAACTCAGTCGCAGGCCCCGTACACCCACCGCTACCGTGCCCTCATGGCCATGAACAACACCGAAGACGAAAACTCCGGCGCCAACCCTCGATTCGCCGAGGCGCTAAGGGAGTTGGGGCTTGCGGACCTGCTCGGTCGTATTCGGCGGTTTCCGGACGCCACCCGTACCGCTGCCGAGGCCGCCGCCGCGATCGGGTGCGAGTTGAGTGAGATCTGTAAGTCCCTGGTCTTCGCGGCGGACGGGGTTCCGGTGCTGGTGCTGATGGACGGGGCGTCCCGGGTGGATCTTGAGCTTGTCCGGCGGGAGCTCGGCGTCGAGAAGGTGACGCGGGCCAAGGCGGACGTCGTACGGGAGACGACCGGGTATGCCATCGGAGGCGTGCCGCCCTTTGGGCACCGTACGAAGACACGGGTGTTGGCCGATCGGTTGTTGCTCGCGCATGACGTGGTGTGGGCTGCCGCCGGTAATCCGCATGCCGTGTTTCCCATGGAGCCCAAGGAACTTGTCGCGCACGCCGGTGCCGCTCTGGTGGATGTGCGCGAGCAGATCTCGTGACTCCGCAGGTCGCTGCCGCCGTCCTGCTCGCCGCCGTCACTCATGCCTGTTGGAACGCCCTTGCCCACCGCATCACGGACAAGCTCGTCGGATTCACGCTCATTGCGGGCGGTGGGGTGGTCATCGGGCTGGCCATGGTGCCGTTCGCGGCCTTTCCGGCGGCCGCGGCGTGGCCGTATCTCGGTGTTTCCGCCGTCATCCATCTTGCGTACTACCTCCTGCTGATGAAGTCGTTCCGGCTCGGTGACTTCGGGCAGGCCTATCCCATCGCCCGCGGCACGGCTCCGCTCGTCGTCACCGTTCTCGCCGCGGTCTTCGCGCACGAGGTTCCCGACGGGTGGGCCGCCGCGGGCATCGCGCTGTCGTGTGCGGGACTGACCGGCGTCGCCCTGTGGGGGCTGCGCGGGAATCGGCCCAACTGGGCTGCGATCGGGGCCGCGTTGGCGACGGGGCTGTCGATCGCGGCGTACACGGTGGTCGACGGACTCGGTGTGCGCGCCTCGGGTTCCTCGCTCGGGTACATCGCCTGGCTGATGGTCGTCGAGGGGTGGACGATCCCCGCGTACGCGCTGTATGTCCGTCGCGGTGAGCTCCTGCCCGCGCTACGGCCGTTCGCCGCGGTGGGTCTCCTGGGCGCGGCCCTGTCCGTGACGGCGTACGGGCTCGTCCTGTGGGCCCAGACCCGCGCCGAACTCGCACCGATCGCCGCCCTGCGCGAGTCGTCGATCATCGTCGGCGCGGCCATCGGCGCCGTCTTCTTCAAGGAGCGGTTCGGGGCGCCGCGTATCGCCGCCGCTGTGCTGCTCGTGGCCGGGATCGGGCTGATGCTGCGGGCGGGTTGACCGGCCTCGTGCCGACCGCTCGTTCGCGCGACTTGCCGTCGGCTTGACGATCCGTTCCCTGAGCGTTCAGCCAACTGCCTGTGTCCGGGATGTGTGTTGTCCCTAGGGTCCCTGAGGGTTAAGAAAGGGAAGGGGCCTCATGGACATACTCCACGCGGTCCGGGCCAGCGGGATCACCAGGTGCTTCGGCGATGTCGTCGCGCTCGACAGCGTCGACCTGGATGTGACACAGGGTCAGATCCACGGTCTGGTCGGACCGAACGGCGCCGGGAAGACGACGCTGCTCGGCCTTCTGCTGGGGCTGGCCGTCCCCGACGGCGGCCGGCTGGAGATCCTGGGCACGCCGGTGGAGCGTACGCTCGCCGTTCCTGACGGTGTCGCCGGCTTCGTGGACGCGCCCGGTCTCTACCCCTCCCTCACCGCCCGGCAGAATCTCGCCGCGCTGGCCGGACTCCGGGGCCAGGACGCGCGGACGGCGGGGATCGACGACGTACTCGACGAGGTCGGGCTCACCGATGTCGCCGACGACAGGACCCGCGGTTTCTCCCTCGGCATGCGCCAGCGGCTCGGGCTTGCCGCCGCCCTCCTCACCAGGCCCCGGCTGCTGGTGCTCGACGAACCCGCCAACGGCCTGGACCCGGCCGGGAAGAGACACGTACACCGTGTCCTCAACCGGCTCGCCGCGGAGGGAACGAGCGTCGTGCTCTCCAGCCATCACATGGACGACCTTGAGGCGTTGTGCGCCGAGGTCACCATCCTCGACACCGGGCGGGTGGTCTTCTCCGGGCCGCTTAACAAGCTGGCCGCCGAGAACCGTGAACTCGACTACCGGCTGCGCACCTCCGACCCGCAGGCCGCGCGCAGGCAGGCCGACGGTACAGCCGGGGTCGTCCGGATCGTCGACGGTGCACCGCAGGACAGCGAGGTGCTCGTCGTGCGGGCCCTGGTTCCCGCCCTCGACGAACTGGTCGCCGGGCTCGTGCGGTCGGGTGTCGCGGTGCGCGAACTCGCCCCTGTCGTATCGCCACTTGAGGCCGCGTTCCTCGCCCTCACCGAGCGGCGGGAGAACGGCCGATGACCGTCACTGTCACGGAACCCGCCGCCCCGGTCACCCGCCGTGTTCCGGTCTCGCGTGGTTACCGTTTCGAACTGGTCAAGCTCGTCTCGCAGTGGCGGATCCGGCTGCTGGTCCTGGCCTGCTGGATCGCGCCGGCGCTCTTCGTGGTGGGGGTGGGGCAGCAGAGCACGCTGCCTTCCGACACGCTCTTCGGCCGCTGGATGCTCGCCACGGGGTGGGCAGGGCCCCTGGTGGTGCTCGGTTTCGCGGGTACCTGGGCGTTGCCGCTGCTGACGTCGGTGGTCGCCGGTGACGTGTTCGCCTCCGAGGACCGGCTCGGCACCTGGCGTCACCTGCTGGTGGCGGTTCGCTCGCCCCGGCGGATCTTCGTGGCGAAGGCGCTGGCCAGCCTCACCGTCATCCTGTTGCTGGTGGCCGGGCTGGTCTGTTCCAGCACGGCCGGTGGGCTTCTGGCGGTGGGCAACCGGCCGTTGGTCGGTCTCGACGGTCACCTGCTGGCGCCGGGGGACGCGGCCGGCCGGGTCCTGTTCGCCTGGGTCTGTGCCCTCGCCCCGACCTTGGCTCTTGCCGCGATCGGACTCCTCGGGTCGGTCGCGCTGGGGCGGTCCCCGATGGGGCTGCTGCTGCCCCCGCTGGTCGCGCTCGCGATGCAGGTCGCGCAGATGCTGCCGCTGCCCGTGGCCGTGCGCCTCGCCCTGCCCGGCTATGCCTTCATCTCCTGGAACGGCCTGTTCACCGACCCGGTCCAGCTCGCCCCGCTACTGACCGGCGTCACGGTGAGCCTGGTGTGGGCCGTCCTCGCGACCACGCTGGCCTATCTGCTGTTCGTACGGCGCGACTTCACCAATCCGGCCTACGACGGCTCCGGGCGCCGGGCGTTCACCGTCGGCCTGCTGCCGCTGGCCGGGCTGACCGGCCTCACCGTCGCCGTGGTCGCCGTGGCCACCCCCTCGACAGGTTCCGGGATCGATCAGGACAAGGTCCAGCGGTCGCTCGCCACGGCCTTCGCCCACCTCTACCGCATGCAGACCGGCCAGCTCCACCGTCCCGCCGTCACCGAGGCACAGCTGCGGACCACGACGGCGTGCACCAAGAGCGACGGCCAGGCCGCCCAGGAGGGGCCGGGCAACGACTGGCGCTGTGTCGTGACCTGGCACCTCCCCGGCGTCGCGGTCACGGGGACGGCGGTGTACCAGCTCGACATCGGCCCGGACGGGCGGTACGTGGCCGACGGTGACGGGCCGAAGGAGGTCAACGGCTACTTCCTGGTGCGGACTTCGACCGGGGACACCCCGAACCCGCTGTGGCAGTTCGACGGCAACGTCGACCTGCTCGGCACCACTTCGAAGGGATAGTTCCATGCAGGTAACGCGGCAACGCCGGGTTGACGAGAAGGAGCAGGTCAACCTCTTCGGCAGACGCGTCGGCCGCCGGACCGTGCTGGTGACGGCGGGCATCGCCGTCGCCCTCGGTGTCACGGGCACGGCGGTCGCCTCGACGTATCAGTTCGGCACCCAGCAGGTCGCCCAGGTCACGGCCGATGGGCAGGTCATCTCCAGCGACCAGTACATCAAGCCGTACGGCAGCCGCACCGTCATCAACGACGGCAAGATCATGTCGTCGACGGTCAGCCCGGACGGCACCCACCTCGCGGCCTCGGTCGCCGACGGCGACGCCTCGCTGGTCGTCATGGACCTCGCGACCGGGCAGGTCGAGCAGAAGGTCGGCACCAACGCGGCGGACGACCTGCGCATCAGCAGCGGTGCCGTGGGCCAGGAGGGCCCGGCCTACTCGCCCGACGGCAAGCAGCTGTGGCTGGGGCAGGCGAACGGCTACACCAGGTTCACCGTCGCCGCGGACGGCACCCTCTCCGCCCCCACCGCCGTCCCGATCGCGGCCGACGGCACCAAGCAGGCCCTCGTGGGCGCGGCCGTCTTCTCGGCCGACGGCTCCACCGTGTACTCCGCGGTCAACGGCCAGAACAAGGTCGTCGCGATCGACGCGGCGACCGGAACCGTCAAGCAGAGCTGGGCAGTTGGCAACGCCCCGCGCGGCATCGCCCTGGTCGGCGGCAAGCTCTACGTCAGCAACGAGGGCGGGCGCCCGGCGAAGGCCGGCGACACCACCATCAACTCCTACGGCACGGACGTCGTCGCCGACCCGAAGACCGGCGCCAGCACCACCGGCACGGTCAGTGTCATCGACACGGCGGACCCGTCGGCCGCCGTAGGAACCATCGACGTAGGCCTGCACCCGACCGCGGTGTACGCGAAGAACGGCGCGGTGTTCGTCACCAACACCGCCGACAACAGTGTGTCCGTCATCGACACCCGCAAGGACAGGGCCGTCCAGACGATCGCCACCCAGCCGTGGCCCGAGGCGTCGGTCGGCTACGAGCCGAACGCGGTGACGCTTACCGACGACGGCCGGCTGCTGGTGACGCTCGGCCGCGCCAACGCGGTCGCCGTCTACCGCTACACCTCCCCGCAGCAGCCGGCCCGCTACGTCGGTCTGCTCCCCACCGACTACTTCCCCTCGGGGATCACGGCCGTCGGCAAGCAGGTCGTCGTCGCCAACACCCGTGGCGTCGACGCCCGTCGCCCCGACGCGGCCGGCCACAACACGCACGACACGACGTCGAGCCTGACGCAGTTCACGCTGCCGAGCGACCTGACCGTCAGGTCCCAGACGGCGAAGGTCTTCAGGCAGAACGGCTGGACGCCCGGCTCCGTCACCACGGCCAAGGGGAAGAGCCGCGCCAAGGCCGTCCCGGTCCCGGCGCGGATCGGCGACCCCTCGACGATCAAGCACGTCTTCCTGCTCGTCAAGGAGAACCGCACCTACGACCAGGTCTACGGCGACCTCCCACAGGGCGACGGCAACGCCTCGCTCACCCAGTTCGGCGAGAACGTGACGCCCAACCAGCACGCGCTGGCCGAGCAGTTCGGGCTGTACGACAACTTCTACGACATCGGCACCAACTCCGCCGAGGGCCACAACTGGCTGATGCAGTCGGACAATCCGGAGTACACGGAGTCCTCGGCCGGCGAGTACACGCGCAGCTACGACACCGAGAACGACGCCCTCGGCCACCAGAAGTCCGGCTTCATCTGGACCGGCGCGCAGGCGGCAGGGAAGACCGTCAAGGACTTCGGCGAGTTCCAGTCGCTGGAGACCAAGCCGTCCGGCGCGAGCTGGCAGAACCTGTACTGCGACAGCAAGAACATGGCCGCGACGGGGGCCGGGACCGCCTACCCGATCAAGACGGGCTCGGCGATACCCTCCCTGAACGACGTGTCGGTGCAGGGCTTCCCGCTGTTCGACCTCGACGTCCCGGACATCTACAAAGAGCAGATCTGGAAGCAGGACTTCGAGAAGAACGGCCCGGCGAACCTGAACATGTTCTGGTTCTCCAACGACCACACCGGCGGCCCGGCCAACGCCGCCGCCGAGGTCGCCGACAACGACCTCGCGGTCGGCCGGACGGTCGACGAGATCACCCACAGCAAGTACTGGAAGGACTCGGCGATCTTCGTCGTCGAGGACGACTCCCAGGCCGGCCTCGACCACGTCGACGGCCACCGCGCCCCGGTCCAGGTCATCAGCCCGTACGCCGAGCACGGCACGGTCGACAGCCACTACTACTCGCAGATCACCATGATGCGCACCATCGAGCAGATCCTCGGGATCCACCCGATGAACCAGCTCGACAGCGCGGCCACCCCGATGTACGGGGCGTTCACGCGCAAGGCCGACGACACACCGTTCACGGCGGTGCCCAACCGGACCTCGCTGACCCTCGGTGTGAGCCCGCAGCCCTCCTGCGGTTCGGACACCCCGGCGGCCCAGGACGCCGCCGCGGCACCCGCGCCGACGTCCGTGTCGGTACCGGCGGCCGAGAAGGCGCTCGCCGCACAGTGGAAGACCTGGGCCGCGCACCAGCGGCTGACCGGCCCGAACGCCGTGCCCGACTACGCCAACCCCACCCAGATGAACCGCTACACCTGGTACCAGACCCACAACTGGACCAAGCCGTACCCCGGCGACAAGAAGGTCTACGCGCCGAACGACGTACCCGGCGCCTACCTCCCGTCGCCGGAGTCCGACGGCTGATCCGGCCTCACCGCGTCATGGGTCCCTGGCCGGCGCCGCCCGCCGGTCAGGGCCGTACC
>Ga0307507_10006764_pt1 | contig 17235 bp, 7 predicted proteins | sample 7_EM_MG_FD_207223 | JGI IMG/M metagenome (GOLD analysis project Ga0307507, IMG submission 207223) | Populus trichocarpa ectomycorrhiza microbial communities from riparian zone in the Pacific Northwest, United States - 7_EM | ecosystem: Host-associated > Plants > Roots > Unclassified | place...
ATCTGTCTGCAATGCCATCTTAGATGCCTACTATTTCTTGATTTTTGGTTAAGTGTGAAGTGTCCGGCGAACATAGTAGCATGTAACCTCATTTTATAGGTGGATGGTTAATGTTTGAAAATAATATAAATTATATTTTGTAATTTTATTTTTTTATATGGTATTAAAGATTTAAATACTAAGCAGTCACGAGTTTAAATCTTATCATTATTGTTTATATAATAAAAAAAATTAATCACAAAATATAAACCTATGTAAGTTTCAAGTTTAAAGGACTTTCACTTGAGGGGGTGTGTTCAGAGGAGGATGAAGAATTTTTTTTTAAAGAGAGCCAAATCAAAAAAATTATTCTAAAAGAGCTAAAATTTTAGTTATTTTACTACTAAAATTATAAATATTGTCAAGATAAGGGCTGGAAAAAACATTTTCTTAGAGGGGCCGGAACCCTTATTAGCCCCGTCTTTGCCACTTGATATATTAAAAAATAATATAAATTATATTTTAAGATTTTATCTAACTCTTTAATCCATTTAATTAAAATGATTCTCTTATAATTAAAAACTGGCCCTGATATTATTGGTCAGTCCTGGTGAATTATTACTTATTTATCGAAGTCTTATTTCTCTTCCTTTCAACGACCAAGACCCTAATTATTTTGACGAGGGTCCGGCTGCCTGACCACGTAATTGTTTTTCTGCAGACAAGAGCAGTAAGAGAGATCGATCAGGATAGGCTAGCTAAGGCTGATGATAAAGATATACTATTTTCTCTTTTATAAACAAGGAGCAGCCTTAGATTGGACTAGGTTTTGATTATTTAAAACTCTACCATAACCCGGAATTAAATAAATCTTAAATTAACCACGTATTTAATATGTATGATTTCTAAGTTGAGGAGTTTACTGTGTGCCATGGCATAGCTAATGAGGGGACCAGACCGTGGGCTAGAGGGGTCAGACGGATCAAAAGGGAAGAAAATCACAGAGGGGTGTTGTTTCGTGAGCTCAAACTCCAAGAAGAGAAGAGAATCAACAGGCGCCCCCCGTGTAGTTATAAGCAGTTTTCCTGAAAAGGAGCAAAAATGCTTTGCTGTGCGGTCTTTTGGATACCATGGATTTTTGGGGCTTCGGCTGTGTGTGGTGGGGGCACGTATGGAGCTCTCACGCTATAATTAGATACTAGTTAGATGAATCGTGTGATGCTATGAATTAATTCTTTTTATATAAAAAATATTAAAAAAATTTAAGATTTAAAAGTGTTAAGTTTTTTTTGTAAAGTTATACCCAAGAGTCTTGGGTGTGGCTATAACATACACCTAACCCAAATATAATATTTATAATATTAATAATAACATTAAACTTGCATGACTCAAGTTTGAGTGAGTCTGACTGCAACACCGGACTCAAGAGCCTTGGATGTGGTTCTAGCTACAAGGTCGTGTCATAAAAGCATGATAATTAAATAGATTAATTAAAAAAAGAAAAAAAAACTAATGAAGAAAAAGAAAAAAAAATCTGTATTTACTGGGTTAACCCTTCAAACCAGGTTAACCCGTCAAACCTTGGATTCGTGTCGTAAAATTTTGATAACTAAATAGAAAACAAAAATTGACGGGTTAACACATAATTAACTTGGCTAACCCGTCAAACCAGGTTAACTCGTTAAACCCGGGTTCCGTGTCATGAAAGTTTGATAACTAAATAGAAAAAAATTGAACATTAACAAACTAAATTAAACAAAAAAATTAATTAAAAAGGAAAAAAAACAAACAAAAAGGTATCAGCCTTTTCACTGTGGATCGCATTGTGCAGTTCACAGTCAAAGGCATAAAAACAACAAAAAAGAAAAAAGAAAAAAAATAAAAACTAAAGGCATCAGTCGATAACTAAATAGAAAAAAATTTAATATTGATGAATTAAATTAAATAAAAAATATTAAATAAAAAGAAAAAATAAAAGAAAAAAACTTATAAGAAGAAAAAAACTAATGAAGAAAAAGAAAATAAAAATCCAAATTTACTAGGTTAACCCGTCAAACCTGAGATCCGTGTCATGAAAATCTGATAACTAAATAGAAATTTTTTTTAATATAAACAAACTAAATAAAAAAATAATTAAAAAGAAAAAAAAAGACATTAGCTTTTTCACCGTGGACTACACTGTGCAGTCCACAGTGAAAGACATAAAAATAAAAATAAAGCAAAAACAAAATACTAAAGGCATTAGTTTTTTTACTATGGACTGCATACAATATTAAAAGATGAAATCGGAAGAACAAAACTAATGAGAAAAAAGAAAAAAAATCTGAATCAACTGGATTAACCCGCCAAATCAGGTTAACCCGTCAAGCCTGGGATTCGTGTTATGAAAGTGTGATAACTAAATAGAATTTTTTTTAATATTAATGAAATAAGTTAAAAAAAAGATTAATTAAAAAGAAAAAAGCAAAGAGAAAAAAAACCTACATGAAGAAAAAAACTAATGAAGAAATGAAAAAAAAATCTGAACCAACCGGGTTAACCCGTCAAACCTGGAATTTGTGTCATGAAAGTCTGATAATTAAATAGAAAAAATTTAATATTAAGAAACTAAATTAAAAAAAATTAATTAAAAAAAAACAAAAAAAACAAAAAAAAAAATCTAAAGGCATAAGTTTTTTCATTGTGGACTGCACTGTATAGTCCACAGTAAAAGGCTTAAAAAGGAAAAGAGAAAAAAAAAAAAAACAAAGGCACATGCCATAGGTTAAATTTTTTTTTTCTTGTATAAAAAATATCAAAAAGGACTAAGATTTAAGAGTGTTAGGTCTTTTTGCAAAGATATACCCAAGAGCCTTTGGTCTAACTGCAATGTTTGACCCAAGAGTAATATTTATAATATTAATAATAATATTAAACTCACATTACTCAAGTTTAAGTGAGTCTGGCTGCAACACTGGACCTAAGAGCCTTGAATGTGGTTCTGGCTGCAAGGTCGTGTCATAAAAGTGTGATAATTAAAAAAAACAAAGAAAAAAAAACAATTAGAAAGAAAAACTAATGAAGAAAAAGAAAAAAATCTGAATTAACTAGGTTAACCTGTCAAACCTGAGATTCGCGTCATGAAAGCTTGATAACTAAATAGAAAAAAAAATTAACGGGTTAACCCAAAATTAACTTGGTTAACCCGTCAAGCCTGTGATACGTGTCATGAAAGTCTAATAATTAAATAGAAAAAAATTTAACATTAACAAACACCCACCGATTATAAAAAATAAAAGGTCCCAAATCCTGATCCTGCAACACCCAAGTCAAATCCTGCAACACCCAACAATTTTAAAAAATCAGAGGCCCCAAATATTGCAACAATCAACAATATAAAAAAATCAAAACCTCACCAAGAGCCGAGCCAAGCCAAGCCAAAACCCATCTAAACTCACCAGCTCAGTTAATACAGACGTTTCTTCTCCTTAAAAGAACCATCGATGCAAAACAAAAAAAAAACAGCTTAAAGATGTTAAAGCCGCACACAGAGCCGCTAAAACTCGCACAGCCGAGCTACACTAACAAAGAAATGCTCACACTCCCTCAAGAAAGGAGCATGTAAGCAAATCTCTAGACAGCCTCGCATTGCAACAGAAGACCACGAAGAAGCAAATCAGAACATTGATGGTTCTGGGTTGGGAGATAGAAGGGCTGCACAGTGGTGCTTGCAAAGTGGATCTAAAACTACGAACGCGTTGTTTGGTTGATCTCTAAGGCGTTCTCTGGTGCAAAAAAAGAGAGATGAGAAAGCTGTAACCTGTCGAAAAAAGACAAGGAGAAATATGGCAGGGAGCTTGCCACGTAGCCACCAAAACTAACGAAAGAAAAAAGGCTTTGAATCCACAGTAAAAATAGCACAGTAATCTTAGACACAATCTACAGGGATTCACTGAACTGAGCAGTTTTTAATTCGTTCAGGATAAGATGATACTGCAGAAAAATATATATATTAGCAGTCAGACCTTCATTATCATGTTTGGGTGGGAGATCGATCAGATACACTGCATGTCTACACTTGAAATGATATGTTTCTCTTCTTTTAGAGTTTATTTTTTATTTAATTATATAATAATAAAAACAAATGCTTATAGGGAAGGGAATTAATAAAACCATGGAATTTTTTTGACTTGACAATAAATAATTTATGATTTATTTAACAAAAAGTATAAATAATGATTTTAAGCAATGTTTTTAATAAAAAATTAATTTTTTATTCACGTGTCATTTTTTTTGACCAAAACTTATTCTTTTTTATAATAAAATATTATTTTTTAAATAAAAATTTAGCATGATCATGAAAGTAAGTTTCGATTAAAAATTGATATATATATATATATATATATATATAACCATAAATCTAAGAAAAATAAATTAAATTTTTATAATCAAAATTAAAATAAATAAATATTTTATTCTCATTAAAAAATAATGATAAAATTATTTTAAAAATTATGTATATTAGTTTAATAAATAGTTATTTATAAAATAATTGCTAATATCATTATATAAATACACATGTGTCAGTGATCGATCCGTGGTTGGCGTGATTTGCTTTTTGTGTGTTTGATATTGTAATAACTTTAATAGTTATAATTTAAAAAAATAAATTAAAAAAAAACAATTTTAGTTGTTGTTAATTGAACTAAAAAAACATTTAAATATGTTTTGTTAAAATACTAATGAAAGTATTGTTGATATTAAAATGACTTGTTATATTTCATAACTTTAAATTTTATAAAAAGTATGTGATTATTAATACATAAGAAATATAGAAAAAAAAAGATTTAGAAGAGGACTGGCTTAAGATAGCTAACATTCCTAAAATTAGTATCAATTAAAATTGATATGCAAAATTTTTAAAATAATTTCTCATTAATATTGAAGGAGAATAAAATATATATTTTTTTAGTTTTAATTTGTTATAATTGTTTAAATAACTTTATCAAATTCATTGTTGATATATTTTTCATGTAAAAATAATTGATTCAAGATTTGTTTTTTTGTTAAAACTGGTTTTACGATTGTTATAAGTTTTTTTTCTTAAAAAACAATACTTCCCATAAAAGAAATTATAAAAAAATATATGAATAAGAAAATTAGATTTTTTATTAGAATTACACTTTTTTTCTCCTTTTCAGCTCAAATAGTTATAGAATAAGTTTTCTATTACTTTCAATGAATTCATAAACTTTGCAATTAAATACATATTAAATGACCAATATTGATTTTATTATAATAAAAGTGGATGTATCGTTTTAGTCTGTATGAAGACGTAATTTAACTTAATTAATTGAAACTAATAATACTTAAACAAGAGGTACTAAACAAGAGTTACTTAATTCTGAATTAATTTGTTTGTATCACTAATTACTACTGCATCCCGGCGTAAATCTCAAGGAAAGTGGAATTAACAAAGATTAATTTCTCTGTATCCTGAATTGAAAATGTTTGGATTTGCGTGCTTTGTCATTCAAGATCGTTGGGCGCTACAAACAAACTGCAAATCGAAATCTAATCCATCCAAACTATAAACTTATTACAAAACAATGGAGACTTCCACTAGATTTAGAGCCGACCACTTCATTTAACAAATAGTTCTCTTAGATATTTTTAAAAAATCTATTTATAATTTTATCTAATACTGTATTCACCTTAAATACAAAATGAAATTTCTCATATTTTCGGGCTAGATAAGTTCTACGAATATATATGTCTAACAAGTTCTGGGGCAGATAATCCAAAATTAAACCTGATAGAGAGTAATATTTATATAGAAATGAAACAGAAATAAAAAAAGAGCAGAGAGTAGAAAGGAAGAAGAACAAAGAATGCATCTGTTATACAGAGAAGCAGAAGATGAATTCTAGCACTGTTTTATTATTTGCTTTTGTTTAAATGTTCACATCACTAATCCTCAGTTTATATATGCAGTATTAGAAAGATACTACACGGTATTTGCTTTTTTTTTTTGCACTGAAATAATACTAACAAATTCACTTAACTAACAAATAATATTAACAGCATTCTAACAATATTAATTTCTAATCTTCTGACACTTGACAGACGTAGAACCGTCGATATCTTTACAAAACCCAGCAATGGATTCGAATTTGTTGAAAGTTAAGTGTGATAAAGTGTTGGTTTGTGTGGCAGGAAAGAATAAGCATAAGGCAAAGGGGTAGTTTAACAAAAATAAAATATACTAATAATAAATATAATTGCAAAGTTGATCCAAGTAAGAATATAAATATTATTATTATTATTATTATTATTATACATGTTTTGAAATATAAATTATCCTATTAAACTAGCTTAAATCTCATCATGAAAATCATCAATTTAAGATGATTAATGATTTGCATAACTTTATGAACATGGCATGATATCAATTTAAAATTTCATCATAAACAAAATTTAAATTGCGTCAAATGGTAGTAAACATATATACGTTGTTGGTTGCTAAGAGGAACTTATGAAAACATTTAGATCACGGTCATCGAGTAAAATAACTAAGCAACAAGGTCATGCGTGACATGTTATTAATCTCAGTTTTATGATCCGGATTGCAATTTTGATAAGTTAACTCGATTGACTTATAGTTTTTTTTTCTTCTTTTCATAATTGATTTTTTTTTCTAATTTTATCTTTTAATTTTAGGTTGTTTAGGAATTAGGTTTCATAAAATTTTGTTGTTCGCTTTCTATGAGGTTATCCCCGTCTCAAGACTTGAATCACGGATGATAGATTAACCTGAGTTGACTCAAGTCGTTTTTTGTGTCCTTTTTTTAATCGATTTTTTTCAATTTTATTTTCTAACATTGAGTTTATTGGGAATTAATATTCATAATTTATTTCAATTTATTTTTTATTGTTTTTTTTTCAATTTCATCATTTAACATTGAGTTTATCATAAATTAGACTTTATAATTTTTTTTAATTTTCTTTCTATAAGGTTATAAAAAAATATTATTTTAAATATTTATTTTAAGTCGAACTATTTTTTCACTGGTCGTTCGGGTTGTCTAAGGAGTCACCAAATCAACTAAGTAACATTGAAATAATCCCCATATGATTTAAAATATGTTTTGTATTAAAAAAAATATTAGTAATAACTAAATATTTTTTTATATTAAAAAAATTGATCTATCATATGGCATAGCACAAGACAATGATATAGTGTATCCTTATAATCACTAAGACCAGACAAACAGTAACCTAATAGGCATCCCTGCATATGTTACCTATCGCAAAACGCAACACAGAGGTAATGATTCTGAAAAATCAATGAATGTCAGTCTTGCATCAATATGTGCCTTCAGGAACGGAGCATCATAATAAGAATTTTATCACACAAACTATCCATGTCCATGAACCCTAAAATAAAGACACCCCTGCCTCGTTTTTTCTATATTTACCTTGCAAGAATCCATGATCAATAAGCAAATTGTGACTTACACCTACATAAATATACAAATACAAGAAATCGAAAGCAACATGTTTTCTGAAGCAGAATTATGTGTGCCCGCTTCCATGCAGAAATGATCATAATGCTAGAAGTGTTAGGGGTTTCTCCTGGCGGACCGGTTATTTTTCAACAACTATCCTTTTTAATTTTATTCCTATGGCATAGCTTTCTTATGGAGACCAATTTGACCACAATAAACATATAAAGTGGAGACTAATTCTACAATTGTAGCTTCTTTCTAAAAAACATAAAAAATAAAAAAATTGTAGAAGGAAACGAAAAGGCAAATTATCAATTCAGTTTCACTAAGATAGTTTCCATAAACCAGTTTTTATCCCTTTACAAACAAAAAAAAGAACAATTATCATCAAAATATTTTGTAGATAAAATTTGACAAATTAAAAAAAGGATAGTTGTTGAAAAATAATTAAAATACAAAAAAAAAACAAAAATTTTAAAAAATAAAAAAAATACAATTAGAAATAAAATTAAACAAATAATGAATTTTTAAAAGCAAGAACTGAGCCATAACAGATACAAAAAGGTCAAGAATAATTTCAAGAGACAATAAAGGGTTTAATTTAAGAAAAAAAATTAAAATTAATAGTGAATTTGATCAAAATAAAAGAATAAAAGAACTAAGGATCAAAATATAAAAAGACAGTTCAAATTTAAGGGCCTTATTAATTCTATCAGGGCCTTGATTGAAAAAAAATAACAATATAGATTCAGTTTGATTAAAAAAAATAAAATTAAAGGACTAAAGACCAAAATGAAAAGGCATTGAAATTAAAAGGGTCCAATTAATTCCATCAAGGATGTAACCGGAGAGAAAATTGAGATTGAGAGTCAATTTGACAAAAAATGCACAAATTAGGAAACCAAGGACTACATTACAAAACACATTAAAATATAGGGACCACATCAAGTTAGATCAATGGTGAAATTGAAAAATGTTTCAATGGTAAAAGTCCAATTTGAAGCCGAATTGAGAATTTGTGAAACCAATTATTAAAACCAGAAAGGGGCTGAAGTTCTAGGACCAAAATGAATGGTCTAAAACGACATCGTTTAATTTAATATTTACAAACCCTAACGAAATAAAGACAAGGAAAGGCACATCGTTTGATCCCTTCTTCAACCTCATGAGTTTGGTTTATGAGAAATTTGGCTAGCTCTAGATGGGATTTTTGGCCTTTTTTTTCTTTGTGTTTTAGGTCCCATCAAGACAAAAGACATGTTCCCCTTTCATTTATGACCTTGTACCTCCCCTTCGTTATATTTCTCGATTGTCTTTGTCTCTTAAATTCCCTGCCAAACCAGCAAAAAACATTGTTAAAGCCTACAACCAAAACTTGCAAAACACAAGAATAGATTAGTGCTCCATTTATGCCAACCTTGTAGCAGGGATAAGACAAGAACAAATTTAAAACAAGGGATAAGATGTTTGCCCAAGGTTTAATGGTCTTGATCTAGCTAGATCAAGACCCCCAATCCCCTCATCTCTGCCTAGAAATAGCCCTTATATTCACACACGAGAAAGAAGAAGAACATAAGAGAAAAAGGCAGTAAAAGAGAAAGTAAAGACATAAGGAAAAGAAATAAATAAAGATAGAAAAAAAATGATATAAAGAGAGAATAGAGTGGGGAGATAAGTTAAAAGAAGAAGTTTTTATATGGAAGAGAGTTAATAAGTAAAGAAAAGTGACCTTCATATTCGGTAATCATGGCAAGATAGCCGCAACAACCCTTTTAGCTATCTTTGAGACAACCAGACTTCAATGACATGCTTAGGATGTCTTAACAGTAGTTTAATTTGATAACAACAACTCTAGGTGGTAGTATCAATTTTAGTGTGGATAGAAACAAAGAAAAGAAGTTGCAGCAGCAAACACCTTTTTGTTCAATGATCTTCTAAGTTTATTGTTGGAGTTTGAGGAGTTCTAGGATAGTAGTAGTATCTTCATGAAGCATCAAAAGTCTCAAGAGGTAGTGCCAATAACACTTCAAAACAATATCAACAACTTGGTTCTTGAGGATAATCATGGGAAAAACAACAACAACATCCATGTGAGTTTATGACATTTTCCTTGTATTAAATGACCCTAATTTAATCATATTTTAGTTGTTACATGTCAATGTAACTTAGGTTGTAAACATTAGGATTTATGGAAAGCAACCTATGATCTTATCTAAGGAAAAAAACCTACAAAATGAACCTTGTTTGAAAAGTGATGCATGTGTGGCATATTTGATGTTTTAATTTGTTCATGATTTTACGCTAATATGTATGAAGAAAACCTTGGATTCAAGTGTTAAGTGTTAATAATCACAACATGTAAAGGTTGTTTAGCTATTCTTGTCATGAAATCCATGAAGAAGATGGTTAACGTTTTATGTTTGGTTTATTTGTTAAATTTGAATAAGTTTTGGTTGCATTAAAAGTAAAAAATCACAAAAATAAAGGTCTTTTCTAGTTATTCTTGCTACAAAAATCTTTCAATGAAGAAGGTGTACTACAGTTTATGCCACACCAATAAATCTATTTGGCTTGTTTATTCCATATAAATAACTTTTGGTCTTAAATGTTAGACGTTAATACCTTTTAAACATGAAATTTTGTTATTTTGATTGTAAATTCCATGAGGAAATGTGTTAAAAAGATTTTTTTTCCCGAAGAATACAAAGGTGCGAAAAGTTGTGTGGCATGATTTGGTGTAGGAAAGCCCTTGAATCCTAAGAAAATCAACCCCTTAGGCTTCCAACCCATGAGGGGCATGTTTGTAGTCCTGGGTTCTTATAATCTAGGGTTTTTATTCTCTTGATGTCTTATTTAACCTGGGAATAAATATTTTTGAAAACCTAAAGTTCATTTCTTTAAGGCGTATTTGTGATTTAATTTAGATGATGCATGTTCTTTCTGTTTAGTTACTAAGATTTATGTTAGATCTCCTTGATTATAATAAATATGAAATGTTATACATTAGATATATGCATGGATAAAGAAAAACTTGAAGCATTTTTTTTAACGGTTTGGTTTGTTTTTATCTAGGGTTTGTTGGTCAAAAAAGAATTTGATTGATTAAAGTTTTGTGTTTTAATCTTAAGCTTTATTGAACTTGATTGAAAATAAAAAATAGATGAAATCTTCTATTTTTAGGGATTCACATATAAAATTTTCATTCAAGTATAAAATTGAAGAAATATATATCCTATTTTTAGAAATTAAATTAAAAAATGTTCGCTCAAAATTAAAAAAAATTGATGACATCTTCTAATTTTAGGGATTAACATTAAAATTTTCATCAAAAAATAAAAAAAATTGATGAAGTCTTTTATTTTTAGGCATTAACATCAAACTTTTTCATAAAAAATAAAAAATTAATAAAATCCCCTATTTTTACGGATTAACTTCTAAAATTTTCATCCAAGTCTAAAATCTATGAAATCTCTAATGTTTAGAGATTAATGTCAAAATTTTTCATCGAAGTCAAAAATCGATGAACTATTTTTAAGGATTAAAGTCAATTTTTTTGTTAAAAGTTTAAAAAAGATGAAATCTTTTATTTTTAAAGATTAACGTTAATATTTTTCTCTAATCCAAAAATAATGAAATCTCCTACCTTAGGGATTAGCATCAATTTGTTTTTGTTAAGTGGTCAAAACCAATGAGATCTTTTACTTTTAGGGGTTAACAACAAATTTTGTTTTATTAAAAGTATAAAATTGATGAAATATTCTATTTTTAAATATTAACGTCAACTTCTTTTTTTCTAAATTCAAAATCAATGAAATCTCATACTATTAGGAATTAACGTCAAATTTATAAACAAGTCTTTAACATCTTTTGAAAAAAAAAAAAACAAAGATAAGTCTATAAATAATTTAGATAACAAGTAGCATGTTATTATAAATTCATGAGAAAACACATGGCAAATATATCTTTTCATTTGAACTGATGTGATAAAGGTAACGTTGATCTTCCCTTAAGCATAACTAATCAAGTACTTGAATATCTGAGATGAATATCTATTTTAGGATTCATAGTTTTTTTTTTTAATTACCAAGTGGCAACTACATTATTTTTATGTTCCCCTTTAATTTTATAGAGCTTTGTATTTGTCATAGTATGACAGCATGACGACTCCATTAGGAACTAAGATCGAGTCTAATTACTTTTATTTATTTATTTTGATTGCTATTTATTTTTGAGCATTTATTCACACTATTTGTTTTCATTATTGTAATTTTATTTTATTTACATATTTGTTTTACACATCGGAATGCATATGCATGCATGTTATGTTTTTTTTGAGTTTTCACACTTCACTGTAAACCTATAAAAGATATAGTTCTAAGATCCCCCTTACTAGGATTAGATAGGAAGATTTAAGCGGTGACCGTGACTTAATTCCATTGATGCTCACTTGGACTCCCGCTAAGATTTGTACTTACCTTCTACACCTTGTATTGTGGAGGCTCTCCTATACTCCAGTTGTATAAGATTAGAAGGTTGGGTTACTTCATAATAATTTAAACAATCTGGGTACCTAAAAAATTGTTAAGAATAGACAAGCCTATCCCAAATCCTTATAAGCTAGATCCTATACGGTAGGACTGACCTTTATTTTAGGACACGAACAAGTAATATAGCATTGTCATGCATTCCTTTTTATTCTTTATTCTCATTATATCTCCACCAATTCCTATAAAAAAGTGTGAGATGATGGGCACGTCACTATTAAGGCCATGATAGCTAGATCATAGCAAGGCCAATAAGATGAGATGGACTACTTGCCGATAGAGTTTGAGTCTCAACTGCTAGATTATGTGAGGATAAAAGACAAACCATTTAGGTTGGTTATCTATTAGACTATTGGGAAAGCTTGTCCCCTAAAGATCAAACTAGTTTTTAGAAGTAGTATGGGAATATAGCACAGTTTCTAAAGATTAGAATTGAACATTTATGCTTTCAAGCCATGGTAAGATTTCAAGACCTGAAACATAAGTGTTTCACCTTTAACACAGTGGATATGACTCCCCCTCTTCAGGAGTACAACTACCTTTATAATTGCTTGAAGAAAAGGTGTAATTCTACACACCAAAGGAACATCCCAATCCAACTTTGCTTGGATTACTTTTTATATATATATATATTATAGAAGGATAGATGACCAGGTAGGGAAATAACCAAGGTTAGTTATGGAGTGCATTATAGGTTATTTTAATAAAGAGATTATATGATGAGGAAAATAAAGTTTGGTTGGGGATTCTATCCATAGGTATATATGGTTTGGTTCTTTTCTCATCAACCAAAGGTGTTGCACATGTGTAGCATCATAATGAATATCCTTTCAAATCAGGATCTTTGTGGAAATGGATGGAAAGAATAAGAAGTTCTTATTTTTTATCAATAAAAAATAGACGGAGTTTTCACCTAGTATTTTGATCACTAGAAATCCTAACTTGTCTCAAAGTTTAGATAAGGGAACTTGTTGTGTATAGGGATGACAAATCACTCTTAGTATACTTTACTTAAGGTAAGCTGCATTATTTATTTGTCTGAAAGAAACTAAAGTACTGTTGTGTTTTCTAATCATTGGTCTGTCTATTAGTTAAAGTTGGTTCACACCAATAGAGTTAATTATAGCTTTATGGGTTAAACTTAACCATTCTAATGCCTAAAAAATATAAAAATAAAGAAACTGCTCTTTTAAAATCAAGATTACATCTTACATATAGGTTTATATCTTGGATATTAAAAGAAACAAAATAAATTTTTGATGTTTTTGAAATGCAGACCAAGTTCTTATAACTTTAGTAAACTAGTTATTAAATAAAAAAAATACATGCAAAGATATCAACAAAACTATTTTTCTTGAATTTTGGAATTCAAAGAAGCTAAATAATGCCATCTATATTTTTATTTTTATTTTTGAGAGACTTAATCATATGCAATTTAAAATAATTTAAATGTTTTTTTTGAAAGAAAAACTTTGTTGTTTTTGTAGAAGGAAATTGATTTATATAATACTGGAAAAGCATCTCAAATATTAAATATGAAAGAGTAAAAAAAAAATGAGAAACTCAAAATTAATTACAAAATAAATCCTTAAATTTAATTAGAAATTAACTAAGATTATGTTTAACAAAAACACTAAAAAGACAGAAATACAAGGCTTGATATTTCAATGGAACGTGTTTGTCAAACAAATTTTAAAAGCCCTAATAATGCATCTTTCTTCGATAAATTTTGTAAGTCAAACATGGCCTAAGGTTCTTTAAAGGCTTAGCTCAGCCGTGACTTGTGCTTCTTAAATGGCTCAAAAACTAACACCAACCTAACAGAAAGAAAAAAGGTCTTTTCCATTTATTGTCAAAGAACAGACCGGGTTTAAAATAATCAACCCAAAATTTTAGAGACCAAAAGGCCTTAAAGGCTAAATCTACTAACAAAACTAAGAAGAAGAATTTTGGATTTTAAAGATCATAACAAGCCTTGCATCAATAAAATCCTAGAAAGTCAATGTTTCAAAAAAGGATAAACATGTTTTTTTCTAATATTATTTAGAAACGAATGAAAGGAAAAACAACTCACAAGGCTTCACTCCTTTATGCTAGAAAAAAAAAAAACCCGTCAACATATATCGACCAAACCATTTTACTACTGAAACAGAGAGATAAAACTCACATTACCCACTGTCCCATAACTAACCTTACCTTTGATGAAGACCAAAGGAGGGTTAAAGATGCTGGGAAGGGAAAGGGCTGCTGTGTTGCTCTCGGTCGAGACAAGGCTGCTACTGACGGCTGGTGCTGGTGCAAAGAATAGCTACTAGACGTTGCTGCAATGGAGATTGGGATAATGCACAGCTGGCCTGCCGCTGAACTGTAATGCTGCTGTAGAAGAATTGTTCACGGTGCTGAGAGGAGATGCTAGTCTACGAGTGGACTAATGTTGTTCATGGTGTCGAGATGAATCTGGCCATGGCTGGTGCTGCTTACAGTGAAATTAAGAAGAGCTGGCTATGGCTGATGAAGACAAACTTTTGCTGCTCACGGTGCTTTTCTTGGCTGCACTAGTGTTGCTGAAAGGTAGCTAGCATGACTGGTGAAGGAACTTCTGCTCACAGTGGAGTTGCTGCAAGAGATGGCGTGACTGGTGAAGGGCCTTCTACTCACGGTGGGGTTGCTGAGAGAACCTGTGAGAGATGCTGCTCACGGTGACAGCTTGCTATGGAGGCTATTCTTCGCTGATGCAGGAGCTGAAGTTGCTGTGAATGAAATAGAAACTGGTGGTGTACTGGGAGAAGGCTGGTTTGTTGAGAGGAGATTGTTGTTTTGGCAGGAAATATTGATGGTGATGGGCTGATGATGGAGATGAAAAGTGCAGGGAGAGAAGAGTGAATTGTTTTTTTCTCTTTCGTTTTTTCGTTAGAGCTCCTCCCCTTCTGTCCCCTCCTTAGTTAGGGTTTTGTGGAATTTCTGTAGGAGATTCGAAGAGCTTATAGGGCTCTCATGAGTTGTTGGGATCTCGACCTTGATGTTAAGCAATAAATCTCAGTCATTCATTGAAGTTAAGAATAAAAATTTGTTTTACTCTGCAACTGACAATATTAGAACAGAATTCTATTTATGCAAGCCGAGTAGTGCTGTGTGTATTTGAGAGAGAATCTGTTGGTGTTTTTAATACCATTTGAGCTTTAATTTTAGCTTAGAGTGAAGTACAAGTACCAAAGAATAATCTGGCATGAAATTTGTGTGGTTTGGTGACAGAGTGAGTGAGAAATTAGGGCTGAAAAGTAGTTCCTTGCACATCTTTTTCTTTAGTTTTTGGGAGGAAGACAATGAATAATAATAAGATTATGTTTTACCTGATAAGATAAGAATCTCCATACTGAGGAGGAATTTTCTTAAATCATAGGCGGACCAACAATTAGAAATACAATAGCACCTTAGCATATATCAGACAATTAAACAATGCAGCTTAGGTAGGGCGTATTTGGGGTACTAATACCTTCTTATTACGCAACCAATTCTCGTGCCTAGTCTCTAAGACCAGTTAATGTTTCTAGTAACAAAAAATTAGGTGGCGACTCCCATTTCCTTTTTCCACTAATACAAGACAAGGAATTATTGTCTCCCCCATTTTCCTGATACTCCAAACAAATAAAGTGGAAGATCGCCATGACGTTGCACACGTGTGACAAAGCAAATAAAAAACAATACGAAGCCCCATTTCTAATTAATATAATATTGAAAGATGAAATCAAAGAGAAAATCAATTAAAAAAAGAAAAAAAACCAAGTGAACTCGGGCTAATATGTTAAACTAGCAACCTGAGTTATAAGGTCTGGAAAAAATAATATGAAGCTCCATTTCCAACAAATCAAATGTTAAAGGTTGTAATCGAGAAAAAATAAAAGCCATAAGACCAACATAACTCCACATAAAACAAATTGAAAACAAAATTATAAAGTCCAATTCCCAAACAACCTAATATTTAAAGATAAAAATGATAAAAAAAACCTAAATAAAAAAGATTGATTTGTTGAAGAGTGATTTTTTTAAAAAAACTATTCAATTGAAAAAGGATAAAAATGAACTAAGTTAATCTAGGTAAATCTGCCAAATACACGACACATGTCATGTGATCATAGTAACCCTATGAAAAGCAACTAAAATTTTTGAGCTCTATAAAGATATTGTCACTTTTCAGGTGGTGTCATATGAGTTAAGTAGAAAAATATTAGAAATATATTGTTAAGTGGCTGATATGTCATATAATTTTTAAATTAAGTGAGAATTAAGGCTTATATCCCATTGGAATCTAGTAGTAGATCAACAACATCCATGATAGATGAATGTGCAAAAGTTAGGTTATATATAAAGGGTTTCTAGTCTAGCTAATTTTTTTTTGATAAAAAGTCTGTGTCTTCCATCCACACTGAGTAACCCTAAAGTTTTACATAAATTAGAAGAATGTCTGTTTATTTGCACATAGATTTCTAGACAATTGTTTCAATACTTAATCAATCATGGTAGGAGATATATATATTTTTAATTTTCTGCCATGTTTATATGTCCCACACATTAAAATTTATCTTACACAAGCATCTTTTCTTAAAATGCACAATTTTTGGAATGGAAAAGAAACAGTTGTAGTATGCTATCTTGTAAAGAAATTTGTGAAATCATTTATTCCAAGCATTTATTCCTATGACTTTGAAGAGTTCAATTCAGCCTGTAAATTTGATATCAAGTTTTCCTGGTGAAAGAATATGACATGGTATCACGTAATTGGTATTTTTTTAAATGTGATTAAGATCTACAACTCATGATTAAAATCTTTTATTTATAATAGATATCACATTATTTAGTAAGCAAAACTTAGTAAAAAAATAATAATTAATACCCCTAGCAATACCCAAAAACTCATTACCTTTATATGACAGAAAAAAAAATTAGATTTAGATGTTAAATGCTAAGAATGTACTACTTAACCTAGATTGGATATTAACGTAACCTCACTTAAAAAGGCCAATTCCCAAACAACCTAAAATTAAAAAATAAAAATAATAAAAAAAATCGAAATAAAAAAGATTGATTTGTTGAAGGGTAATTTTTTTTTTTTAAAACTATTCAATTAAAAAAGGATAAAAAATAAACTGAGTTAATCTAGATAAATCCGCCAAATACGCAACCCAATTCATGAGATCATAGTAACCCCATAAAAGCAACTAAATTTT